>Ga0058702_10000560_pt1 | contig 15117 bp, 24 predicted proteins | sample AgamicOrSfe_FD_83781 | JGI IMG/M metagenome (GOLD analysis project Ga0058702, IMG submission 83781) | Agave microbial communities from Guanajuato, Mexico - Or.Sf.e | ecosystem: Host-associated > Plants > Phyllosphere > Phylloplane/Leaf | place: Guanajuato, Mexico | collected 2012-05-30 | reverse complement strand
TCGCCTGATACGCCCTCCAAAACGGCGGACTTTTATTCTCGAACCCTGATCCCGGACTAACATTCCACCTCGCCACATCCCACTTACTCTGACTCCACCGTTCCTGCGGATGCCCCATCGTCCAATTCCTCAACACCGCCTCGGACGTGATATGTTGCGGATTATAACTCAGCTCATGCATGTGTTTCTTCAAATCTGTGCGAAAGTCGGCGCCGGAGACGATGGTGCTATTGGATGAGGCGAAATATCCGGAGAGGCTGATGAAGGGCGTGTCGACTGTTGTGGCGCCGGCAGCTCCGAGCACCTTGAGCATGCGCGTGAAGGCGGGGAGGACGGAAGTCTGGCATGTTGTGTTGGCGTAGAGTGTGAGCACGTTGCTGGGGACGCCGAGCGGGCGCCGTGGAGGCCGGAGAACGAACAGGCGGAGACATAGGAGGGGATGGTGCCATGATAGAGATTCGTGGCATCTTCGAGCCCAACAGAGCAAACAATCCAGCAGTGTTATTCATCAGATCGTGCGTGGCCAATCGTTCTTGATCAAGATGCGTGAAGAGGCCCAATCACATTATCAGCAGCACGTTGCGGGTCAAGCTCGACAGCGATACTGAGAGCATCTGGGTTGAGCTCCGTCATCATGTAAAAGGTGTCCTTCAGTTCATGGATTTTGGCAATGTAGGCCCCCTGTGATATCAGCAGTGTTTGTGCGTGGGATATGTGATTGTTCGACGTACAGTGACAAGATCAATGGAGGTGAAGAGACCTAGAGTGATAGCGAGCAATATTGGGAACGAAGTGCCCTTGACATCAGCAGTGTCCGAGCACGCGTCAAATGAGTATTGAGCGACCACAGCAGCAGCAGCCAGGAGGACGAGTAGGAGTTTACGAAGCATGGTGATACGAAACCCTCAGGAAGAATGACATAGCAGTCTAACCTATTGCTTATGAATATGGCTTGCGAGCTTCTGCAAAAGACACAGTCTTCGATGCTATGCATGAGATAAGGGCTAGGCGTGCTCACTACATCCACAACATCAGTATTTGGTAATACACGCAGTATATCAGACAAGCAATTGCTGGGCACGCCCGCGAATAAGATTGAGACGTCGATGTCGTCGTCGATATTACAAAGATAATCCTTCAGCATGGATGTTGCCGTTATCAATGGTCCCTGGCGATGCTCGAAGAGGCAGGTCCTCTTTTTCCTCTTGATCACTTACATTTTAACATTCATCCTTCTTCTTACAATGACCCTGCTCACACTGATTCTTATTCTCCTCAGAGCTCACCCCATCAATCTTTGCGCAGTTCTTGTATGCGTACTCCGCCGTCTCAAAGTAGCAGTCCGTGCCAGACTGGTCCTAACCATTGGGATTGAGGTACTTACGATCTGTCCGACGATACCACTGCTCCAACTGCTTCCCCGGCTGTCTATCCTCATCATAGCGTTGGCGGTCGTGGTGGTCCTTCTCGCCGAGACAGCCTTGATGGTAATCGCGAGACGTGCTGAGGCCTGTGACATCGAGGAAGCTGGCGTGGTTTTCCTCGTAGCTTATGGACGAATTAGCGCCTGGGGCCGGAAAGCATTGGCAGGGATAGTCTGTGGAGGGACAAGGATATTAGTTCATGCCAAAAGTGTATGCAAACGAGTAAAACCGTACTTCTTCCCTCCTGAATGTTCAAGCTTGAGACGAATTGACCGTGCGGATCATAGCAGACACCGAGATTGAATACACCAGCACGGGCAGGTGTCCAGGTCTATGTCGCTAGAGGATCGTTGATAACGACGGGCAACTTCATCCTCGTGCTCCAGTGGGATATTCTGGCCGGCTCGCCTGAATCCGGAAACCGCCGACCGAACAATCTGGACGTTGTGTCAAAAGTGTCGGTCAAACGTCGCTGAAGTGATCCATACCATTTTCTGAGTGGCGCCTTCAAAACCATCACCAGCAAGCATATGCCATCCTGGTGCGACATCCAGGCTGGAGATTCTCTTCTTAGTCATCTCTTCATACTTTGGGAGTGTATTCTGGATGTCAGTCGTGAGGTAACGCAGGCTCAACAATAAACACTGACGAGTACACCCAGAACGTGTAATCAGGATATTCAACAAGGCAGACCTTGTCGACCTCCGGACCTTGACGGGAATCCTCGCACTTTCCATCAGTCATAAGAATATAAACCTGCTCTTTGGCCCACACGGTATCGATGATGGATGCGATGAGCATATTCTGGAATATCTTTTCAACCCCTGCAGCTAGATAGTTGACGGGATCCGCAAAGTTCCTTGTTGGAAGTGATCAATGAAAGTACAATCATTCCAGAAGATACTACTTACCCAGTCGATAGGATCGTGGCTAGATTGAATGCATCGTCTGCATGACCCGTGAGGTTGTTGCCCCTTAGGATCGTCTCACCTTGTCAGACCAAATCCTGCGCGAGCTCTGCAATGTAATCTGCAAATTCCGAGGCAAAGTCTTCGGGCGAGACGCTCCTTGTTGGAACCTTCATTAGGTTTAAAACCTAAACCTTCTTTTTACTACATTGGATCAGCAACGAGGTGCCCAAAGCTCTAGCTGACACTCAATCCAAAATGTGTGCCAAGTCTGGTCTCGTGCGCCAAGGTTGGCAAAAGCTGAGTCAATTGCTTCATGGTGGCAACTCCATCTTTAAACGACACATGGTGATCTTCACCGCCTTCTCAGCCTCGCCTGCGATTCTGAGAGTGGCCGCTTGCCTCGCTTCACGAGCCGCCTTTGCAGTCATTTGCTCGATGCTTTTGATGGTTGCAGGGACTGCAGTTTTCGTGAACATGGTGTTGAATAACATACCGGCACCGGCCATCTCTGGCTGCGCTATTGCAATTGAAGGCAATGAGAACAAAGTATCAACAACCCAATTGCCATCATCAACGTTTCCATCCCAGCTGAAGGTTTTCATCGTGCTGGGAATCTTTGCCTGAGCGAATACAGAGACAGAGAGGAGAGATTCCCTTAGGATATCCAGCCAATTTGCAAGGGACTCTGCACCTATCAGCATAGCGTAAGCTTGCTTACCATCAGTAGAGTTGGGGTGGCCCTTATATCGCTACAACTGTGAACAAGCTGTCAAAACGTCAGCTTACGCTACACTTAAGCTGCCCTTCGCATAGTGTATAGTGACTCAAAGGTCATTGCTGTATGACCATGCACGTCGCAGCCGACTCTGGCCGATTATGGGTAAGAGTGTAGCCAAGGGTATTGCAGAATCGAGTCCTCCGATTACCATCTTGGACCGTGCAGCAAGTCATACTGTGCATGCTTGAAGCGGGCGATGTCGGTGGTGCTATAGTCAGGTTTCAAGTATCCCTTGACTCCACAAACGGGCGAGTTGGTGACGTTTGGGTTCGATCTCCGGCTCACAGTGAGTTGTGCTTGGACAGGGTGAACAAAGAAAGTATAAGACGAGAAGTGCAAGGTCAAGTGATCATTGTGAATCACATGAGCAGAGGCGGGGTTCAAGCACTTTCCTGTCCGTGACCAGCATATCACATCAAGATTCCACACGTGTGTACTCGACCGAGCAATGCTGCGCGCCCTCCGACACCATTACCCTGGACATCCTGGAACATCTTTCAACTGACTTGTCGAGATTCTCATTATATTTGACGGCGACCAGGACCCCTCCAAGTATGCACGTGCACCTGACAAGCTGAGTAAGCACGGTACTCTTCACCCATCCTTCCATGCAGATACAGATTATTCTGCTGCGGATGGTATCAGCTTAACCATCTGTCAGGCAGTCTTGCAGACATGGCCCTTAGAATGCCACAGAGGTGCGTCGTGTTACTCATGTAGGATTGTAATAGCAAAACATAAAGTGTATCTAATGCTCTTCCTAAACTATGTAGCCTGCGCGCAGTGGCTTCCCGGCCGAATCGACTTGGCGAAAACCCGTGGTATCATGCTGTCCTCATGTCGCCAATCAGAATGCACTTAGTCGCCCTCTTTTCGATTTCCACAGTACTGGGCCACTATCAGATTTACCGTGTTTCTGAAACCTTGACTACACTTCGACATCAGCGAAGTCGTCCAGCACTGGTTAGTCCCAGCTCATCCCCACTGCAACAACGACCCATCGCCAGCTTCCCCTCCATACGCTGCCTTCCAATATTTCCACGCTGACTCCACACCCAACTCCGCCATTCTGCTAGCCAAGTAGTCCGACTTTGTCATATCGTCCATAAACTCCCTCATGGCTGCTTGAGCTGGGTTGAGACGCTGAGCAGCAGCCACGATTGCCTCAAAATAGGATAGCTGTGCGACGAGCTGTGCTTGGAGTTCGGCGAAGATGGCGTTGATGTCCTCGAGTGTGATGACGGCCGCAGGATCGTTCTTCTCAGCTGTTTTGCTTGGCAATTCGTCGCTTGCTGTGCTGTCAGGCGGAGACTTTTTAGGGGTCGAATCTTTCGGTTCGCTACGCTGAACAGCAAGCGTGGTTGTCTGAGCTGCAGTAGCCAGTGCGAAGAGTCCGACGAGGGTAAGAAGAACCCGGATGACAGCGTTTAACTTCATAGTGACAAGGTAACCTGTGTGAAGGGGTGTAGGTATTATTCTGGATCACGACTCAGAGAGCCGCTTAGGGAGAGTGCAGCACAGAGTCTGCCCAGCATTATGCTTGACGACAGTACAATAGCTTACCTGGAACTGTAGCTGATGTATTCAGGACGATGGGGTAGCAGAAGGTGGAGGCGGGAATAGGTTGCGTGCAAGGCCGCTGCAGAGTGTCGTGGTTGTCGAGGATTGAGTTCTGTCAAAGTCAAGTGTCTGCTTGCGTGTTGTTGACCTGTAGCTCAGCATCAAACACTGCAGGCGTTTCTTTTGTAGAATGTCATTGGGCGCTCAGACTTTCATGTTATTGGGTCAAAAGTCAGAACTCTATTCACGGGGAAGTTTTACACTTCGCGTCAAGATAGCTTCAACATAACATAGGTGTATCACACTCTGCGCCAGCGACCTTTTGTGCGATCTTGAACACACGCGCAGTCGTTAGGGATAGCAAGGAGGCTTTCCCGGGATAAAATTGTATCTCATGCACATATGTCTGGCACAGTTGCTGTCTTTCGCACGCTAAGCACACATCGTACTCAAGTCTCTGATTTCGCAACGTTCTCAGTATAGCAGTATCACACACGCGGTATGAGTCAGTGGCATTTGTGTAAGATGAATGCCATGGACGCCATGAATGAAGCTCATGGTAGCGCGGAGCTGAAACTGATGTGGAAGTGGCGAACTTTGGTGAACTTCGGTGATGTCTCTCGGCATTTCCCCGGGTAGCCAATCGGTCACATCACTCCCATAACGCATGCTGTTGCTCCTACGCCAACGCCTCACCACTTGCCATGGCGCCTGGTCTATACACCCTCCACAAGCTCGGGCTCGCCCGCAGCGCCACAGCCACCATTCGTCACTTCACCCTCGGCGGCGGTGCACCCACCACAAATCGCATCTTCACCAGCGTGCGCAATGCCTCCGACTTCGACACATACATGCTCCTTTCCTCGTCCTCTCGTGCACCACTTATCACACTATGGACAGCATCCTGGTGCACACCCTGCCACACCATCACCCCCATGATCAAGAAGATGATAGAAGAGGAGAAAGTCGGCGAGCGCAATGGCAATCCCATCAGTTTCGCAGAGATTGAGCTCGATGCGCCTGATATTGGCGAAGTCGCGGGACGATACATGGTCACGAGTATACCTATGCTACTGGCGTTCAGCAGAAGAGAGGCACAGATGGACACGAGGGTTACGGATGTTAATCAGATGAAGGATAAGAAGTTCTTGGAGCAATGGCTGGAGACTGAGGCTGCGAGACGTGGGGATGGTGGTGCAGGTGGAAGTCTATTCGGCTTTGGAGGCTTGAGCAAGTGGTTTGGTGGCGGTGGCGGCACGTCATGATGAGCAGTCAAAGACGTCCGCACACAACAACAATCGAAGAGGATTCTTGGTCACCTCCTGCGCGTTGTGTATTTACCGCAGATGACGGCATGAAACAGCATGCTCAAACGCGTCGAGCGATAGAGCAAATCTCTAGCCTTGGGACACCAAATACTCTCTGCAGCTCTCGATCCGCCCACTGCTCTGAGTTCGAGGATGGCGACCAGAAGTCACGAGCCCGCGGGCTTGTTGCTGCGTTTATTCCTCTTCCAGACTATCGGCATCCAAAGAGCAGCTGCTGTGCTTCACGCGGCACGAAGTGCCGTAGATGGACTTGGCAAGATAGCAAGTGGGTATGGTCTTGCTATCCGTTGAAGGTGGAATCTCATCGGGAGGAGTCCCCGGGCCTTGAGGTAGTGATGGCCTTAAAGCTCACATTTCAACTCACAACACCGGACTCACAGATGTCTCTGACCCTCCTCAGTCAGCATCCTGAGAGCGTATAGCCATAGAGAGCTAGGATAGAAAGATATCTTCTTCTGGCAGTGGCTTGAGAATCCTACCAAACCAGCACATTGTCTCTAAGCTACATCCCATGCTTCGCACGCGTGCACTGCCTCATAAACAGAACCTCAAGCACATTAATACTCGATAGATGCCTTCATTCTTTGATCTGATTTGCGGTAGAAACTCGTGAAGCTGAAACACGTTGGACCCTTTCCAGAAGTTCAAACGCGGGGAACAACGCGCTGGTCAAAAAAGCTGACGGCACGACCGACGACCACGACAATCACGCCGCCATCTATTCAGCATATTCCAATAGAATTGGCATTGTGCGCACCCCCGAACATACTCTTGAAGATACACGTTCACGCATAGGAATAAGCGTTCTTCTGTGACCAAGCGCGATACCGCTTCACGAAAACACACAACACAAGCCTCAAACATGGCTGGAATCTTCGAAACACCGCGCGGCGCTGGTACGCTGTTCTTAGGAGGCGAGAGGCTACAAGGAAGTGCTGTGCGCGAACAATGTGTCCACGCCACGACTGCAGTGGCGAATATCATGCGGAGTTCACTTGGCCCGTCTGGACTTGACAAGGCTAGTTTACAATCAGAGCTCGAAGTATGCTAGTCTAACATCTATGGCAGATGATGGTGGATGATATAGGAGACGTGACAGTAACGAACGACGGCGCCACAATCCTCAGCTTACTCGACGTCGAGCATCCCGCAGGCAAGATTCTGGTTGACCTAGCACAACAGCAAGATAAGGAAGTAGGCGACGGAACCACATCAGTCGTCCTCATTGCCGCGGAGTTGTTGAAAAGAGCAAATGACCTAATGAGCAACCGGATACATCCCACCACGATCATCACTGGCTACCGTCTTGCCCTCCGCGAAGCCGTCCGCTACATGTCAGAAAACATCAGCACGAAAGTCGATCAGCTCGGCCGGGACTCACTCATCAGCATCGCCAAGACCTCCATGTCCAGCAAGATCATCGGCTCAGATTCAGACTTCTACTCGAATATGGTTGTCGATGCCATGCAAGCAGTACGAACAACGAACGGGAAGAATGAGGTCAAATATCCAGTCAAGGCAGTCAACATCCTCAAAGCCCACGGTCAAAGTTCTACAGAGTCACTTCTTATCAAGGGTTACGCACTCAACTGCACAGTTGCCTCTCAAGCAATGAAGACGCGGATCACTGACGCCAAGATCGCCTGCTTCGACATGAACTTCCAGAAGGAGCGCATGAAGCTTGGTGTTCAGATCACAATCGACGACCCCGCCCAACTCGAAAAGATCCGTGAGCGCGAGTCGGCAATGGTGATGGAGCGCATCGACATGATCCTCAAAGCTGGCGCAAACGTCGTCCTCACAACAAAAGGCATCGACGACCTGTGCTTGAAGCAGTTCATCGAGAAAGGCGCAATGGCTGTGCGTCGCTGCAAGAAGGAAGACCTCCGCCGCATCGCAAAAGCAACTGGTGCAACACTAATCTCATCCCTCTCTGACCTCAACGGCGACGAAAAGTTCGAAGCTGCTTCGCTCGGTCACGCGGAAGAAGTCGTCCAGGAGCGCATCTCAGACGACGAATGCATCCTCGTCAAAGGCACAAAAGTTCACACTTCCGCATCCATCATCCTCCGTGGACCAAACGACTACCAACTCGACGAAATGGAGCGCTCAGTCCACGACGCCTTGTGCGCAGTCAAACGCACTCTCGAGTCCGGCCGCATCGTTCCCGGTGGTGGTGCTGTAGAGACAGCACTACACATCTACCTAGAGGAGTGGGCCACCAGCGTCGGCAGCAGGGAACAACTTGCGATCGGCGCCTTTGCACAGAGCTTGCTCGTCATTCCTAAGACTCTGGCAACAAATGCTGCGTTAGATGCCACGGACCTCGTCGCCCAACTTCGATCACGTCATGCAATCTCCCAGCGTCTGTCCAACGACCCAACCACATCGACGTCCGCCAAGAACATGGCTGGAGGTATTGACGCTGATGGGAGCACAGGTGCTGGATCAGCGAAGCCGAGACTGTCGAGTGCGGAAGTGGACGATGCGAAGGCTCTTGCACACAAGCGGAATTATCGAAACTACGGCTTAGATCTGCAGAAGGGGAAAGTGGCGGATAGTGTCAAAAATGGAGTCTTGGAGCCGACGCTTTCGAAGGTAAAGCAGTTGAAGAGTGCGGTCGAGGCGTGTATTGCGATATTGCGCATCGACACTATGATCCGCCTGGATCCAGAGCAGAGAGGAGGAGAGGATGATGGGCACGGCCATTGAGGAGGAGGAAGAAATGCAAGGAGAATGGTCTGAGCGCGGTGACTAGCCCGCGCGCAACGATGAAGCGGTCATGGCATATGATGTGTGATGTAAATAGATAAGCAATAACACGACTGATCATGACCTTGAACATGGGACCCTTCATGACAACATTCGGCTCACGTACATGTATCTTTGGGTCCTCGCGGAGGCCTGCCGTTTACTGAAGCAAGTGGAAAGAAGGCTCCAGCTTCGTTGAATGACTTCTCGCGTGACAAATCCCAATAGAATCTTTCACCACACCTTTCATCCTAGATATGTCTGTGGACACAACCTACACTCTAGAAATACTCGAGCTTCTTCTCTTCCCTTACCGCCCTTCACCTTGTCTCATTCAGCTTCCTGTCGACTATCTTAGACTAATCTACGACATGTTGGTTCAGGGATCAATGAAGTCTACTCTTGCATTCATCTGATGTCTTGCCGTATGCATATTCAGTCATGTGCCCCTTCCACCTTATCTTCCTTCTACCCTGTCTTCCCATCATCCATCCTGTGTTTACTTTACCCCGTCTTCTTTTCACTCTGTCATAGTTTCACTTCTTGTCCTTCGCACCCTGACTCTGTGATTCGTCATTCGATGTCCGTTCAGCCGTGTAATACTCACCCGCATCCGTACTCCCTATCGATCCTTCTCCCGGTCGCTCCCAACGACCAGTCTCTGGGACTAGCATTGGCTTAAAGCACATTCTGAGGGAAAGGAGATTGCAAGATGTCGACTACCAATCGTTCGAGAAGAGTCGTCAAAGCTCGAACGACAACAGCTGATCTAGTCGAGGACATCGAGAGCACTCCATCTTCGGGCAATGAAAGTCTCAGCAATGGGCAGGTTCGACTGACTTAGATTCTTCAGCATTGCCAGAGGACATGATGCGAGCTTTGAAGGGAGAGCTTCAGTCTCTTATGACCGATAGTGAACGCTTGAAAGCACAAATCCACCGCTTATGCGTGAGATGTACGCATTCGGAGACATTACAAAAGATCGCTTTACCTGCTCTGAACTCTGTTTAGAATAATGCATACCGGACATACTCTGAGCCGAAGGCACTTTCTGAAAGTATGAAGGCAACAAGCGCACACATCAGTCGAGCTGCAGACATTGCTGCAAAAGACAGAGCAGACAAGACGGTGAAAGATACAGGAGACCAAAAGACGGCAACAGAGGTTGACCAAAGTCGAGTGACAAGTGTAATTCGTGACACTCGTGCCACAGACGGAGACGAGGAACTCAAGTACGCCAAAGATGCGACAGAGCAGAGTAAGATAGCTGTAGTCCGGGGCGTAAGCCAAGATTTGGAGGTAATCATGGCAGGCAAAGCTTCTTACAGCACCGATCGTGAGAAGGAACAGACAAACGCCATTCGATCTGTTAAGCAGTCGTCTCGCGATTCCAGTATTAAGCCGGCTAGTATCGAAAGTATCACAGCGGCTCTGACCCAGGTACAATTGCGAAGATCACAAAAGCCATTGATCAAGCTTCCGACTGAGCCTCGAACGAACTCGATCCAGCCATGCAGAGCTTGGAGGAGGATATCATTCGCGTAAGGAAGATTTCCCGAAGAGGGCGCGTCAGGACACATTCATACATCAAAGAAGTGGTGATTCACGACGAGCTCGCCAGAACAATCGCGCTGATGATGTACTGGACTCCGAAGATCCGACATTCAGGACAATGGCATGCTTGGTGCAAGGACGAGCCAGGCCATGCATGTTTTCCATCAGCGGCTGGACCGAAGGCCAGGATCTCTACACTAATGAGATCCAGGGAGTGATAGATCGTGCCAAACACACGGCAGCAGTGTTGGAGTTGACGTCGATTCTCGGCCTTTGGATACGTGAGCACCGCAATGATCAAGGCGATCCAGGCAGGTACTGTGCATGCCATGCCGAAGCACAGATCCTTGCTAACAAGATTCTGCACGATCCGACGGCGGGAGCACGAGTAGGACGTCTAAAGGAGATGAGGAAAGAGAGGAAGAATGCAGGGAGGAGGGTTTTGTTCCACTTCGAGGACCAAGTGCTGCCTTTTGACGTAGCTGTCTGTCAACCTTACCAAGGAGACGGCATCTGTGATGTATGCATGACACTCTACCAGGAGGCTGCACCGCAGCTGAACTTGACTATTCGACTGTTCGTCATCTCTGAACCTGGTCTTACCCTAGCAGGGATTTGGCAGCGCGATGCCAGGCGCGATCACTCTAATATCAAAGCTATACCTTCCTCGGAACCTGCCCTACAGTGCTTTCCCGAGACTCGGACGAAAGGCTCTGTTGGATTCGCGCTTCCTTCGGCCCTGATCCTCCAGCGCTTTGAGAGTCTGAAGATTTGACAGTACTGGCCGACTCTAGTTTATAGCATTTTCTAGTACGGCGTGGAGTCATCAGGAGATTTTGCAAAAGACACCAGCGTCTGTCCATCCCCGCGCTTTACGCCCCGGTACAATGCCATCGGGGTTGCTGGCACCGCGCTCACGGATTCCGTCAGCTACATGCAGATTCTCGGCACGATCACGGACCCCTTCCTGGCTGTGCATGCACACAGCGCGATCCTCCCGAAGGTGCCATTGAAGCTGCCCCTCTGGACGACGCAGGCGGCGTTGGAGAGGATGGTGGCGTTTTGGCATGTTGAGCCGTTGGTGGTGCCGGTGGATGTCTTGACGGTGTGGGATGGTGCGGGGGCTGTGAGGACCGATGGGACGCTTTCTGTTACGCCGGTGGCTGTGTCAGCAACAAAATCAAAGCTAATGCTCGCGCCATCATCCCCGATTCTCCGCGCGTTGCGGAGAGGCCAGCGACCCTAACTCAACACCAACACCAACACCAGCACCTCCACCTTCCCCTCCTCCCAGCCACCCCACCATTCTCCTCTCTAAACTCTCCATCCCGCTCCCAAACCCATCGGCTCCGCCCTGCGGCGTGAAAGCAGCGTACGTCTGGGTCCAATCTTACCTGGTGTCCGCAAGCAAGGACGCGGACGGTAAAACCCTGGAGCCAGACGGCGACGGCACGCATGAGGTGATGAGGTTCAATGTCTTTGGGTATTCGGATGATGCAGCGAGTGGAGCGGGTACGGCGATGGCGAGACTGGGGGAGGGACCGTATACAGCTAATGAAGGGTTTGTAGTGGTGAGGAAGGGGGTGTGAGGGTGAAGTGAGGAAGAGTAGTCAGGCGGGAAGGAGAGGCGGGAAGGAGAGGCGAGGGGAGAAAGGGGTAGGAGAGAAAGAATCGAGAAAAGGGGAGGAGATACGGGGAGGGGAGAAGGAGTACGAAAGTCAGCAGGAGATTGCTGCAGGAGGATCGGGAAAGATAGGGAACGTCTTCAAGATTTCGGACTTCTCCTATGTATCTGCTGCCACGCGAAAGAGCCTCCAAGTTCGCCGCGGTCATTGATAACACGATGGCAATCCCCAAGACTAGCATCTTTTCATACCACTTCACCCAGCAGCTTATGCAGTAGGCACAAACGTGCCATTCGCGCAGACAAAGCCCAGCTCCGGATTAAGACTCGCGCTTGCCTGAACGCAAACGACCTGCGGTTTCGTCTGCGGGAACGTCTGCGGCACCACCTGAATGTTGCTGAGCTGGAAATTCTGGCATGATGTGTTTGTGTCTGGAATGGATCGTCAGCCATTGTGCTTTTCGGAGCATGCTCGCTAGGTAGTGGCTGTCGCTTACTGCACTCAATGATCACGCTCTCCGTATGCGTCAGATTCGGCAATCCGACATTATACCAGCAAGGATCCGTAACACAGCTCCCATCGCCGGGCTTAAACTGATTGATCGTCCCCGTGAAGTTCTCCCACCTGAAATCCTGCATCACCACACTACTGTTGTTCGGCCTCCCCACCGACGTGCTGTTCCCGTTCTCCAGCTGCGTCTGCGAGCCGCCTTGGTTGATATATGTCTGGGTGACAAAAATAGGAAAGGTGACGTTGTAGAGCCGCAGGTTTGTCCAGGAGATGTTGCGGGCGAGGCCTTGGCCGCCTTGCCAAGATTTAAAACGCGCGGCGTAGACGCCGTTGACGATGGTGAGGTCGTTGAAGGCGATGTTGGTGACGTTTGCGAAGAGGGCTTGGTTTTGGCCGAGAGAGCCGATGGACATGCCGTGGGTTTGATAGCCGATTGTGCCGCCTGCGAGAGGTGTGTCAGTGGCAAGTAAGGTTGGATCAAGGCAGGAACATCGACTCATACCTTGAATAAGGACGTTGTGGGAACCGGACTGTACGGCGAATGCATCATCGCCATTGAAGATGGTGCTGTCGTAGATGTTGATATTGGTACCTGTGATGTCGAAGCCGTCGGTATTGAAAGGGAACGCGCCGGAGGTGGAATAAGCGTCGATGAAGGTGTCCGTGACGGTGATGTTGTTCCCAATGAGCTGCACATTCCAGCCGATCGGCTGTGCGGATTTGAAATGCTGAATAGAGCCTACACACAATTTCAGCATTGATGTTGCTCTTCAGGGCTAGAGAAGCACTGACCATTCGTGGTGTTAAAGCTCATAAGATGAGGACGATTGACAAGACCAGTCGCAGGGTAGATGTTGGCGTCATACCAGGCTTGGCCATACGAGTAGATCCAGCCGTCGCTGACGTTGGCAGTGCCGATGTACTCTATCTGCGGGCCCCCTGGTTGGCGGTCAGTTGCAATCCCAGCATTCGCACGTTCTGGGACGCGAACATACAGAAGGTGAACCAATAGCCGCTCCCGGCAGCGTAGCTAGTTCCATTGACGATATTTCTTAGATATATCAGTGTATACTCGCATCGAGCCGGTCAAGCTAAGCACGGCAGGCATAGCTAAAGCAACTCACTGAACGTAGGATACATTCTGCGGCAAGTGAAGGTTGCCCTGCACGGCAATAGCGACGTTACTCAGGTTCGTAGCTGTAATCGGGTTGAACACATTACTAAAATGAAAGCCGATTAGAGAGCTGTTACAAGTCAGACCCTCACTCTGCAGCAACATACTAGTCCACGCCCTCTTGGAACAGGATGACAGAGTCTTGTGCGCATCGAGCGAAAGTTGACGCTATGGCTGGCGAGTCGTCCGCAGTGCCATTGGAGGCTGCATATCTCGATGGAATGACGCAGATTGAGGGGCGTGACTCGGACGCGAGAGAGTCTGCACACCGAGCTGATATAGTGGGCGATGCAAGAACACAAGAGGCAAGGGATATGGCAAAGGAGAGTATAGAAAGTAAGGATGGTACTCCCGAGGTCATTTTGGTCAACAGTTTACAGTCGGACAATGGAAGCGTAAATTTTACTGCCAGACAGGAACGTGAGGGGGTTGAGGTGCAACATACTCTTATAGATAACACGCGCGACGTGCCTTGAGCAGCCCGGCGGCGACACACGGCCCGTGATGAGGAGTGCAGAAAGGAAAGGAGGGGAGAAGAGGAGAAGGAGGAGTCTTGGAAGGCGGGGACATCATACATCAATACATCTGTGCCATGTCCGGTCCGTCTGCACTGGCCCTCCGCCTTCGTGTCGGATCTTAGTGTAGGCAGCTCGACCGATGGGGACGTAGACGCCAGTAGCAGGAAGTACTGTATATTTCAACAGAGCTCAGTCAAGAAGAGGAGTAAGCGTAGGTAAACACTTGAAGGCCAACAGCAAGGACTTCACTGCCTTCAGTAAGACAGCGAGAGAGATGCTATCGACGAGACAGAGGTTGTTGATGTCGATGATGGTGATGGTGATGGTAATGGTGTTGCACGATGCTGATGATGAACCGAGGTTGCGATCTGGAACTCACTCCGTTGGAATGACGTCCCCAAACCTAGCCATCGTCGATAAACTTGCTCAGTAAACAAAGCATCTGCATATGTCCCACGTCCTCTCTTTCGCCCTGATAGCTCGCGTCAATATCTTTAGAGCACAAGTTGCAAACCAGTGTCACGTCATGCCACGTCGAACGCGAAGCTGCAAAGCTGAGCCAGCTCGCACGCCCCGCCGCAAGGTCAAGAAAGAAGTCACAGATGACGGCGAGTATCATGACGACACCCCCGACGCCGACATGAAACAAGAGCCCTCCTCTCCTCCCCTTAGCAATCCCACAAGTCCCCCATCCAGTCATACAAACTCCGTTTTCTCGCCTTCGAAGACTTCTCCTAAACAGGCTTCACCCACCAACTCCAACCCCTACCCCTCCACAACTTCCACCTCGCTCCGCATGTCCTACCGCATCGCCCGCGGCGAACAAGGCGTCTTGACCTTCGAGCCCTACAAATCCTTCCTCCTTCCCCTCTGGCGCTTCCGCACCGTCCCCATCGCCCGCGCCTCCTCTATCGCCCTCTGGGATCGCTTCCTCGATTACGACGCTGCAGACGACTTTGTCGGCATGGATATGACGCGCAAGTT
>Ga0058702_10000558_pt1 | contig 15171 bp, 9 predicted proteins | sample AgamicOrSfe_FD_83781 | JGI IMG/M metagenome (GOLD analysis project Ga0058702, IMG submission 83781) | Agave microbial communities from Guanajuato, Mexico - Or.Sf.e | ecosystem: Host-associated > Plants > Phyllosphere > Phylloplane/Leaf | place: Guanajuato, Mexico | collected 2012-05-30 | reverse complement strand
GTTGTACGCTATGAAAGCCCATCTTCGTCGACTGGCGGTGATGCAATTGTACTGTAGACTCGATCTGTTAACATTGGTCGAGCTATGTACACTCTACTACTTAATGCGTATAACATGTAATTACGCATTCCATGGCACATCTATACACGACTTTAAGCCCGTCCATTCCACAGCTCCATTCACCACAGTGTCGTTGCACGACCAAACACCCTTGGCAAGCTCAGACATAGCAGTGTAAGGGATATCTTGCGATCGGCTTTGCCACGAGTGTCGTCAGAGGAGGTCCAGTAGTCGAGGTAATTGCAGTACTTTCAAAGTTGAGGTATCAAGTTGAGCAGTCTGAAGGACATCTGGAAACTTTGGCAGTGAGTTCCTTAAGAGAGGATTCTTCGATAGACAATGCCTGGGAAATGCAGGACGGCGCAGAAGGGCATGACCAGCGATGATTGTGATGGTGATTCACGGGGAGCTGAGATTCCGTGCGGAATGCCTTCAGAGGCGCTGTGTTGGCCAGCATCTTAAGGATACAGAGCGGAGATTGCGACAGATGCGCAAGAGAGCATCGACCAGCGATGATTGTGGTGAGTCGAGTTGAGAGTTGACGCGGAGTGTCGTCGAAGGAGCTTCACTGTTCGATAGCTGCAGAATGCAGGATGCTTTAGTAGGATCGGGCGAAGACGCATCGACCAGCGATGATTGTAACTGCAGCATGGCGCGTGATTATATCTGCTGCCGATGATCGTGACATCGACAACCTTGCAGTTGTGATTCTTGTGTGAGCCCTGTATTTTGAAACATCAACCAAATCATGCAGGTATCAGGGCAATAGAGATATCAACAATGCGCATCATATACCGATCAAGCTAAAAGTAGATCAGCTTGCCAGGAGAATCGTAGCAAAAGAATCACCAAACCTCGTGTTAAGACAGCCAGCTCTCAGCCACGAATTGCGTCAGAAGGAGTATTCTGCTGTGCCAAAAAAATGCAAAAAGAATTGTCGGGTCTTGGGATGGAACCAAGGACCTTACAGTTGGGGATTTGTTGGTGGTAGAGTGATTACTCTATTTAGAATGTTAGCAGAGCGTAATGGAGCTATCTAGGCACGGCAAGGCAAGGCAGACAGCAGCAGCGACCCTCCGCCCCCAAGCACCCTCCAATGTCGTTGATTTGCGTGCTTGGGGATTGGTTTGATGGAGTGGTCTTTTTGCACATCTATATAGGCTTACCTTGGCATGGTCTCCCTTCTCGCACTTCGTCATCTCAGCAATGTAATCCTCAAACACTCAATTTGGATATGTGTTTGACATTCTCGACATCATCATGGCATGATAGAATGATATAATATCAAGAAAGTGTTGCAAAGTGCCTGCTGCTGTATTGTATCGTGGGAATGGTATTGGCGGTGCTCGGAGTGTCGGAGTGTAAAGTGTGAGGCTTTGCTTGATCTTTAGCATCAGCACAACAGTGGCTGACTCCAATGTTTGTCAAACATAGACAATCCTCCTTCAGCAAATGCCGCGAGTGGCAAAAGGAATTTTGCTCATCTTCAATCCTGCCACCCAATGCGCTCAAGGTATTTCCCAGACATGCCATGCAAAAGTAAGCTCGAAAACGGCAAAAAGAGATTCTTAGGGAGGAATCGAACCTGGATCCGTCACTAGTGTTAGGAAGAGAACATTGATTAGTAACTGTTCTTTGATTTGGGTTGCAAGCACAATTCAAGGTTGTATCCCCAACCGCAGTTGGCGGCTACGGCTGGGCTCTGTCCTTCCTGGCCCCCTTGAGCGGTCGTGCTTGTAGGCCATAGACCAGGAATTAGGAAAGTGTATTTTTCGATCAAATATATTCTGACCTTCAATGCGTTTCATTCCCCACAATGACTCGATACTGGTGGTAGCAGCTGTGTTGTGGTGGTACTCGACACAGACATCACCAGCTCACATCACAACGTCAATCACAACACCATCCAGCTAGCACAACGCCACCGGCAAAGTGACAGAGGCGACCATGGAGGTATGAATGCGCTATCCACGGCACTCAACAGAGCTGACCAGGGCAGGACAAGGGGAAGGGCAAGAAGAAGGAAGGCGAGCGAGAGCCACTCCTCACGCCTACCTGTAAGTACTTCGACCTTGCCATGCACTTGCCGCAAGACGATCTTCTGGACCCGACAATGCGATGACGACGGCGACGACGACGACGGAAGCACGTCCCTGCCCGCTGGTCGGGACAGAGGAAGAAGATCAACACCTGCGAAGGCGCCTTCCAGAATTGCCAACGACACCTTCCTCGAGCCTAGCCAAACAGCACAAGAGCCTCATGAGTGCTGCGCAGTCAGGCATGAAGACATTGGAGATACTGGAGTGGCAAGTGTCTCACGCTGTTCCCGTAACGGTGGCACCCTCGGACGCGCTTCTTTGCTCAGCCTGGAGACAACTACAGCATAGCCATGCGTCCGAAGTGAGCACAGTCATACGTCCAAGATGTGTGTCAGAGCTAGTAGGACCTGCTACTGTACTCTCCTGAACATGCGCAGGGTCATACAAGATAGGCGATACGGCAGTTCGTCCAAGTCCGCCTGTTGCTGCGGACTGTACCGACCTTCTGGCAGGATAGGCTGTCTGGCTAGCACGATACTGTCCTGGAGGTCTGCAGGCCAGTACCCAGTCTCGGTAAAGCTTAGCTTTGCAAAGGAAGTGCAGCATAATCCTGCCGCCACGCTAGGTGTGGTTCAGGTCCGACCTAGCTACGGTGCTTTCCTGGACATGTGCAGCCTCATACAAGTCAGGCAATCTGCCAGCACAGCCAAGACTAGCTGATACCTAGGACCCTGGCGTGGCTTGAGTGGGATACTCTCTTTGGCTATCACGGTACTGTCCTGAGAGACCGCAGGACAATGACCAGCCTCGATAGAGCTCAGCCCTGGATCGACCTTGCGTGTTTTGGATCATGGCTCGAGTCATCACCGCATCGCACCCGAGAAAATACTGGCAGACCGAATCGTGAACGCGACATGAAGGCGTGTGACTTCTCGTGTGACGAACTGTGCTAACAGCTCCCAGCTCGCAGGGAACGTCGTCGCGGTACTCTCCCTCCAGCCTCGCACATCAACGACCATGGCAGTCATGCAGGCCGGTGACAGGCGCGAACAGCTCTCGTGTTATACAGCCTTCGCTTCCACACTGAGTCCTCATGATCATTCACGGCACTCGCTTCCCCAGTACAGAGCTGACTCGGACGAAGCACCACGATCAGGATCCTGGAAGGGCAACGCGCCCAGACTTCCTACCATCTGGAGCGAGGATGAGGCCGCAGGGCCATCGGTACGCTGCACGCTCCCATTAGCTCACCATGTGCCTTTCATTGTGGAATATGCTAATCAGTGGCGAGCCAGAGGGCTAAGCAGAAAGGCCAGAGCCGCGACGGCACCCACCGTGAGAGTAACAAATCCGGTGGTCAGGCACTTTCGACCAGCATATAGTAGCATACTGATCAGTTCTAGAGCGTAAATCTAAGCCTGGCGGGTACAGAGGCTATAATAGGTTCGCCCCGAAGATGCCGGTCAGTGATCGTCCATTTGCTTCCATATCCACCTCTTTCTCATTGCATTCTGCTCGCTTCCCTTCCTGTTGACGTCCTATGTATCACGACACTCATCATGCGCTGCTCATGGTGTACCTGTGGTTTTGAAGATTCTCGTACCGTGCCATTTATTTCTTATTGTCCAGCCAGTGTGATTGTGTTCATGGAAGTAGTCCAGTAGTGGTTGTGCTTTCCAGGGATTGTGTCTTCATCATTTGCATTGGGGCTGTTTGAACATTCACCCTTTTTAATTTCTTCCTTGTATATCATCGGTGAAGGAGTGCGCGATGGTGTGGACGTCTACTGACTTGTCCAGGTTGACATCTGGGACTTCCGTCCCTGGGACCAGGCCTACGATGTAAGTGTATACAGGTGCAGTGATGGTAGCAAGACTCGACGTTGAAGTGGTTCCACGTGCCATGTTTTGTGCTACCAAAAGCTTCCGACCCGACGAAACCAAATACACCTTTTCTGACCATGTGCCATGGCACTTCTGCAGACCACCTTGAAAGGTGCGCGGGGAGTTTCGCTTACTTTGGGTAGCGAAGGGCTCGTCATATTCGGTACGATTCCTGACCTTCAGCTCCGAGCTGGTATACTAACAGCATGAACAGATGAGAACAGAACCGATGAGTCCACGGACGACATCACCACCTACTGCGGGCTCCTGCCATCCAAAGGTACATGATCAAAGCGTTTTGGCGTGAAGTAATTGCCTGACAATTCCTTATAGCCTCGCGACATACGCGCACAATCCCATACTACTACATACTCTATGCAGGGACCATCAAACAGACACACAATGATCAGCTTTTGATGATACGCCATGCGCAGCCACTTTCCCCCAGCAATCCCTACAAGGGAGTCAGAGTAGAGTGTCTGAGCTTTGATGTGCCGGAGAAGCTAGACCGCTCATCGTCCACTGAGTTCTCGACTGCCCCTTCAGCCACCGACCTGTGGCTGCAGTCTCTCCTCGCCAATGCCTACTCACATGACCGTATGACACCGAGACAGCGGCTCAAGATCCTCGTCAATCCTCATTCTGGTCGTGGCAATGCAGTCAGCCTCTGGGAAACTGAGGCGGAACCAATACTCCGAGCTGCAGCCTGCACCATCGATGTGGAAGAAACGCAGTACAGCGGGCATGCACGTAATATTGCAGAATATCTGCCAGCAGATGCTTTTGATGCCATCGTCTGTGTCAGTGGAGATGGACTACCTCACGAAGTGTTCAATGGTCTCGGAAGAAGAGAAGACGCAGCTACCATGCTGAAAAAAACAGCAGTAACACAGCTTCCAGGAGGTAGTGGGAATGCCATGAGCTGGAATTGCTTCGGTACTGGTGACATGAGTCTGGCAGCATTAGGAATCGTCAAAGGTATCCGCATGCCACTTGATCTCATGAGCATCACTCAGGAAGATCCAAGCGAAGAAGGGGGGTTTCGAAGAATATTGAGCTTTTGCAGTCAAAGTGTCGGAATTGTGGCGGAAGTCGACCTTGGCACGGAACATTTACGATGGTTGGGCGGAGCAAGATTCACACTCGGTTTTCTTCAGCGATGCTGGGGCAAAACAGTCTGGCCATGTAATGTGGCGGTGTGTCTTGTCGAGAACGACAAGGGAGAAATCAAGAGGAAGTATCAAGAATTCAGGTACGACGTCGGTGACACGCATCAAGACGACCCATACACGAAAGAAGCGCTGGCAATGACGTCCTACAAGAGGGAGCGAACGACCGTACATTCTATTGGTTGTACGTCGCCTGGTGGAAACATTGCACCTGGCATTGACAGGCTGCCAAGGCTCCAACTTGGCTCGATAGTCGATCCTCTTTCTGACCAGTTCTCTGAAATGACGCCCTACCCCAATCTTGGCAATTTCTATGCAGGAAACCTGACCTGGATGGCTTCTGATGCACCTTTCTTCGCAGCTGCACAGCCTGCCGACGGCTGTTGCGACCTCATTACCATCCCCGGTGACCTCGGCCCTTTGTCTGCTATAGCCACCTTGCTAAGTGTCGAGCGCTCTGGTGGGGGTGTTTTCCCGAAGAATCATGTCGAGTACAGAAAAATCAAGGGGTACAGGATAGTGCCGTTAGGCAAGAAAGGCGCAAAAGCCGGGGCCGAGGAGTACATCAGCATTGACGGTGAGAGGATTGAATTTGCACCTTTCCAGTGCGAAGTGCATGAGAAACTAGGCACGGTGCTCTCCAAGACTGGCTGGAGATACGAGTCGGCAGGATTTAAATGATTGACATGACCCGGTGTTACTGGTAGATACCCAATTTGATTTGCTTCAGGGTGGTCCCTGAAGCCTTACGATACTCTCCCGGGCTGATTAGATACTTGGATACAGGTGTTTCAATAATAGATATAACTCTGACTCTACTAGTAAATGCGCTTGAGGATGGTCTTTGGCCATACGGTACTCTCCCCATCTAATTAGATAATGTGACTAACGAGGATTATGCTCTACAACCTCTATAGACCTCTGGCTAGAAGTTCGTACTGGTCTTGAGTATAGCTGTGGTGCTGCTTCGGCACTAGGTATACCGCAATGATTGTACTCGGGCACTGGCAAAACCTACGTCGTTCTCTCAAAAGTATAGCGGCTTGCCGGTAGTGGTGTTATACATGATATGGAAATGTCCTTCGATTGCCCCAGGCGAGTGCCGTAGCAACATTTCGGTGTTTCAGAGTCGCATGGAATCCAGCCACTACCCGGCCACCAAACTGTCGTTACTAGAACAACGACATCATGACCAGAATTGTCATCTATCACTCACAGAAAATGGGAGGTCGCCGCGGTCACCACAACAAGCGTCCACACACCGAAGATGATAATGATGCTGCTGTTCCCGCACCCGAAGCGACTGCCACAACAGCCCCGACTGCAAACCCCTCCGGACCAACGACAAGCTCGCCAGCGATCAGGTTGAAAGGTCCAGAAAAAAAGCGTCAGAAGCGCGAGGAATACCGCGCCAGTCTTGACAATGCTGGATCTGATTTGCCGCAGAAGAAATTCTACAGGCAGCGAGCGCATGCAAATCCGTTCTCGGATCATGCTTTAAGCTAGTTCGTACGCTCTTCTTTCCCTTGGTCTTCGCAAAAGTCACTCGGAGGGGAGACATGACTGCGCAATCTGGGAGCCCCGGAGCTCACATTGCAAGAACTCATGCTGACACATCTCGTTGCTCAGCCCGATAGGACCAGAAGAGATGGACTGGAGTGTACATTATCCGGCATTCGTGGATCAAGAAGCACAAAGCAGCGCAACGAAAGATGGTGGAGCTACACATGGTACAGACCTTATATCAGCCACAGTAGAGCCTAGCTCCAGAAAACGAATGACGCGGCAAGTCGAGGTTGCAGACATAGGATGCGGTTTTGGAGGCCTGCTGTTCGCACTTGCGCCAAAGATGCCAGACACCTTGATCATGGGTAGGCCTTCATTCAGAGAGTCTTTCACGCTGGAGCTGGGACTGACACATGTTCTACAGGCATGGAGATTCGTGTCTCGGTTACCGAGTTCGTCGAGAACAAGATCCGTGCCGTGCGCCAGCAGCAGCTCAATCCCGCAGCCATACCACCACCACAGGCAGAAGACGCCACCACATCTGCAGCACCACCCACGACGACCACAACGCCAGCGGATGCAACAAGCGACGACCTTCCGTCCGGCCCTGTTGCAGGCGGCTACCAGAACATCTCCGTCCTTCGCGCCAACACCATGAAATTCCTCCCCAACTTCTTTCCCCGCTCCTCCCTCCGAGCCATCTTCCTCTGCTTTCCCGACCCTCACTTCAAGACGCGCAAGCACAAAGCGCGTATCACATCTGCGACACTAAATTCGGAGTACGCCTACGTGCTGCGGCCAGGTGGTGTGGTATACACGATTACGGACGTGGAGGATCTGCACGTGTGGATGTGCGAGAAGTTCGATGGGCATAAGAGCTTTGTCAGATTGACGAAGGAGGAGGAGGATGGTGACGAGCTTGTGGCGGTCATGAGGAGGGAGACGGAGGAGGGCAAGAAGGTAGAGAGGAATAAGGGGAGGAAATTCGTGGCGTGTTGGCGGAGAAAGGAGGAGGTGGCGTGGCCTGGCGAGGAAGAGGATGTGGTGGGCGCTGAAAAACTCCCGCAAGGGCAGTGAAGCAAGGCAATTGTGGGAGTGCAGCTCACGTTGAGCCATTGAGTATATACAGTGCACCAGTGACGGCCACGCGCTTGGCCATGCTCATACAATTCCAATAAAGGCCAACAATAGCCATCTCTCCATCGAATACCCTACCATCGTGAGTGTCATCAGTCGTAAGAGGAAATCGTCATCGGAAGTCAATGGAAGCTATACAGCCTCGATCCTCGACGCGCTGCAGCTCCAATTGCTGATACCTGTGCCAATGATCAGTCTTCGACACGAAAATCACTCCTGCTCGACATGAAACGTACTTCTCACTCTTCGCATGAAAGTAAATCCCACTAACATCTCCATTTCTTTGGTTGAAGCAGATATAATAGAACCCCTCGAAGCTCGCTCCGCTGATCGCCTTGACTCGATGATCCGGAATGAGGAAGTACTCCTTCCACCGCATAAACAAATGTTCCCGGTCTGCATAGTCCTTGTACGTAAAGTCTGGCCGGCGTGCTTCTCGTGACAGAGGCTTCCAGGCGGGAAAGCGGTTCCAGTGCTGCATATCTACAGTTTCAGAGGAGCCCCAGGAAGGGTCTTTGGTCTGGAAAGTGTATTTGGAACCAATGATCTCGCCTTCGAAGTAGGTGGTTAGGGTTGGGTGGTCTGCTGTGAGACCTTCGATGCGAAGATAGCCGCAGAGGAAAGATTCGGCCATGTCGACGTATTTTATCTCAACTTGCACGTTATATTGTTGGCGATCGGACTGTTGCGTTCCTGCGAACTTGCTGCCCGGGCGTAGGAAGGAGGAGCTGTAGAGTGGTAGTGTCTATAATTCGAGTTATCAGTATGCGCCTGCCTCGAGGCATTGTGGATATCTAGCCAAACCTTGAATATGGCCGGCTCTGAATGATGCGCCGGGGGGTTGGATGATATCGCAGGTTCTGGAAGAGGCTGTGTTGTGTCCGACGTCTTCTCCTGTATCGTCTCTTCCTCCTCTTCCACCACAACCAATACCTCCTCTTCTACGATGGCCGAAGCTGGCCTCGGATCCTGCAATCGGTGCGTAGCAAGGAGATCAGCTAGATATGCCGGATCTGATAGCGATGCTGGCGCTGTTCTTTCACTTATACTGAGTGCCGCAATCGTGCTGTCGTCCAATGGCTCGGGCGGCACCGCATCATCAGGTACTGTATTTAATGCGTCGTAGGCTTCCGCCAGGGCTTGTGAACGGTCTTCATCCAGAGGACCATCCGGAGGACATAGCGCATGTATGTGAGCGGCGCGTTGTAATGCTGTAGCAATGATAGAGGAAGGCGACGGCGGAGACGATGGCGGGGGTGTCTCGTGCTCGGTTGGCATGTTTCGGCTGAAGATGGTCTGATGCCGGAACTGTGGCAGGAGAGAGACAAGACAGCAGGAAGAGTACCGCAAGACTAGACAGACAAGATCGAGAAGCAACGATATACACAGGTAGCAGCCATAGGTAAACAACTCGAGGTGTGTTGTTCAAGATGAGACTGTTTCGTGACATCGGATGCGATTGTCGATCGTCCCATGATGCAGTCGTCCCGTCGAGTCCTTTGCCGTGTCTCCACCTTTTCCGACCTTATTTACCACCCCTTTTCCAGGACATCTCTGTGCGCAAGACAACATCTTGCTGGACTTGCCGCACCAAGCTCCTTCCATGCAGTCGCCCTATGACTCTGAATCTGATACCATACGCCATTACTCCTAGAAAACAGGCTGGAATCCCTCAAATTGGCTTGATCTACATGGCAGTCAGCATAATTCGAGTGCTTGCCCGAGCGAATGTACCTTGAAGTGCAGGGATATTAACGAGAAGACCAAGGCTTTGAGATCCTGAACCAAGTAGTAGAAGACTCGCAGACCTTCCGGATCCTCGGATTCTGTCACGTCCACCAATGAACCGATTTTGGCAGTCTGTTGTAGTGTTAGTAGCACGAAAGTCATGGATGCTCAAATTGATTTACCTCGAACGAGATGTGTTCATTGCCCATGCGGATCTCCAGCTCTTGTCGCCCATCCTTGTTCTTCTGTGGCCACTTCGTGTCGTCCTCCCTGAGGTAGTGTTAGACTAGACCCCGACGCGCTGAAGGACGATAACTCACTTCATGATCTCACTATCCTTCACGATGCGCTTGATCTCCTGGATGAGCAGCGAACTCACGCACACTTGCATCAAAAGTCAGCGATGTTCCAGGACTGCATTTCGTGATTCCTCCACGTACTCTCTTTCCGGATCAGAGAGTCATTTCTGTAGTTTGAGTTGTTTGCATAACGTGCTGAGGCACTTCGTCCGTCACCCAAAACACGGAAGTCAAATTCTGCTTCGATTAGCGCGTTCCTTGAGCTTCAGAGAGGAACTTCACGAACCTAGGAACTCATGGCCGAATCGACCTGAATGACCGGAGCTGTGGCACAATGTTAGATTCGCTAAAACATGATAGATATCTTCCGAAAATCCTCACTAGTAGCGCACGTAGAACGGCTCGTTCACATCCGCTTTTGACATCTTTCTGAACTTCTTCTGGCAATCTCACGCGCACACGAGGATAAGACACTAGTAATGCAGCACAGTTTCAGTGGTTGTAAAATGTGAAAGATCCAAAGTAGCACTTCGTGATGCATGTTTGCGATTTCGTGGCTTCCCCGCAATTTCCAGGGGCTTGGTGATGTCTCTTATTAGAAGAGAACAGCATTGGCCATAATAATGGTGAAACATCTTCTCGCCCACGCAAAGCATTCTCCAGTAATCACTCACTCAGGAGGAGTCCGATTCGATTACAGTTAAAGGGTCTTTTTACTCCTAAATCCGCCATCCTCACGAAACCTGCGCCCTCAAGGCTGACCTGTGACGCGCGCTTCTGCGACCCGTAAAGTCACCCCGCGACCACCCTCGCTGCAGTACCTCATCCACACCAAGGCATATTGCCACTTCAAACGGCAAGATGGCGAGCTTTCTGGAGACATCATATAGTATGGTCCACCAAGACAACCTGGCGGACCTCCCGACCCTTCAAGACCTACGAACACAACTAGAGAAAGGCTCAGATGAGAGCAAGGTCGAAACAATGAAAAGGATCCTGGTTATCATGCTTAATGGAAACGCGATGCCGGACCTCTTGATGCACATCATTCGATTTGTCATGCCCTCAAAGTATAAGCCATTGAAGAAGCTGTTATATTTCTATTACGAGATCTGTCCAAAGCTGGATGCGCAGGGGAAGCTGAAGCAAGAGATGATTCTAGTCTGGTAAGTCATATCATCAAGACATGACTGGAATTATAGGCTGACTTGATCTCCCAGTAACGGCATCAGAAACGACTTACAACATCCCAACGAATACATTCGAGGCAACACTTTGCGCTTCCTGTGCAAGCTACGCGAGCCCGAACTTATCGAACCTCTACTCTCCGCAGCTCGATCATGTCTAGAACATCGCCATGCATACGTCCGCAAGAATGCCGTCTTCGCCATTGCCTCGATCTTCCAGCACGCCGAGCAACTGATTCCAGATGCACCAGACCTCATTGAAACGTTTCTGGAGAACGAGAACGACCACACGTGCAAACGGAATGCATTCATAGCGTTATCACTCATCAGTCACGACAAGGCATTGGCATATCTCAGCTCAGTGTTTGACGGTATACCCAACGCGAATGAACTCTTGCAGCTTGGTGAGCTCGAGTTCATCAGGAAAGATGCTGTGCAGAACGCGCAAAACAAAGTATGCCGAATGAATCGCGATAGAGTGGTGTAGAGACTGACATAATATAGGCTAGATATCTCCGACTCATCTTCGATTTACTGGAGGCAACAACACCCACAGTTGTATACGAGGCAGCATCATCCTTGACAGCGCTCACCAACAATCCGGTCGCGGTCAAAGCAGCGGCGTCCAAATTCATTGAGCTGAGCATCAAAGAGTCGGATAACAACGTGAAGCTCATCGTGCTGGACAAGGTCGACCAACTGCGCCAGAAGAATGAAGGTGTACTGGACGACCTCACAATGGAAATCCTACGCGTTCTCTCCAGCCCAGATCTAGACGTCAGGAGGAAGGCGCTCGGTCTTGCAATGGAGATGGTCTCGAGCAAGAATGTTGAGGAGGTCATTCTATTACTCAAGAAAGAGCTTGGCAAGACAATGGACGAGCAGTACGAGAAGGTGAGAGTGAGAACAAATCGTGGTTAGGCTCTTGTGCTGACTGTATGCGCAGAACAACGAATACAGGTCCTTGCTTGTGCACTCCATCCATCAATGCGCCATCAAGTTTTCCGAAGTTGCCGCAAATGTCGTTGGACTACTCATGGACTTCATCTCTGACTTCAACAGTGCTTCTGCTGTTGATGTGATCAACTTTGTAAAAGAAGTGGTTGAGAAGTTTCCCAAGCTCCGCCCAACGATAGTGAGTCGTTTGGTAGATGTGCTTGGAGAGGTTCGTGCTGGTAAGGTATATCGGGGCACGTTGTGGACGATCGGCGAATATGCAGGCACAGAAACAGACATCAGAGACGCATGGAAACGGATACGTGCAAGTCTTGGAGAAATCCCCATCCTTGCCTCGGAACAGCGACTCCTGGAAGACCAGCCAGATGGCGCAGTAACAAACGGTACCGGAGAGACTAATGGCGATACAAAGCCAGCTGTTGCTACAAACTCGCGTAAAGTATTGTCTGATGGCACATATGCTACCGAGACCGCACTCACGAGCCAGTCTGCAGCTGCAGCAAAATTGGAGGCAGTCAAGGCAGCGTCAAAGCCGCCGCTACGACAGCTCATCCTGGACGGCGACTACTATCTGGCTTCTGTGTTATCGACTACTCTGACCAAGCTTGTTATGCGACATGCCGCGATCTCACAGGATGTTGCCCGGACGAATGCTTTACGTGCAGAGGCAATGTTGATCATGATCTCCATTGTACGCGTAGGTCAATCACACTTTGTCAAGGCACCAATCGACGAAGACTCGATGGATCGCATCATGTCTTGTATCAGGTCACTGGCAGAATTCGGAGAAAGGAAGGAGCTTGGCACAGTCTTCCTCGATGACACACGAAAAGCGTTCCGCGCAATGGTGCAGATCGAGGAAAAGAAGCGCGCTGCTATCCAAGCAGTTGAGCGGAACAAGAAGGCCGTACAAGTCGACGATGTTGTGACCATCAGGCAACTCGTCAAGAAGAACGCAGTGGATGGTGTCCAGGAAATATCGGAAGACCTCGAAAAGGCAACCGGCGGTGACGTCGACACTATTGATCTCTCCTCCAAGCTCAGCCGTGTCGTCCAACTCACCGGTTTCTCCGACCCAGTCTACGCCGAAGCATACGTCAAAGTCCACCAATTCGACATCGTCCTCGACGTCCTCCTCGTCAACCAAACCACTGACACCCTCCAGAACCTCTCCGTCGAGTTTGCCACTCTCGGCGACCTGAAAGTCGTCGAGAAGCCCATCACGCAGAACCTCGGCCCTCACGACTTCCTCAACGTGCAAGCCACCATCAAGGTCTCCTCCACAGATACTGGTGTGATCTTCGGTAATGTTGTCTACGATGGCCATGCCTCTGCAGATTCGCACGTTGTCATCCTTAACGATGTGCATGTTGACATCATGGATTACATCCAACCCGCCAGCTGTACAGAGACGCAGTTCCGCACGATGTGGACAGAATTTGAGTGGGAGAACAAGGTCAACATCAATAGCAAGGCGAAGACACTCCGTGAGTTCTTAAAGCAGCTCATGGCCGTGACCAATATGAACTGCCTCACGCCCGAGGCGAGTATGAAGGGAGATTGTCAGTTCCTGAGTGCGAACCTGTACGCAAGGAGCGTATTTGGTAAGTTGTCTTTACGCTCACCTCTTATGTCGAGACATTCGAATCATTCACTAACAGCTGAACAGGTGAGGATGCCCTGGCCAACCTGAGTGTTGAACAGGAAGTCGAGGGCGGTCCAGTGACAGGCTTCGTTCGCATTCGAAGCCGATCGCAAGGTCTAGCACTGAGCCTAGGTAGTTTGAAGGGCTTGAGCAAAGCATGATATCTAGGATAGGCTGGTCAAGTCATGCCGTATTGACGACGATTAATGTACCCTGGTGCGGCGCCCGACTGAGTGGCGACATTGGTCTGCCACAAACTGTACGCTACAGGCTCGATCGGGACGCCACGGTTTGGCAGCAGATGGGCAAATTTTGATGGCACCCGGCGGCAGCGAGCTCACTTGACGAGGCTGACTGGAGGAAATATAGAGATTGTGTATAACAAAACCATCATTCGATCATCACCCATGTGTCCCTCCCTCTCGATACACTCTGCCAGCGTCAAGAGGGAGACTTCGGGGAATGTCAAACCCCTTTTAGCATTTCCCTTGTCGCCCTCCTGGGGGGAATGCCAATGCAAGCTTCCGGGCCTCATCGGCTTTAAGCATGTGAGTGATTCCGCACAATTTTGCAGATTTTCGTGTTTGAGGAACAACAACAACCTTTGCGCATCTTTTTATTTCATACTCATCTGGAGTGTTCTAGATTTGGCCCTCTATTTGCATGAAGTGAGCTGGCTCTCTCTCGCGGGAGCTCGGTTATGGTCTACACACATTACGGATGCGACTGATGTAAGCAAAACATTCTCTCTTTCCCATGAGCAGCAACCCTCGAGTGATGACTACAACAATCCAACTCCTATAGCATCGTGAAGGATATACACAACGCTTCTAGAATTACCCTGACACCAATACCCCTATCATGAACATACGCATTCCATACCTGGAACAACGCAAGCTAATAAGCTCGAACAGGATCAGACAGTGTCTGCCCGCCAGTCACGTCAAGAAAACAAAAGGTAAGCTCATATCATATTCATTGTCAAGAGAAAAACAATGCAAGAAGCAATATGATGATTGGAACGACAAACGGATGGCATTCCTCATTCCGAAGACGCAGTGTAGAAAAATTCCTCTATTAAGTTTCAGCCTTGTCTGATTATGCTTTGAAAAGACTTTCTCCTGTCAGACGCGTTGTGTCTAGTTCTGTACCATAGCTAACACCCGTGCGTTATCAGGTACATAACCCTCCCTCTATGCGATATTGCTGTTTCTTCCTCCCACGACACCTCCACCTCAACATGAAGAAGATTTGAACGAACGGGCGGACAGACTGCGTACTCTTCACCCGGCGTCCGTAAACAAGTGAGGCTTTACAACCCTTGCTGGATGTCGGGATGGGGAAGTACTTGTTGAGACTTCGTCAACTGATCAGAACATCTTTCCGCAATTTTTTGCAATGTTGACGCATGAAGTCCTGTTGCTAATTGCGGATCTGCAGGTAAACATACTTCCAGAATTCCCCTTGCACCACTTTAGACACTCAAAGGATGAATACTATTCACACTGTTTGAACCTTCTGCGCTGTATACTAGCCAGTCTGGAAATGAACGCAATCACAC
>Ga0058702_10000557_pt1 | contig 15220 bp, 15 predicted proteins | sample AgamicOrSfe_FD_83781 | JGI IMG/M metagenome (GOLD analysis project Ga0058702, IMG submission 83781) | Agave microbial communities from Guanajuato, Mexico - Or.Sf.e | ecosystem: Host-associated > Plants > Phyllosphere > Phylloplane/Leaf | place: Guanajuato, Mexico | collected 2012-05-30 | reverse complement strand
CCCCTCCCGTCCCCTCCGAATCGCTCGGAGCGAGCGCGCCAGACTTCTCGACGCAGCGCTCTGCAAGCTTGGCGATCAGCGGATCATCCAGCTCCATCTTCATCATCGCCAAATCGCTATGAACCTCCGTCTCCGTTACTCCCGGCAATGACGGAGCGTGCGGGGGATTGCCTTTTGCGGTGGTGGTCGGTATGGCGGGGACGGTGGCGTAGAAGGGTGCGGTTGTTATGGCGGCGGCGGCGAGGTCGTTGAGGGGGTTGGTGAGTCGGGAGGAGCGGGTTGCGTGGACTGGGATTGCGGGGGTAAGGGAGGGTGAGGCGGTGAGGAGAGCGGTGGTGGTGTTGGGATCGGTGTCTGCAGCGTCAAGGCCATCGAGGGATGCTGCTGCAGCTGCGCCTTCAGCCGGAGTCGCGCCGGTCAGACCGTTCGAGCTCCCAGATGCATTACCTGCCAGTGCACGAGCACGCGCGAAGAACCCGTTCGCTTCGGCATGCGCTTGTGTCAGGTTGAATGCCAGCTCCTTCTCCGTGAACAAATTGCTGATGCTCAACAGCGGTGCTTCTTGCTGAGTGTAAAATGCTTTCGCCTTGGCGTCTTTATACGGCGTACTCCTCACATCTGCAGCGCGGACATTGGGAGCGGGCGATTCGTACTCTCCTTCATCTGCTGGTGCTTTGCGCTTCCTCTTCATGGGATCGACGCCGTAGCCGTCCTCATCAGGGCGTAATCTTGTGTTGCGAGTTTTTCGCGGGTTCTGTGGCCCACCGGGACTCGCTGGATTGCCGATGCTGAATTGGGAAGGATTGAGGAGGAGGGCGCTACTGTCGCCGATGTCGAGCTGCTCTTTCTCCCTGATCAGCCGCTCCTTTCTGCGTACTGTTTGCTGGATGAGTCGTTCGCGGATGGTCTGGACAAGTATGCGATGCTCTTCGTGGGCGAGTTGGGTTTTGTATTGTTGGGTACGGCGGATGTCGTCGAGGGATTCGTGGTAGTGGTTCTGGGATGGCTTGTCAGCTTGGCTCGTCGGCTCAGCTTATTTCCAGAACGTACGTGGGCCAATGTGAGATCGACATCTCGTCTTTCTAATGCTCCATTGATGTCTGTAACAAGCTTGCTGTAATACCTTCCAGCATATGCGTTGAAGCTAGCTGCCCCTTCAGCTCTAATGCCACGACCTCTTGTAGCCTCATATTGTGCCTCTGCCAGCATCCTAGCAATGTGTTCGAGATCGTCATCGAGTGGTACATTGGCGTAGCTATCCGCGCGCATGATGAGGTTCATGTCGCATTGCAGGCCGATGAGCTGAGCGTAGTAGTGCTCTTGATGCGTCTTGGAGAATGTGTCCATCATTTCCATCAGTCGGTCTTTGAGGACAGTGCGGCGCTTGTCTCGCTTCGACTGAGGTATAGGTCCAGCGATCGGTGAGCGGGGACCATCGCCGTAGCGAGAGTTGGCTGGGGAGCCAATTCGTGCCATCGGAAGTGTTGTGGGAGGTGTTTCGTTGTCTAAAGAGCTTTTGTTGATGTGGGGTGCTATCTTGCGGGACTGATGAGACCTCTGGACCTTTCGGGTCACCGAGGAGGATGAAGAGGAAGGGGGACAAGACTGAGTAAATTATGGCCAATTGTGTGACACAGTATGCCTTGCGAGAACCTGAGAAGTAGTGGGCTGGGAGTATCTTATGATTGTGATCGACGGCCGGCGTTTACACAAAGTCCATGCGCCCAATTCAGGGTTCATAGGTATGACAGCATCAAACGAAAATGAGGAGCAGGTAGCATGAGGGAGCAGATATACACTTCCATTACTATTACCGCATCTCTCCGCTGCTATATACAATGAGGACTGCAAGCATCGACTTTGATTGGCTTTGCTCAATCTTTAGTTCCAGGTTCGTCCCGAACTCGATTGCATCTTTCAACTGGATCACAGCTCCCTGCCCTTCGATGGCCTCTTAGGACCCAAGGGAGTTGACCTCTTCGCCAAGTGTGGTGTGCTGAGCGTCTCGCCGCCAGTTGCGGTGGTGCCGTTGACTGAGAATCTGTATACAGCCTGAAGCGTGTAAGGAGCATCTCCAGGGCCGAAGATCTGTCTGCTGTCACGTCCCCATTCACTAGTTTACATGTCAGCATGCTCGGTCATATAGAGTCTACGTGTGCTTACGGGTAGTTGATGCCTCCGATCCAGTCCTCGACTTCCATGACGACACATCCATACTGAGGGACTGTATTGTTGTTAGCTGTTGGAGCCGGTATAGGCATATGTAAGCTTACCAGTACGAGGAAACGCGCTGCTGTTGCCAAAGAACCCCTGTGTGCTCTTGAGAGGCATAGAGCCATTCATGCCATTACAGCTGTACATTTGGAAAGCCTAGCAAACACCACGTTAGCCAAAACATCCATAAGTAGTAGAACACCCCGACTCACCTCCTGATCAGAGTAAATGTCCAGGGTAATACCAGACCAGTTGCTGGCAAGAGTGGCAATAGGTCCCGACTGAGTCCAGTCGTATGTGTAAGGGCTTGAAGGTCCCTCGCGGGTGACGAGCCACGCGTTGTCGTATCCCATGCATCCCTCGCCGCAGTTGCCCCAGATCTCGGGGGATGTGATGTTGTCTCCGATTTGCTTGGGTGCGGACCAGAAGTCGTTGACGCTGCCTTGTGGAGCGTTCAGGATTCTGATGGTCTGTTAGCACTGTACGCGGTCTGGATTGGCATCGTGCCACTCACTTTCCAGTCGGGATCTCAATGGGATCGATTTCGATGAACTGTCCAGAGTATGGCAACGAGAAGGTGTGGTTGAGAACAAGGTTAGTGCTCGGGTTCTGGAAACCGTCCAAGTTCCAATACGTGTGACTCGAAAGCATGATAGGCGTTGTCTTAGTAAGAGCGAGAGCGCTCATCCTGATGTGCCATTCATACGGGGTGACAGTGTAGGTAGCGAAAGCCAAGACTTCACCTGGGAAGCCCTCAGTGCCATCCTGGTCAGCAAGGGAGAAAGTGATGGAATCAGTGGTGTGTGCAACCACGGTCCAATTGCGCCAATCCCAGCCTTGAGGACCGCCGTGGAGAGTGTCGTTGTCGTTGTTCTCGTTGGGAAGAACGTGGTATTCCTCGCCATCGATCGTGAAGCTGGAGTTCTTGATACGGTTGGCGTAGCGTCCTGTGGTGACATGTTAGTTTGAGAACTATGGCGAGTAGCTAGATATGTAACATACCGGGGATACCGCCAAGATGGGGGTGTAGAGTGTCTTCAGTGTAGTGTGTGGCGTTGTCGAATCCGAGCACAACATCACGCTCAACACCGTGAGTGTCGTTAATGAACAGGTTGCTGACGGAGGCACCGTAGGGGATGAAATTCATGCGGATACCCTCAGCAGAGATGGCTAGTGAGAGTCAGTATACGATTGAGGCACGGGCAAGCCTGTGGGCGCCGCAGCATATTGTAGCATTGTACTTCGAGCGACAAAGGGAACACACTGTATTTTCCATCACTCTCCCCAGACGTGCCGACAGCAGATCCATTACCAGCGATAGTCGAATTCGAGACAACACCGAACCCTCCTGGTGCATTTGGTAGCGTCGTCTGAGCAATTACAGCACTCGCAGCCACGAGCACACTCGCCGCAAAGCCAATTAAAGAGCGCATTGCGTTCACTTTACAGGCAGCGTATCTGATAAATCACTTTTTGACGATGGTATACACAATGCAGATTTCAGAATAGTGACGGAGCTGCAAGAGAAGGCTTGAAAGCTCGAGTCGGAGGGCATAGTCGCGAGGTATAAGTACAAGTCACGCAGGCGGCCAGCACAACTCCGGACTCCCCATTACACCATCGCTGAATGTGACATCGTTTACCCCGCTCGACGGTAGTGTGGTAGACAGGTAGCATCAAGGCGGCGCATCCACTCCCCGTCCACTGCGGCTGACGATCAGCGATGAAACAGCGTCTCTACCTACGAGTACTTCTCCGCGTAGAAACTCCCCCTTGCTTTGCTAGAAATCCCCAGCTTTTGCGTTTCATATTTGTCGTAGTGCGCGGGCAGGGGCAAGAGACAACGTCAATGGCTTGACAACTATCTGACTTGATATGTAGATGTATTTCCTGCAATGGACTCGACCTTACCCGGGCCACCCTGCAGAGGGGTAACGATCAGCACCCGCATCGATGCTGCCCGCGAAGGAAAGCTGCTCGGAGTATCTTCGCTTCTCGGTGCATATGGTCCCGAGTCGTGCCTCTGGTCTGAGCCTGCTCGAGTTGCACACCCTTTGATGTGCTGCATGCCCTTCAATGTGACTGTCTGTACTCTATACATTTGGTGGACAGTATCTAGGCACCCCGAACCGTGCCTTGCACATCCTACTCAGGCATACTCGCGATAGTAAATATCGGACCTTTCCAAATGTCCGTTCAGATCCAACCCCAGAAAACATTTACTCTTCTTCACTCTCTTCCTCACTGTCAGCCTGCCTCGCTGCAACGGCAGGCACAGGGACAGCTTCTTCCACCTCCTCATCCTCATCCATCTCGTTCGCCAGCTGCAGTTCCAACTGTGCCTGGAGCTCAGCCTCATCATCTGCATCCCATACACTCTGTTTCCGCGACAGCGAGGGGGACTTCTCATCCAACACCTCATCCAATACCATAGGCGACGTCGGCGTGTCATCCTCAACGACCTCGTCCTCTTCTTGTCCACCTTCAACAGTCATATCCTCCTCATTGTCCTCTTCATAACCACTCCCAGCTTCAGGTGGTGCAGGACTATAAGCATATCCTGGACTAGCTGATGCCGCCGCAAAACGAAGAGAAATAGGGCGACCTAATAACCTCGCGGGGTCGACGGCACGTTTCTTCTTGGGTTGATATCCGTCGCCCATGTCAATCTCCAGACCTCCATCATCGTCGTCGTTATTGCTAGCTCTTTCATCGTCTGACGCAGAGGGAGGTGGTCGCTTTTCAGATGCCCGTCTTTCCAAACGCACTTGAGGAGGTGGAGGTACTCGAGCTGATCTTGGCTTTGGCGCGTGCTTGCTCTGCGGCGCAGGCGATCGATTAGCTGCAAGCTGAGTTCTTGTTGTAGGTTTCGTCGGTGCCAGTACGGGCGTGGAAGCAGCAGATACGCTTCGTGCTCTCCCAGGTATTTCAGGTAAACCGTTCAAGTAGTGTCTGTAGTCGAACGGATTGTCCGGGTCTGGTTCACTGATATCATCGTCGAAGAGACCTTCATCCTCGGCAGAATCTTCATTCAAAGCAACATCTCCTTTCGCTATCTGCTGATACTGTGTAGCGAGCTTCTGACTATCTTTTTCCCACGGCGCGGATACGAGGTTGAAGGCATAATCAGCCTCTAATCGATCGAGAATCAAGGAGCTTCCTTCCGGGTCAAGTCGCAGGATGTAAGACCCCGAACTTGTCGTTTTGTGCCCTTTGTATGCTGTTTCCGCTGCAGCCTCTACTTTTGTGTGATTGCTATCATCGTCGTCATTGATCTTCAACATGTATTGTCCGTCGTCCTGTGTTACTGTCGTACGCCTGTGTCCACTCGTTTGACTTGGCTTATGATTGACTGTCAAAGCGTATGGTCAGTTTGAGCACCTCGAGCATCGTGCCGGAGTCGTACAAGCTACACTACATAACCCCCGATCCCCATTCAGCAATGTAGGCCCAAGCTTGATGTCAAGTTTCGCTTGCTGACGCGGGTCAAGGATTCGCGTGGTGGAAGATGACGGCCGCGACATGGTGAGAGGTGAACAGTCGACCTAAAGAGTGTTGTTACATTGTGTGATGAATACAACAAAAGAGCGACCTCGGGGTTCGTAATGAGCTGACAGTGGATGGCCGTTCAGGGGACTCAAAGTGGGGCACGCAGTCACGTTTTACTTCATTGAGTAAAAAGTTTATAAGGTATCGAGTATGGATCTGACTTCCGTCGTGGCCACAATATCACGGCGACATCACCGCTTCTCGTCGCATACTGCCTTGTCCAACACCACTTGCCAAGATTTCTAGCCGTCCCGCCTGGATTCTGTGCTTCTTGATGATTTGGACATATTCGGGATCTGGTAGCAACTCATCATCATTGATCGTGTCCTTATTCTTTGCTGCCATCTCGTTGTCCATCTCCTCATGTAGTAGGGAAAGGACGAGCCCGAAGTCTCCACCAAGTCTACCTAGACTCGTAGCGCAATATAGAACTTGTGTCAATAGACTGTCTCTCGAACTTTGATCTCGTATATTTGGCAAATATTCCTGCAGTACCTCGAAAAGCATGTCCACTGCATGCATTGTGAAGGTCGACAAGGCCGGAGGCATTTGTTGTAATGGATCATCGGGTATCTCTGGTTCGCTTGACGTGGTGAAGCTGCTTGTCTGCGGTAAGGTAGGCACAGGCTGTCGTGCATATGTGTCTGCTTGGGCTCCTTGGGCTGAAGGTCCTGGTAAAGATGTTGGGAAGATGCTTTTGTACATTGAAACAATAGCGAAGCACTGTTCCCTGAAAATTTCGACATATCTTTTGAGATAGCGTTCTGTTTGCTGTCCTGCCGACCAGTCGTTCGAAACCTGTGACCGCTGGGCCTCGCGATACGCAGTCTCCTGATCTGCTAGATCGCGTAGGGGTTCTAGTGCTTCAAGGGTAGTTATCAGATTGGCCAGTCGAGATATGATGAACAGCGCTCCTAGTGATCCCTCGCCTGCGCCTGTGGTCACGTTCTTGGTCGAAGTAAGTCGATCATCCAGATCTGGCGCCACACGTCGTAATAAAGCAATTAATCGCATCCCGCCGGCGAGTTTGAGAGACTGTGCTCGAAGAGCAATGATCAGATTCGTCGTCATACTGCGCATGGCTTCCTCCGCCTGCGCCGTGATTGAGTTGACAAGGTGAGAATCGGGGTACAGCTTCTGCAGCCTCTTAATATGCGCATACAGGTCTAATGCTGAAGCGTAATTTGCGTTCGCCGATGACATAGCTCCTGAGGCACCAGTAACAGACCCTGCCGATGCTGCGATAGTTGAGGATAGTAGAGTCGGCAACTCGAGTATGTCTGATATCTTGTCGATGTTGTTGCCCAGCCGCATGACATTTTTCCGCTGGTCCAGGATGTGATTCTCCGATGCTTTGCTGTACTTTGCGGCAAAGCTTGTTGCTTGTTCATCTACTGCAGGGACCACTGCTTGAATCGCAGCTACCTGTGTCGCAAACTGTGGCAGCGTGTGCCGGAGGTGCTGTAGAGACTCGACAGCTGTGCTGACAGATCGAAATGACCGCTTTGCAAGAGCTTGCAACGATCGTGATGAAGTGTGAATGTCATAGTCGAGAGCTTCACGCTCTGTGGATGTCAATGCGGACAAAGACAGGCTAGAAAGGCGGTGTAGGTATGAAGATGTGGTTGGTGTGGGATTATGTGGTGTAGGGTTGTCATCATTGCTACTCGCTGCAAGGTGTGGCAAAAGCAATTCATACAAGTCTGCCATGGTGGCAAGTCTTTATATTGTTTGCTCCCACCCCTGAGCTACACCAATGCCACGGGCGCGGTACCGCAGACGATGCTTGCACCAATGCTCGATTTGTGAGGTGATCGAGGTGAGCAGAAGGGGTTCACAGACGCTCTCTGGCTGAGATGGGGTTCCAGAGCGTCACTATTAGATGACTAAGCAGTTCTTCTGTAGTGTTGTTGCTTTTCCTGGACTGTAAAGGCTCGTTCTCTTCTCTGCTCTGCTCTGCCGTCTTTCCGATGTTGTTGCGCTCAAAACGTTTCTCCTCAAACGGGCAGCTTGTTCCGCACAAGTATGTAGTTAATCGCTGATCGCCGTGCCAAGAGATGATGCAGTCACCAATGCCAAAGTGCCGAACCCCAATAATCGCAAAAAGTGACGGAGGCAAGGGAACATCATATACCATGATGCATGCCCTGGGCTTTTCGAATCTCCATGCTCATCTCTTCTTCATCCCCCGACAAGTCTTTCTCTGCTCCTGCCCCTTACTCCCAACTACGTTGCTACAATCCTTTCGACGTCCATCTCAATCGTAGATACACAGGTGCTTAGCGGAGTTACACGTCCGAGGTCTCCGCAGAGTTTCGTGTGGGTGTTGCCTTTATTGGGATTGTTGCAGGAGTACAACGAAGAGAGCACTGGCGACAGGACGCGACGCTAGCCAGGCATCATGGTCCTCGGAGGAAACTCACTTCAACGAGCGTTGACAGAGGACCAGAAACCAAGGTATGCTGGTCATTATTGAAGATGCTAGGCGGCCCGAGCTGATTCTGGCAGATGGCAATTACACAATGTGGATGATCGAATATATGATCCTGAATATAACCCCAACGCTAGCGGTACACTCGCAGCAGATGATAGCCCCGAAGGTCTTGCGAGTCGGGATGGAGCATGGGGTGAACGCGATGTGGGTGGCGCGTTTCCAAGAAATGCTGCTATGGAGGATTATGAAACACTACGGCAAGAATTGAGCACTCGGGCGCGGTCGAAAGGAGAAGGAAGAGTTTCTGGAGAAGTAAATCCCACATTTGGGCGACGTATAAGTCGGTCGATGTCAAGACGACGTTCGAGATCATTAGCAAGAGCACAAACAACCGCCACATCCGAGGGAGGAGACGTCGAGAAAGCAGAGGAGGATGCGGATGATTTCCAGCTTGATGCCTTTATGAAAGAAGGACACTTTGAGAAGCGTACAGAGGGTCGATCGGCCAAGAAAGTAGGTGTAATCTACAAGAATCTGACGGTCAAAGGTGTTGGGGCAGGAGCTACATTTGTCAGGACAGTGCCAGATGCTGTTCTTGGCACATTCGGTCCTGATCTATATCGGCTTATCACTCGATTTATGCCTTCCTTAAAGATTGGTAGGGGCGCACCTACGCGAACCCTCATCAACGACTTCACGGGTGTAGTCAGGGACGGCGAGATGATGCTAGTGCTAGGACGTCCAGGATCCGGTTGCACGACATTCCTGAAAGCAATCGCCAACAGCCGCGAAGAATACGCTGGAGTCACGGGCGAGGTCTCATACGGTGGTATAGATGCAGCAACACAAAAGAAGCAATATCGCGGAGAGGTCAACTACAATGGGGAAGACGATGTGCATTTCCCGGATCTCAATGTCTGGCAGACGCTGGTTTTCGCGCTCCTTACAAAGTCGAAGAAACGCGAGAAAGGTGACATACCAACTATCGCTAATGCTCTGATGCGCATGTTCGGCATTCCGCATACAAAGTTCACCAAGGTTGGCAGCGAATACGTTCGTGGTGTGAGTGGAGGCGAGAGGAAGCGCGTCTCCATTGCCGAAACGCTGGCCTCGAAGTCAACAGTACAATGCTGGGACAACTCGACTCGTGGTTTAGACGCCTCAACAGCGCTCGATTATGCAAAGTCCCTCCGAATCATGACAGACGTTAGTGATAGGACGACACTCGTCACACTGTATCAGGCCGGAGAAGGTATTTACGAGGTCATGGACAAAGTGCTTGTCATTGATTCTGGTAGGATGATCTTCTCAGGTCCTGCGAGTGATGCACGGAAGTATTTTATCGATCTAGGTTTCGAGGCACCACCGAGACAGACCACGGCCGACTTCCTGACAGCATGCACCGATCCTGTTGAGCGCAAGTTCCGAAAAGATTGCGAGGGCTCGACGCCGAAGTCCGCAGAAGAGCTAGAACAGGCATTCCGAAACAGTCCAAACTATCGGATGCTCCTCCAAGATGTCTCGTCATATGAAAAAATGCTACAGGAGACCGACCATGCTGACGCTAAGGAGTTCGAGCGGACCGTCAAGGAGAGCAAGAGTCATCGCACAGTAGCTGCAAAGTCGTCATACACTGTCTCTTTCTGGCGGCAAGTTCTAGCTTGCGCTCAAAGAGAGCTTTGGCTCCTCTGGGGTGATAAAACGACTCTTTACACGAAGTGGTTCATCATCATCGCGAATGCTCTGATTGTTGGTTCCCTTTTCTACGGGGAGAGCCTCGATACAGAAGGTGCTTTCTCACGTGGAGGTGCTATCTTCTTCGGTATTCTCTTTCTCTCCTGGCTGCAGCTTGGTGAGCTCATGAAAGCTGTCTCTGGCAGGGATGTCGTCGCTCGCCAGCATAACTACGCCTTCTATTCGCCATCCGCCGTCACCATTGCCAGAGTTCTCGTCGATCTTCCGGTACTCCTACCACAAGTCATCGTCTTCAGTCTGATCATGTACTTCCTTACAAGCCTGTACGTTACGGCTGGACGATTCTTCATCTACACCTTGTTCGTCTACGTTACCACTATCTGCATTACGGCACTTTACCGGATGTTTGCCAGTCTTTCGCCGAGTATCGACGACGCTGTGCGTTTCTCCGGAATCGCGCTGAACTTGCTTGGTAAGTCATGATCTCTATGGATTGCAGCAGATCCTCTGCGGCACTCTCACCAGGACTCGTGTCCAGGCTCCTCTCCACTGTATACATTATCAAACCGGACATCTACTAACAGTCTGTAGTCATTTTTACTGGCTATGTACTGCCCAAACCCCAACTTACAGGAGACTACATCTGGTTCGGCTGGCTGTACTACGTAAATCCTCTCTCCTACTCTTTTGAGGCAGTCATGGCCAACGAGTTCACCGGTCGTGACATGGCCTGTGACCCAGCTCAACTCGTCCCGCAAGGCCCTGGTGTCGATCCGGCTCATCAAGGTTGTGCTATCACAGGATCCGGCGTCAACGCGAAGACCATATCAGGTGCACAATACATCAACGCAAGCTACACCTACACGAGAACTCATCTGTGGCGTAACTTTGGAGTCGTCATTGCCTTCGCGATACTGTATATCTTGGTCACCGTCTGGGGCACTGAGTTCTTCAACTTTGCTAAATCTGGCGGAGGAGCTCTCACATTCAAGAAGACTCAACGTGCGAAGAAGGTTGCTGCTGCTAAGGTAGCAGCTGCGGACGAGGAGACTGGTAGCAGCTCAGGTTCTAGTGGAACCGAGGTCGAGGGAGCTTCCGTGCCTGACAACGAGGATCAAGCGCTCAAAGAAATCTCCGGCAGTGAAGCAGTCTTCACGTGGGAGAAAGTCTGCTACACTGTGCCATATCAAGGTGGCCAAAGGCAATTGCTCAACAACGTTAACGGTTTTGCCAAACCAGGACTTATGGTCGCACTGATGGGTGCGTCTGGCGCAGGCAAAACAACGCTGCTGAACACACTTTCCCAGCGCCAGACTATGGGTGTCGTCACTGGTGATATGTTAGTCGATGGAAAAGAGCTTGGACTTGAGTTTCAGCGCGGGACTGGCTTCTGCCTTCAAGGTCAGCGATATTCACTGCCAGTATCAGTGCATACATCTGGACACTAACGAAATTATAGGGGATATCCACGACGCTACGGCCACCATTCGCGAAGCACTGGAATTTTCTGCAATACTGCGACAGGACCGCACTACCCCAAGATCAGAGAAGATTGCCTACGTCGACAAGATCATTGATTTGCTGGAGCTGAACGAAATGCAAGATGCCATCATCAGTTCATTGGGAGTCGAGCAACGCAAGCGTCTCACGATTGGTGTGGAACTTGCAGCAAAGCCTAACCTTCTTCTCTTCCTCGACGAGCCAACAAGTGGCCTCGATAGCCAGTCTGCCTACTCCGTGGTTCGCTTCCTGAAGAAGCTGGCGAATGCTGGCCAAGCAATCGTCTGTACCATCCATCAGCCCAGCTCTGTTCTGATTCAGCAATTCGACATGATAGCGGCATTGAACCCTGGCGGAAACACTTTCTACTTTGGACCTGTAGGTGAGAATGGCAAAGACGTTGTCAAATACTTTGCGGATCGTGGTTTCGAATGTCCACCCGAGAAGAATGTTGCCGAGTTCATCCTCGAGACCGCTGCGAAGAGCCGCAAGCGCCCAGATGGTACAAAGGTCGACTGGAATGAAGAATGGCGAAACAGCGAGAACGCTAAGCAGATCGATGCAGAGATTCAGCGTATCAAGAGCGAGAGGAGCAGCCTTCCTCTTGCGAACGAAGGCACCCAGTACGAGTTTGCTGCTCCTGTATGGACGCAGACGTACGAGCTTACGAAGCGCACCTTTAAACAGTACTGGCGCGACCCGAGTTACTACTATGGTGAAAAAAGAAAATCTAATAGTTTCGAGAATAAGGCTAATATGATTAAAGGTAAACTGTTCGTGGCTGTTGTAGTAGCTCTCTTCAACGTACGTTCTTCCGAAGAAAGCCTAGGATGCGTCAAGCTAATCATCGTGACAGGGTTTCACTTTCTGGCAATTGGGTAACAGCACGACTGACATGACAGATCGGATGTTCTCAGCCTTCTTGATTCTTACTGTACCGCCGACCGTGGTCAACGCTGTCGTGCCCAAGTTCTTCCAAAACATGATGCTCTCGCAGGCGAGAGAACTTCCATCACGCATATACGGTTGGGTCGCATTTTGCAACGCCATGGTCGTTGCAGAGATACCGATCGCTATCATTCAGTCCGTGCTCTACTTTGTTATCTGGTATTTCCCAGCCGGACTTCCGTACGAAAGCAGTGTTAGCGGCTACGTGTTCTTCATGACAATGCTGTTCTACTTGGTGAGTCATTTGAACATACTTGGACGGCCTCGAAACTAACCCTCGCTAGTTCATGAACAGCTGGGGTCAGTGGATCTGTGCATTCGCGCCCAGCTTCACTGTCATCTCCAACGTATTGGTAAGTTCTTCCAGCATAAGCTGCGCCGCATATACTGATTTTCTAAAGCCGTTCTTTTTCGTCATGTTCGGTCTATTCAATGGTGTCGTTCGTCCTTACAGCATGCTTCCCGTTTTCTGGAAGGTTAGTCACATCATCACGCCCTTATGCCGACACCACTAACTATCTTTAGTACTGGATGTATTGGATCAACCCCTCGTTAGTAACATCACCATGCACTTATGCTAACACCACTAACGCTTTTCAGTACTTGGTGGATTGGCGGTGTCCTCGCTCGAACCCTCGCCAACATCCCTGTCGTCTGCACAGTCGATGAAACCGCACAGTTCACGCCTCCACCTGGCCAATCCTGCACTGCTTATGCCGGTGCCTTCGCAGAGTCCGCGGGCGGCTATTTCCTCGACCCGACGTCCACAACACTCTGCCAGTACTGCCCCTACAGCTCGGGTAACGATTATTTGTCGACACTCAACATCAGCCCTGATGATGCGTGGCGTGATCTTGGTATCTTTGTCGTCTACGTCGTGACGAATTATCTCCTGGTGTACTTCTTCATCTACACCGTAAGGATCAAGGGGTGGAGTTTCGGATTCGGAGCGCTATTTGGCGCGTTGGGCAAGCTGGCGGAGGTTGTGCTGAAGCCGTTTAAGAAGCTTGGTGGGAAGAAAGAGGAGGAAGTGAAGTGAGGGTGTGGGGAGGAAAGGTAGATATTCGCATTATGGGTAATTTCATTGGGAGGGCATATTAGCATATACATGGGATGGTTATGAATACATGATAGATATATACAGTGATAATTCCACGATGGCTACAACGCTTTGAAACCGTGCCATCTGATGGCGTTCTTGGCGTCATGTTGCGATTCCGTAAATTTTTGTGCAACTGTTCTACTGTTCTACACGGATCCAGTGTATTGGTACAGGTCCCAATGACTCACAGCACATCTTGAGCATACAAGAGTATCATCATCGCCTCACTATCGTGCTCAGGGTCTGTGGCAAAACCAAAGCGTTAATCAGATCACCATGTCCACCCAGTCTATCACGCTCACAGAGCTTCCAAACAGAAACCCTGCGCCATCTGGCAATCCTATCACCGACTCCAGTGAGCCACTCGACGTCAACTTTGCAGAAGACGAGAACGGCGCTGGTGCGAGTGGGCAGTATCCGAGAGCTGATGGCGGCAAGGACGCGTGGTTGTTCCTGGCGGGCTGCTTTGCCGTGGAGATGTTGGTGTGGTATGTATTGTAGCGTGAAGTGTGCCAATGCAGTGTCGTGCGGTACCACTGCGCTTCTGAGATGTCGACGTTGCAGCTTGCAAGATTGTCAAGGGAATGAAAGTGCGCGGCGAAGATGGATTGCTGTGCCGAAGGAGATTCGCTCACTTCTGAAGTGATTTCGTTTCGTGGGGTGGGTGATCTGACGTCGTGGCGATGAGATGACACGGACACGCAGGCTGACATGATGGCGCTTGTAGGGGTTTCGCCTATACTGTGTGTTGAGCTACTACAGTCGAGGAGCAGTCTCGGTATACTGACACGACTGCCACCAGTTCGGTGTCTTTCAAGCGTACTACAGCACTCATCCATCCTTTCAAGATGGGAACCTCGCCACTGTAGGCACAACGCAATCAGTACGTTGATCTCCTCTGCATACCCTCTGAAGTGTCACAGGGAGGACTAACGCCACGTTCAAACCCAAAGGGCATTATGTACAGTACGTCCCGCACCCTCCATCTCCCGCCTTGGTCCCTCTCGCCTCCACTAACACAATCTCCCAACAAGTCAACGCCCCCGTAGTCTTCGCCATCATCCTGCGCTGGCCCTCCCTGCAACGCTTCTGTAGTGTGCTCGGATTATCTCTGCTCTGTCTCAGCTTGGCATGTAGCTCGTTCGCGACGACAACGAATCAGCTCGTTGCGACGCAGGGGGTTATGTATGCGATTGGGGGAGGACTGGTGTATTCGCCTACTGTGGTGTGAGTGTGGCTAATTATTGGGCGTTTGACCTTCGGGTACTCACTCTGACGGGGGCTAGATTTCTGGACGGCTGGTTCATCAAGAGGAAAGGGCTTGCGTATGGCATAATGTGGGGTGAGATCTTATCCCTTCAAGTCTGTCCATGCTATGGCGGCTGATTCCCCAACAACAGCGGGTACAGGTCTTGCCGGGGCCATCTTCCCAGTCACCGTGGAAGCTGCCTTGGGACGCTTTGGCTTCCGCACCACTCTTCGAGCACTTTCCGTTGGCTTGTTCCTCCTTACCTTCCCTTTGCTCAAGTTCGTCAAGCCACGGATACCGCCAGCAGTGGGAGCGGGTCGACGCCGCTTCGACCTGTCCTTTCTATGGTCACCCGTTTTCCTTCTTTTTCAGCTTGCTGGGATAATGCAGGGGCTTGGGTACTTCATACCGATAGTAGGCCAGCCTGCCAAACCACTTCCCAACGTGAGACTGATTTGAGAATGTCAGATATCCCTCCCCACCTACGCCAACCAAGTACAAAACACCGGCACGACATCCAGTTCAAACT
>Ga0058702_10000556_pt1 | contig 15230 bp, 15 predicted proteins | sample AgamicOrSfe_FD_83781 | JGI IMG/M metagenome (GOLD analysis project Ga0058702, IMG submission 83781) | Agave microbial communities from Guanajuato, Mexico - Or.Sf.e | ecosystem: Host-associated > Plants > Phyllosphere > Phylloplane/Leaf | place: Guanajuato, Mexico | collected 2012-05-30 | reverse complement strand
GTGTCCACCAAAACCTCAAACTCACCTTGAAAGTCGGCGACACCTGGGAAGAAAAAGTCGACCTACCTCCTAACCTCTATGTGTCAAAGTGGACGCTCATCACCGCCTTGCGCCCTCGCAAATGGGTCTTCCAACAGATCAATGACGTCGGCAAACACGAGGACGGTCGCGCAGGTGTCGAGGGCATCACCACCATCTCGTACACCTTTGAGAATCCTGGTCAAGGTGTGACTTTGTTCACAAGGAATCTTACTATCGAGTTGCCGAAGGGTGTTGGAATTCCTGATGATCTGTTGACAGTCTGCTGCCGTCCTGATGGTATTGATCGTTATCATGCTGCTATCGAGAAGGAGTTGAACAAGGAATATGGCGAGGCGGGCGAGAAGTAAACACGCAGGCCTGTAATGAAATCCAGGTTCTGCCAAAGTCCCGACGAGATAACCCATTGGTCTTGGACCACATAGATGTGAAGCATGATTTCTATTGCGAGTCCAAACAACCACGCCCAGGAGCTGTGACTGGCCTTCACTTTAAATTGCTCTCGCCGAACCCCGCAAGATCTCCGACCGTCATCGGCGGGATGATGACACGGCCGTTCGTCCGCGCGGTCGGTAAACCTTATTGCTGGGTTGTGCAGCCACTCATATGCTGCTCTGATGAAGTCATGCTTGTGATCAACTTCACGTGTTTGAACATCGAGGTGACTACGTCTTCTCTCTCGCGACCTTCAGGTTCTCAATTTGGTCACTTACAATCACCACAACTCATGCTCAACCATGACAATCGTCAATGACTCCGCTCCTGGCAGCGCTGACGGCAGCTGGCGAACAGATCAATCCATCGAACTCGACGCATTGGTGGTCGGCGGAGGTTTCGGAGGTATCTACACATTGTACAAACTGCGACAATTGGGTTTGAACGCAAAGATATTCGAGGCAGGATCGGCTTTAGGAGGTGTCTGGCACTGGAACCGCTACCCTGGAGCTCGAGTCGACAGCGAAGTCCCATTTTATCAACTCAGCGTCAGAGAAGTGTGGAAAGACTGGACCTGGAGTGAGAGATTTCCTGGTCACGAGGAGCTACGCCGTTACTTCAAGCATGCGGCGAATGCTCTTGGTGTGAATGACCACATTCAGTTTCAGCAGACGGTCGTCGAATGCAACTTTGACGAAACGACCAAGGAGTGGCGAGTCAAGACCAAGGCAGGCAGGGAAGTCACTTGCAAGTTTCTCATTGTCGCAGCTGGTACCTTGTACAAGAAACATCACCCAGACTTCCCAGGGTTTGCCGACTACAAAGGCACTGTCTTGCACTCATCAGATTTTCCTGAGGAAGGCCACAACTTCAATGGTCAAGCTGTAGCAGTCATTGGCCAGGGTAAGCATCTCTGCTCTCTTTCCCATATCGTTCTCTATACTTATCCTCATGCTAGGTTCTACTGGTATCCAGATTGTTCAGGAGGTAGCCAAGCAAGCCTCTAGCCTGACCGTCTTCATACGCACCCCTAATATCGCTCTCCCAATGAGACAAAGGCGCATGACTGCAGAAGAACAAAATCAGTACAAGTCAATTTACGAGACATTGTTCCAGGCGTCGCGAAACTGTAAATCAGGCCTACCGTACTGGACGGATGGAAAGGCATCTCACGAGGCCTCTGAGGAAGAACGTCTAGCCAGGTACGAGGAACTCTGGGGGAGAGGTGCTTTCAACTTCAATATTGCAAACTACAGCGATATCCTCTTTGACCAAAAGGCGAACGATCTAATGTACGAGTTCTGGAGGGACAAGGTGAGAAGTCGAATGCACGACGAAGCGAAAAGAGCGATCATGGCACCGGATACTTCCCCTCACCCCATCGGCACAAAGCGACCCAGCCTGGAGCAGGACTACTATGAGCGTATCGACCAAGATAACGTACACCTAGTAGACCTGAAGACCAACGGTCTCGAGCGTTTCGTCGCTGAGGGCATCGAGACAGAAGATGGCATGGTACACAAGCTGGACACTATCGTACTTGCGACAGGTTTCGACTCTATCACTGGGAGCTATACTAGCATGGGTCTCAAAGATAAGGAAGGTGTGGATCTTCGCGAGAAGTGGAAGGAAGGAGTCAGAACTCATCTTGGTATGACCACGCCAGGTTTGCCGAACATGTTTATGGTGTACAGTCCGCAAGGTATGTATAGTCCTAGTGTCACTCCAAACCACACCGAAATGCTAACTTCACCCAAGCTCCGACGGCGCTCGCCAACGGTACGACGGCAATCGAGATGCAAGGAGACCTAGTTGCCATGATGATCAACAAGATGCGTGAAGAGAACATCGAAACCATCGAAGCACGACCTGAAGCAGCCGAAAAATGGGCTGCTGACATTCAAGAAATGAATGAGAAGACATTGTTTCCATTGACCAATTCATGGTACATGGGAGCCAACATTCCGGGCAAGAAAAGAGAGCAGCTTAACTACTTGGCTGGTCTCGATACGTACGAAAGGGTGTGCAATGAACAGATACACAGCTGGTCTGGCTTCGAGTTGACTCGAAATGCTCAAGCTCGTTCTTGAGTAGATGGGGAGTCATATTACCAGGTTGATGAAATAAGGACCATATCATTATGTGTATTCCAAAAAGCCGAGCGACGCATGAACTCGGTCAATCAAGTAGTCGATGTAAGGGAAAACGAAGTTGCAAGTTGGGTTGCGTGTCCGATATTAGCGCCTGTGCAGCGTATCGATTACGACGGCAGATTCAAGATCTCAAGGCTTTAGTCTCGTTGCGAGTGCCTTCGCGATATCTGTGTTGATGGTGTCCATGACTTTCTCTACCATGCCTCTGCTTCTCAGAGATGCAAGAGCTTCTTCTACCTGTGGGCCGGCACTCTCACCGCTCGCGTTGACCGAGTAGACACCACTGCCCAATTTGCCACCAGTCCCACGCGCGAGGGACAGATCATTAACAACCGAGAGAGAAACACCAGCTGCTGGATCTGCAGAGCCAGCCGAGTATCTTGCACTCGTCGCTAGGAAAACATGTCGGTCTCCAGCTTCATCCGCGGGCATGTAGAAAAGCGACCCAAAGACACGAACCAAGGCTTTGAGAGCAGTCAGAACGGGACCTGACGTTCCACGTGTTATACCTGACTTAACCACGCCAGGAAAGTTGTGAACAAACGACACGTTTGGGTTCTCTTGATGGTGGCTCTCGAGGGACAACGTGGTAATGGAAGCGGCATGGTCTCTGTTGGCCATGAGCTTCATGTGCCAGCCTTGGAAGTCGTCCATCTGGATTTCTCCTTCAAGCGTAGCGATGAATACAGAAACGACTCGTCGCAAGGCGGTCGCATTATTGATCAGTGGCATCAGGTTGGAGATAAATCTGTTACGTGCATGAACAGCTAGTGCCGCAGGGTAATGGAGACCTTCGTCTGTCGCTGCGATCGAATCAGAGTTTGTCGCATGTATTCCATGTTCTTCGAAAGCTCACTTTTACCAGTTTGAAGAGTCCCGATGGTCAGGAACAACAGATTTACCGACTTTTCGTTCTACTGAATCGTCCTGTAAATCTCATCCACATTGCGGATCAGACTCGTGTCTTTGGCGATGAAGGTGAATTCGCCATCTGGGTTCAAAGTCTTGCACTCGTTGACGATACGAGTGCCAGCTTCTTGAGAGCGACCGATCAAATAGACGCGAGGCGCGGACGTATACTTCGCGAATCGTCGCACTGTGGCCTCACCAACTCCATTTGTCGCACCAACGAAAACAGCGACGAGTCTGGGAGGAAGAGTGGATGCGATTCTCTCGTTCGAGGCGCGCACCGTTTCGAGGGCTAGTCCCTCCGAGCACACGTCTTGATGCCTCGCGTTCGACACGCTATCTATCGCTGACGCCTGCTGATCGTGGTCGGCTTGGATCGGACGGTATACGAAGTGATTGCGCACGTAAAATATAGCATGTGTTGACACAAGGAGGTTGCCCATGTTCTTTTGAGCAGAGTCGAAAGATCGGAGATTGCGACGGATACTGAGCTGGCAAATCCTCGGTTTGTCGATGCTGCTTCTTAGCAAAATTTTCCAGCTGTCTATCTCAACTTGCCATCCGGCGACCACGGCATCAGTCTGACTGACCAGAGGCTGGTTTCGAATGTATAGACAAAGGTCCCAAACGCCATTATCCGGCAATCAGGCGCCACCAGGTGTCTTATCTTGCGGGAATCGTCCATCAAATTGGGGAAGTAAGCGAAGTAGAATCGAGTCACTTACACTGCTGCGTTGTGAGAGTCTTCCTGAGGGCGCTTTCAAAGGGTCCCTGACAGACTGATAGAGATGGTGACCATGGTCATGAAAGGATGCGACTGTAGTCTTCAATGCAGCCTGAACAGGCCCTAACAGTGAACAAAGGTCTTCGATACATGGAATACGCTGTCGGGCAGTGCTTCTCCATGAGCTACGAGCAATCCTCGTGTATCTCATCGCCCCGTCGTAGCTGTGGAAGAGTGTGCTCAGTCTAGCATTCCAGTAATCCCGTTTGCTTATCTTGCTTTGGCGGTTCTTTCATGATGGTTGAGAAAGAACGACTCGGCAAATCCAATGATGTGAACGAGCCTGGAAGGGATTCCTGACTGGTAGAGCCTACGGCAAAGCACAAGGCCGAGATGTCGCGAGCTTCAGGTAGGTGATGTTGAAGAACCAGCCAGATGGCATAAGACAGCGTCGCTAACGGCTTGGCGTCGCAAAGTTGGTTTGCGTGACAATGAGATTGATGTGACCGACATTCTCGGGGTTGATGATGTATGTCATGACGGTTATGCGAGATGACGGGTTGATCGACTATGTGTCGGACTTCTTCGTTCAATGCATGATGTATGACAAGAATGGAAGGTGAGTTCGTGTGTTACTGAAACAATGTGATCGAAGCGTTGTATCGTTCTCGGCGAATCTTCGCACGCCAATCTATGATTAGGGGCTAGCTCAAACATCGGGTATATTCGGTCCATACTAAATCCACTCCTTAACACCAATAGCGCTATGTAGATCTTGTTTTCAGCCACTCCGCCGCGGTAGACTGATACACCAGACCAGATCATCAAGCAAACAGAATCTCCGAGAGTTCAAAAATATGACCAAATGGTGCGCTCCATAGTCTCTGACGATGTCGCTGAGACTTTACAGGAAAAGCACCGTGAAAAACAAGCCAACAACAATTGCGCCACCGCTCATCGATTTCGTCGATGATGAACCCGTGAATGGAATCAAGGAGGATTTGGGCGATGATGAGTTGCCAGAAGGTGTGATAGTCGATACCACCATTGTCGTCGTAGGAATGTACGGTGATTGCGAGCTCGATTGTGACGTTGGAAGAGCGCCAATGGAGTGAGACAAGAAGGATGAACCGTTATCGCTTGAACCATCGTTCGCGCCCGAAGTAGCAGAGGTATGTGGCTGCTCTTGCGAAATTGGAGCGGCATCGAGGCTTGTATCCGATGTGGCAAACGAGGATGGTGTGTGGATGGAAGGGTAGGTGGTTGCAGATCCATATTGCTCTGATGTCGTAGAGCCTGTAACAATGTGTGGCTGAGTGATAGTAGCGGAGGTCGAGGACGAGCTTCCAGTATGTTGTACTGATACGTTATTCACGTTGGTCGGAATGCTCGTGAAAGTCGCGGTGGAAGCTTTTGTTGATAGTATCGTTGCATGATAGACTGATGAGTTTGTGCATTGCGAGTACGAGGATTCCAGGGCATGCGCGCTTGTGGCAAGACCAAACAGAGCGATGTAACCTTTCATAACTGTGATGATGCGCGATTGATATTCGGAAGAATGCGCGATGTAGTTGTTGGAGATTCAAGCACTCCCTCAATGAATGTGGCCGATGGAGTGAGTCTGGATAGGAATTTTGGATCCGAATTGAATGCAAGGAACAGCTGCAAATGACGGACTGTCGCACTCACGGGCGTGGAACCGCAGATATATACCCAGGGTACGAGAACATCCTTCTAGATTTTCCTATAGGAGACGATCCATCCGAGACATATTCCAGAAGCATATTGATTCAAGTCACGGTTGCACTTACTGTCAATTGTGCTCCGAGGACTATCGATCTGAAACTAGTCGTGAACCCTACCTGGACTTGGCTCTCACCAAGAAGGGCGTAATAAGGTGACTCTCAAGGCAATTTCTGTCCATGGTAGTGGTAACGTCGTCGACGGTCGTAACGGGTGCTATTGGATTCTCGGGAGGATTTGGCGGTCAAGGGCGCGCCAAGCCCAGTCAAAATAGGTCTGTGAAGATGCCAAGCCGTTTTCCGCCCTGAGACACGCAGCCGAAGGTCCGAACAACGAGTCACGTCGACTTCCTCATTTGGCTTCTTGGCCAACGACTTCACCAGATGTCGCCCATGTCCAACGAAGCGCCCATGTCATCTCGTTGAACTGCAGCCTGGATCTACAAGACTTCATAACGTTCTGATGCATGCCGTTGCCTTGGTCATCTCACAGACTCAGATCATCGTAGGTGCAGAGAGGGCCTGCGAATACGCTAATATGTTGTTTATAAGTAAGATGCGCTGCCTCGGTGCAAGGGCGAGGCAAGATTGTTCCGCCTCGAACAAAAATGTCGAGGTTGCTTCTTCTAGGTCTCGCGGTGTGCAATGCCTTGGCAGCACCAGCGGATGATGTATGCACGCCTGGGCCAGCCCTGGAGGTTCGGACAGTGCTGGTTGTTGGTCCGGTGTTGATTTCCACCTATGTTGCCTCACCTACAGTCCTAACTTTCGATGATCAAATCACCGTGACTGTTACTGCGCCTACGCAACTTGACATAACTACTGCTACGACTGAGACTCTTATCGAAACTCGAACTCTGTAGGTTGCCGAAACGTCTTGTCTGTTGTATCCTTGCTGATTTGGAGTAGAGGTTCGCAGACTCCAGCCACGCGGCCGACTGGAAATGATAATAGCGACTCGGCGGCCATACCTTACACACCCGGAGCCGCCGGACCATCAGACGTTAACGCGGATCCTAGTGGCATAGGCAGTTCTACTCAACCTGGATTCTATCTGGCTACTTCCTTGCTGCCAGCTAGTGCGACTGGATACACACGCACATTACAACCGTCGGGAGGCAGAAGTGGTACCATTCTGGTTGGTACTCCTGTGCCCTCAGGCTTCGTGGTAACGACCACGTCGCTGTCGATAGGCGCTACTCCATACACGAGGACTATTTCACCATCTGGCAACATACCCGGCACGATCATCGTCGGAGCTCCTGCTACTCCTACGGCTTTCATAACGACGACTTCTCTACTGCCAGCAAGCGAGAGTGGATACACGAGCACAATTGCGCCGTCTGGTAGTTTCCCAGGCACTGTCGTCATAGCTCAGCCAGTCCCTACAGGATACGTGTTCAGCATTGCTCTGCTGCAGGGCGGCGAGCCAGGCTACACAAGCACGATCTCGCCTCTCGCCGGTGCTCCAGGGACCATCGTGGTCGGCCAAGCTGTTCCTTCTGGAGTCCAGATTATAACGTCTGTCCTCACCGGTGGGATACCCGAATACACGAGCACGATCCAGGCTTACCCAGGCGCGCCTCAAACTATCGTCGTTGGGCAGGATGTTCCCTCCGGATATCAGCTGACTACTTCGTTACTTACTCCGGGCGCGAATGCCTATACGAGTACCATCTCGCCATCTGGAAACTCTCCAGGGACAGTTATCGTTGGCCAAGCAGTCCCTACTGGTTTCCAAATAAGCACGTCTTTCTTGCCCAACGGAGCTAATGGGTACACCAGCACCGTCAATCCTTCTGGTAACGAAGATGGAACGGTTGTGGTCTACCAACCCATCCCGTCTCGATACCGGTTGAGCACTTCGTATCTCCCTGCTGGAGCTACTGCGTACACTAGCATCATCCCAATATCTGATGGGAACTTTGGTTATGTCGTTGTCGGACGTGCTGCCTATGGGACCTTCACGACATCTTTGCCTGCTGGTGCAACGCCGTATACGACCACAATCGCGCCTTCTGGCAGTTCTTCAGGTTATGTCGTCGTTGCGTATCCACCCTTCTCAACGAGCACTTTGGTTTTGTCATCTGGAGAAAGTGGTTTTACAAGCACTATTGTACCTACAGGCACATCGCCAGGCACAGTCATCATCGCAACTCCAGTGGCATCTGATGGGAACGGCGCTGTCAGCACTACAGCATCCCCCGCGACTTCTGCGAGTTCGAAAACCATGTCCACTATCATCTCATACTTGCCACCTGGAGCAACTCCTTACACTAGCACGGTCCCAGCATCTGGTAACAATCCCGCATATTTCGTGGTCGGTCAAGTGCAGCGCTTTGCCACCAGGTCGTCGACATTACCTCCTGGTGCAACACCGTACACGATAACGATCGCGGGTTCTAACGGCTCACCTGATACTGTGGTTGTCGCCGCCCCAGCTTCGTCAGCTTTGACCACAACATCGAGCACTGGTTCATCCTCACCTGATGTATCTACCCAGACCAGCATGATCTCAAGCACAGTTTCTCCCTCTTCACCGGTTTCTAGCCAGACCAGCGCGATCCCAAGCTCACAAAGCGCGTCTGCACCATTAACGTCGACTATTCTTCTTACGCCTGGGGCTTCCGGCTACACAAGTGCCATCGCAGCGTCGGGCACTCGCCCTGGTACTGTCATTGTTGGCCAAGGTCAGCCCAAGCAAAGGACGTCAGTGTCTCTCCTGGCTCCCGGAGCACCTGGCTACACCAGGACAATTCCTGCAACTGGTAACCAGCCCGAAACGGTTATTGTCGGTCAATATCAACGTCCCACTTCGATATCGTCAGTTATACTCCCTCCTGGTGCGGATTCCTACACGTCTACCATTCCTCCTGTAGGCACAACGCCTGGTTACCTCCTGATTGGCCGTCCTCAACAGCGATTCGCAACAGGTTTCTCGCTGCTACCAGCGGGTGCCAGTCCCTTTACTTCCACCATTGCCGCCGTTGGAACGACTCCAGGTCATATTCAAATCGGAGTGACCCGGCCTTTTTCGACAACATCAATACAGGCTCTGCCGCCTGGTGCGAGTGCGTTCACCTCCACCATACCGCCAAGTGGAACTGTACCTGGTACTCTTATAGTTGGACAGCCGCAATCCATCTCTTCGACATCAGTAAGAGTGCTATCTGCTGGGGCGACAGGCTTTACTAGCACAATTGCACCTTCGGGTACTGTTCCCGGATATCTCGTAATCGGTCAGCCTCAGGCATATGCCACATCGGTTTCCAGGCTGCCTGCTGGGGCCAGTGGCTTTACTTCAACCGTGGCTGCGGTTGGTACCACTCCTGCGTACATTGTCGTAGGTCAGGCTGGTGATCCCGAGACATCGAACGTACTCTTGCCACCTGGCGCGAGTGGATTCACGACCACTGTTCCTGCATCGGGAACCACTCCCGGGTACGTCATTGTTGCTACTCCTCAAGCTGCGTATTCCGCAAGAACTACCCTCTTGCCTCCTGGCGCTTCTGCCTATACTTCTACTATTCTTCCAAGTGGAACTAATTCAGGTTATATTATGTTTGGCCTTGCTCAGAGATTTGCATCAAGAACACAGCTCTTGCCCCCTGGAGCCAGTCCCTTTACTTCCACCATACCTGCCGAAGGAACCACTCCGGGATACGTTATGGTTGGCCAAGTCCAGACCTCTTTTGGTTCCACTATCAGGACATTGCCGCCTGGTGCTTCTGGATACACTTCCACCATGCCTGCTGTTGGATCCACCCCCGGATACGTAGTCGTTGGCCAAGCTCAAAATTATGCGACGAGAATATCGCAGATGCCAGCAGGCGCCACTGGGTTCACGTCGACTTTCCCTCCCTCTGGCACAAACTCCGGGTATGTGGTCGTTGGGGTACCATCAACTTCCTCTTCTTCTTCTCGCTCTTCAGTCGCAGCTGGGACGACGTCGACCTCTGCATCGAGTAGTTCCACAAGGATCATATCCTCATCGATGTCGACACCAGCAACAATCACTTCATCCTCGTCCTCGAGCTCCCTTATCAGCACACAGACATCTAGTCGTGAACAAAGCACGAGTACTACTTCCTCGTCGCGGACAGTGCTGACGAGTTCTTCCTCCTCTTCTTCGATCTTGTCCTCGAGTTCAATCACTACCAGCTCGAGCTTGACTAGTTCACAAGACGCTTCAAGCACTGTATCTTCCGCAGATTCCACTAGTACCACTGTACCTTCAAGTTCAAACAGTGAACAGGACACTACAAGCACTGTATCTTCCGCAGATTCCACTAGTACCACCATACTTTCGACCTCGACTAGTGAACAGGACTCCACAAGCACTGTTTCTTCCGCGGATCTGACAAGTAGCACCGCGCTGTCAGTCACGGAATCGGACACTACGTCAACCGTAAGTTCCGCGCAGCGTACAGATTACACGACCATAACATCCTTTGTTTCGGCTGGCGCTCCAGAATATACAAGTATTGTTGAGCCATCCGAAGACTCGCAAGGAACGGTCATTGTGGGAGCTTCTCGTCGCTTTGTGACCACCACCTCGATGCTTGAGCCAGATGCCGCCGGTTACACTTCAACAATTCCCTCCAACGACGACAGTCTTTGGACCGTCATCATCGGCGAACCTCGTGGTGTTCGAACCACTTATCTCTCTGACGGAGAAAGTGGTTACACAAGTACCATACCATCGGACGGTACAGGCCCAGAGACAGTGGTTGTAGGATATTCGCAGTCAACGGTCACATCGACGACATATCTCCCACCCGGTGACACGGCATACACTTCGACGGTGTTCCCTACTGGGACCGTCCCTGGTACAGTGCTCGTCGGCTCTCCCGAGACTTATAGTGAGACCACGATCTACCTATCGTCTGGCGAAGAAGGCTTCACCAGCACAGTCCCGCCGAGTGGTTCTGTTCCTGGCACGAGGATCATCGGCTATCCGCAATCCACAGTGACGACGACCAGCTACCTGGAGCCCGGAACTCCCGCATACACAAGTAGTGTCGTGGCTTCGGATACTACACCTGGAACGGTCATCGTTGGCGTTCCTCAAAGCTACACTGACTCCACAGTCTTTCTGTCAGATGGCGACGGTTACACTCGCACAGTTCCACCAAGTGGGTCCGTTCCGGGGACACGAATCGTCGGCTATTCGCAATCGACAGTGACCACCATAACCTTCCTTTCTTCTGGAGCAGCTGAATATCAAAGTACCATTCCTGCATCTGGGACGGTCCCTGGAACAGTGATTGTCGGTTATGACCAGAAATATGACCATAGTACATCATTCCTTGCTCCAGACGAGACGGCGTATACCACTACAGTTCCTCCGCAGGGCACAACTCCGGGCACTGTGATTGAAGGCTATCCGCAGGTAATCCGAACAACCACTAGTTTCCTCTCACCAGGTGCTACTGCCTATACAAGCAGTGTTGCGCCAGATGGCACGACCGATGGAACGGTGATCTATGGTTATCCACAGACCATCGAGACTACAACCAGCTATCTGGGATACAATGAAAGTGAATATACTAGCACTTTCCCTCCCCAGGGGACTACTGCAGGCACCGTCATTGTCGGTTATCCGATCAGATATACGACCACGACATCTTTCTTGTCCCCAGGTGGTTCTGGATATACGAGCACTTCGCCAGCTAATCAGACTGTGCCTGGAACCGTGGTTGTTGGTTACCCACCTAATTTCACGACTACAACATCCTTCTTGGCATCGAACGAGACTGCTTATACTTCAACAGATCCTGCTAGTGGCACTACTCCGGGCACGGTCGTCATCGGTTACCCACAGACGTACACGACGATCACAGCCTTCTTGACACCTGGCGCCTCTGGTTATACTAGTACGACCCCAGCAGTCGATACCACACCTGGAACGGTCGAAATTGGCTACCCTCAGTCCGTGACAACCACAACCCAATACTTGAGCCCCGATGCCAGTGGATACACGAGTACGACACCGCCTCAAGGAACCACGGCAGGTACAGTTGAGGTTGGTTATCCCCAGTCAGTAACAACCACAACCCGATTCCTGAGCCCAGACGCAACCGGCTACACCAGCTCAACACCCCCAGACGGCACTACCGTTGGTACCGTTGAAGTTGGATATGTCGAACAAGTCACAACGACGACTGAATACATCGCTCCTGGTGGAACTGGTTACACCAGTACCGTACCACCCAATGGAACAACTGTGGGTACCGTTCAGATTGGGTATGCTCAGCAAGTAAGCACAACCACTCAGTATTTGACCCCTGGTGCAACCGCGTATTCGAGCACGACGCCACCTGATGGAACAACACCTGGTACCGTTGAGATCGGGTATCCTCAAACTGTGACGACGACCACGCAGTATCTGAGCCCAGGGGAGACTGGCTATACCAGCTCGACTCCACCTGATGGAACTACGCCTGGTACACTTGAAGTCGGATACCCTCAGACTATAGTCACAACAACCAGCTTCCTCAGTCCGGGCGCTTCAGGATACACGTCAACCACACAGCCCGACGGTACAACTCCAGGTACCGTTGAGGTCGGGTACCCTGAAACTCTGACCACAACAACGAGCTATCTGAGTCCTGGAGCTACGGCTTATACGAGCACTATCAACGCTCCCAGTGAGACCACACCAGGTACCGTTGAGGTAGGATATCCTCAGAGCTATACGACCACCACCGTTTACTTGACGCCCGGAGCTTCTGCCTACGCAAGTACCACGCCTCCCGACAATGCGACACCCGGCACCGTAGAGGTTGGCTACCCCGAAGGCTATTCCACCACGACAATCTATCTCAGTCCGGGAGCCACGGGCTACACGTCAACTCTGAACTCACCTAGTGGCACCACACCCGGAACTGTTCAAGTCGGATATCCTGAAAGCGTGACTACCCGCACAAGCTATCTGACCCCAGGTGCTTCAGGCTACACTAGCACAATCAATGATCCGAGTGAAACAACGCCCGGCACTGTTGAAGTAGGTTATCCGCAGAGCTACACGACTACAACAACATACCTCAGCCCGGACGCAACAGGCTACACAAGCACGATAGATACTCCAAGCGAAACCACGCCAGGCACGGTCGAAGTTGGCTATCCCCAGAGGTACGCGACTACAACGTCGTATCTGAGCCCAGGTGCTTCGGGATATACGAGCACGATCGATGCCCCGAGTGAAACAACGCCAGGTACAGTCCAAATTGGCTACCCTCAAAGTTACGCGACTACAACGTCGTATCTTAGCCCAGGCGCCTCTGGGTACACGAGTACTGCCAACGGCCCAAGCGAAACGACACCAGGTACGGTCGTGGTGGGTTATCCTCAGAGTTACGCGACTACAACATCCTACCTCAGCCCAGGCGCCTCTGGGTACACGAGTACTGTCAACGCCCCAAGCGGAACGACGCCAGGAACGGTCGTGGTGGGTTATCCTCAGAGCTACACGACCACGACAACTTCTCTAGGAGCAGGAACGTCAGGTTACACGAGCACGGTCGACCCATCAGGCACAACTCCTGGTACTGTTGTGGTCGGAGTCGCCCAAACAAGCCAATCCACTACGTCGAGCTCAAGCACTCTTGGTTATGTGACTACTACATCTTATCTGAGTCCTGGGGCTTCAGGATACACATCGACTATTGCACCATCTGGCACAAATTCAGGTACAGTCCAAGTAGGTTACCCTCAGAGCTACACAACGACGATAACGTCTCTAGGAGCTGGCTCTTCGGGATATACGAGCACGATCAGTCCATCTGGTACAGTACCAGGAACTGTGGTAGTAGGGGCTTCCCAACTTGGCTATGTGACCACTACCACGTACCTGAGTCCTGGGGCCTCTGGGTACACATCGACGGTTGCACCATCTGGCGCAAACTCAGGCACAGTTCAAGTGGGTTACCCTCAGAGCTACACAACGACAACAACATATTTGGGAGCTGGCTCTTCGGGATATACGAGCACAGTCAGTCCGTCAAATACAGTACCAGGAACTGTAGTGGTGGGGGCTTCCCAGCTTGGCTACGTTACCACAACCACGTACCTGAGTCCTGGCTCTTCAGGATACACATCAACGGTCGCACCATCTGGCCCGAATTTTGGCACAGTTCAAGTAGGCTATCCTCAGAGTTATACCACGGTGACGACAACCATCGACCGATCCGTCCCTCCATACACCAGCACTGTGTCAGCGCAAGGAACCACCCAAGGCACCGTGATTGTCGCAACTCCAAGTCCCGCGCCAGTAGGTTCTTTTGTCTGCGGACCTCTGGGCTACCTCGTCCAGCAAGACTCCAGTGCCGTGACACGACTCTACAGCGTCAATATCACTACAGGTGTGAACACATTGCTGAGTCCCGACCTCTCTGCATTTGGTTCATCCAATCCCATCAACGGAATGGGTTTCAACGTATTGGACAATTACCTCTACGCCTACAGCAAGACGGGACAAATCGTTCGCCTGAATGCCACCAAAGCGGCCGTGGTCAAGACCCTCACGGGCACATTTGCTCAGTCCTACCAAGCTGGAGATATCGACAGTAATGGATACTACTGGTTGATCAACACGTCAGGAAACTGGCTGCAAATCGACATGAGACCAACCTCGTCGACCTTTGGTACAGCCCTCGCCTCAGGCACTTCCACTTTCCCAGCCACTGGGTTGAGAACTATCGATTGGGTGAGCGTACCCAGCCAGGGTAATTACATGTGGGCACTTCTCAGCAACGGTTCCACTACTGGAACCAACCAACTTGCGAGATGGAGCATGACTGACCACACATGGACGACCGTCGGCAATGCCTACACACAATTGACTGGAAGTTTCGGTGCTGGATACGGGTCCAACAACGGATCCATCTGGGTCGGTAACAATGGCGATGGCAGGATCTGGCGTATCGACTTGACGAATCCTACCGTCCCTGTTTATTCCAGTCTTGGTGCTGTGGCGAGTACAAACGATGGTGCTCGTTGTATCTATGGTTAGGAGGTTTAGCTGTCTTTTTTGTCTTTTCTTTTGTCAATTTTTCTCATGGCTCTTCTTCTGTTATATAATTAGAGCATATTGGCAACCTATTGCATACGGCTAAACCAACAAATCAAAGTGCTTAGGAGTGATCTTGAGGGAAGACAACGAAGCGCGAAAAGCAGACGGACGAGAGACGACGCAGATAAGATCTTTGCTCATTTCTTGGCACATGC
>Ga0058702_10000555_pt1 | contig 15231 bp, 13 predicted proteins | sample AgamicOrSfe_FD_83781 | JGI IMG/M metagenome (GOLD analysis project Ga0058702, IMG submission 83781) | Agave microbial communities from Guanajuato, Mexico - Or.Sf.e | ecosystem: Host-associated > Plants > Phyllosphere > Phylloplane/Leaf | place: Guanajuato, Mexico | collected 2012-05-30 | reverse complement strand
TTTGCGGTACGTGAAAGACGCTTGACGGCATTCGCTGTAGTGCACGGTACTCCTCCCGCGTCATATGCCTTGTGCGCTCGTCCGCCGTTCGTAACCGCGCAAGCGTCGCACTGTTCATCTCCTCCTCCTCTTCATCCGCAAACTTCGCCGCCCCACTGCCACCTTTTTCGTCCCCGCGTTCCCCCTCATCCTCCTCCCGCTCCGGCAACACAGTCGCATAATACGTGCTGACATCCCACGGCAATTTGACTTTTTTCTTTTTCGTCTTCGTCGCCGCGCCCACAGCTTCTGCGCCCGGGCCCCCCGTCCCTCCAGGACCTCCTGCACCGCCAGAAGGGTCTGCGGCGTCGCCCGGACCGAAGTCATCGGCGCCGCCTTCTTCGGTGCGAGTGTTTTTGCGCACGTCTTTCCAGGAGAGGAAGGATTGGAGGCGTGCGACTTTGGCGCGGTCGTGCCGGATGTTGAACAGGAGGTGGTCGATGGAGACGGTGCGGACGCCGGCGCGGTTGGCGAGGGAAGTGGCGCGGGTGAGCTGGGGTTTGTTAGTCGGTGAGGTGAAAGGGGGAAGAATCGGGAGAGAGTGAGGGATTAGGAGGATGGCGAGGGTTTCGACGGGTAATGATAGACTTGCCATTTCCACCACTTGCTCCCGCACTATTTGCTCGATGAGTGTTGTGACTTCGGTGGGTATGTCACCGGTCTCGCCAGACACGAACATCATCTGGAATTCATGGGTTAGTGCAGCTTCGCTTTTAAAAATCATGACGGATAACAACCTGCTGTATTTCCGTCCTATACTTGGCGCTTTTGTCTGTTATTCGATCCATGTTGAGTGACGTTGTGCTATGTCGTGTGTGATGTCGGCCTCATGTGCACCAAAAAAGCCTGCGCTGGCGCGCGATTTCGTCCACGAATCGTTCCCGACTTCCTAAGGCGACCGGTATGCAATGTCTGTCACTCTGCTTGATCGATCCGTACTAGTGCTAACGCACTGGCTCAGTGGCTCGGTGTAATGGACAGGACGGAAGTGTGGTATTTTGATGCGAGAGCTGTAAATAATTCACGAGTGTACAGAGGTCGGCAGTCCACGCTTGTATGATATGTTTATTGTGATGGATGAATAAATAATGGTTGAACACCTAGGTGTTGGCTATGGACTCCCTCGACACCTCGTGATATACTTGTCGGACCTATCTCCGGAAACCCAATATATTCTGTTCTTGTTTGGGATCAGTTTCATCGTGGACTCACAAAGATGCTCTACCTTGTAGGCCTAGGTCTCGCTGATGAGCGTGACATTACTGTCAAAGGTCTCGAAGTGGTGAAGAGAGCTGAAAGGGTCTACCTGGAAGCATATACTGCAGTACTACTCGTAGATGTTCAGGTTTTGGTAGGTTGCCATTTCATCGGACTGCCATTCTCGTAGAAATGTCCGTCAAACTGACTGTATGTCAAGTAGGAAGCCTACTATGGAAGATCGGTGATAGTAGCAGACCGTGAGATGGTCGAAACTGCCAGTGATGACATTCTCGCTGGCGCAGACGAAAAAGATATTGCTTTTCTTGTGGTGGGGGATCCATTTGGGTACGTAACTTGCGCAGAGCCGTCTCAAGGTGATATATCAAGATGCGAGCGATGAACAAGATTTGTGGTCTATACTAACAACAACTGAACAGAGCTACAACACATAGCGACCTGGTTCTGCGCGCAAGAGAGCTCAAAGTCTCTACATACACCATCCACAATGCCTCCATCATGAATGCGATTGGCGCAACAGGGCTACAACTCTACAATTTCGGGCAAACAGTGTCCATGGTCTTCTTCCTCGACAACTGGAAGCCATCATCATTCTACGATCGTGTAGCAGAGAATCGCCAAATCGGCTTACACACTCTTCTGTTACTAGATATCAAGGTCAAAGAGCAGTCTCTCGAAAACATGGCACGCGGCCGCAAAATCTATGAGCCACCACGATATATGACCGTCGCACAATGTGCCTCGCAGATGCTCGAGACCGAAGAGACGCGAGGAGAAGGCGTCTATGGGCCGGATAGCTTGGCCGTCGGCGTGGCTCGGATCGGCGCAAGCGACCAGAAGATAGTGGCGGGGACGTTGAAGCAGCTGAGTGAAGTGGATTTGGGAAAGCCGTTGCACAGTCTGATTCTGCTCGGCAAGCGAGTCCACGACCTCGAACGAGACTATATCCGGGAGTGGGCGGTCGACGAGGAAGTGTTTGACCAGGTTTGGGCGAGAGACTATGAGGGGAAGGCGTGATAGCGGGAGTGATTATTCGATCAATATCATGCATTGAATTGATTATCGAAACTGTGCATGTATTGCTTGCATAGCCTCTTGCCCTCAGGCCTCCCGTGCCGTGCACTGTCCCACCTGCATCACCCGCATGCTTCCGGCCACGTTTTAGGCGAATGACAATCAGCCGCCGCTGCAGCTAAGCGAGGGCCGCCGTGACTTTGTGCTTGGCTCCCGTCGCTGCTTGCTGCTTGCTGCTGCGTGGGACGGTGGGATGAGCGTTTTGAGCCTCATCAGGCGAAGTCGGGATGAGCTCAGACTCGTCACAGCTTCCGTCAGGCCAATGAGAGTCGGCTTGGACGAGCGAATATCACGACCCATCACGAGGATCGCTATGATGGCAGCATAAGTGAATTAAGTGAGACTGCTTTAGCTTTAGTCTGCCTTAGTCTGAGGTCAAGAAGAGCACTAGAACTAGAAAAGGACCCCGCTTCTGCCCACGCGTTTGAGCTTCCCAATGCCACGGCTGCCCTTGCACCTGCATGCAGCAGCATCCTGGTCTTCCTCCAGGGCTCCAGGGCTGGTCCTTCCCGTCGCCAAAAATTCTACATTATGCTTCAAACACTCTCTGACATCTCGGTTCGACACACTCTCTCCTGCCGACTCATCCCTACTTCATTCTACCAACGCAATTGTCCCGCCGCGACAGTCAATGTATTGATTGCGCCCAATACTCTGCTTGGCCTGCTCTCGCCAATGGCCAGCCCCACGGTGCTTCTCCATGTGTCCTAAGACTGAACACACTCCTTGTCGAAAATTCGTCTCAATTGGAGGATTGAATGCCATACATTGCAAGCCACCACAAGGCTACGAGAAGTCTGATCTGATCTGATCTGTCGAACTCTCCAAGACCACACCAAGCACAACGAAACTCATGCTGAAATGCCATCCTACCTGCTTCACGGCTTCCGTTGGACACGCCCTGCAATTCGCATCCATGTCATCCTAAACGACATCGATGATGCTGCGCCAGAGTGGCTAGTCGGTGAGTTGTCACCATTGGAAGCTAGCAGAAGCGTATGACTTCGAGTTACTTGCCATCAAGCTAACCAAATCTACCTTCACAGCACCGGGCACCACAACAGCAATGCTTGACAACCTCCACCACCTCTTCCCCGACACAATGGCAAGTCTGCCAGGCCTCCGCTTCATCGAGCAATACGATCCTACCGATGAGACGACCAAATCACAGCCATACGCATATGTTGCGGACGTCGTCGAAGAATTTAAAACAGGAGTCGAAATCGCAGAAGTCACGGGAAGAGGTGTTGCAAGCGAACAATGGGAGGCTATGATGGACTTGCGCGATCATTTGCAGAAAGATGCAAAGGTTGCCTGGTATGCAGTGGTGTGTGGGGACGAGGAGCGCTGGGTACCACCACAAAGTCCGCTGAGCGAAGTCGATGAGGATCTCGATACTGCAACGACGTCGCCAAAGTCGCCAACAACTTCGAAATCAAGTGGTAGTCGTTCAGACACGTTTGCGTCTAGCTCGAAGAGTACACAATATACGAGCTCGCCAATATCGACGAGAGAACAGAAAAACAGAGATCAGAGAAGCGCGCCGCCAGCTAAAGCCACATCGTCGAGTCGCACAAAGACCTCAAGTGATTCACGGTCATCAACGAAACCTGCCCCACCACCGGTGAGCAGAACGACCACGACGGAATCTCGTGGGAAACAGAAAGAAAGAGAGCCTGAGATCAGACGAGTACGTTTGCATTCCTGGTTCTGCCATGCACAACTGACCTGGGTATGCAGCAACGGAGTAGCTCGATAGGGACGGGGCTTCGCAAAGTCTTTGGCATGAAGGAAAGCAAGAGGTGAGACGATCTGTGCTCCGAGACTGGAGTCATGCTGACGTCTGTTCGTAGTAATAGGAATCTCCGCGACGATCCTCGATATGACGATAGACAAGGCCTGCCTCCAATGCCGAGGAAGCGCTGAGTGACGAATATATGATGATGTTTGATGCCTATGTGCAGACGATTTTCTTTCCAGCATCTTACAATAGTGGACCCAGGTGGAACAGGTGGAACAGTATGGGGATGGAGATGACGGAACAAAGGAGGACAAGTACAAAGAAGGAATCATGGTTATCAGACCATCGTGATCGGAAGCGAGTGGTTCAAGATCGCTGAAGAAGACTCTGTTTCGGAAGTCATATGAACGTGTAGGAGAGGAGGAAAATGTACTGGCCACATTGTGACGCTCATCCTCACACACTCGCAATTCTTCTGTACCTTTTCCCTGCATTTCTTCCCTCACTCACCACGCTCCGTGTGATCCTCGATCCGTGAGTTTTGTGGCATCGCTGGTATCCTCAATCCCGGACTGTGGAAAAGAAAAACCCGGCACCCTCTCACCGACTTCACATACAGAAATGCTTCGCCCGCTGCCACTATTGTCTTCACATCCAGCAGGAACCCGTAGCAGAGCTGCTCCTGTCTCTTTGGTGTGAAACCATGTTTGGCATCGTTTGAAAGTCGAGTGTGGCGAGTGGTCCAAAGAACAATTATCAACATGTTTACGACACTCTCCCTACTAAGTTGTAGCCCTAGCACATATTGAGACTGATAGACTGTGCAGAGTAGCATGGACTTGACATGATCCGAATGGCTACTTGTCGTAGTACTTGCTAAAACATCATCGCACTCTCCCAACTGATCTACAGGCTGAGTACAGTATTGTAGATATTGACAGAACGGAGAACGGGTAAACTTGACGAAGGGTGAAAGGGATGCTGTAGGCCCCGCACAAAAGTTGCGACACTCTTCACGTCTGTCCCAAGTCGAGCACAGATGGTCTCGGGCAGCCAGCTGCGTGAAGACTGTCAGCTAACAAGGACCTCCGCATCACGAGACAAGAACGCATATCAAGAGCGTCAGGACCGATATGTGGCTTGCTGCCAAGTACATACGATTCCCTACACTGCATTCTCACAACTTCGCCCGCTCCTCCGTCGCCTTATGCGCCCCTCCCTTCTCCTTGAAATACTCTCTAACCTTCTCCCGCGCTACTTCGACCACAGCAGCATCCTCCACAGTCGCTGGCACCTGCACCTCCGCATCAAAGTCGCCGTGGACAGCATGCTCGACTAGTCCCCGAAGCACTCTCCGCAATGTCTTGCCACTGCGTGTTTTGGGAATCATGCCTTTGCCGATGATCATACCTGTAATGCAGAATGCATGTTAGCAATGGAGAGATAGAATTGCAAGGGTGCCGAGGAGAATGTGACATACCTCCAAGACTCGCAATGGCACCTATCTGGTCGCGGACGAGCTTCTGCACCTCGGCAAAGAGCTGGGCATCAGGGATGGCGGAGGCAGGGTGCTCTACAGTAGAGAGCGTGGCGAAGGCAAAAGGAAGATGGCCCTTGAGCGAGTCCGGGATACCAATGCAGCAGGCTTCGGCGATGCTTGGATGTCCTGTGATTGCTTGTTCGATGGCGCCTGTGGAGAATCTGAGTTAAGAGAAGCCGTCAGCTGTGAGCGGCATAGCGGGGTTGTGTTGCTTCTCATCATCCATGTCATCAACTTACCGATGTGCAGAGACATTGATGATATCGTCGGCACGACTCATAATCGAGACATAGCCATCCGCATCTATCATACCAGCATCCCCTGTATCAAGCCACCGTCCATCGAACCGCTTCAGATATCCTTTATAGAAGCGCTCCTCATCTCTCCAAAGTGTCGTCATGCCTGTTGGAGCCAGCGGCAAAGCGAGGACTATATTACCCATCTCGCCCTGCCTGACCTCTTTGCCATTGTCATCCACGACTCTGACATCGAAGCCTGGCATAGGTTTACCTGCCGAGCCTGGCTTGATCGGCAGAGCTTTGATCAGCTCTCTGCTTTGCATATCCTTGGCCGCAGCAGCTTGCAACGCAAGCCCAGTGATGGGCGATCCAGACTCGCTTGACCACCAGTTATCGATTACTTGAGCACTGGGCGCACAGTGCTTCTCTAGTAGTTTCTGATACGCTTGCACGATAGATGGCTCTGATCTCTCGCCTGCAAGAAATAACGCTCGAAATTGCTGCATACCCCCTTGTCGCGCAGCACGCTGGAACTCTTTGCTCTCGGGATCCTCTCTACGTATGGCCCGTAGTGCTGTGGGGGCTGTGAACATGACATTAACCTTGTGCTCCTTCACGATCCTCCAGAATGTGCCGGCATCTGGTGTACCCACTGGCTTGCCCTCGAACAGCACGGTCGTCGCACCGGCTAGTAGTGGTCCGTATACGATAAAGGAATGGCCGACAACCCAGCCAATGTCTGAAGCGCAGAACATAACATCGCCTGGGCCTCGAATTGAGAACAGATACCGGACAGAAAGGTTCAAGCCGACTAAATGACCTGCTGTAGGGCGCGGCACACCTTTGGGTGTCCCTGTCGTGCCGGATGTATGTATGATGTAGGCGGGGTCTTCTGAGCTTACTGGCACATTCTCTGTGACTCTGACATTACGCTGCCGGCAGGAGGCCACCACCTCGGCCCAGTCGAGTTGACCATGTTTACTATCGAGCTTGTCCCATTTCAATTCTGGTCGTTGCCAGACTAGCACTTTCTCTGGCTTGAAGTGGCTCTTCGCCAAGGCACCTTCTATTAGCGGTTGATATGATGTCGGACCCTTTGCGCCTTCAACGCCACACGAGGCTGTGACGATGAGTCGGGGTGTAGATGACTCTATGCGCTGGGCAAGGGAGGGTGCGGAGAAGCCACCAAAGACCACGACATGGATGGCACCGAGGCGACAGATGGCGAGAAGAGATATGATCGCTTGAGGTATCATTGGCACTTGCGAGCAGGAATGTGGTCAGCGATTGCAGACCATTCGGTAACGATGCAACGCGTACTGTATACGAGTACGACATCTCCCTTCCTTACGCCTTGCTCGCGTAGTGCTCCAGCTAGTACCTCCACCTCCTCCAGGAGCGCTGCATATGTGTACTGCTCTTTACGACCAGTGACGGGGGAGTCGTAGACAACTGCCACATTCTTTCCATGCCCATTCTTGACATGTCTGTCTAGACAGTTCTCTGTCGTTGAGATCTCGCCGTCGGGAAACCACGTCCAATGCTGATGTCTTGTGCCGCTCTCTAAATGTTTCGTCTGTTTCCGAAGTGCGCAGGACGGCTGCTTGTGCCACGTCAATTGCTCGGCTTGTCGTTGCCAGAAGGTTTCGGGATCGCGAAGCGACTCCGCAAGGACTTCGTCCTGAAGGTGAGATGCCGACATGCTATGTGACATGCTATGTGACATGATGTGAAGCTGCAGGATGCTGAAACACTTCGATACCCCGCATTCAATCTGATCCCCGCAGAGTCCATATAACCTTAATCATGCCTCGGCTCAACTGACTGTCCAGTTTGTTTCAGCTTTGCAATAATGCTCACTGCATATTGGTGCATCTCTTGCTCGCCGCCGACAACCCACTTGCCAGTCTGCGGCAACCCAGAGGATGCGGTACTACTCATTCTCACGCATATGAACGCTGCCTACAATGAGGAGTGCTCCTTTGCATGTCCACCTCGTGTGTGCATTTCATCGATTCGCCTCAAACACGTCGTAGCGTCTTCTTTCCACCTTGGCAGTTGTTCGTCCACAAAGTCTGCCAAGCGATCAGTCCCGTGCCTAGAGATATGTTCAGCGAGCTGTAGCCCGTCCAGAATCGCGGAATTACCGCCACTTCCGCCAAGGATAGGTTGTGCATGAGCTGCATCACCAATCAAGACAGCACCTTTCCCTGCTAATGCTTCTAGATCAGCTGGAGGCACATAGATCGTCCGCATCAGCCAATGCAATGCTCGGTCTTTCTTGATCTGTTCCACATCAAAGGCATCTGCAAATGGTTTTGGTAATTCCCGCAAGCGATCAATCTCCTCATAGAACGCATCGGGAATACTCGTAGCAGCTCCCGTGGCACGATCTGGTCTGTGCAATTCTTTCTCGTCTCCTAATCGTACTTTCCTCGAGTACGTATAGCTCAGACCCACTATACCAGTCTTCTTGTCAATATCATTCAGTGCCAACTGGAGCAAACAGCCGTCGAAATGCATGTCTAGTGTTGTCGCTCCGTCCATTGCAGGTGCATATACTTTGTCGTACGTGGCCTTGGGCATGCGCCGTTTGCCATTGTAGGTGATGAAAGGCAAGACCTCTGGCCCTCTCGCGTTTGGCAAAAGTCCTTTCCTCAGTCTTGAATGTACTCCATCTGCAAGCACGAGTGTCTGCGCCTTGATTCGCGGACCACTGCCAACATCGAGCCCGAGGCCAGAGTCTCCGCCATAGAGCCCGGCACCGCCCACAGCCCCGTGCTCTGCAAAGGACGGAGAGGGTGACTGCTTGTCCCCATGCGATCGTAGCAGTCCCTCCAGCATCTTGCGACTCGCCCGAAACGCTCCGGCGTCGAGCTGGGTCTCAGAGAACAAAGAAGAAGCATGTATACGTCCTTCGCCGTCGACAGCTACAGCTCTGCGAAACTCCTGCTCGCCTAAGCCCAGCATCTGCCAGAGTGACTTCGAGACTCGTGGCTCCAGTGTCATAGAGTATGCATGACGCGGAGGACCATTATATGATTCGTAGAGGGTAGCCGGTATCCCATACTGAGTCAATGCCCGCTTGAGCGTAAGACCAGCTAAACCTGCTCCAACGATGACTATACTGGCGGCCATATTCGGAATGAGGTGATTGCACAGTGAGCAGGCAAAGCTTACCACGCTACCTTCACCCAGCGCACGAAACGCCCACACAATTAACAGTAGTCTGATCTCAAAAATGTTCACGATAACTCTTCGCCAGGACTTTCAGACTTTTACTTCGTGATGATCAAAAGAAAAACACATTATCGCATACTAATCTTCCGAGTTCAAGTCGAACGAGGACAATGATTAGGTGATCAAGCCATCTGGCTGAGCATGGTTGTGGAGGTTTCCGACGTCCCGGAACTCTCTGACATGACTATAAATTCTAGACAAAAGTATTCACATCTATCCCATGATCTCCCAAGCTCTTAAGGCACCGGCCTCATTACCCACTGCCAGGATCATGACTTTTCCAGCTTCGTCACCACCTCTTCCACCACCATCATCTGCCTGCAAGATCTCGCCCAGAGCTACAGCACTAATCCTTCCCAATGGCGTCTTACTCGTAGGCCAGTTCCTGTACACCGTGCAACTCGGCAGATGAATCAACCTCAAGGCATCCTTCTTCCACCGACTCGCCATTGCCATCACCTGTCCATCAGGTGAGAAACACAGCTTGCTCACCGGCGTCGTGAGATGATCGAAAGTCTTGGTCGCCTTTGGCTGTTTTGGGGGCGAGCTATCAACCCAGCTGGTCCGATCATAGATATTCACGATACCGCTCGTGCTACCAATCGCGATCCAACGGTCCGTGCCGAATAGTGGCGGTGCAGCACCCTTCTTCCTGCTTGCCTCAAGTCCTGCAACCCGACCACCAAGCGCAATCGTAGTGGTTCCGACAGCTCCTTCGTCCTGCCATCGTGCCACGATCTGCCGGTCATCGACGTTGTACTCTGCGACTTCACCCCCACGACCAACGAGACACATGCCACTGCCATCGGCCCACCAGGCGAAATCTGCTAGGCCTTTTCGTGATTCCAGGCGCGCTTGGCATAGCCATTGCGTTGTTGTGGCGGAAAGTATGTTTACCAAGCCGCCGCCTTTTCGCGAGCTTCCAAGGAATCCTATGTAACGTCCACAAGGTGATGGTTTCAGAGTTTCAAAGCTTCGTTGTGTGGCCGCTTGTCCGTAGATCCGTGTTATCTTCTTGATCTCTCCAGAAGGTAGGTCCCAGATGTGGAAGTAGCGTCTCCGCCCTGAAAGATATATTTGTGGAGAGACTTTGTCAGAAGAGAATGCCGTTGTGGCGAGAGGTGTATGCTTGAGGTGGAGTGAGGTGACCAGAGGATTGGCTGGATCCGGAGGTGTTGGATGTGGTCGAACATGGTGAAGATACAGAGTGGATGACGGGCCGGAAGAGAGAAGTAGAGGGAGGCTGGGGTGTATATTAAGTGACGTGATCGCAGAAGGTTGTATTGGCGAGATATCTTTCATACGTTCGATGCTGATGACCTCAGGACGTAGCTTGAGACGTTTCGAAGATGTCCTTTGAGTTGGTCGTACGAGTGACTCTGTGCTTCGGAGCAGTTTCGCAAGCGGCTGAACAGACAGTTCGTCCTCCTCCTCATCACTGACAATATCATCACTATCCGACGCCTCAACATCGTCCTCCTCATCCACAGACCGCCGTCGCTTCTTGAAGCATTTTTGTTTCGCAGTCCAGTTTACCCACGCGGGTCGTGGGTGTAGTACTTCAAATTGACGTCGTAGTCGTTCGGTGTACTCAAAAGCAGTTATAACATCCTCGCCTTCGTAATGTCGCAGCTTGCGTAGTCGAGGCACTGCCATGAGGGAGATCTGCCGTTTGTCGTCGTCACTGTCGTACCATGCTGCCGCCTCTTTACGTGACGTTAATGCTGTCGCAGCAGATGGTGGACCTTGCAGGCCCTGATCATCTCCTGTATCAACCATAAAAAGCTAAGACCCATATCAGTCAACGATCCTCTCGAAACATGCTCGCAAATATCTTACGTCCGCATCGGCAAGCGTTGCAAGCTGCGCCTGCTCATCTTCATCACTGTCTTGCTCCACACTTGGGTATGCGCCCGTTCCGAATGTCTTGAGCTGTTCTTTGAATCCTGCTGTGTCGCCGAAGACAAGTCTTTCCAGCTCCAGCTCTGTTTCATTCTTCTCTTCTGACTCTGCTTCGCTCATGTCTTCGTCCTCATCCTCGTTCTCGTACATCTCTTCCGCGTCCTCCTCATAATTCGTGTCCGCAATCCGGTCTTCATCAATGTCCATTATTACCGTGGGGCAGACAGTCTCGTATTTGACGCCTTCGATTCAGATGACGCGCTCAATGGGTTCCAGATGTTGTCGCGCTACTCTGATACCGATACTGTACTAGAAATTCTACATCATCAATCTCAAATTTTGTCGGACTTATCGCTACACCTCCTCCATCGAGCTCGCCTCGGCGGCACAGATGTCGGACGTTTCATCTCGTGGAGCTAAACCTTAATTCCAATGACGATCGGACCTTGAAACGAGTTTCTGAACTGTTTTGTCATCAGCATCAGGGGCACCCTTGCAGTGTTACTAGGTCTGTGTTCATGAGCCATCTGATCTGTAGACATGGCTAGGAAGACATTCGCCGTTTCGACACGACTATAATTATCTCAGTCTCACTCAGAATGGTCGAACCGAGCGCGCTGTCCCTGGAGGGCACCCTCCAGAACCTGATCAATGGCGATGGCGACAATTTGGCAGAAACCCTCTATGACTCCGCCTCAGGAGCCACGACTGAAGATGACGAGCTGGCCTTGTCTCTCACATCTTCTCATCGTAAAGGAAGCGTAACGCTGGGGAAGACTGGCAAACGAGGTCGTTACATCTTGACAGCAGACGATCCCGAGATTCGAGGCATTTTGAAGAGAGCATTGGCACGAGAAGAGGAAGATGCTCCAGGCAAGCAGAAAAGTGTCGTTCGGGACATCTTGTTCACGAGACGTTTCACGGCCTTCGATCGCCAAAATGTATCAAACACAGATTCACCATTCTTCGGTTTCTTTGTACTTTTCTGGATTGTCATGGCTTTTATGTTGATAAGAGTCGCAGCGAAGAACTGGAAAGACTATGGGAGCATACTTGGCAGTAACGAGATCATGAAGCTGATGTTTGGGCGTGATATATTCGTTCTTGCGGCGACTGACGGCATCATGTGCGCAATAACAGCATTGGGGCTTGTATACCAGAAGGCGATATTGGAGGGGAACATTGAGTGGGATCATTCTGGTTGGATCATACAGCAAGCATGGCAAACCCTCTATCTCTTTACGGTCGTTTGGTGGGCAAAAGTTCGAGAATGGCCATGGACGCATACGATTTTCATTGTTCTTCATGCTTTAGTCTTTCTCATGAAGCAGCACAGCTACAATGCATACAATGGATACCTGTCTGTTGTTTTCAAACGGAAGATGATGCTCGAACGAAAGCTGGCACATCTGGACACCATGAAGCCCCACGACTCACCCCAAGACTACACGAAAGGTCTCAAGCCAAGTTCCGACGATCCTGCTGTCCGCCATCGAAGGCTGCACTCACTTCCGCGACAGGAGTCCTATGTCAGTACACCCATGAACACAGACTTGGCCGACGACACAGCAGAGCTGGCCTCGATAGCTAGCGCCATCGAATCGGACAAACCACTCGATCACAAACAATTCACGCTCTTCAATCGCATCATACGCCGCGAAATCTCCATGCTAGAGATCGAGCTGCGCGGCAAGTGCTCACTGACCGAAAATCACTATCCTCACAACCTGAATCTCAAGGATTTCATCGAGTGGACTTTCTTCCCAACTCTCGTCTATGAGCTCGAATATCCTCGTGAGGAGAAGATCAACTGGGCATATGTTGCTGAGAAGACAGGAGCCGTGTTCGGTGTCCTGGCTGTAATGCAGATCATTTCTCAAGCATACATATATCCTGTTGTCACCTCAACCATAGGCAGCAGCGCTCTACCGCTTTCTCAGCGCCTCAGCCTCTTCTTGTGGGCATCTCTAGACTTGCTGTTCCCTCTTCTGCTGGAGCAGCTACTGACGTGGTATTTGATCTGGGAGTGTGTTCTGAATGTCCTCGCTGAGCTGACTGGCTTTGCTGATCGTGGCTTCTATGGTATGGCACACCCCAAGTGACGTGCAATATTCGGGCAATCTAACACTTTCTCCAGGTGCTTGGTGGAACTCCATCGATTTTGGCGAGTATGCCCGAGACTGGAACCGTCCTGTCCACAATTTCCTGCTACGCCATGTCTACAATACCAGTATCGCTTCATACAAGTTGAGCAAGTGGCAAGCTAGCCTAGCTACCTTTGCACTTAGTGCTTGTATTCACGAATTCATCATGGCGTGTCTGTTCAGGAGAATCAGAGGCTATCTGGCAGTGGCACAACTAATGCAGGTTCCTCTAGTGGCGATGGGGAGAGTCAAATTTATGAGGCAAAGAAAGGTGCTGGGAAATGTGATGTTTTGGATTGTAAGTTCAAAAAAGACACCACACTCATTGTCATGTTTATGGAATGTCTACTAACAACTGCAAAGGGAATGTTCATTGGACCTTCTTTCATCACATCTGCTTACTTGATCATTTGAACGATGGCATGAATTGCATTTGCATAGCGCCGGATAGATGCATAGACTAGATAACATGACAAATTTATTGCAGGTTATGGTAACTGTAATTGTATTTATCATCAATCAGATACAGAGTATTGACATTTTTGTCCAACAAAGACGTAACAGGCACGATCACAGAACGGGAGTCTAAAGTGTCACTTAGAGAGGTATGCCGTGGGCCTTCGACCCAGATTCATGATCTAGTGCTGTCGTACATTACAGAGATACTGAATCATACGTCATGAACAGTATGTAGAAAATAAACAGCTCTGGTTGTAATGGCAAATGACATGCGCATGATTTCATCCTCTACAATGCTCAAGATGCAGCACATGGTATCCTGAACGCCTCGCTAAATTCAATCATACAATCCCGCTCACGCTATAGCTAATATAGCTGATCGAATTTGTGGTCAGTTCGAATTGAAATTGAGTTTCAAAACCTCAATACACCGAACACTGGCCTTTCGAGTCGAATGCTTGTGCCATCATATGCTGCATAGCCGTGTAATGGTAGAGAATGCCTCCAAGAACCGCCAGATGCCACAGGTTGTGTGACCCGCCGATATAGTCAAACAGTCCTGGATACCATCGTTCCGGGCACTTGAAAGCATAGTTGACAGCACCGAGTAAGTAGGCTGCCATACTCCGCCATAGTGGATTGTAGAAGAAGACGACCCAATTCCAGCCTCTGGTGTAGGTGAGCTGGAATACTGGGATGAAGCCAGTGGCGGCGAGAGTGACGTAGAAAGCCACACGAAGCCAGGCCTTGTCAGCTCGATTGAAGTATGGATGCCATGGCACGATCGTACCGCCAATGCCGAGCACCAGTGTGAACCCCATGTATATCCACCGGCTGATCGGATCACAATAGAAGGCGGTATACTCTGTCGTCATGATGCTGCTGGCAACGAGCATGGAAATACCAGTGTAATCCACACATGCAAAGCGCTCCATCAGTGGTTGATCAGAAATGCTGCTCATTGTGTGCCAGAGTGTCGAGCATATCAGACATTTCGCGGCCGCCACGAAGAAGACTCCAGCAATAAGCACGTCCGCTTTCGTGCTCATGTGGAAGATTGGCGATGAGGGATAGTAATGAAACGCGATGCCAGCAACAATCATCAGCCCGATCAGATGTGTCCAGATATTGACAGTCTCATTGGACAGGCCAAACATACTGCGTATGCATTCAAGCTTGCTCTTGTGAAACCGGTATCCTTTAAGAACATGAGGATTGACCCTCCACGGCTCTGGTAGATCTGCATACGATATCAAACCATGCTTGCGCGCGGTTGCGACAGCCTGGTCGATCTTAATGCGAAGAGCTTCTTTTGCACGTTTCGCAACTTCCACAGGATGTGTGACGACCTCCATCGCTTTCTCAATCCCAGAATCGACCTCCCGCTTCACCTCTGACATGAACTCTCCTGCTGCAGCAAAGCCAGAGTCTCGTGTGGCGTATGCCCGCGTCTCGAAATCTTGGAGAACGCCATCTATGTCTTGGTCCGAGACTGATGACTTTCGAGGAATATACGAGGAATGACGCCGCCGCTGCCGGAGGGCGCCACGGGGTGGTGTTTGTGTTTGGCTGGCTGTCAATGTCTCGAAGGCAGGTTCTTCGAATGGCGATGTGATTGTTCTCGTGGTACATGAT
>Ga0058702_10000554_pt1 | contig 15255 bp, 15 predicted proteins | sample AgamicOrSfe_FD_83781 | JGI IMG/M metagenome (GOLD analysis project Ga0058702, IMG submission 83781) | Agave microbial communities from Guanajuato, Mexico - Or.Sf.e | ecosystem: Host-associated > Plants > Phyllosphere > Phylloplane/Leaf | place: Guanajuato, Mexico | collected 2012-05-30 | reverse complement strand
GGTGGTGCCATTCTCACTGCCATCTTCGTGGCTGTTCCGAAAGGCAACCTCATCTGAACGACATTCCACGACACTTCTAATATGATTTTTGCGAATACCCCATCCTCCTGGCGTTCAATCTATGGTGTCTTTTCGGCCTGGCAGGTCTTCAATAACTGAGTGATGGACATGTACAGTTGTTTATGGGGGTGGCGTTTTATGGGCGTTCTGAGTTCTATGAGACTGGAGGTTCCGAAGAGATTGGGGGATGGTGTTCCCGAACATGACGGGTCAGATCGAGCAGATATGCTCGGTATGATGAAGGGTTGACTGGTGCCGATGAATGCACAAAGTTGCAGAGACGCAAGTAGTGATTGACAGAAGCAGCTGTGTCGATATACCTGGGGATGAAGGCTGCTGGGTCGGCATCGTTCTTTTCCATGACCAAGCCGTGGCATATAAGAGTAGTCAATAGCATGATGAATTATACCATGTTCATATTAAATACGAGCGTCGTGATGAAAGAAGTGTTGATATATTTGTGATTGCGACAGCCTTGCTGACACAGCCCTGCAAACCAGGCTCTGGCACAGCCTTCCCCGAGGAGACTTTCTCATCAACCTGAGAGGGTCCGTAACCTTATACAGTATACTCCTTGTGAAGAGGTCCGCCTATCTGCTGACATTGATACCAGAGTATACTGTATGCCGTGCCCTGGCAACTCTTAGGAGAGCACAGTCCTCCTATACCTTATCCCTGTTCTGGTACACTATCCGTCTTCTATGCCATGCTCTTGTGCTGACATCAATACCAGCATCCTATGAGACAGCGCCTTTGGGTGTCCCCTCGAGAGTGCCGTGAAACTAATCTGACGCGACCCACGCTTTCGCCGGACTTTGTCCCGGTGCCCCCCAAACCTTTCAAATCAAGACTCCGATCAACCATCAACATCGGCTATATGGTGCCAGCCAGCAAAGATGCCGCAGGTGCTACCAACTCGCTGAAGCGCAAGAGACCGTTACAGCATGAAAGTCTCGGTCACAAACGACGGGCGAAACCACATGAAGCTCGATCGATTGCCGCGCAAACCAAGGACAAAGCATATGGCGATGGCGAGCTCAATGTGGACAAGTTCGTCAAGGCACGCGCATTCGAGGTCCAGGCATTGGAAGATGGCATGAAAAGATCAAAGAAGCTTTTAACCCAGCGTGCATTTCAAAGCGTGCCGCGCGATTTGCGCCGGCGCACAGCCAGTCACAATGTGAAGCGGGTACCGAAAAGACTACGTGCAAGAGCAGCGAAAGAGGTAGAATCTGATATCCTGAGACCTGTCTAGCACTAAGTCTGTCGACAGATGGCCGAGGATAATACCCCGACTGTGACGGCCAGGAAACGGAAGCCAAGCGGACATCAACGACTTCGGCTCGAGCTTGCAAAGAATGCTCAGACACCAGTCTCAAAGGTCGTGAAGAAAAAGAAGAAACTTGCCACGGGCATTATCCAGCCGCGAGAGCCTCGGGTGAAGAAGAATGTTTTGCAGAAGCCGGACAGGCCCAGGGCAAAATTTCGCAAGCGCCAAATACACAAGGCGTGGCTGCCGACACATATGTTCCATGCCAAAAGAGCTCACATGACACCTCCAAAGGAACCACTATGGCGGATGGCCATACCTCTCTCGCCGACACAAAAAGGGTATCGGCCAACGCATCGAGCGAGCACACTACGTGGGGCTATTGCCTGGGATATGAGCTACATGTCAACGATTGGTCTTGAAGGAGCGGAGCAGAGTATTTGTGGAGTTCTCAAAGCCCTTGGTGTCGGAAAAGACGACGGGGAACAGTTCTGGTCAAAACGCACAGCGAAATGGCTGAAAGGAACGAGGTCATGGCAGGGTTGGCTGTACACGCAAGACGGCTGGCCTAGACAAAGCATAGCACCTGCACTCATCATCTGGTGTTCACGTCCTCAGGAGGAAGGCACATCGATCGAGGGTAGCAGCAAGACAAATGACACGAAGCAAAAACGCCAGGCATTCATTAGAGTGCACCCATCAGCGTTTCTCCAACTTTGGCAAGAGCTCCTACGCCTCTCCAAGATCCAGAAGCCAGGCGTGGTGGTTTCAGACCTCCGCTTCGAGATCGGCAGCATCGAGCTCATCGGGCCAGCATCTGCGGACGCACTGACTGGCGCATTGTCACTTCATCTTGCAAACGGACAAGAAAGGAATGAGGCGAGTGGTATCAAGAGGATTTGGGACGTCCTCCGCAATGTGACAAGTCCCAGTAACCTGCCCACAGACGCGGTGCTCGCTCTCGACATTACCGACCCTCGTCTACGTCACCCAGCAAAGACGCAAGGTCCAGATGCAAGCGCTCAGGCGCAAAATCGCCTTTTGGACGTCCTTGCTACCTGGCCTGTAGACATTGGTCGTCAGTCTAGCAATCTGTTCACTCGATCAGACAGGTGGACCGCCCAGCGCAGCATGCCCAGCCAGAAAGCCATCAACAGACGCAAAGCATTGGCCGATCCTGGGCAGTACCCGGACCCTAAGCCTTCAGATCCTATAATTCCCATCATTGTTCTTCCGTCTCGCGGCCAGAACGACGCACAAGGCAGCTGGACCATCATGATGCCCTGGAAGTGCGTCCTGCCTATCTGGTACTCTCTACTATACTACCCACTGTCTACTGGAGGCACCATTCGCTTCGGCGGCTTAGACCAAAAGCGCCAGATCGCGTTCGAGCACGGTGTACCGTGGTTTCCAGGAGATTATCCTGGGACTGATGCTGGTGACGAGTGGGCGACGCGAGAGAATGCACGGCGTAAGAAGGACTGGGAGAAGCGACCGAAGGGCAGGCGGGTGGAGTTTGATAGTGTGAAGCTTGGCAACACGAGTACAGGCAGCAAAGGCGAGGTCGGAGACGGTTGGGCTTGTGACTGGACCAGGCTAGTAAAAACGCCTGAGAAGAATTCAGATGGAGACACGGGCATGGGTACTGAGACGAAGTTGCATCGTCTTTCCATGCAGCTTGCGAAGAGTGTGCTTACGATGAGGAAGACCGGAACTGCTAGTGCAACAGTGGCAGCAATCTCACGACCAGGTGGGCTGATCACAGTCAACGTGACACTACTACAAAGAGGCGTGCCAGCCATATGCGCACGAATCTATCGCTTGCCAAGATCGAACCCGGATTTACTACAGCAGTGGCTTTCACTGCTTGATCAGATGCAAGGCAAGAAGCAGCAGGGCAAACACGCTCGTCTGTCGCGTCCAGCTTCGAATGCGCCCAAGCATGAGCACCAGCGCTATCTAGCTGAAACATTATTGCTCGACAAGTCCGAAGAGACAACACGGCAGGCTGGCGACGCGGACTATCCTGGCGTGCCGGACGAGGTTGATCTGCTTGGCTTTGTGACGACGGGAAACTTCAACCTCGCGGAAGGCAGAGGAACTGGCGTGGGTAGTATATTGCTGGAAAAGGTTCTTCGCGATGGCAGCGCAAATGCTACTGCTGCTGCAGCAGCAGACAAGCATCTATGTATTGTCAGGGAGTCGGGACAGGCTTTGGGGCGTCTCGCTCGGTGGGAACTCGTATAGCTGGGAAGACGTGTTCGTGGAAGTAAAACAGCTCCGTGGAGCCAGATAGTATCTGTGCAGTTATGCATGAATCAAACCCATGCTGTACAATTCGTACATCTCTTCTATTGAGCTTTTCCCAAATCCCAAAACGCCATACGCTAATTCTCATGTGGTGGCTGCATGTACGCACACTACGAATGCTCCTTCCAGCTATGATGCCTCATACTTGTTCTTGGACTGCTCGTAGTAATGCGACATCTCGAAACCTGCTCGCTTGAATCCACACTTGACGTAGAAGCCCTCGTTGGCCTCGGAGCAGTCAAGTATACTCTGTGAGACACAAACACGTCAGCATCGTCCCTGCACAGCCTAAAATTCGACCACACAAACTCACCTTGTAGCATCCAACCTTTTCCGCCACAAAGTCCAACGCCTGAATGATCCTCAACCCCAACTTCTTGCCCTGCTGGTCCCTCGCCACTGCGATATCCTCAATATGTCCCACACTGCCCAAGTTGTGTATAAACTTCCGCTCCACCACGAGTGCGCCCGTGCCAACAATCTTATCCGAGCCGTCTAGCACGACCAGGATGAAGTAGGATTCCCGCTGTGACACCATCCAGTCGTAGCGTTCGTTCCATCGGGCGGGCGTCACGTCGCCGACCGATGTGAGAACGCGCAACACGTCGAGGAAGTTGGCGTCGTAGTCGGAGCGTTGGAGGGGTCGGATCGTGTAGGAGGATGGAAGGGCGGAGACGACGTCTGGGGAGATGAGGGACGAGGAGAAGAGCGGTGTCGTGTCTGAGGGCGTGCTGGTGTTGTCGGACGTGCTGGTTGTAGGTGTGAAGGAGGATGCGGTGGGATCGAGGGAGAGCGACATGATGGGGATGTGGAAGTTGTTGCCAGAGGGGTTTGAAAAGGTGACGGATGTGGCGTAGAATATGGACTCGAGGCGCTGAAGGTAAAATGTATCGCTTGCGAGTGGAAGATGAGTAGAATAGACTAAGTTATTTCGTTGTATGAAGTACAGATTGTCGTTCATGTTTATTCCATACGCACGGAGATTGTCCGTCTCGTCTTCCGCGAGTCATGCTCACTTCTTGTAACATGTACAATCCGGTGCACCCACACTTATCCCCTGCTCTGAAGCTCTGTATGCACATTGCTGCCCAAGACTGAGGATGACCCCAGGAGATATCATGGTAGCTTACGCATTCCAGATCCTCTCCGGCTGAGATCACATAAGGTGGCAGTCATACGGCACTCTCCTTTCAGCACTCGACATAGCATACCAAGCTCTCTTTGAGAGACAAGTGCTGAGCAACATCATGTCTAGAGAAGCGTCACAACAGCTAAAGTAGCATATGACTGCAAACCACGCAGCCACCAAACAACAAGTTGTGGTCGCCGCCCTCAGTAAATGGACACAGACAATCTGTTGTTCCAGCAATTCGTACAGCCATCATTTTAGTGTGTTCCTGCACAGTGACGCTTCTTCTGCCAGTGTGTGGCTTCAATGCGGCACACGCGTCTCATCGACCACTGGGATGGCCAACATGAAGAAGTGGGATATGTATCAATTGGATGAGCTGTTCAGCATCTTCAACCTCTCTGTGGAGGGTCATCCTATTCGTCAGGTACTCATCGACGTTATGCTATACGTGGCTCATGACGAATGGTATTGACCTCAATTGCTGGAAGAATGACAACAATCGAGAGGCCTTCTCAGAGATCACAAAAGCCCTTCATTCACCACCGAAAGAGCGGACATGTGCAGATATCACTCGCACACCAGGAATGATACCCCTTGCATAAGATACAGAGAGGGTGGAGCTGGTTGTGCGAGGGAAAGCAATGAGATTTTGTAATCAACATGCTACTTCGCTACCACCTCTCGACCACCTCGCAGTCGACTTCCCTGCATGATGGGACATGAAGACATCCTATATTCATGTCATTCGATCGAATCGAGGGAGGAGAGAAAGTGAAGTGAGCAACAGCATATAATCAACGCCAAGTGCAGCAACTGCAGGATTCTCAAGTACATGGCGCAAGCTACCGTCAAAGCTTCCGGCCTCTGAGAAGGATCTTGCGATTACGAGCACCGCGACACAGCCAGTCGTTGAAGCCAAATGAGCTCTTTCGTATTGCTCTTCGAAGCCCCAGGTTGTAGGGAAGCGGACCAAGGAGGTCAGATACAAGAGCAGTCGTGTGGCTCCAATCAACAGAATGAGATTCGACGAGCTTGTCGTTCGTGGAAGGAGCTCTAGCATGAGTCGATAAGCAATGAGAATGGGAATCAGTGTGGTTGTAGGCAGTAGTCGATTTGCCGTCTTGTCTCTCCTCTCATCGACTTTGCTCTTCGGACTAGATGCTGCTATCACTTTAGCAATGCAGAACAGGTTGGCTGCAAAAGATATCGGCAGAATTTGTCCGATCAAGAAGTAATACTGCAAGTCTGGCACAGCATATCGTTGACCAGCTGAGCTCATGGTGATATTTATGATCATAGTTCCCAGCAAGGCTTGCATGACCCAGTAGTGGCCTGCTGGAGTTGAGCAGAGTGATCTTGCAAAGTCCAGAAATAGTGTCGAAGATATCGTCCAATTCCAGATACTGCTTATGATGCCGGATGGTGAAAGTGTGCTGACAAGGACATGGCGATCGTGGCACCATTCTTGATAAGATGCAATCAGGAAGGACAGCATGGTGTAAGACAGTACCACGAAGCTGAGACTGGCAGCTCCTATATAAGCATATAGTAGTCCATAGTTGAGCGCCCGACCACCATATTTCGTGGTGACTTCATTGTATGATTTGCGCAATGACTGGATGATGAGCCCAGTCAGAACAACAGCAGCAACCATGTAGCCAATAAATATGGCAGCCCCGGAGTAATTCGTGCAGCCAGCGTCTTTGGAAGATGTTGAAATCTGCTCAGGGTAGCCATGTATAACGCCTGCAGACAATAGACTGCTTGTGTTTATGACGGTCCATAGCAGGCCATGACCTGTGAAGTAGCTGGACATGACTTCAGATATGTTATATTTCTACTCAATCGTTCATGTCTACGTATGCATGCACTGTATAATATTGTATGATGACGGAGGACGTCGCGGAAGGAAAAGGGGCGTCCTGAGACATTGGTCGATTTTCCAAGTCCGAAACAAAATTCCCGACGCATCTTGCACTTCTGCGTAACCTCAATCCAGGACCTGAAACTAGAACGTATGATGACATGCGTTGCTGCTACTATATAGCGTTAAGTGAAGTTTCCTTTATGAAGAGCACCATGGCATGACGTATGGACTATAATACTACGACATGGCAGTACCAAAAGCCGTGAAACCCCCGAAAGCAGAGGCACCGTCAAAGGTCGTGGCATCACCAAAAGTCGTGGCACTATCAAAAGCAAAGGCGCCATCACAGGTTGTGGCATCGCCAAAAGCCAAGTCAAAGTCCAAGTCGGTGCAGAATAGGCATATCTATGCACGCTCTTCATACTTGTATCAAGCTACTGCTTATCTCTCGGCGCGGGTGGCTGAAGCGAAGGGAGCTGGGGTCAGCAGTCATGGCGTCCGGCAAGGCGATTCAGAGCTGAACAACAAAGAAGCTGAAATTCCAGATTCCTATGCCACACGATCAAGCCCGGACATGTCGATGACACCACTTCCAGGCAGCGCTCGTCACCTGATCACGCAAATGCGTGGTGTTTCCAGGAAAACACATACCTGCCTGTCCAAGGAGATCAAACGATCAGTCTGCAAACGATGCGACACGCTGCTCGTGCCGACGGAGACGTGTACTGCTGAGACGGAGAATGCAAGCAAAGGTGGCAAGAAGCCGTGGGCGGACGTCTATGTGGCGACATGCTTGGTGTGCGGCACCACGAAGAGATTTCCCACTGGGATGGACAGGCAGAAGAAGAAAGCTCGTCGGGCTGAAGTGATGGTCGATCATGCTGCCGATGCCACTACGAACGTGGCTGCAGGCGAGTGCCCTGGTGGAAGTGCACCAGTCTTCAGATAGTTTACTCCCGCATCTATGTTACATTGATAGTATGTATACAATCAGGAGACCAATCTGTGCCGCACAGACACGCTGGGTTCGGGTCAATGCAATCATCCAGATTCTACCTATTGTGCAGTGCCGAACATCCCCACTGCTTCGTCGACTCCAGACTGTCTTGCGCATGCCACACCAGGTCATGCAGCATTCCTGTCAACGAATGCTCTCTCCAACCTGCCAACCTCTGCCTTGAACTTCTCCACCTCCTGCCAGCAATCCAATGGTCGTCTGTCATTTGTCTTCAAGCATAAAATCAGGGCATCCTGCGCCTGCTCAATACCAGCATCCTTTTCCGCAATACTCTTCCTCGCCTGTAGCTTTTTTCTGAGTTCCTCCAAGTCTTTGGCAACCAAATTGCTATTTGGCCCGCTCGACTTCGATGAGTCCTGCGATGCTTGTGCCGGTTCGCTTGACGTGCCTGTGATTTTCTCTGAAAGTCGTGTCAAGAGTGGCTTCTCTGTCAAGGATGGCCCAGAAGAGGAATGTGATGCTGTGTCGTAGGATTCGCTGGAAACGGATTCGGAGAAGGAGGCGAATTTGCTGTCGGCTTGCTCGAGGTGTTTTTGTAATTCTGCAGTCACACGCTGCTGTATGATGAGTTCCAGGTTCTTGGCGCGGGAGGACTCAGTCTGTTGCGCTGTTAGACGATTCTGTTGGCAGTTGGGCGCAAATAATTCGCACTTCTGGGTTGTTCTGTAATGTGTTTACAAGGCCTTCCGAGAACCGAACGGGGTGATCTCTAATAGCTGTTAATCACTAGTCGGATATGATCCAGAACTGTGCTTACGCTGTGAAATAATGCTGCGCATCCGTTGGCTTAGAAGTAGATGAGCCCATGATCTTCAGGAAGTAAATGAACTCTTGCGGAAAGGGAGATGAAAAGGGATCGCTGTGCTGAATCTGAAGTACTGTTGCTGTTGCTGATATCAAACTTTCCCCGGTCGTCTCAATGGAGGGAGCGATGACCCCTGAGTCATTGACAGCATACAAGTATAATCACCACCAAATCTTTGGTCTGTCACACCCTCTGCCAGGACCTGATATCTTAGAGCAAAAAGACACTCGGCGGCTGACCACTAATATGTTATAGGAGCAGCTGCCGACCATTGTCGATGCCTCAAAGTACACTTGCGAATTGGCTAGCATGTAAACAGCCTTCAGTCACACCATCAACCACAGCCAAATCTCACGCCGAGTCACAAGATGCGCAGACACCCAGCGAATATTCAGAAGCACCAGACTTCCAACCTCCACCTTCTCAACGTTCGAAGCTCAAGAATGCGCAGGCTCTGCCTCAATTGCCTGCGAATGTGACAATAGAACCATGCCACGCGAAATACCTTCCTGGCTATCGCAAGATGAATGCGCTCTTATTACAGATACCGTATCGAGAAGACTTTTACAAGGAGACAATGGAGGACGAGGTCATTGCGTCAGTAACGCGCTTGGCTCTCTGGCACGAGAGATCGAGCAGGGCGGCTTCGCCATCAGCGGCTGAAGCTAAGCTAGTGGCTGCTATACGCTGTCGTGTGCTTGCGTCTCCCCCTGAGAACCCCTACGAGACGGCACCCGTGCTGTATATTTCGACTCTCACGACTTTGGGACCATTCAGGGAGCACGCCATCGCATCACATCTCCTGGCCGAGGTCACGCGGCTTGCGATTGAGCTTTACGATGTGAAGGCCGTCTCTGGTCATGTCTGGGAAGCAAATGGGGCGGGGTTGGAGTGGTATAACAAGCGAGGGTTCCGCGTAGTTGCGCATGAGCCAGAGTACTATCGAAGACTTGCTCCCAAGACTGCAGCATTGGTTATTAGACGTGATATTGGTCCTACTGATCTTCTCAAGGTCTAGACATGCACAAAGGTGGTTTTTTTGGTGCACGAACGTTACGAGAGGAGCTCGATGACACTGCTGCGAGCCCTGTAATTATCAAGCCTGCAACCATGCAATCTTCTCGGGAACTGACCTGGGAGCTTCACGCATTGCGCACGCCTTGCCATGTCGGATGGGCCTTCCCTCGGCGAGAGCGGGGTTATTGAATGTGACTCGGCCATTCACACTCCCAAGGAGAAGCTGCTGGTGAGACCAGACTCACAGCGAGCGGAAGACATGAATGAGGCTCGCGACATATTGCACGGTACCCGAGACCTCAATGATCGGCAAATGCTACAGAGATACCAAATTGATCGACCGCGGGGACGAAACCGGGCCGCAATGCTGACACTAAAGATCTCGGTGCTGGTGCTGCAATGTTAACAACTCTGAATGTCCTCGGATTTGCGTGGTAGTCTCGGAAGAGCATAGATGAAGTGTCTAGAATGTCAATGAGCTCGTACTTGATTCCAGATGATCCGATCTTCCCAATGTCAAATCCAATGCCACATGCGTCATCCGATGATTTCCATCATCAATTGCTGCCCCACCGTCCAGCTGGATGTTCACCATTTACTTGACATAAGCTCTCGGCATCTGTATACCCAAGAGCCCAGCCTTTACATAAGCTCACGAGTCTCGCGCTCGTCTCCCTCTTCATCACGTCCAACTGGCGACTCTACAAGGAAATCATCCTTCCACCGCTTCCTTCCCTCGTTTCACCTTTTTCCTCTTCGTCCTGATCCTCGGCCTCGTCGCGCAAGTCTTCCTTCAACGACGAGCCATCCAAGATCAGTCAGCTGTGATTAAAGATCTGCAGGACTCTACTGTCTACCAGGAACCTTTTTGTCCCAATCCTAGGAGCATCATATCTTCCTCGGGAACGCTTTTCAACTCCATCGAAAGAAGCATGCCTCTGCTCGAGTCTGCCCGCAGGGTGGTTGAGGAGTTTGAATACTCTGCAGATGCTCTGAACAAGGGTGTTCTGCAGTTTATGAAGGAGATGGGTGAGTAAAATGATACTGGGTAGTGAGCAGGTTTTGACCGGTCCTCAACAGATGAGGGCTTGCAGAAGTCTGGGACTACCATGTCCCAAATCCCTACCTATGTTACTGCTGTGCCCAATGGAACAGAGAAGGTATGCCAGAATCACCAGCGTTGGAGGGAGAGAAGGGACTGACAAGTACAGGGCCTGTATATGGCTGTCGACTTGGGTGGAACAAACTTTCGAGTCTGCTCCATTGACTTGCATGGAAACTCTACATTCTCCTTGACGGCGCAGAAGACGAAGGTACCTGAGGAGAAGATGAAGGCCCAGACATCGAAAGAGCTCTTTTCGTTTCTCGCGCTTCAGATTCAAAAATTCTTGGAGACACATCACGAGCAACACTTTACGACACATAGAAAGAAGAGGCAGGCGGGCATGCCGATTGATGATGAGGACTTCTTCAGTCTTGGATTTACTTTCAGCTTCCCGGTCCACCAGGTCGGCATCAACGAGGGCACTCTAATCCGCTGGACGAAAGGGTTTGACATTGCGGAGACAATCGGCCAGGACGTCTGTAAGCTGCTACAAGATGAGATTGATGCTCTACACTTGCCCGTTCGCGTGGCTGCACTGGTCAATGATACAGTGGGTACTCTGATGGCTAGGTCATATACATCTCCTGGAAAGAGCGGAACATTGCTTGGTGCAATCTTCGGCACTGGGACGAATGGTGCCTATGTTGAGAAGTTGAACCGTATCACGAAACTCGAGACGGAGATGGCGGGTAGCCATTACGATAAGACTACTGGGCAGATGGTGATTAACACTGAGTGGGGTTCTTTCGACAACTCTATGGTGACGTTGCCGGACACACCGTATGATCGTGCTCTCGATGCGATTACACCGAACCCTGGCATTCAGATGTTTGAGAAGCGTATTTCTGGCATGTTCTTGGGCGAGATTCTGCGCCAAGCACTTGTCGCACTGGTAAAGGATCCTGAAGTCCCCATCTTTGCCGATACAGATTCGTCTGGAAATGACTTGTCCACCACGACTGGCATCGCACCAGAGTCTGCGTTATACCAAGAATGGGGTTTAGACACTTCTTTCCTCTCGACAGCCACTGGCGATTCGAGCTCCGGTCTGCGTCTTACACGGCAAGCCCTGAACAAGGATCTTAGTATCCACGCCGCATCTGCTGAGGATGCCGAAGCTGTCAAGGCACTTGCGACAGCGATTGGTAAGCGATCTGCGAGGTTGTCTGCCATTGCAATTGCCGCTGTGATTATTCAGTCTGGGAAGCTCCAGCCTACACCACTTGAGACCATATCCAAGGGCGTTACTGGTCTTGCCAACGCCATCAAGGAGAACCTAAAGATTGCTGTTGATGCCATAACTGGGACGACACCTCTATCGGAGGCGAAACCGGTAGCACCGGCTGCTCCTGCCAACGATATCAAGACTACACTCGACTTGGACCCGAAGCCCAAGGGTGCGGATGTTGTTGAAGATGAATCTACCATTGACATTGGTGTTGATGGCAGTCTTGTGGAATTCTACCCTGGATTCGAGGAGTATGTTCGGGAAGCCCTGAGGGAGATTCCTCAGATTGGTGTCGAGGGTGAGAAGAGAGTCAGGATTGGTATTGCCAAGGACGGTAGTGGTGTTGGTGCTGCGTTGATTGCGTTGGTGGCCGAGAAGGCCGCGGCGAATGAGACGGCTGCTGCTAGCCCTGTGTAGGATGTGGATTGTTGGGGAGAGGTTGTCGATTAGATGGGCGACCATGGTGCGCATGCTAACAATGGAGGGAGTATGCAAAGCAATTCGTGGGCGGGACGAGGATGCAAAGGGCCATTATACAAGCCAGACATTCGGACATATCAGCAAGCAAGATGTGTATGCTGGAAAGTCACAGTTTTTGTAGTAGTGGCGGGCTTGGCCGCTGTGTATAGTCTTCCACAGTAAGAATGAAATTTTTTGTGAAGCAATAATCTATGCTGGTTTATGATTCTATTGCTATGTCATAGACTCGTTATTTTTCTCCCGACCTGAAGGAATGAAGTGAAAGTAAAGCCGAACGAAGCTGGGATAAGTAAAAGTTCGAACAGCGATGCTTTTGTGTTTCTTCCCTCAGAGTCAGCTGGCCACCTTTATACAACTAGGGTGAGGTAGACAAAAAGTGCGGATGCAGCTCCTCCATCCGGGCTTGTAAAAAGAGAACCCCGGTCAAACTGATGGTCTCTACGAGGGTCGAACTCGCGACCTTGGCGTTCCAATGTCAGATGTGATAAGGAGATCAAGCTGTATTAGCACCACGCTGATACGAAGATTAGTATATAATTCAACTTGATGCAGTGGACTGAATTATCTTACCTCTAACCAACTGAGCTAAGAGACCTATTTGTTGGATAGTGCTCATTTGGATAACAATATATCCACAACATATCAAGCTCATACTTGGCTTTCGAGTGCCTAAACTTGTTTCTGACGAAACCGACTGCCTACTCATTATACTCAGATCAAAATCTTCATGTTATCTTCCCACATCGGGAGATAGTATCTGAAACTACTACAACGCTCGCGTCCATCAGAACAAGCAGGTCGCTGAGATTAGTTGATTTAAGGTAAGATATTCATTCACCGTCCACATCGAATCATGTACTAACCTTCATATCAGCGTGGTGCTAGTACAGCTTGCAATCGCTCCACTGCGTCGAGCTAACAGCTCACAGAGAGGTTATTAGCAAACATGTACGAGCACTCGATCCAATGTATACTGTACTAGAACACAAGTCCTGCTGGAACCTCGACGGCACTCTCTGCGGAGCTCCCTCGACTTGTCCTACGACTGTACATTTGTCTTATGATCACTCGACTCTAGCCTAGGAGATATCTTCTCGACACACTCATTCTCCGCTGGGTTCAATGTGTACTGTTGATGTATACGGACGTGTCGGCAGTGATAATCGACACGACTTGATGGTACAATTTGAGGGACGTAACTGTGATACATGTGATCTTTATAGTGTATGACCGATACTATTCTGCTACAGTAAACTATTACAAATGTGTATTATCGTTCTTTTGCTCCCACTATTGCCTCACGCATATTCTGCAACGACGACGACGACCGGCAAATGCATTTTGCTCCGGGCGTAAGGCTGTACAAGTAAATGCCAGCAAGAACATCCTCATGTCTGTGTCTGTAATGCCACGTCTTGATCAGAAGACCAGAAACTGATCGGCGGATCGTAGTAAACCTGATATAACCTTTCACAATGGCATTGAGGCTTTTGGCCAGAGAGTCCGCAGAATCAGCAGGAACTGTATCAAGTACCGCAAGGACAACCTTGCAGGACCAAAAATCTGCCAGCGTCCAAGCGTATGAGAGTTGTGGGGTAGTAGCATATATGTTTGTGAGGACGGCACTCACTCAGGAGTGTATATGTCCAAAAATCATCTTGCGCACGCCAAATGCCGCTGACTTGTATCACAACATCATTTGGGACGAGCAGACGATGAACGCATGAAGTTCGACAAGCCCGCTGCCGGTATAGCCTTTTGCTTGAGAGCATACGGAGGGCGTCAAGGAGTATACTATCCTGGATCGAATGAGCAGAGAGCTCTTCAAGGATGACTAAGCCAGGAATATAAAGGAAGAAACTTGCAATTCTGCTAGGCTAGCTCATCGGGATCTGATACACTGCCTCATGGCCACGATCAGTCAAGCCTGGAGCTGCCAGGCGGCTGCAGTGAAGATCAATATCAATCTGATAAATAAAAACACGTTCCCAGCAAACAGGTGACAAAGCACATCTTCCTGCAAGCATCATCACCGCATGTTTCAGATTTTGTACGCTGCAGCAGATACTGCAGCACTCTTTGATGGCGTGAGCACCCGTGCCGGCAGTGTTGGCATACCACAAGGATAAGGACAGGTGGCCTGCACAAAGGTGACAAGGGTAGTGCAGGCTATTTGTCCTTCCCCTCTCCTCAGCTCTCTTGCCCTGGAAGGCCCACGCTACTACTTCGCACGATCCGACATCGACTCGATGACACGATCACGAAAGAAAATGCTGAGGAATGCTAGTCCTTGCCCTGCAGCTAGTACAACGTCAATGGCTTGACGCTCATCAACGGCCACCACAAGAGTTGTGCTGGAAGGAGACAAAAGCATGTAGGCTTACCGTCCAAAGTAAGCCAAACTGCTGATCAGACGCACGTGGTCCATATTCCAGCAAGCGCCTGCAAGTCGATCACGAAAATGCGCTCGGACGTCAAGCTGCAGGCATGAGCAAGCATTCCGAGTCCTGCCTCGTCCTGCTTCCCTGTTTCTTGGTGATGCACGTTGCTTATCATGGGAAGATTATGCATCAGTGCACATCTGGTGACGAGGGTTCGTGCGGGGTCATGCATATTCAGCCTCGAGTGAGAGTCTGTGTGCTTTTCGCAGTACTGTAGTCATCTTGCGTGATGCTCGGCACTTTCCTCGCAATAATCGTGTGCGAGCTTGGGCAAGCAGCCAAGGCAATGGGCATACACGTACAGAATCAGACGTATCGGGGTGGATTAAGTGTCGCGGACTAGAGCACAAATATACCGTCACAAAGAAGAGGTGCCCCAGCAAAGCCCCAAATGCCCAACAAGCTCAAACGAAGCTAGAACAGCCTTCGAAAGGACACTGCAGCGAATCACAATTGGCCTACCGACAGTCAGGCTCTGAGGAGCATCCGAGGTTTGGTGGGGAGGGGGTTCTGCTTGAAGTC
>Ga0058702_10000553_pt1 | contig 15324 bp, 4 predicted proteins | sample AgamicOrSfe_FD_83781 | JGI IMG/M metagenome (GOLD analysis project Ga0058702, IMG submission 83781) | Agave microbial communities from Guanajuato, Mexico - Or.Sf.e | ecosystem: Host-associated > Plants > Phyllosphere > Phylloplane/Leaf | place: Guanajuato, Mexico | collected 2012-05-30 | reverse complement strand
TCCAGTCCAATTCGCAGAATACGTCCAAGCAAACGTCTCCCTCTACTCCACCCGCAACGGCTACCCCCTCGACATCCCCTCCATCGCCTCCTTCACCCGCAACGAACTCGCCCGCTCCCTCCGCTCCCGCAAACCCTACAACGTCAACCTCCTCCTCGGCGGCATCATCCCCGGCACCGGCCAACTCGCTCCTTCCAATTCCGCCGCCACGCCAGGCGAGCCCCAGACCACCTCTGGCACGTCCGGCCCACTGCAGCCCATCACAGCACCGGTTCCCAAACTGTATTGGCTGGATTATCTGGCGAGCGTTGCGGAAGTGCCGTATGCGGCGCACGGGTACGCGCAGTATTACTGTCTGAGTATTTTGGATAAACACCATCACCCGGATATTAGTCTGGAGCAGGGCTTGAAGCTGTTGAGGATGTGTAGCGAGGAGTTGAAGAGGAGGTTGCCGATTGACTTCAAGGGGTTGACGGTCAAGGTGGTCACGCCGGAGGGGGTCAAGGTGATTGAGGAGTTAGGGGAGAGGACGGATGTCGCTGCGCCGTGAGGGAAGATTGATAAGATGGCAAGGAGATGCTGGGGCTTGACCGCACCTGCGCTGTACTCGACGAGGTTCGCGTGGCGTAATAGCGGTAGCACGAGCTGCAGCAAGGAAGTGGACGAAGATATGAGAATGACGATGCGCATGCATGGCGATGAGCAGTTCAGACAGATTTCGAGCATACATAATACGTCACGTCACGCCCTGCACGAATGAGAGGCATAGTGCAATGTGAAAACTCCAATGTGCAATATACGACCGTCGAGTCTACATTTCCAGCTGTCCTGGCTGTCCTGCATCATCAGTGAACTGACGACGTCGGATCTACGAGCTTCTGCATACCTCTACACGTCTACACGTTTCGCCAACCCATATTGTCACTAGCCTCTCTCTCTTCTGCCATCCACACGCACGTGCCGCGACACCGATGTAGGCGATCGGGACTATGCCAGCCGTGCGAATACGCAATCCAGCAAGCGAGTTCATTCTCATCGTATTCAACATCCGAGGAGTCCGACATCGACGCTCCATCGACGTCAACATCACGGTCAGAGCCAGACTTGACGAGGCGTATCCTCGTCAGCCTGTACATAGCGTGCGTGCCTTCAACATACATCCCAGTATCTCAACAGCCGTGAGTAGCGTGCGTACCTTCATCATGCATCCAAGCTCATAACGCTCTTTCATGTCGCTGGTGGTGAATGGATGTGTGGACAGTCGAGAAGAGGGATCCTGCCAACGCCCGGTGTAGCTGCTCCTAGGTAGATCAGGCGCTGGGCCAGGAAGCTACATCCTCGCATTGCAGGCGGTGAGAGAGTGCTGGGCTTGCTGATCAGAGCTGCCAGCAATAGTAGTCATTAGTAGGAGCCATTGAAGTGACGAGCTGGAGATGTTAGAGACCGTGCAGCGGGGACATGTGGATGGATTGCGTACGGTGGAAGATCACCCTGCCAACGTGGCTGCTGAGCAAAGCAAGTTCTGCATAAGGCACTCTTGGACGAGTGCACATTCGATCGTGTAAGTGCCGTTTATAACACTTCGCTGAATCCACGACGCGAGTTCGCGCGCCTGAAGGCCAAGTGGCGGCCCGGTGCTTCTCATGCTGCATCACGCACTCGCACATCCACCACTTCTAGGTCAGCAATATCCGTGTCCCCAATCTTATCGTCCCCATCAAGGTCATCGCCCTCAAACATGAGCACAGTCGTCTTCTTGGCCGACAGATTATGCCGTTTGCGAAATGCAGCCAGAACCTTGTGGATATGGGTCGACTAAGCATCAGTTAGCAAACGCAAACAACGCAACGAGATGCGATTGTGCGGAATGTGATTGTGCTCACTTTCCGTACTGTGAGCTTGTAGTCACCGTACTCCTTGCCTGCACGCAGGACGATTCGAATGTTCTCTTCGGGTGCAGTGTCTGACTGTTGTTCTGGATTCGTCGAAGCGTTTCTCGGACGCTCCGAGGACACGTCGTCCCTGTCGACGTTCTTCGCACCAGTATCAGCTAAAGCTGATTGAGAAACTGCTGTGGCAACTTTCGTAGGATTTCGCCTCTCCTCCAATATCTGCTCCGTCACAGCCTCAAACACCATTTGCGATCCAGCACCTGCTTGAGCCCATTCCCTTTCCTCTCTTCCAGTCATCCCGCTCCATCCCGTACTCTTATGCACGATCTCGCCTGTGAGCTCGTCCAGCGTCACGCCCAGACTTTTACACGTCGTAAAGTCAAATAGTCGTTTACCGCGCCATGTCAGGAAGATAGAGGACATGTCGACATCCTCCGGGAGAGCGCCGACGCCTTGCTGTTTCTTGATCCAGGCGGTGCGGACTTCTTTGAGGCGTTGATTCAGACGGCGCTTGACCATTAGGGGAGTGGTATCGGGAAGGAGGGAGTGGATGAGGAGACTCAGGACGGGACTAGGAGCTTCTGGTATCGGTGTAGCTGATTGAGTAGACCGAGGTTGTGCTGTTGTGGTCGGCTTCGGAGGTGCTAGATATGTGGATTGTGAAGGAGCTCTACTCGATCTTAGGTTATTATCACGGATGTCAGGATCGTCCGAGTCGTCAAGCAGGATTGGCTGCATCGAGGACGCGTGCTCTGGATTTAACCGGGGTTCATTGTAGATGTCTTCGTGCGAGGAGCCAATAAGCTGCTCGTTTGGGAATTCACTTGTATTCACCCATCTCGGTTGCGGCCGTGACCCGGAAGGACTGCCATTCTCCTCAGACTCGACTGGTAGCCCTCGTTTCCTTGCTGATGATCTAGGCATTGTCGAATGCTCATCTGATGGTGATCGCGGAGGTGTTGTAAGTCCAATCACATTCGCGCTCTCTCCTTTCGGAGCAGTGCTGGTCGGTCTTCTTTCACTATACAAGCCATCCGTTGCATCCTCGTAATCATCACTCAACCGCAGCTTCTTCTGTTTAGGCTCCGACTTCACTTGTGCCAGGCTTTCCTGTATCGCTCTTTCGTACTCCGCCCTTTCTTTCGCTGCCAAGTCCTTCTCTTGCTGAACTCGAGCCTCCTCCTCTTGTATCAGCCGGAAGGTATCATTCGATCTGTTGAATGCTGCTAATGGATCGTCGTCATCATCTTCAGCTGGAGGTTTCTTATGTACACTTGAAGACACCGCTCCCGCGGACCTGTTCTTGAAGAGTTGCCGCTTACGCACTGGTGCTGCGAATTGGGATGTGGACGTCGTGGAACTTCCTGGCAACACCTCTGATTGCGGTGTTTCTTGCATTACGACCACACAATATGCAGAGTCAGGTAAGGTGTGGGATCTGAGACGAGTTGAATGGCAATTTGTGGTTTTACAATGTGGTGTTGACTGCCATTGACGTGCGCAGGTGAGCCCGCGCTTTTGTAAATGATGGCAAAAGTCAATATCATTACAATGGCTAGATCGGCTAGATACTCAGAATATGTGCACGCATGTTGGTCTAGTCGATGATGTGTGAGAGAACAACAGAGGTCGAGATTGGATCACATGTCAGACAACATCAGCATCAGCAACCCTCCACACTCTAACATTCAGGTTGTTCCCTCGACGTCACAAGCATCTCACTTTGCCATCAAGCAAGTCTGACAAAAATGGAGAACGGCGGCGCACCCTCAGCGCGTGACCCTTCCGGCTTTCTCACAGAAATCAGCGGCGCGCCAGTCACTGTCAAGCTAAACTCTGGTGTTGTCTTCAAAGGTAACCCATAACACAGCTTCAGAAACAGGACCCATGTACCATGCTAACAGCTGTATTCATCATAGGACTCCTTCAATCGGTGGACGGCTACATGAATATCGCCCTGGAACAGACAAGAGAGATTGTGAATGGACGTGTTCGCCGGGAATATGGAGATGCCTTCATTCGAGGGAACAATGGTAGGAAGAGCCTATAAGATGCAGTGGCACGATACGAAATGCTGACTGACTACGACCAGTCATGTACATTTCCGCTGACGCCTGATTCACAACACTCTGAGCATCTCTGAGCATAACAAGACAGCTACATCGTCTGTAAGCATACGAAGAAATGATTGGCAGCGAGAAGGTCAACGCGGGTCCAGCGTCGTGGTAAGCTTCATCAGCAGCAAAGAGTGAGCGCTGCAAAGACAGTCGGTGTGGCCGGCATCTTATAAATGCGCGGACACCAAGTGGGAAGCTCCACGAGTTTGTGATGGCCGATGAATCCAGCCCAGAGAGTATGAGGACAGAGTGACCACGTGGACTTGGAAAGGCGGGGATGGAGGAGAGTCGACTTTGGTCAAGAATGCATGGATTGACTGCTCACCCGCCGTATATGATCATACTGTATGCAGCCATGCAAGTACGTGGGTGACGAGGAAGTAGTCAATAATCGAGATGTTTGGGCAGAACAACGGCGTGCGTGGCTGCATTTGCATGCATCATTTAGCTCGTAGCTGTGAAGACGGACGAATGAATCACAAGCTTGGGCACATGCCCTCCTCCTTCCTCCTTCCTCCATGGGTGCATCGAGTGCTGTGTCCGGTGATTAGGTCCATACCAAAGTGATACCGAGCCGATCCGGAAAGTGCAGACTCATCTTCACTTTCCGATCCAGGCAGGCTCAGATATTTTGTTCAGAGGAAACTGGACCCTTTTTGCTTGCTCGCTGGCGCGCTCGCAGCCATTGTAGACTTGACCGCCTTCGGCGGCCGTAAAACGCATAGAGTTGAGACAAGGCTGTTTCAGAATCCAGCGGGAGACTGGTTCAGGCTTCAGTGCAAGGTCGTCGAGCTCGATATTGAGAAGGTAGACTGTGGCAACTATAGGTGCATGAGCAACGGGCAGGAGAGTGTTGTCTTGGTCGTCTTCTATATTTACATTTATGCCCAAGTGCCGGCTGCGCTGACAATTGTAAATAGTACAGATCTCCACCTGCAACGCGTCAAACACAACGGGCTTGAATCCTCGACTTCTCACTGCAGAACCTTTTCCTAGGCAGCGGACAGCCCTGGTGTCACATCAATGTCCATGCTTTCTCACCAGCCTCTCCTCTACATGTACTGAACCTCCACGGTGGATGTAGTACTGCTGTTCGCCCTCCCACAGCCCTTCTTCCTCCTCCTTTGTTTCATACTTATTTTCTTCTTGACATTGTTTCAACTGACTCCTTTGCCTCCCTTCACCCTGCCGAGTACCGAAAACAGGTAAGCAAGCCTTCCGTTTCCCTATCAACTGGAATACAGCTCCTCCCTGTCACTGCCATCTCCCTTCGACGCGGAAGACCACATCATTACTCTCCGATCCCTACAGCAAGCCTATGCTCGTGCTCGAGAACTATTCTGAGGATGTCATACTGTCGAGTTGATTACTGACTTTCTCCTGGTGTTTAACAGTTCCTCTTGCTCAACAACATCGCCCCCATCCTCATACCTTGATCTTCCTGCCCATCACACCGAGCCACCTTCTCCTAGCATACCACCCATCCCACTAGCAACACATACATGCCCATCAAGTTTGGCAAAAGTGCTTTCCGCAGAAAATCTTCCGGAAATATCCTAGAAACAATCGAGAATCCTCCCGCTGTATCGTCATTTCGAGTACTAAAGAGAGAAGATGTCAACACACAGAGTATCGAGAAGGCTTCTGAGCTGAAACCTAAGCTGGGATTCCGGAGTGTATCTGCCTCGTTTGGGCATAGAGGAGGAGCAAGATCCCTGGATGTTGCCTCAACATTAGACGAAGGGTTAGTCACTTTGTCGGAGCAAGTTTCAGCGAGGGAAAGTAACACAACATCCAGGCGGACGAATCACTCTGTGTCGACTACAGGAGACTCTTCAATACATTACAGTAACGACTCCACGCAACCGTCCTCAATAGCTTCGGCCTCTCAAGATGATCTAAGTCTCCACGATAGGCCTGCCCCAGGCCTACGTTCACGCTCTTCAATGGACCAGCTCAAGTCAGCACTGAACGGAGGGAAGACTTGTCCCTTCCGGTTGAAGCAGCAGAGATCCACCGATGCTCTTTCATTGTCTGGGAATCCAAGCATGCCTTTCCGTGCAGATTCTCTTATAGCACCTGTCCCTGAACCGCCAAAGGCTACGATACCGGCGAGTCGAAGAGTAGAGGACGACTTAGATGACAACATATTCGAGGGCATGCCCCTGAGGAATTATTTCGTGGATGCTGACGACTTAGGATTACCTTCGCCACCACCAGTTGCTCGAATGGTATGCCCTATCCTGTCCTACGTTTATTACGGTTGCAATCTGATTAGTTTCCAGGCATCCGATCCAACCCTTCTCTCAGCAAGCCCATATCGTCCTCGCTCGAGATCACCGTCACCTTTACCTATCAGAGAAGTCGAGGAAGCTGAGCCGTGCCTACAGAGGACTAGATCGTGGGAGACCGATGCTTCGCAAACTGGCTTCTTAGCACGCTCGCACTCACCCATATCATCGCCGCATGACGCCCAAGCACCCCTGCTGCGGAATGAGCGACCAGCACAAACAATGACTGAAGAGCACGACGTAGTTTTAGACGCACTCTTCGCCAGTGAGATGCTAGAGGAAAGGCATGGCACTCCTGTACCGAGACCCCGATCGACAGGACAAGTCGTGGAAACACCTCCGCCCTTGACAGGAACGAATCCTACTGGTATGCTAGAGGTATCGTCATACGCTAGACCGACTTCTCGTACCCGACAGCCACCGTCAAGCTTTAGACCTACCTCGAGCTACAACCTGGCTGTTAACGAGCGGGTACCTAGCCCTTCAAACAGGTTATCAAGACTGCTGCCCGCTGACCAGAAGGTCATGACTCCAGCAGAATTCAAGCAGTACCGAGAACGACAGGAGCGAGCTCACAAAGATGACGTCAAGATGATTACTGAAGAGGACGAACCTTCGTATGAGGACGAGGACGATGAAGTAGAACGGAAACAGCAATTGGCCAGACAACGGAAGAAGCAAGAGGCACACTTGTCTGTCTGGCGCCAGCAGATGAGAAAGGTGACGGGCGATTTGCCAGAACGACCGAGGATAGAAGTCTCTCAAAGTACTCCAGACTTGTTTGCGACTCTTGGAACCAGCTCCAATATCGACACGACAGCAGGCAGTGATGATGATGAGGACATTCCGCTTGGAGTACTGCAGGCACATGGATTTCCCAACGGTAACAGGCCTCCTGCCAAGACGTCGAGCACACCGAATTTGCCTGGCTTGGCATCATATCCGGCACCAGCAGGGACCACGAGGAATGATCCTGCTGCTGGGGGTGGCGGCAGTGGCACCTTGCCACCTTTCGCAAGAGGTCTCCCTGCTGACCCCTTCATTGGTGCTAATTTGGTTACGCAGAGCAACCGTCGATCTCTTTCGTTTGGCAATGCTGTGCAGCCACAAGTCCAGCAACGACAGACATCACCTGTCAGGATGCCAATGTTTGCACCACAAGGAGGACTGATAGGCATGATTGAGGAGGAAGAACGAGCAAAGGAGATGCGCAGGAAAAGTTCCAACATGCTTAGCTTTCAAGGGATGATGCCGTCTCCTGGTTATCCACAACCTGGCATGCCTCAAGGACTACCGGGATACAATCCCGCCATGAACGCGTCTATGATGTCCCTGCAGCAATCAATGCCAATGCAGCAGTCAATGTCAATGCCAGGTCTTTACAACAACATGGATCAAGCACAGTCACAAATGATGATGATGCAGCAAATGCAATGGATGCAGCAGCAGATGATGCAAATGCAAGGCATGGCCTCACCTCTGCCAAACCACCCGCTCGATCTCTTACAAGGACAACAATCCGGCTTCTTCGCCTCCCGACCACAATCCGTTGTCCTCGACAACATGGCCGGCCCCTCCCAAACACGCCCAACACACTCCCGCAACCCTAGCTCCAACTCCGCTGCCTCTCCCCAACTTGGCCGAACCACTCCAAACTCTATAAATATGCTCGGCGGCAGCCTTCAAGCCCAACGCCGACCTACTCCAACTATATACGCCCCATCCATCGCCCCCTCGGAACGTAGCAACATCGGCCAACCATCCCGATATCGTCCCGTTTCCACATACAACCTCCCCACCACCTCCACAACCCCATCGGCCTTCAACAACAATCCCATTACTCAGCGCCAGTCTCGCATGTACAACACCCCAGCGGCATCGAGCTCCCACCTCTCCGTCGTCGACCCCAATCGCATCATCACCAAGCAAGATAAAGGCAAGCAGCCTGCTTTCAAGCGCAAAGTGGCGAAAGCGCAGGAAGATGATGAGGATGAGGAGGAAGGGTGGGCGGAGCTGAAGAAGAAGACGTTGGAGAGGAAGGAGAAGTGGAGGGTTAGTCGGAATCTGAACAAGTTGATGCCAGGATTGCCGCCTGTTGGTGGGGCTGGTGATGAGAATGTGGTTGCTGGAGACTCGGAGATGGGGGATGCGCAGAAGACTGGGCAAGAACAGGGGCAGGGTTTGCCGGAGGGTGCATACGCTTTTGTTGCGTGAAGGGAGAATAAGGAGAAGGAAGGCGGAGACGTGACATACTGTCACAGGGCAGAAGTCCGAGCAGAAACCTTACGGCACTCTCCCCAGGATATTGGTAGACGTGTGATCTAGTACAGTATCGTGAGGGAGTGGCAAGGGTATGGGTAAGGGTGAAGAGAAGAGCAAAATATGACATATCATGAGGAGGTAATGGCAAGAACACAGTGGGAAAAACTCACGGGTATTGGATTTTCGGATTTCAGCAAAAGTCTTTCTGCATAGCGTTATTGCGGGAACAGGAAAAGGAAAAGGTATAGGGAGATACAGTGATGAATATGTTTTGGTATAGTATAGTGCATAGCATAGCATGGCGTTTGGATTTCGGTGTCTGTCGATACAGCACATGACAATGATATTTAGTGCATTGTTTCCCAAGACGGGTTTCAATTGCATGCCGCTGCCGCTGTGGGAACATGACGGGACTAGTATAAGTGACGGGGGCCAGTCTAGCACCAGTAGTAGTAATGCAGTCTCAATACAGTATCATACAACACCAGCATCTCCGTCATATCCGTCATATCCGTTTCGTTTCGCTTCATGCCCACGCATCATCGAGACGGACGGACGGACGGACATGTTGGCCTTGATCTTGGTACTGGACTTGGAAGACAGCCGCATCATTCCTTTCCAGCAGTATACCTCAGCCAAGTCCAGATATGATGCCTTCCTCCCACCCTCCCACCGCGGCTCGTGACGGAACTCGATGGACGGAGACCGGCCTGAGACCGAAGGCTCCCTCGCAAACCTTCGGTCCTCACCGCCGACCGCCAGGACGCGTGGACCGAGCAAACATACACTCGCTCATGGCAGCGGCTTGTTGTGAAGTAGGGCCGCCTTGTGTGTGAGTGAGAAGGGCGTTGACCTCGCCTTGTCCTGTCATCTGTTCACAAGTCTGATTCCATCATCCTCGACGCCACCCTCGGGGTCCCGCCCGCGTGGTGGCATGTCGACGTGCTGTTGAGGCGATATGGAACCAGATCGAAGTGAACCGAACCGAGTGCTAGTGCCACGGCCACGCATAAATCACACATCAGTGGGTGAGACTGCAAAATGGAGGAGTGTGCTTACTTGTGCCACGGGGTGGATGTGGAGGAGATGGATGAGAAGTTAACGTGTAGCACGAGATTGAGTATCCGATTGGTGAAGGGGGATGGAGGCATACACCGGCGCGATGACGGAGCAGGAGGGCGCGTCAAGCGAGGGGTACGTGTGGAAGGGGCGATGCGGTGGAGACGCGGATGATGGGACGACGGGCTCGGAGAAGATGTGCGGTGGGAGATGGTGGGAGATGGCAGGTGGTTGCGCTTGGGTGCGCTTGGGTGAAGCTGGAGCAGTATGGAAGGTAGCAAGACATGATGTTTTTGTGTCGGTTTGGATTGTGGATTTGTTCAGCAGCGAACAGCGAATAGCGTGTTGGCTCAGCAAGGTGTCTCTTGTGATTCATTGTTATGTGGGGAGCATCCTCTAGTATGTACGTCCTCTGTGATGACTTCTTCTTCGATGTTTTTTCTTCGTGATGTGAACCTTCTGTGAAGTGCACCCTCTGTGATGTGCACCCCCTGTGAGGTCCTTCCTCAATACTGCGCTTGTTCTGTGATGTGCTTCCTTCACGCTATGCGTCATCTGCCATCGATGTCATTATAGCCATAGTGCAAACCTCTACTCCAGCCTGATCTCCCTCTGTGGAGCATTCCAGTCCTTTGCCTGTTCTTCCCACCTTGCGCGATCCTGGGCACGCTTCACCTCATTCTGACATACCCCGGAACCTCATCTACAACATACCATACGTCTCGCTCATAAATCTCCACTGTGCTCCACATCACACCACCTTTCTCACATCCGATCAACACAAGAACATCTTCGTCGTGCTCACATTCACTCGACTCCACCTCACGCCCGCCACAGCCGCATACGCAAACTGCATTGGCCAATAGACATGATACAGCCACCACCATGGCAGCGGGTCCCAGACCTCGTACGTGCCGTCTTTCCATGTCATGGCGTAGTCTGCGAAGAGGCGGAGGCCGGCAGTGATTGATTGAGGGTTTGGATCTGTTTCCGTGAAGACCGTTGGAGAGGAAGGTGAGGATGGTGTAGATTTGTCGAGGTTACTGCTGTTTGTCGTCGCGGTGACGAATGGCCGTAGTGCAGTCAGCACGGGCATGATGCAGAAAGCAACGAGATCATGACCCATCCAGTGATATTTCTGCGGCGCTCTTGGCACAATCGGACTTTCAGACTCCATCTCTCCAGCACCGAGCCCGGTCCGTCTACGATCAAGCAGGCTCAGATATGCTCCCACCATCTCCGGCGTGTCGTTGAACAGCGCCACAGCCGTATGTGCGCGCGGGTTACACTCGATCGGGTAGAGCGTGATATTCTTCGAATCCGTTGCGCGCTCACTTTCCGGCTCGACCAAGAAGTCAAAGCTCAAATGTCCAGTAAACGACTCGCCGTGCGCAGCCGCAAAGGTTCGCGTGAACGCCAGCATAGCCTGAGAGAGTGGCGACTCCGAGGGAAGAGCGACATAGTGCATCAACAGCTCGAGGCTTGGCGACGCGACAAAGACCTTGACCTGGCCGCGGATCACCAGGGCGTGCGTGCAGTATTCGCGGCCGGAGATGAACTGCTGTGCAATCCATGGATTTGTCTCGGAGGCGTTGATGCGGGTGGTGTATTTTTCCGTTTCGGCGTCGGAGGCGAAGGGGAGGAGGGTCATGTTTCCGCGGTTGGCATCGTCCATGGCGACAGTCTTCAGGATATATTGTATCCCCTTGACCTTTGCATCCGCGAAGATATCGCGCAGCTGGGCGCGGGAAGTGACGACGTGAGTTTCAGGGACGGTGAGACCGAGAGCTTGGGTGCGCTCGATAAAAGTGTGTTTTTCGTGCAGCATGGACGTAGTAGCGACGTCGTATTGAATAGCTTTGCACGCCGTCTGAGCTTCAACAGCTTCCTTTGCTTCGCCATCACTGACAGCGCTAGCTACCCCGGAACAGCTGACCCAGAGGTCGACGTGTTCGCGCTGGATGATGCTCAGAAGACTGGATACGTAGCCTGCTGAAGACGTGGCTGTTGGTTTCTGCATGGGGTGGAACGCGTTCAGACAGCGAGACACGCGGCCGCAGACGAGGGCACCATGAGCTTCGAAGTCGGCACCGATGACGCGGTGGCCGGCGAGGTGGAAGGAGCGGGCAAGAGCGAGGCCTTTGGTCATGCCCGCGCCGGTGACGAGGATGGTGCGGCGTTTGAAGGTTGGGGAGGTTTGCAATTCCGATATAGCTTCGCGAGAGGCATGAGGGGCGAGGCTGGGGCGAAGGATCAGGGACCAGAGAAGGATGATGGTGTCGATGGGGAGGAAGATGAGACTGAGAGTGACGAGGGAGAGGTTTTGGAGGAGGTGGAGGTAGTAGGGTGAGTCCTTGTCTAGAGGCATGTCTGCTTGTGACGGTGATGCTGTTGTGGGACAGGCCCTAACCTCTGCTGGCGATGTGTGTAAAACGAGTGTAGTGATGAAGTGCGCTGCCCTGTCACGTTGTGCTTTTATCACACTTGACTTCACTTTGAGTTCACAAAATCAGTGCCTTGACTGTCCGTGGGTAACTTGAGATGCAATTGTTTTTTCAAGGTTGTGCAAAGTGTGATGATGATACGTTTCATCTTCCAGCGGAGATGCCAACCTTACCCCATAAGTGACATTTCAGCGGGAAGAGTAATTGTTGAGCTGCACACAGTCTGCAAGTCTGCACTCCATCCTGAGGGGCTACAATGCATGCATCGTAAATTCTACGCTGGGCATGTTTGCACGGGGAGATCATGTAATCGAGTGATTTGTGCTACAAGTGCACCACTCATTTCCTTCCTATCCCTCTCTCCCCCTCCATGCCCCTCCTGCTCTGCCTCGCCTTCCTCCGACATCGGCAAGTCCAAGTCCCTGGTCCTGCGCCACCTCGCTTGCATATACATGTACCTGATACCTTTTGTCCTTGTTTCCCAGTCTTGTTCCAAGTCGAGGAGTTGACTAGAGCGAAGTATACAGGAAGTATACGTGTCATCGAGTCGTGGATCCCACCGTGGGAGGAAGTCTGTTCTTGCACCATGGATGATGATATATAGATCGACGGAACATACTGGGACCACGCCGTTTTTCACGTTAGTTGCGGGATCTTGGTTAGATTTGCAAATTCTGCCCTAGCCTTCAGCAACATTACGGCACGCTAAGACCTAAACCTTTCGAGTCCTGTAGGTCCTGTCAGTCCTGTAGTCGATGTAGCATGAGGTGGTGGGATTTTTCGTGTAGGGTGCCTCGTGGAGAGTGACCATCCTCTCGTCCTTCGTCTTCTAAGCCACATCGGAGATATTGTTCTTTGTTCTGGTGGAATCTGCGGTCGAAGGGTTGTCAAAGATGTGATTCGGAAACGTCATACAAGCGGGGGCAGCCTTAGCACTAAGGCATGGACAAATCATACATTGGCCATGTTTCGACGGCAGATGCCATACTTGTCAGATCTGCAGGTCTAGACGAAATCGCACGCAAGCACTGAGGTAAATTCTGTAGTACGATCGGCCGTGGTACATAAGTACATGTTACCTCTGTCATCGCACTACTTCCCAGCTTCACAGAGGCTAGTCATGCGAAAAGGAAGACGAAAACGCGAAAGATCATAATGTTTGACGACGATTGACTTGGACAACGTGCTAGGTCTCCCAAGAGAGATCCTGACTGGAAGCCCGGGGCAAATGGGAAGCTGAGGCTGGAGAAAACGATATAAAACGACGACAAATCTTGGATTCGGCAAGGCAGCTTGCCTTAGTTCGAAGCGGGCGCGGGGTTGGCGTGAGGGTTCACGGCATACGGGCCAGGGCTAGGGCTTGCGGCAAAGCAGCCCTGGCTTATGCTGGTGTGCTGTTCATGGCATGTTCACCTTTTCCGTTCGAATGCTATCACACTTCAACCAGATGTACTTTGATCGCAGGGAGGTGTGTGTGTGACAAGAGTAAATAATGGAGGTGATTCAAAGTGGATGCCTAGAAAATCACAATTCTCGGTCCGTCTCAATGAGAGATGAAGAAATCGGATGATGAAATGAGGGGGAGGGGCAGAGGAGGAAAAAAAGTCTCAACACCACAAGCCTACATTTCCGTTGCAATCACCACATACATAGGCCTTCTCACGCTGTAGATGACCACGTAAATAGAATATTCACTGCTCTTATCGCTAGACTGCACGTTGTTTGAAGAGTTCAATGCAAGAAACGTGAATTTCGTGTTACATCATCACACACAACAGAATCATGGGACTTTACTGACTTGCAACGTATGGAAAGCTTAGGCCCGATCCGTCTAGTGTAGTCCACCTTTCGTTTTGGCTCATCCGTGGCATCCCACCACAGACTTGTAACATGCTCTGGTCCGCCGAGACAGATCCAATGGCACTGTCATCTGTGATCCGCTAAAGTCGGCGTGTTGACGTGTTGCTGGATCACAACGTGGCGGCTCTGCTGATGCTGATGCTGGTGCTGGTACTGTGGCCAACTGCTGATGAAACCTGTGGAGTTGCCCAAGGCTAGAGGACTTGGAGTGATGCACAGCGTTAGAGGTTGTCCCACACTGGCCACTACGGGAGGAAATGGCGAAAAGGGCTGGCAGGCAGTATACGATGGATGCTTTTAGTTCCGTATATAATATATGTCCTCCGCCCCTTCCCCATTTGATCTCTCCTCTCCCACTTCGAATCTCTTTTTTTCAACCCACTATCAACTTACACTTTGTTGCACTCTTAACAGTCAACGAACACCTCACACATACCACACAACATGTCCGACATGACAGCAAAGGTCATCCCGACCAAGGAGGGATTCCAGGTCGAGGGTTATGAGAAGATTGAATATGGCTTCCACTTCCAGGTACGCAAGATGAAGTCTCCTGAAATCCACATCACAGAACCAACACTTAAATCATCTCTTAAACAGGACAACGTATTCTCAAAGGACAACAAGGACCTTGCCAAGTGCTACGAGCGATGGGGTCGTGTCCTCGCTGTCATGGACTCCAACATCTTCGACGTCTACGGCGAGCAGATCGAGGCCTACTTCGAGCACCACAAGCTGGATCTCAAGATTCACAAGACCATGATTGGCGAGAAGGCCAAGTCCATGGAGACGCTCCTCAGCATTGTCGACTCCATGACTGAGTTTGGTATCTTCCGAAAGGTCTAAAATTTACTCTAACCCGCACCTCAAGCAAGTCCATGGCAGAATACTAATACCCTCATAGGAGCCCGTTCTCGTTGTTGGAGGTGGACTGGTCACTGACGTTGCTGGGTAAAGGATACCTACCCTAAGCCAAAGAGCCAAAGATAGCATCAAGGCACTCTGACCCGAACTTCTGTTTGCTTGGCGACTTTTCATGAGCATCAGACTAACCTTTTCTACCTACAGTTTCGCCTGTGCCGCCTACCGCCGTAACACCAACTTCATTCGTGTTCCCACCACTGTCATCGGTCTCATCGATGCCTCCGTTTCCATCAAGGTTGCCGTCAACTATGGCTCATACAAGAACCGTCTCGGTGCCTACCACGCTCCGATGATGACCTTCCTTGACTTCACCTTCCTCAAGACTCTTCCCGAGGGCCAGGTCCGCAACGGATTCGCCGAGTTGATCAAGATCTCCACATGTGCTCACCTCGAGACTTTCGAGCTCCTCGAGAAGTACGCAAAGCAGATCATCACCAGTGGATTCGGTCGCAAGGACGGTACCCCCAAGGAGGTT
>Ga0058702_10000552_pt1 | contig 15325 bp, 24 predicted proteins | sample AgamicOrSfe_FD_83781 | JGI IMG/M metagenome (GOLD analysis project Ga0058702, IMG submission 83781) | Agave microbial communities from Guanajuato, Mexico - Or.Sf.e | ecosystem: Host-associated > Plants > Phyllosphere > Phylloplane/Leaf | place: Guanajuato, Mexico | collected 2012-05-30 | reverse complement strand
GTGGTGTGCGGGGTGGAGAGGGTGGTGAGGGGAGAGGGAATGTGAATGCGAATGGAAATGGAGGTCCGGATGGGAGCAGGAAGTGAGGGACGGGTGAGGAGTACTGTAGCAGGAGGGAATAGTTTGTTGTCATATCTTGGTGAAATCATCCCTCGTCTTCAGCAAATGCCAAGGAAACATCTCGAAGCCTGGAAGTGAAGTGAAGCAAGCGGAGCCACAGGCAAAGTGCTCGTCACAGCGTCTAAGGATACCAGAACAAGCCGTGGTGACTCAACACAAGAGCGAAAACAAAACACATCATCGACAATGGCGCTGGGGCCATACCGCACTTGATCATAGGTCTGAGTAGAGTCTTCACGACACTCTCCTCGATTATTGCTAGGCCCTTGTTCGCTGACTATACTGTATCGGCCGACACTGAGACACCTGGAGCATATGGTGTATCTGAAACAGGGGCACTCAACATTTGGCGCCCGTTTCCCCCCACACCAAGAACACGCCACCACTGCCTTTGTTTTGCATACAACAAACAACGCGTCACCCCGGACCAAACCTCCACTCGCATCATTTCCTATTATTCCTCCAAGTTCTGTGGTTCCGTGCATGTCTTCTCTCCCAGCAGTGACGTGCTCACTGCATTGGGCCATGTACTGTATGCTAAAACGTGCCGTTGATACGCTGCGTATTGGCCGCCCTGCCGCCCTGCCCCTTGCTTGCCGCTAGTGGAGGCCCAAACTAGCGCAGGGCGGAGCAGTGTGTGACTTGCATGCATACGTTGCGGTGGGTAGCGTGTAATGAGATGTGATGGGCGTGCATGTATGTATACATGTTCATGGCGTCCTTCCTTGCGCTGGGTTTCAGTCTCTTTCGTGTTCGACGTCTCTGTTGACCTTTACGGTACTCTTCACACAGCCTCATCCTTGGGCATCACCATCATTTCTACTAGCTATAGTCGCTCTTTCGAATCATTCAAGTCCGGGGAGAATTCTGTATAGCAAGAGTGTGATATCTATCGGATCATTGTGTTTCAAGGACGACCACCAGCATCAGCATCAGCACCAGCATCAGCACCAGCACCAGCACCAGCATTGTCATCATCACCAACAGCATCAAAAGCCTCCCTTATCATGCAGCCTCTCGCCCTCCTCTTCCTCCTCATTGCCTGCGTGGCCGCAATCGTACGTTCAGCAGCCTCAGTGACCCCAAGGTCTGCTCGATTAACACACATTCGCAGCCCCAACCACGTCCCTACTTCCACGCCGACCGTCCCCGTCTGCACACCACGCGCCCACACCCAGGCCAGAATCACAGCCCAAGAATACGGACGTCAGATCAAAGTCAAACATCCTCCCCGACATCGACATCGACATCGACATCGACGACGACCAGCGTGTCTGTCACAGTCACAGTCACGGCCTTGACCTCGACCACATCGACAGCAGAAGCAGCGCAGACAAAAGAACATGCACAGCACACCCACCACACGGGCACACCGGTGTTGCCATCCCACGGCTGGAATGGCACGGCGCATGGACATCATGGCGGCAGTTGGAATGGGACTACTGTGGTGAATGGGACAGGAGGACATGGACACGGGCACAGGCGCGCGCATGAACATCACGAGACTCAGGATGAGGATGTCAAGATGGTATGATAGTATGATGGTCTGGGCGGAGACGACTATCTGCTGCCTATGCAGCTTGCCCCGCTTGTGTACGAAGTACATCAGATTGTCCTGTAGATAGTCCTACACGCTGGCCGTCGACTACATCTACCTGTACAAGATTCGGAACTATCCTCTAACGCCATCCTCAGTCTGCTCGTATCTGGCCACTACTATAATCGCGTCTGCTCGTGTCCCCGACTGTGTCCATCCAACTCTCGCTCAACATGCACAGTGCCTCTCAGCTCGAATCCACAGCTACACCTCTCCTACCCAAGGTAAACCTCCTCGCCCCCATAAACCCCGAGCTTCTCATTACCGAAATAACATTCCCCTCCCTCTGCCGCCGCTCGACTTCAGCAGCAGCATCTTCTCTTACTCTTAAGTCCAAGTCTAATGCCTCGAGATCCAAGCCGCCAGATCCCGATTGTACTGGCACCACTGGTCTGATATATATGAACCACTGATTCTTGACCCGGTGCATCGCACCATGGACTACTCGTAGTGCTTGCCCTTTTGCGCTCTCACCCTATTGCTCCCGCGTCCTCGCCATATCGGTAAGTAGCATCTCTGCTAATCCGTCCCGGTCTTTCGTGTTGACCAGATTCTGTACGCTGTTGTCTATTGCTCGGTTCCTCCGGCCGACAAAGTCCGAAATCCTATCATCGAGCTCCTTCGTGCTTACCATATGCCGTGGCGCTCATCCTCTTGTTTCAGGAAATCGAACATAGGAGTAGCCGGGCATGGGCCGCGCTACCGCTCGTCAAAAGATCATTCGACGACTTTCGTACATTCTGCCATGAAGGTTCCAAGCGCAGTGGCCCAGGGTCTGACGGAGCCTAGCATTTGGATGATTGCCTCGTCGTCACTTGATGGGGCTGCTCGGGCTGTCTGAAGATCCGCGAAAAGGTAGTCGCCATACTCGTAGAGGGCCAGGATTACAGCAATATCGCGAGATCGAGGCATGTCAATCTTATAGGCAATCATGTCATTTGCGCGTAAGAATACGATGTGGGGGGCCCCGAAGGGTTGTCATGTCGAGGTTGCTCATTGTGCTACAAGTGTCAGCAGAGACCTTGTTCTAGCTCCTGTGTCTTTATGTCGAATCTTCTTCTTCTGCTTCGACATGAAACAGTTCTGGATCCTAGTTTTCGACATTCTGAATTGAACTTGGAAGAGGTGAATCGAACCGAAGTCTGCTGGTAGGTCGGAAGCGTAAGATGTTTCATTATAATGCAAATTTGTCACGCAGGTGAAGTCTGAGCGCCACCATACACGGCATTTTATATCTTTTATACTATAGCAACAACTTAGCATCGTTGTCGTGGTCCAGACTTCTACTCAGTTGAAATCATGCCGGCGTCAGCTCCTTCTGGCTGTGGAGAGTGCCGTGGCCTGAGAGTCATCGCCCTTCCTCCAGTTTTAAAGCCACCATTTTCGTGCTAGGTGACGGCCCTCCAGGCTTTTGATTCGATAGGTAGTTGCCATGTCGATAAGCAGCCGTCAGGCCAAAGCCTCCCGGTTCTAGTCCTGAAGAGTTCCTCGACGCTATTATAGCAATATCAGTTCTGCTAAAGGTAGGCCTTTATCTGACCTGCAAGTTCTTTCCTTGTCATTCTGCGGAGGCTAGCACTCACAATCGTTGTATGGCAACAAGGTGTAATAGGGCGTGGCATTACCTTGACCTCTTGGATCCACGTAAAACGAGTATCAATTTCCTACTGATATTCTCCTGGTAAGGAATCTTAGTCAGCAGTAGATTAATCGTGTTTACCTCTGAATAGACAATGTCTACTTGAGTTTCATATTTGGGTTTCAATGTCGTCTCCGTACTTGCAGCGGGTTGAGAGTAACGTGATATCCGAACCTTGTGCTGAGACAGCCTTTACCCAGCCATCGATTCTTATCAGAGTGCAAGGTCGTCACATCGTGCTCGCAGGCTGATCTAGGGTAGTTTTGTATCAGGCTTCTCTTCCTATGCCTATAGAAGTTACAACATGCATCTGCAGGCGCCGTTCAAGATGTTCAATGTCCCCGCTATGTCTTCTTCTCCTGCCTCGTCCAGGTGAATCTGCGTACGTGACATCTGCTGACGCAATGGAAGAGAGTGTCGTGGTGATCTTGGTCTTGAGTGCCATGTCTTGAAATGCTGCTTCCACTCGATATTAGAGCTAATCTTCTATGCGCACTCTGTCCTAGAGTAACGGCGTTGCAGAGCATCGAGAGTGTCGAGTTTCCCGTAGCGGGCGTATCTGACTGTAACGCTGGCCGGCCTCGTGCTTTTGGCTTACCTGTTCAGAGGGTGGAATGAGCTGCATTTGGGTCAATGAATGTCTTTAGAGGGAAAGGGGGGGGGGCGGAAAGGGGAAAGGGTGTGCCGTAGCTCGAAAGTGACGAGCAGCCAAGATGTTGGGATAGGCTCGTCACATAAAATGTAATGAAGATGCTGGAAGACTCAACTGTAGTATCTCGTGTACTGACATCGACAGTGTCGTGATCTTGAAAATAGAAAGCGTGGAACACTTATTGTATGCTGGAAAACTTTAGCACGCCCAGGCGAAGTATGTGTAGAGATGCCAGAGGCTGAGGACAGCCATGGACAGGGATTCCACTTTGGCACACCACAGTAATGCTTCTATATCGTAGACTGCCATACCAAGTATCATGGAAGTAGAGTGGCCATCCAAAAGGACTCGACTGCAAGGACGAAGACTTCGTGGCGTTCGGGAACGCCGGAAGGTGACATATCATGCTTCACATCATCAACAAGGTGGTTCTATTGTACTTAAACTTGCCTCTTCACGCTTGCCCATGAATTGCTTGGTCTTTGTCTTGCTACAGTCGAAGGGACGATGCAGCTGATCAATCTTGTGTAGATTATAGCTCAGCCACTGTATTCGCCACATCTTCCACATCCTCTAGTGCCCAGCAAATATCGCTCGCGGCCTGTGCAGACTTCCCTATCACAAGCTCAGATTGGTCAATAAACTTCTTCTCCAGTTGCTCGTCGGTCATCTCAACTTCCAGACTTCCTAGAGCATGCTCAATGTGCTTTTCGAACACATTCTTGCCATCTGATATTTTTGGTCAGCACTACGGAAACACAAGGGATACTGAAAAGGCCAAGGTTACCTGCGGAATTTTCCAAGCTAACTGTGAGCTTGCACTGGTCCGCATCAAGACTGTCGCTTACCGAAGCCTGCACCTTGTCTCTGATGGCAATCACATCCGTATTCCGCACGATCTCATCAGCATATTGCGCTGGTCCAGCCTTGCCATACAACAAACCAACCGCGCAGCCATGAAATACGCTGAATTTTGCTTCCAAGCCATCTTTCGGCGTGCGTTTTGATGTGAGCTCAATGACAAGATGATGGACTTGCAGGTCGATTTTCTTGATAATCTGTGGCAGCGTCTCAGGCTTGATCCCTGCTGCCACAAGATCTTCACGGAGCTGGATACAAGCATCTATTGCGGGATGACACACGATACCACATGGGAAAGGCTTGAAAGCGTTCGCTTCCGTCTCCCAAGTCTTGCCGAGTGTCAAGAAAAGGCCGTCGAGGTCGCTCCGCGTGGATACGCAGTTCGCCCAGCCTCTTTTTGCTTCGAGTGCGGTCAAAGAGGATGTGTAGTCCTGCTGTGCCAGCACAGCAGCAAGTAGACCATTCTGTGCGGCTCGACCGGGATGAAATGATTTCGTGTCTGATCCAAACATCTCGCGAAGACCGGTGACTTGAGTTGCTGCTATCCCGATAGCATGCTGCATCTGCGGCACGGAGAGCTTCATGAGCTTCCCTACAGCCACAGCTGCTCCGATGGCCCCGATAGTACTTGTGATATGCCTGCGAATGGCATGAGATGTGCTCGATGGAGGTCTGCAGAGTCCAGGGAGAGCGCCGTTTCTGCTCAGACTTTTTTCCTACGGTGTACACTTACCAACCAATATCATAATGCTGCGGCCATACAGCAAGACCCAGCTTACACTGGACCTCGATACCAGCCACAAGAGCAAGCATGAAGTCACGTCCAGACACGCCTTTCTGTGTTTCTGTATAGGCGAGCAACGCGCTCGCGACAGGTCTGTAGCGACTGTTAGGAAAGCTCTGGTGATCGACACCGTAGACAAACCCTGTGGGATGGATGATAGTGGCGAGATGCGTATCATCATAGTCGTGCACATGCGACGCAATGCCATTGATCAACGCCGCATGCTGCGCATCTGCCTTCAGCTTCCCACCGTGGCCCAGAATGGTCGAAGTCTCCTTGCCGAAGAAGGGGGACAGCGCTCGACGTGATTTTGTCGTTGTCGAATGATCTGAGCCACCTATCGTGCAGCCGACCCAATTGTAGAAGCAGCGTACGGCGGTGTGTGCCATGCCTGGAGGCAGACTGGAGTACTGTAGTTGCACAGCCCATTGTGCGGCGGCCTAACTTTGGTGAGAGGAGATCAGGGAGAAGAGGAATGCGTGATAAAATGTACCTTTGTTGCCATGCTTGGGAACGTGATTTGAATGCTGCAGATGATGTTGCGGTCTCTGAGAATCACGGGCAGAAGAGAGGGCAAAGATCTGTCTGTGATGTCAATATCACGGTGAAGAAGCAGACGACGTCCTGACACTGCGAGAAGGTCAAGATTATTTCACTTCTGCTGTTGAAGCGTGTCGCGGACCGTGCCGTGCTGTGCCGCAGCTAGAACTACTGTATCGAAGGTGGTCGTGTCCATCCCGTCGATCATCGACATCAACGTCTCTCCAACATTCGCCCCTCGCTCCGTCGCCTTCAACCAAACCACTCGTGCCAGCGCACCGCAGGCATTACACTATCCGTGTCATTGAATGACTTACGCCCCCTCGCCACTCCATCGCTACTGTGTACTGCGGCTCACCTTGGTCCGACCTCATGGGGTTTATGATCGGAATACCAGCTCCTCCTCCTGCTGCGGCGGGCTTAATCCCGTAAGTGGAAGCAGGGGCTATAAACATATACATAGCTCGTATCAGTCAGTGCAACTGGGCCTCGTCTTTCGCAGCTTCGAAACCCCGCGACACCGTGTAAGGATCTCGCCTCTCAACCCCTCATCAGCATGGCAAAGTACTTAGTAGGCTTCCGTGGAAAAGCTCTTGCAGTGACGCAGATTTGGAGACTCATTTCCCAGCATAGGTTCTCTTTGGCTTCAACGATGGAATCGCTGGCGGTCTACTCAGCATGCCATATTTTGTCAAGCAGTTTCCACGCATCAATGCAGTCACCACGACAGGTGCAGTGAAGACTGAAAATAGCAGGATCCAAGGTACAGTCGTGGCGCTGTACACTCTGGGCGCCTGCTTCAGCTCGTTGACGTGCATCTGGTTGGGTATGTTGACGACGGACACGACAGACTTGACTATCTGCTAACGACCGTATGTCAGCCGCACCGTTGGGCAGGAAGAACACCATCATGCTTGGTGCCGCCTGTGTCAACACCGTCGGCGCAATCATCCAGTGTTCTTCTTTCTCCCTCGGCCAACTGATCGTCGGACGATTCATCGCCGTTCTTGGGTTCAGCGCCCTCGCTGCAACAGCACCAAATTGGCAAAGCGAGTGTGCAGGTCCAGCTTATGAAGGCGAGGCGGTGCTGTACGAGAGCTTGTTCATCAGCGGTGGTCTCGCAACGTAGGATTGCATAAACCATGGAATGTCCCACGTCGAGTCCTCTGCATCATGGCGATTCACACTGGGCTTCCCAGTCATCTTAGCCGTGCTGGTGATCATTGGGATTCATTTCATGCCCGAGAGCCCGCATTGGCTTGTGCAGAGACGCAAAGTTGAGGAGGCGAGACAGACGTTATCTGCGCTGGAAGACCTGCCTGAAGAGCATAAGACAATTGCGGAGGCGATTCGCGAGATGGAGTGTTCGTTGGCTCTTGCTGGAGAGACGCGCTTCCGAGATGTGCTGAAAATGGGCAAGGAGCGCTTCTTCCACAGGATATATCTTGCGTGTAACAGATGTGTTGCATCAACGCTTTAGGTATGTGACGCTACAGCCTACGACACCACCACTCTAGAGGAATCTACAGCGGCGACATGCTGACCTCCAAAGACAGGCTTCTACCAAACCGACATCTTCCACACCAACCTCCCTCTCCGCCGAAACCACCCGTATTATCTCCGCCTGCGTGTCCATCTGGCAAACCGTCTATTCACCCAGCGGCGTCCTTACTGTCGAGCGTTTTGCCCGCCGCAAATCCATGATCGTCTCCGCCTTCGGTTTGGGAACCTATATGGCCATCATCGCAGGCACCTCCTCTTCAGGCACAAAAGATATGAGAGCTGTTGGCACAGCCGGCGTGTTCATCTTTATGTATTCGCTGTTCTTTCCTGTGGGATTTCTAGGCATGGCATTCCTTTATGCGAGCGAGATTGCACCGATTAGTGCCAGGACGCACATCACAGCGTTCAGTACGGGCAGTGCTTGGCTGTTCAGCTTCCTTGTCGCAGAGACAAGTCCAACACTGCATGTCCTGTTTCGTTCATCTGCCACGAAGAGTGACAGTACACCAACGTATGCTCTAACATTATGAGTCACTCCAGTAAGCTTCAGCACAATCTCCTAGCGCTACTACATCATCTACGCCTGCATTAACTTCCTGCTCATCGTCCCTGTCGTCTACTTCCCCTTCCCTAACACAACAGGCATACATCTTGAAAAACATCTTCATCCAGAGCAGCAGCTTCATGGATTCGGTCAAGGTCGCTAAGATGATTGGCGTGCATACAGAAGCGCATAGGAGGGATATAAAGGTGGAGTTGGACAGGGTCGACGACAGGCCGGCTCTGAAGACCAGAAGTGTGTGGGCGCAGGAGATTGTAATAGCGGGAGATGCCTTTCGTTAGTTCTGTGTTAGAGCATTAGTCTAAGCAGAAAGCCTACAGCACTCCCACGAAGGTTTCTCTTGACATTGGTCTCTGCTATTCTACATATCTTGTGGTTCCTAGCGCGAAATCAGATGCTAAACCTTTCCTATACTGTTGCATATCAGTATTGTCGTTATTGATACGAGCGTTGAAAACGCTATTCCAGGCAGGTGCTTCACACGCAACTATGAGTCAGCAGAGTACAATGACCATCTTCGAATACCACTTTCTAGATGCACTTTAGATTTCCCATTCCATCTCCAGAATCCTTGCTACCTACTCCACCTCATCTTCCACCATGGCGCACACATCAGCCAAAGCCGAAGAACTCGCAAAAGTTTCCCTCGACAGCAGTCTCCCGGACCTGCAACATCGCCTTGACCTTGTCAACTTTTAGGGCATCACATCGGGGGCACGTGTCTTGGAGATCGATCGCGGACAGAGGGGTTGCACTACGGTGTTGGCAGATGCAGTCGATCCAGACGGGCATGTAGATGCGGTAGATCCAGGACCGCCGGACCATCGTATATAGAATGTAGTAATCGTCTTGTGAAGCGACAATCATGTCACAAAGGGCGTGAGCTCAACAGTCAGTGAGAGAGGGCCGCACTGTTACTCCGGGGAGTGTCGTATTTGCCGAGAGCGTCTTTCCGGGTGTCGGATCGCCTTCAGGGCACCGTAACCCAAAAGCATGCCTCATTGCCTCGAGCCTCGAAGCCGGCTTTTACGATTGACATTCGCTTCGCATGCAGTGGTGCTTACTTGTACCAACCCACGTCGCTCAACGACAAGCATCCATGCAAACAGCGAGCTCTTGGTAGCCCGATGCTAACTCCCTCACTTCCAGGCCGCCCATATATTCATAGTCAATGCCAATCACATCTCCTTGTTGGGCCGCTCGGGATCCGCATCACCTTCCACAACGCCGACGTCGTGACCCATCTTACCACCCTCTCACCCACCAGGCCTCCATACGCCTTCGTCGTGCTAGCGCATTGTATATGGTACTTCGACACGCCCGCCGAGCTATCCAGGATCGTCGCCACCCTCGCCAGCCACGCCACTCGTCTCTGTCTCGTAGAATGTAGTCTCCGTGCCTCGCAGTCAGAGCAACTGCCCTACGTCATCACGGCACTACTTCTCGCGACCATCAAAGCGAAATGCAAAGTCCCGAGCTTGTATAACATCCGTACGATTCTCACTCCGGCTCAGATCAAGCAGAACGTGCACGAGCTTAGGAAGTTCAACTTGGTTAGTGGATTGACGGCGATATCAGGAGGAAATCATAATGGGCGCCTGGAGGCGGGATATTTGCTGGATCAGAGGGAGAAGTTGCTGCAAGAGATAAGGCAGGATGAGGTTAGTGAGAAGGAAGTCGCAGCGACTGTGGCGATCTTCGGTAGTCTACAGGCGGGGGTAGATAGGCTGGGGTGAGATGTCAAGAAAGTGAAGACGATGGACTGGAGGGGTAGTAATTTCTGAGAGTGATTGGAAAGAGTGTTCGAAGAGTGCGTCTCGAAAGGATGTCTGAGGAGAGGGTGTGAAGCCTTGAAGCTTGAAGCTGCACAGTAGTAGCCAGTCGTGTTCACAGATCATCGTGGGGAATAGTATCGAAGCTACATCCAAGCAGAAGACCGCTCTCTGACCACTTCTGCCACATTGCGCCCGCCAGCTCTGATAAGCCTGACAGATTTTGAAGTATCACAAGACTGTTCGAATCAGGGGCATACGATCTGAGAGGCTCGCGGAACGAGAGCCGAGGAAAGCGGGAGAGCGGGGAAAGCTTGCTGCTTGGCGTTGAAGCCAGGCATCATGATTCTGCCAATGCATCTCGGTCTCCCCCTCATGCTTCCTTGGATACTATACCGTAGACCAATGCACAGTGAAGGCAATGTGAACGAAAAAGAAGTTACAAGCCTATTGCCTATCAAGTCTGGACCTATCACCTCCAGAGCCTCCTTATCATTCTTCACACCTGCGACGTGTGTCGCAGAGTTAGGTTGCGTTCTTGCTCATCGGCTTCTCAACCCTACGCATAGACGCGCTGAGCTCTTACATCATAGCCAGTACAGCGGACTTTGAGAGAATCAACTCCGTTGCTGAAATGACCAATCCCTTCGGCCGCATCGCCACCCCTTTGGCGCATGAGAACGCCAGCGCGGCCTTCCTCGGCGGCGACAAAGCTCGAGCTGAGTTTCTACATCACAACAGCGCCCAAGTCGTCCGCACTGATGCCGTCATATTTCAGGCTCTGCACACGCAGTACCCGCACAAGCTGATCACGACTATCCCGGTGACAAGCACGAATCTACTGGAGTATGCTACAGCAGGCCACGCCGAGGTAAACAGCGTGCCGAATGATCTTGAACATGGCGGTGCCGGCACGTCCTGGGACGGTCAGATGGCTTGGAAGGAATACAGAGCCCCTACAAGACGTCTTGACAACGAGCAGGGTGGCATCTTTGAGAAGATCATCTTTGGTAAGTATGCTTATCAGTGGAAAGGATATGACATGATCATGTACCTTGTTGAGCCGAGGGAAGCGCCAAATTATTATAGTCCACCGCTGCAGTACTTGGTGGGCGGCACAGACGAGGTTGTGAGTGAGCTCATCAAAGAAGCTGGTGCTTGGGGCAACACTTTGCACAATCAGATCTGGGTGTAAGTTAGCCAAGTCCTGCAGCACCGTGAACCGACTGACATTCGTACAGATTTGATGGAGGCTACTGGCAGAAGGACGCCGAGATGTTCAAGAGTGTTGCCAAAGCCAAATGGGAGAACGTGATTCTCGACGCCGACAAGAAAAAGGCCGTTCAAGATGATGTAATTCGCTTCTTCGAATCACGGGCGAGGTACAACAAGTTGAATGTGCCTTGGAAGAGAGGGGTGATATATTACGGGCCGCCTGGAAATGGCAAGACAATCAGCATCAAAGCATTGATGAACCAGCTCGCGAATCTGCCTGACCCGGTCCCATCACTTTACGTGCGCTCTCTAGTCAGGTATTTACTGTGTCACTTCCAACACACATCAGTTACTGACACTAGCACAGCTTGTTTGGACCGCAGTATGCCGCAAAACAAGTCTTCGATCGTGCCCGCCGAGTGGCCCCTTGTATCCTCATCTTGGAAGACCTCGACAGCATCATCTCGGACGCTGTGCGCAGCTACTTCCTCAACGAAGTCGACGGCCTGCAGTCCAACGACGGTATCTTCATGATCGGCAGCACCAATCACCTTGACCTCCTGGATCCAGGCCTTTCTCGTCGCCCGTCCCGCTTTGACCGCAAGTACGAGTTTGACAATCCGAATGAGCGAGAGCGGGTGCTGTACTGCGAGTACTGGCGGGGCAAGCTCAAGGACAACAAAGACATTGAGTGGTTGGACGGGCTCAGCGAGAGGATTGCGGTGATCACGGAGAATTTCAGCTTTGCATTCATGCAAGAGGCTTTTGTGGCGAGCTTGCTGGCCATTGCGGCGGGAGAGACGGCATTGGGAATTGAAGCAGCAGGGATGAGGGATCTGATGGATGGATTTGTCAATGTCAATGTGAGCGTGGACGAGGGCGGTGTCGAGGATTCCGTCCTCTGGAAGCAGATGAAGAAGCAGGTCGAGATTCTGAGGCGGGAGTTGTAGCTAACACGGTTGGCTGTGGCTGGCTGCAGCTGGTATTCCCGTAGGAGCGTTCGTTGGTTGTCAGTTCTTGATAACTTCAAATGATGCTAAGCCTCTGTGTGAGGCTTTTTCCGGAGTGAGCATCCGTCTCATTATGCAGGGTCTACCGATCCAGGGGGTCCAAAGCACGGATGCTCGCTTTTCGCATACTTTTGAGATGCGGCACAGCAGCATGAAAGGGCCGCTCTAACCGCGCCCCTCTTTTTCTTTTTCTTTTTTCTTTTTCTTTTTCTTTTTGCTGCATCGGTACAGGGTTCTGCGATGGATTTGTAATTATCATTATTGTGACTAGACTGTAACGTGGGGGATTAATGATCGACGCAACAGCCCGAGGGTCTCTCGTGAGCCAAGACGGCTCCAGATCCACCAACGGTGTCTCCTCATGGCTCAAAGCAACCACGCCCCTCGCATGTCGTATCGTGGTGTCGCAGTACTGCATACTGCATAGATTGTGTGACTCAGTAGTTGGCGAACTATATGCGAAGCCCGGGAAGAGTGTACTGGGGCCAAGCGAGCTTCATGTAGAGTGCTACAGTATCACCAATATCACCATTGCGGGACAGTGACATGCCATTGTCACATGCTACCGGAACCAGCATCCGAGAGCTCTCTTTCGATTCATCATTGTAAGCACCTACAAACCGCATTTATTCACCTCCCCACGACTGGATCATCAGAGGGTCTTTTTACTGAGCGAACCCTGCAGCGGAACTGGCTCCTCCCTGAAATAGAATCTGGGCGATTGAGATGATTGGGGCGGCGACCCGCCTTGCCTTTCGTCCTAGTTTTACGTTTGGCGCTAAGATCGTGATTAGAATTGTCGATGAGGAGAGGTGATGGTGGTGATGATGGAGTGGACTTGGCTGCTCCGCAGTTCCAGCTTTGCAGCTTGCATATATGCAAGCTGCAAAGCTGGAACTGCCTCCGGCTGTGAGTGAGTGATAACGAGCCCAGCCAGCCAGCCAGCCAGCCAGCGAGGCTTTAGGTCTACGGTCCGCTCTCCTGGCTCCTTCTTCTCGCCCGCATCACGGCAGACCACAGACTACGACATATATCCTTAAACTATCCTCTTCACAGCTTTCAAATGGTGACTGAAATCTCCCAATCTTGCCGCGCTTAATCCATATCCTCAATTCGCAACATGGACATCCGCAACGCTTCTGGACAAAGAGTGTCTCTTCTCAGCAACGACAATAATAGTAGTGTTGAAGAACGCCAAAGTTACCAACACAAAACTCTGCACCAAAACTACCCTGCCAGACACTCGGCTTCGAGTGAATCACCGCCTACGCACTCGTCGCCGCCGTGTGCGCCGCCATCTCTTTGTCGAAGTGGTTCAAGCGACACTCAAGCAACATCACCGTCGTCGCCTGTCTCACCAAAGTACACGAAAAGTGTGCAACTGTTGCACCCGCCTCTATCTGTTCCTGTACCAAAATTCGCGGTCGCAACAGCGTGTTATCCTCAATCTCAATCTTACTTTCACTCTGAGCCTCACCAATACAACCAACAACACAATCATCAATATCTTCACCGTCAACGCCAACAATCCGATCAAACCCTTCCTTCACTCTCACTCAAGTTACAACATCCAAAACAACAACAGCGCGTCGCCCACCAACACCCACGTCGCACCATCCAGCCTCTTTTCGTTCCCGCACCATCATACTATCTCTATCGTCAACAATCATCGTCGTCGTCGATGGATCATTTCATCAAACACGAACAACAGACCATGGCGGATCTGCAGCAGGCGCAACAGCAGCATCAACAGTTTGCAGCAGTCCCTGGCGTTCCACCACATTTCAACAGCTACGACCCTCAGGGTCTGCCACAGATTCCGTCATTCGATCAGGGTGTCGACCTGAACCCCTTCTTATCACCACCCGCTCAAGCCTCAAACACCTTACCTCCTCCAACTCAGCAACCCACAAAGAAGAAGAACCAATATCCATGTCCTGTCGCCAAGTCATATGACTGCAACGAATTTTTCACCACCTCCGGCCATGCCGCCCGCCATGCGAAAAAACACACCGGCAAGAAGGATGCCATTTGTCCGGAATGCAAAAAGGCCTTTACACGAAAAGATAACATGGAACAACATCGTCGGACACATTCAAGTGTGAGAGGTCAAGCAAAGGCCGCTGCCGCCGCAGGTGCTGGCGCCACAGCAGAAGAAAAGCAAGCCAAGAGAGCAAAACAAGCACAGAAGAAAGTCAACAACCAAGCAAATCGGGAAAGTAGTCTCAGCGCTACCGCCGCTGCTGCCGCCGCCGCTACTGTCTCGATACCCCAGATGAATAATCTCATACCGGCTCAAATGCCTGGGATGCTGCCACCGGGCATACCTCATGGCAGCCATCACAACCTTGCATCTGCTCCTGTTGCATCGATGGATATGGGTATGACTGGCATGCTGGACCCTCGTCTCATGACTGGTGGACCTGACATGGCCTTCTCTGCCGACCTTGCTCAATTTGAACAGCAATTGCTGCTGCAGAATGCTGCCAACGGCTTTCCTCGAACTGACATGCATCAATCGTCCTATGATGGTGGCTTGCAACAACCCCACACTCCCGACTCCGTGTTGGACGAGACTCAAGATGGTTCACAACAAAACGGTCAAGGGTCGCCATCTGTCGCACCTGCGCTGGACGCACTAGCACTGGCTGCCAGCAGACAATGATTGGTCGGTATTCTCACCTGGCTGTGAGAACTTGACATACTTGACCACGAACAACCATCAGGGTTCACACAATACCCTCGTCATTGCGGGGACGTCCAGCAACGGCAGCCTCCTGCGTAGCGACAACAATACCTAGTCTCCGTCACTGGTTCCGAATCACACATGCTACCATATGTGCTCGCCAAGATGTTCGCACTACTCAGGAGCGCCCATGGCCTTGAAGTTTCCCCAGCTGCATCAGCAAAGGCATACTCCAAGCGTTCCCACACCATGGCACTTCAACACTCATCATGGAGATCAGTCTGCCGCTTTGCTTCTTCACCTTTTTACTACTTTAACAACAACTATTTATGTTAGGCGGTTATCTCGACACGGTGCTCAGAATGGCAGAGACCGGTAATGACT
>Ga0058702_10000551_pt1 | contig 15332 bp, 15 predicted proteins | sample AgamicOrSfe_FD_83781 | JGI IMG/M metagenome (GOLD analysis project Ga0058702, IMG submission 83781) | Agave microbial communities from Guanajuato, Mexico - Or.Sf.e | ecosystem: Host-associated > Plants > Phyllosphere > Phylloplane/Leaf | place: Guanajuato, Mexico | collected 2012-05-30 | reverse complement strand
GTTCAGTGCCATGATATGTGTAACGTCTTCCATCATTCGCCCGTACAATTCCAATATCCGTGTGCAGACTTGACAGCTCTGATGCCAGGTAGTGGCCTGACATGGCCTCGTTCCATCTTGTCCGATCGCTAGTATGTGATGGCGCGAAGAGCACTGGAAAGTGCCATGGGTAGGGTTACGAGTGCAGTGAGTAGTACCATGATAAACAGATCACGTGGTGTCCCATAAATCCAACTATCCCGATTTGGCACAAATCCCGATTATCCGAGGGCCCCTCGTGACCTGTACAGTAATCATTGCGTCTTGAAACACGATTTGAAACACTCAATCAATCAGCAACTTTCCACAGTCTGTCTGTAGTTCAAAAACTCAAGGTCGGAATGTACTGATATATAAATGATCCGCACTGGTGCTCTATACCATAAATATCATTATGTAAATGTCATTCGCCCGTCATCTGTAGCTGTGCGGCCGAGCTCACTTCCGAATGGTAAGAGCACTGTTTCGACGAACCTGCCGCACTTCTGCTCTTCACCAAAAGTACACGTGTGGACCCTTGAGAATACATCCCACCCCGCACTTTCATTTTCTCTCCATCTCTCCTGTCTTTCTGTCTTCACTTCACATCACATCATCACCATCAACGTCAACTTCAACCTCAGCATCAACATCAGCATCATGTCTTCCAAGTCAGTACACTGAATCTACTCTGGAGCTCTCTCATGTAGGCTCATACACATCGATTGAGCTCTGGAGAACTTCGAAATCGGCCTGTTTCTGACGAGATCTTACTCATGTAGCGATACTTCATTTCCCATCGAGGTCAACGGCACCCAGTTGGCCTTTAGAGACAGAGCAGATGCTGCGAAGTTCTTTGCGGACTTCGTCGCCGTTGGTAGAGAGCAGCAGGTGAGTCTTCCCAATTTTATCTCATCCTCACTGCTCGTGAACTGTCACACTCCGCCACCGATTCCTTGCATGATATCCTCAGGTTCACCATACTGACTTGTCAACCAGACTTCAGTGAACACTACTGCTGCCGGGGTGGCCGATGTCCATCCTGAGCGTCTCTCCAACATGGCTAATGGCCAGGAGTACTCAGCTCCAAATCTGGCCTATGGCCAACCTCAGCATTATGCCGTTCCGAGCGGCCCTCGCCCTCAAGTATGATCCATCTCAAAACACATCTCTCAATACACATTACTGACAGTCTTTGCACAGGTGCGCCTCCCTCCCCTCGGCCCTCGCGCTGACCTGGCCTATGGCCAATCTCAACCTCTTCCGCTCGCGGCTCGGGTACGAATCACATCCATCTCCACCTCTCGATACATAAGGTTGATACTTCTCACGCAGGTCAAACTTCCCCCCCTCGGCCCTCGCGCTGACCTGGCCTATGGCCATTCTCAACGTCGTCCCAAGAAGGCAAAGAGGGTATGAATCACATCCATCTCCATCTCTCAACGTACATCACTGATACTTCTTACGCAGGTCAAGCCTTCTTCTGTTGGTCCTCGTCCCGCTGCTCTGGCCTATGGCCAATCCAAACATCGTCCTCTCGAGGCTCGAGTATGCACCACCCGTACCTATATCCATCACTGTACATTGCTAATACTTTCCGGACAGGTCAAACTCCCTCCTTCTGCTCCCCGTCCAGTCAACATGGCTAATAGCCACGCGTCCATGCCTCTCCCATCCTACAAGCTCCCAAAGCCTGAGCACATCAACCGAGGGAACCGTGGTATGCAAAACGCGGGTGGCAGCTGGATGGAGCGGTTTCAGGTGGATGAGGCAGCGAGGAACGCCGACTTGGCGAGGAGAAAAACGGAGAACGACACCATCATGAGTGGCATGGAGAGCTATGTCCACGAGGTGAATGGACAGACGTTATTCAGCTACCGTCCGAAGCAGGCAAGTCATCTTTTTCATTCTGCTTCATCTTGGACCTTCTCCATGCAATGTACCATGGCATACCACCTCCGATCTCACATGACTAATACCCATCACAGACTTCAGTGAACATTCCTGCTGGCGATCTGGCCGAGAGCCAACCTGAACATCCTTCTCAGTCGTTGGATGCTCGTGTGTCTCCCCCTTGGACATCAGTATGTATTATCTTATCATTCTCCGCCTTCATACATTGCTAACACGACACAGTGGGCAGATGAAGAATGGGATGACGGTAGGGGGCCCGAAGAGGAGGAGAACACTGGGGCGGGAAGTGGTGGCCGAGGTGGAGGAGGTAGTGGTTGGAACCGGGGTGCGCGTGGTGGTCGTGGCCTGGATGGCGCCTGGAGTGGTGGTTCTGCTGGTGATGGTGTTCGTCGCATCCGTCGCGGTAATACGTGGCGCACTGCTCGGGAATGGGCGAGGAGGGACGCCGTCAGGGCCGCCCGCAATGCACAGGTGGCCGCCGAGGCCAGCGAGCGTCTGGCCAATGGCCATGGTGATGCAGAGGACGATGAGGTGGCCTAGAGCCAAGGAGCGAGTCTGACCTGGCCAATGGCCATAATACAATATCACGATCCATTCAATAATCATACTCTGCTTTGTTTGCCTTCCCTCTACGAACACTTATGAAATGCTGTGTGCAGATCAGTTTTCCGCCCCGGTTGTCTAAATTCTCACCGTTTAGCTGCATAGTGAAAACAGCGAGCTGACTGGACAGTGACGCTATATTTACAGGCTCACACATTTGTATGTTCGCCATCATCCTTAGGGGCACAATTGCGCTCGTTTCTGCGAACTTATCACTCTGCCATCCCTCCGAACTCAATGTGAGCGGATATAAGTTGAAGTTGCATCTACTCGATTATTTACAGCCTCCAGCACATGCCCTTGCTGCGATCCCGTGCTGGCTATTGCCACGTTCCACACGCAAACCCTGATCACCGTCCAACCCTTGATGTATCGCGCACTGTCCCACTCTCGCCGTATCCCACCCCTCCGATCCATCATCCGGTCACTCTCCACCCCTGGAAGCCTTATCCATCCCCCAACCGCTGGCCTCGACCAAATCTCACAGTGCACGCCTCGACGGGTCCTCTCTTATCCATTGCGTGACTGTCATGATACCAGAGCTTTCTGAAGATGGCGGCAGTATATCCGATGATGGTATCGCTTGGGTATATTGAGTAGAATCTAGTAACCATGGTGAAGATGCGTCGGGATTGAAGTCTTCCTCGATGACATCATCACCAGACACGACTACTTCTGGTGCATGGACCATGTCATTTGCATACAGTCTATTCGGCGACAGAGACGCGTCCCTTGCTGGGACCGCACTAGTGCGTCCTCCTTGTGCGTCTGAGCTTCTCGTAGGCGGCGAGGAGGGCATATGTGTCTCGTCCTCATCATTTGCTATCTGTGGCCTGCTCGCCAAGGATGATGCTACAGCGCGACCCGCACGCTCACTTTCTGGAGTCTTGTCCACTTCAGGCGAAACCGCTCGTATGTTACTGGGCCGGGCAGGCAGGCTTCCAACCAACTCGTACTCGACTGGCAATTGAGTGCCGAAACTTCGTACCAGCCAGGCAGCTTGATCTTCCGCCTCTGATGCTGTGCAACGCCCCCAGTCAAGTCGCGGGAATAGCCTCTTAGCTTCGACAGTGTACGGATGAGGTACATTGTATGCCTCAGATGTATCGAAGTAGTCCGAATACCCTCGATCGTGATGACGCTTTGGCGGTGGTGGCGTCGTTGGGCCAGTGGCATCCTGCATGCATTGTTCAGGTAGCCCATCTGATGATGTCGAACTCCTTTTGCGTTTGGTCATGTTACCAGTGGACGACATTTTGCTGGTTGCTCTGAATGCTGAGATGTTTGTAGCCGGACGAGTATGCGTGGATACAAAACAATCCTCGAACAACTGCAAGCAGATGCGCACAACGCCTGTGCTGGCATCAGGGTCCATGCTCCTAATACCACAGCCACCGGGACTCCTGCCCGCACGAATCTCCTCCTTGCAAGCTGCCATTGATCGAGCCACTCAAACCTTTCCCTTTCCGTTTCCGGCTCCCCAAGTCCTCGACCAAATCGACATGGCTACTCATACATCCACATTCCATAGCTCCAATACCGTCATATTATCCACCGGACCATCATCTCCAATACAGTTATCGACGACCTAGTCTTCACATTCCATCCACGGCACATGAAAAAATCATTAAAGACGCAGTTGCTTAGAGCAACACCTCCGCCACAGAAGTCCAGCAAATACAACTGATCCAGCAGCAAATCTATTAGCATCACGGCCAAATCCAGCAGCAGGTCCAGCAAATCCCGCAACATCTCCCCTAAATCCCCCAACTCCAGCAACAGATCCAGCAAATCCCGCAACATCTCCTCCAACCCCCCCAACTCCGGCGGCAGATCCAGCATATCCAGCAACATCTCCTCCAAATCCCCCAACTCCGGCGGCAGATCCAGCATATCCAGCAACATCTCCTCCAAACCCCCCAACTCCGGCGGCAGATCCAGCATATCCAGCAACATCTCCCTCAAACCATTACAGATCCAGCAACATATCCTCCAAGTTCCCCAACTCCGGCGGCAGATCCAGCATACCCCCAACTCCGGCAGCAGGTCCAGCATATCCAGCAAACCCAACAACAGACCCAACAAAGCCAGCGAGCGTTGCCTTGCGTCACGCTACCAACAGAGCAGTGCCCATTTTGAGTCCTGTTTCCGATATTACCCACATCCTCGCTCGAAGCTCGCAATTCATGAAGGCACGATTATGATCTATACCACATCAACCAAAAATCCATCTCACATTCACCAACGATCATTTTCTCGAGCCCACGGCGTCTCATGGTGCTGGTCCACACAGCGCTCGTCGCAACTCACCGTTCCCGGCCACGACTCGCATTCGATACTGTTTTCGGTGAGCCGCTCAGACCACATATCGGGGGTGTGTTCAGTATGGTCCTTGACTCGTTACCTCGATGCTAATAACATCAATGCGCCTCATAAGCAGAGTTGGCGACGGCCCACCCATCTACCGCCATAAACAATCTTCGCTTCCCTTCCTCTGTCATGGCGTCCACGAAAGTCAAGGTTCGCGCGCTCTGTGCGCTGCAGAATATGATCTGCAACTTTATGTGGACACTTGATAGTATTGGAAACCCGACATAATCGTGGTTCTCCTGCTTATATCGTGTCTCATGATAGAGGAGTGCTGTTTGAAATAACTCTATAAACATACGATCAATGTCTGCCGCTACAATACATTCACAGCCATAGCGCCCCCAGTATGGCTCCGCGTCTATTACATCCAAGTGCTCCCATGCAGGAACAGTCCCAACCTCGACCATGGCCCATCCCATCAGCGAGGGATTTTGACGTCGTCACACAAATATGAGTGTCTCGTCCCTCCAACGTCATCGTCATTATCCTTCACAGCATCGCCACAATTGTTCGCGTTGAGTGTGACATGGCGTCCACTGAGCTTGCCCAGCCTGTCTCTCACCCCCATGTTTTGTTTGCCGTCTTCACTGCTTATCGCAAGAGCTCCGTGGTTGGCTGCTACACCACCGTACAACTGGCAAAGCTCTTTCCGAGTCCATTTCTACAGGATAGCGGCGCAGCGCCTGTACGGCTCCATGGTATGTCATCGTCGGGGCAAAGCAAGGCATGACCAGTAACAGCTTCGTATACCGAGACGACATCGAGTGAGAGTGAGTTGTGATCTTGTCACCGATAGCGGTCGAATTGCCAAGTCACAGCCTGTCTTCTTGCGGCCTAGATTTACTTTAGAAACCGCTTCCTGTATAATCACTCCCTCTGCCAACTCCGAATACTCAACATACGTCCGTACTCGCCCAGCACTCGATGTCACGACCCATCTGCTGCTTTCCGCAATCGCCATGGCCCTTTCTTCACGGATATATTGTGCGTCTGACAGCCGCTATGATGCAGTGATTCATGGTGCTGTCGATTCATACCGGCTTGAAAACAGCAGTTCACTCTGCAGTTCACTCTGCCCTGGCTCGTCTCGACGCGTTGTTTTTCACAACAATGTACTGTCAAAAACTACAATTACTATGAGTGGTTGTATCAATCTTCATTAAGGTCACTATATGAGATACGGTCATTATAATTATGTTTTCGTTTCACAGCACGCTGTGGTCTGTTCGTCTGAACATGACTTTGCTCATCACCATCGGCACCTGGCCGTACAACCGCATTGGTCGGTTCTTCATCATCATCCAGTTCATCTGCGGCGTCAGAAGCAGACTCGTCATCGATGAAGTCAGTCAAGTCAGAGGAATCTGACATATTGTCGTCTGTCCGCTTGGTCTCAACCGTGGGGGCTGGCTTGGCCACATGCAGCATTTTGCGCATAGGTCGAGACGGCGCTCCGTCTGACACTGACTCTGCATCGCGGTCTTGAGGATCATTGGCGAGGTAAGGATCCAGCGGCCCTGGCTTTTTGCCATTCTTGCGCAATGACGTCCCTGTGGCCTTAGCCATTGACGCGGTCGTCTCCTTTTCCGCCGACTTCACAGCAGCACGGAATGCCCTCCTCTGGCCTCTCGACTTCACCGTGGCCACGGCACCAACGTGTCCCTTTGCAGCAGAGTCCCCGCCCGTGTCCCCCTTCTTCGCCCTGCGCTGTCGTTCGTTTACAAAGGCGACCGTGTCTGAATGTTCGACAACACCTGCGTCCTTGATCAACGGCAGGGCAAATGTCGTGGCGTCTGGGTCCAGTTTGCGCGAGAATGGAGTCACACAACCGTCGTATATCCCAAGCGCAGCATGCATAGCCATCCTCATCTCCTCACCCAATTGGTATGTTGGTGGCCCTGTTTTGTCCAGTGAGATCCTGTCGCGTATAGCCTGTGCATCTTTTGCCAGCTCCATGACTTTGGCCTTGTTCTGACCATGCCTCACAACGTCTGTGACCAGGCCGCAGACGAAGTCTTTCCAACTACGCAACGGCTCGCCATCGATGTTGAGTCGGGACATCAAGGCTTGTGATGCCACATGATCGCGCACGAGAGGATCAGTGGGTAGTTGCCCGGACTGGTCATCTGCTGGCACATCTTTTGTTGGCGGAGTAGTGGGGTCAACCGGCTCGGAAGCATCCCTGGTCACCATCTTGTTGGGAACGGGCGGCGCATTTGGGTATATTTTGGCTAGTAATGCCAGTATCAGGCTGATGGGGTGTGCAGTGGCGGTTATATCTGTCCGTTCCACCAGATCCATGGCTATCAACTGAAGCAGTCGCACTCTTAGCGCAGAGAGGCCTGCCCCGACGCATGATTGTATTGGCAGATTGCCAGTTTCAGCCTCGCGAAAACGAAAACGAATGCATATAAGCACGACAATGACAAACAACCCACAGCTGTGATGGTCGATCTGGTAGTAACAGGATCGCCAGACGAATTGTATTTCGAAAGCACCCGTCCAGACAGAGTAGTCTTCCCGGGCGAGCTGTGTGAACAGTGCTGTCATCTTGCTCTCTGCTTCAGCCAAATCTGTTCGGTTACTATCGCCCTCAGTGACGCCATCTGGAAGCTTCGGGTCGTACAAGTCGACGTTGACCACACCGCCGTCCACAAGGGCATGGACACTAATCCAGTGGTTCGCATCTTTGTTAAAGCCGCTCGTGAACTCCGATAAACCTCGCATCTCTTCCAGGAACCTCCCTCCTACATCGCAGTCAGTTGCCACACTTGACGCATGAATAAACATCTCGGAGAAATGGATGGGTGTCTTCGAGGATGGCAACATGTTTTGCATTAGCCGCATTAGATGGCAGATGACGCCAGACGTAAGCCAGCCGGCGCGCGGAAGAGAGTGCTCCGGACTGACGTCCCGATGAAGCAAAGAAACAATATCCGACAACATCACTTCTTGTCCGGTGGAGAGCGAGGTGAATGAGGTGTCTCTGTTGTGTTTAGTGTCCTCAATTGAAGCACTGCATAATGCAGTACAGTCTCCCGGTGTCATTGGTGGCATGTCCACGTCCGGTCGAAGTAAGCGCAGAATGGCGTGCTCTGGTGGCGGTGGCGGGCTTGTGGATGAACCTGGAGCCGCCGATGATGGCATAGCCTGCCCAGTAGCCTTGCTGGAGTCATAGTCCATGTACACTCCGGAGTCTTCATCCCAGAATGCGACACCGTCGTCGAAGTCGTCCATGCCCACATCGATCGTCGGCCGGTGTTTGTCGAGCATGGCTTTCGTGAGTCTCCGCGTCGTTTGCTGTGCGGTACTTAGACCGTCCGCAGACATGGCCCGCGCAAGCAGTATATCTCCACGCTCCAACACATCCGCCGACAAAACTTCCATGCTTCTTATCTCACACTGGAACTTCCATACCTCGTCCATCAATACCCTTTTCTGTTTGGAAGACAGTCTGTCCGTTGTGGCAGAATTGTCATGTGTCGAGTTGAAATTTGCTATGCGTCCAGAGTTGGCGGTTGAGCCAGTTGGGGATATTTGTCCGTGGGCTGGTGTGGTGGACTTCGGTTCCGCTGCATTGGAAGTCGACGAAGGCAGGAGGGGAGCTGGTGTGACTGCGGAAATAGTATCCAGTGGCTTTGCATCACGAGTCGTGGTCGTATTGTCCTCTGCCAGCCCTGATTGTGGTTGAACTATAATATCAGGCACAGATGTCCCTCCCATGGTGTCATCTCTGGCCGAGGGTGCTGCGGGTGCGGACGGCGATTGTATTGGCATTGTGCCATTGGCCGAAGGCTTCTCGGTCTCGGCCCCAGTCTCAGTCTCATTGGCGGACAACGGCGATGTTGTTGATGCTGGTTGTGGCTGCTTGGGAGGAGTGTTGTGCAGCCTAGACGCCTCTTGTTTGGTCTTGCCGTCCTCAGTCGGTGGTGGTGGTGGTGGTGGTGCTTGGGTCTGAGCAGGGAGAGTAGCGTCGGGCATAGATGTTTCCTTCCCAGCCTTGTTGGTAGTAGAAGGTGGCGATGTTCTCGGTGCCGGTGGCGGTGCTGCATGGGCCGGAAGCATGCCGTTGGGCACAGACTCTCCAGTCGCCTCGACCTCCTCACAGAATATTGGCCGTTGGCCATGCTTTGATGCTATCGCGTCCGCTTCTGTCCTGGCGGCGTTTGCACGGATATCCTTGAGTGAAGGTATTTCCGGCCGCTCATCATCCTTTTTATCGAACAAGTCACCCACCACAAACCCAAGTTCTTTGAGCCTCCGGCCTAGTTGAGTCGTCGTAGCGACCATAAATTTGGACACAAGTTTAAAGTCCATTGATGGCTCGTCTGCGCTATATGATGGCATTGTGTTTTTGCCCATTGATCCGTATCTCTCCCTCACTGTCTTCACAGCGTTCACTATGTTTCCAGGACGCCCTTGACACGATAAGCGCACGATCTCAATCAGTGTCGGATAGTCTAGCTCGTCCGTAAACTTGCACCTTACCACTGAGTTGTGTAGCACTAGAAGGAGTAATTGTGAGGCGTATATAAGCCATAGGCCCTGACGCCTGTCCTTCTCGAAGTCATCACTGCTTGGTCTGGCAATGCTTGTATTGCTTCGGGTTGGCACGCCCTCGATGCTCACTCGACCACTGACAATCTGTTCGGCAGTGAGGTCCCATGGATATAGGTCGCTGTACATGTATAGTGACCACCGCGCTGCCGATACAATATTGTCTTTGAGGTTCCGACCGTTGAGGAGTAGTTCTCGGTCGGATGGGTACCTTGATCGGCTGAGTGGTGCTATCACTACTATATTGCCCCCACGAAACACCGCCGGCCATCGTTGCTGGGACGGCGAGAGTGCGATCGGATCAGACTCGGTAGGTGTGGGAGAGACCGCAGACTTGTGTTGGTTGTTGGCATGCGGAGGATGTCGAGGTTCTCCCCGAGTGTGGTTGGCCTGGTGGGGGCGTGGCATTTGCGTAGGTCGTGGACCTGACCTAGAGGCGGGTGGAGACCTATTGCGGTGACGACGCGTAGAGTGTCGTGGCGGATTTGAGCGAGACCTGCTACGATGGCGACGAGAGGATTCATGTCCAGAATGATGTGGTGATCGTGAATGAGACCTGTTGGCACGACCCTGGGAATACTCGTGTGCAGAGTGTCGCGGTGAGCGTGAGCGAGCCCGACTGCGATCACGACGCGAGTATTCTTGTGACGTGCGGCGTGGAGAACGCGAGCGAGATGTGTTTCCACCACGATCCGAGAATTGATGTGTAGATCGCCGTGGTGAAGGGAGCCGTCGACCATGTGTCGGAAGCCGCTGGGGCTGGCTGGCGCCGACGTATGGGCGTGGAGACCGCTCGCGATGGTGACGTGCATTTCCAGGTGAGTTGAAACCGATCGGGGGCGAACGTGAACGAGGTCTTGCCCTCGGATCATGCGCTTGCGTGTGTCGTTCTCGACCGATGTGCGACGTGGCTGCTTGGCCATTGGTGCCAGTGGGTACGTATGTGTCAACAGGGCGCCTCCAACCGTGTGGGCGAAAAGAGTCGATGTTCTGGAAAATGGAAGCACAGTCAGCAAGATTGGAACAGATCAATATAGGAGACAGGCAAGGGAATGGTAAGTGTTGGTGGTTGGGAACAGATGCCGACAGTAGGCACTGCAAGAGCTCATTGTCGAGAACAGAGGCCGACGATGTGCCCTGTGAGGAGTCGCATGCTTTTCGAGGACACAGTGCCTGCACTGAGTAGCTGGATCGTTCGAGGCGGCGATTGCTTCTCTCATATTGACATCGGCCAGACTTTGCGTACTTTTCGAGGTTCACAGTGCCTGTACTGAGTAGCTCGATCTTTCGACAGGGCGGTCGATGATGCGTCGTGTCGTTGAATCGTACTGAGCAGCTGGATCGTTCGAGACGGCGATTGCTTCTCTCATGTTGACATCGGCCAGACTTTGCGTACTTTTCGAGGTTCACAGTGCCTGTACTGAGTAGCTCGATCTTTCGACAGGGCGGTCGATGATGTGTCGTCGTCGTTGAATTGTTGTGTGTCATTGATCGAGGTATCGAGTGTGAGGTCACGCAAGGTAGATTGAGAAGAAGATATCGAGAATAGGTCATACCTCTGACATTTTGAGCGGATATAAGAGTGTGTATGTCTGAAGAAGCAACTTTCTTGATGTTGATGTTGATATGATGAAAATGGGCGGCCCTCTGTGTGTAGAAGCTCGTTGCTTCCCTGAAACGAGAAAGTTTGCCGCTCGAGTGTCGATGCCACAAAAACGGCAGGCAGGCACGAGGCACATCCGCTGAACAAGCACAAAATGGCAGAACGGCAAACTTTTAGGACTGGTCACGGGTATTGCCGTGCTATGGCGCTGGCATGGCCATTCATTTATACCGCAGAGGACCGATACCTCTTATGAGGAGCTTATTTATGCCATAGAGGATCGATACATCTCAGGTACAGCTTCTCATGCAGTGGATGAACACATTGGGTGGACATGATCAGATCTTATGCTTAAGTGTTCGTGCATCGCTCGAACAGCATATGATACTATTTGTACCCGGTATCCGCCGCCACTGCTCTCGTGCCTCTCACATTGCCACACGCTGCTCCGTCAAAGTCCACCCGAATATGAGCCTGTCGATGTCTTATTGGATACCGCAGTGCCGATAGCTAGGTCGTGTGAGTCAATTGATGTGGTGTGCTCGATGCAGATGATGTGTGCTTTGTGTCGTGTAATGTAGTAAGATCGTAGTAACAAGAGTGCAGTTGTAGCCCAGAAGTGACGTAAGTGGGGCATGGTGAAACCTTTCTCCGCGTCGCAGCTTCTAAGCTTGTTTTCCCAGCGCGACATCAAATCCTCTTGTGACACATCCAGCTATCAGACACTTACATGCACGATGTCTCTCAATAACGCCTCTACCACGCACGTACAATTACACAAGCGCAAGAGACGCGAATCGCTGGCTTCAGACGCCTATGGCCTAGCTGCCAATTCTGTAACACATCGTTCGCCCTCACCAAACACCGCAGATCCATCAGATCTCGACCATGCATATTCTCCGTCGGCAGATGACTCGGACGACGATATACTGGATGGGTCGGACGACGATGGCGAGGTCACCTCAGATGAAAGCGACGACATGGAGCTGGACGAGGAAGGTCAGCCTTCCAGAAGTAACAGGGCTCGGGTCGAAGCATATGTCCACAAACATGGGATCTCACACATACGTGGACAGGTCCACGAAACCGAACTTGGGCGGCCACTCTCAGACTACTTCGAATTACCCTGCAAGGAGTCCCTTTGGTCTCTGACCAGTTCCAGACGCGCACAGCCTGGAGGGTCGGTCAAATCCGAGATCAATAGCTTCATCTTCACAAAACGTGGCTCTAAAGCCAAGCTCTCATTCGCGGTATGGCGTATCGAAATGCCAGACGACACGACCAGTCTGGAGCAAAAGGCAGTCGTCACCAGTATCGGACTCCTATTGAATAGATTGCCATTTGACTTAAATCAGTCAAGTCCTGTTGCAAAAGTCATGGTCGTGCGAGCGGCCATCAAGCATGCGATACCAAGGTCGACCACCTGGGTGAACAATGCGTATTTCCAACTCGGGTATGCTCCATTGAACATAGCCTTGTTCTATATTTCTGTCAACTACTTGGATCCCACGACTGGCATTGGCGAAACTTTTATAGTTAGGCGTCGCGAAATAGAGGCCCAGCGCCTACAGCTACCAGACACATATGGATCATATGCCTTCCTGAACGCCTATGGAAGATTCTGGCCTACGGACCTCCCATGTGAGAAGCCACCACATCCAAGCGACGAGAAAAATTACCCCTTTTATCAAGAGCGGTTCAACATTGCTCGGTTTCTGCGTCATGTTTCATGCCGGGTCAATGGACGTGTGGCCACGAAATCGCAGCTGGAGTGTCTCGTGGCCGACGTGTGTTTGAGATTGATGCAAGATTCCGTGGTCAGGCAAAGGGGCTCGTTGAGTAAGATCGTCTCTGTCGGAAGGTTCTTGGGCGCCCAGCCCTTGCCATATCTCATCATGCGCCCGCTCGGCTGGAAGAAATTCGATAAGGGTCACAGTGCCCGCCCAATAGGAGGAAAAGCAGTTCCTCCTCTATTTCTCCAGACGAATGACTTCAACGTGGCACTACCAGTCATTCGGCGGATCAACGATGTTTATAGACAGACAAATGGCGATTTCCTGTCGGCATGGCTCGAAGGGGCAAGCACCGCAGATATGCTACAAACTATGATGAGGTGTATAGGGTGGGATCCCTCTGCCTGTGTGTGTGACCTGGCCAATGGCCACAACTCCGAATATAACTGTGCCGAATGTCGAGAACCTGTGGCATGCAAAGATAGGCTGATGAGTGCGACTCATACACTTGTATGTGGACGATGCAACAGTCTGCTGAACAGGGGCTTTCGCAACAGAACACAGCTTGCATATGCCCGTAGGATCGAGGCATTTCTTCGCAGCAATCTGAAGCGCGACTGTACGAAGTTCAGATATCATGAGAGCAGGAGATATGAGGGCGACGTGTTTAAGAACGGCCTGACTTTCCTCTACTCACAAGTGTACTGGCAACCTCTCATGGTATGGGACGCCTATTGTCAGCGTTGGAGGAGTGCCCGACCTGTCGGTTGGGATCATATATTCGGCATGGGTATCGAGGCTGTCCTCCCAGTAGACTACGAAGATGAGGACTCTTCTGCCATTCCCTGGCAACATGGGCCACGAAACATGGTTTTCACGCTTACCCGGCTCAACTGGCTCGTTGGTCAATGGGCTCCGGCGTTGCTACAGCAGCTGCGCGACTTTGTTCTTCACTCGCGCGTCCTGCTGGTGCGCCCAAACGATACGCAATACTCAATGATGACAGATCCGCAGGACATGGGGTTGCGGATGCCAGTCGATGGAAGTCTCCCCATCTGTACACCGTCCGCGCAGTCAGATGAGAGCGCCCCTGGCATCCTGGCCAATACTGCGTGTCTGACTTCCAACTGGAATTCCTTGACCGCAAGCGAACGCGCAAATGCATACTACGAAGACCCCCGACTAGAGGCATTAGCAGAGGCGTTGTTGCCCAGTATGTATATCCATGCTGTGATTAAAACAAAGCTGCTTGGTGTTCATGCCATGTCAAAATCGGAGCGGCAGATGTATCGACAAGAGGCATTGACGTGCAAGCTCCATCACTCAACACCGAAACATGTCATGCGGGAAAACAGAACCAAGGCTGCTGAGTTCGACGATAGCGGTGATTTGACGGATCCTTCCGTCCAACGACGACTCCTTCGCGTCTTAGCACAGATGGAGAGAAAGTACAGACGGAAGATCCGATGTTGGAACAAGGATGTTCCTTGGTTTGGCCTAAGATGTACAATGCCACCGAATTTGAGTTGGAGCATGTATGATCAAGAGTTGAAGGCTGATCTGAAGGTGATGACTGATGAGTGTAACGCCTACTGGAAGAGTGAGTATATCAATTGAGAGTCTAATATTATACACTCACTAATCTGCTTGCAGCTGACGAAACAAAAGAGTCTCTATGGCTCGAGCTCTTCCGTCAATCGTTAACACCTGATCCAATGTACAGGGAGTTCCTGGGTCTTCCCATATTGTTTGATGTCAACAACCCACTCACTGTCTCATTTGGTCATCGTGTACATGGCCGGCGAATGTGTAGCGGGTGGACACGACATCCATCTGATTTCGCCAAAGACTATGACAATAGTAAAAACAATTTACTCGTAGAAACGCAGGCCTCCAACCGATTCAAGCACCAATACAATACGACTCGAGAGTACGATACCTTGGTCAGCTTACTGTTGGAGGTTGAACTACCGATTAGCATTTACAATCCAGCAGGTGAGCCTGGCTCAGTGCCATACATCCCAATGTCTGCTATAAGTAGCGACCTGTCTGGTTCCACAGTGTCGATCACTATCCTGGCGCGGGACTCTATGGTCTACATGCTCGGCACATCACCACGACGTCCTGTTTCCTCCCTCGAGCTACAGAGCCGCCTTGCGAAATACTTTCGCATACAGCTCTCAGAGATAGAGGTCATAGCACTACTGGATGATGTCGTTTTGCGGTGCCCGAGTTGGTTGGTCGATGGCCATAATTGCGTACCAAGGTAGCGGCTGGGCTGAGAGTATATGGTCGTGGTTGGGATTCGAAGTGGTCTGGCCGACGGCCATCTTTTGGGTGTGGTGTGTCATGTGCAGACTAACCTGCGACGTAAGGAGTCACGGTGCTCCCACGCCAAATCATCTCAGGCTCACGATGTCGCCAGAACATCTACACTCTCTGGCTCATCGGCCAATCATCCAGATCATACCAAATCATATCATGTCATATCATTCATCCTCGGCGTCCAGCCTCCTTTGCGTCTGTACCCACCC
>Ga0058702_10000550_pt1 | contig 15332 bp, 21 predicted proteins | sample AgamicOrSfe_FD_83781 | JGI IMG/M metagenome (GOLD analysis project Ga0058702, IMG submission 83781) | Agave microbial communities from Guanajuato, Mexico - Or.Sf.e | ecosystem: Host-associated > Plants > Phyllosphere > Phylloplane/Leaf | place: Guanajuato, Mexico | collected 2012-05-30 | reverse complement strand
GAGGAGAGGGTGGGATTTGTTTCCGAGGGCGGCGGAGAGGGTCATGAACAGCGGCGAGGAGAAGATGGTGAAGCCGCAGCCGGTGGGTGCGCATTGACGAAGTTTCATGAGATCATGCCTTAATTATGTGCATTATAATACCACATTGTTCGCACGCTTGTTGCCTTTTTTCATTTCGAGAATTCGGTGCTGATTTCGTGCCGTGATAAAGTACGTTCGGTCACGACGAATGAGTGAAGAAAAATCTCTTGGAAGAGTGCAATCATAATTCTATTTCTAACTTCTGTTCTAATGCAATAGCTCGTCGATGCTGAAGCTCATGATCAGCAGAACGTATCCTCACAAACTCATAGCGCACTCATGGCACTGGGAAAGTTTCGGGAGGGTACCGTAGGAGGTCTGGACACATAGATAATCCAGGATTGGCGTGCATTTCACGTCATGGTGTTCTTGGTAGCATCTTCGGCAGCTCGAAGCGCATTGTCAACTGCGTCCCAGAACCGTCCCAGATGCACACTCCTCGGTATCCTGACACCTTCCTCTCTGATTGCGTCCCCGTTTGTGTCTGTCCCAAGGGGCACGGCTGTCGTTTCTCCCGCCCTTTCGCCATTACTAGTATCCACATTGACCCGCCACCGTTCATCCCCTCTATCATCAAACGCATCGGGCTCCAACACTGCAAACACAGCCAGCGGATCATGCAGAGGCGGTCCATCGTGAATACCGCTGACTGAAGAATACGTCGAGGCGAAGTAGAGCAGGATTTGCTTGAACATAGGTCGTACTATACTCTTATTCGTGCTCGGGTCCGTCGGGTCAGGAAATAGCAGCTGCTCGACTTCGGCAGTGGCGCGGACTTGGTGTGTCAGATCGAGTGGGATTAGTATAATGGGGACGTTGAGGGGCGTTAGGACGGCGAAGACGAGAGCGGCGGCTTCCGGATCGCACCAGATGTTAAATTCGGCGTGGGGTGTCCAGTTGCCCTTGCCGTCTTGTCGGTGTGGCGGGGCTGGCGCGAATGGTTCGGTGGCTGCTTTTGTGCCGTTGATGGTATGACTTGTGGTAGGCACATCTCCGATGGCGCCGCCCATGATGGAAAGACCTTTGATGTGTGTGCGAACGGCGGGGAAGTCGCGGAGAAGAAGGGCGATGTTTGTGAGGGGTCCAGTTGCGATAATCCAGACTGTGTTGACGGGTTCGGCGAGGATGTGTTCAGCAATGGCGGATATGCTCTGAGGTACCGATGCTAGATTTGAGGCGAGGACTTTAGGGAGAAGATCGACGCCATCAAGTCCAGTCTCGCCATGTATACTTGCTGCGTATTGCGCTGGACGAACGAGAGGTTTGTCGGCACCTTTCACCACGGGGATCGGTTTGGCTCTTGGGCTGCGAATCGCCGAAAGAATGGCAAGAGTGTTGTGTGTAGTGTGGTCAAGTGATGCATTGCCACTACAGGCACTGATGCCTATGAGATTGGCCTTGGGGTGAAGTGCGGCTAGGAGGATGGCGAAGGCGTCCTAGTATTGTCCGTAGTCAGCAAAACGATACGCGATCGGCGTGCTGCTCGATGGGGCAAAAGCACGACCATGGTGAAGAGGAGTGAATTTTGAGGTTGAAACCGCAGAGGATAGCTGGGTCTAGAGGCAATCATGGCTACAAAGGGTGGGAGCATGAGGAGGGAGATATTGGGAGGTGCCAAATGCCGCTTTGCCAGTCTCAAGGAGGGTTCGAAATAAGGAAGTGTGACGTAGGAAGGAAGGGTACAGATTCTGTTGCAATGAGATGGAGAGGACGCGAGGAACATCCACCTAGTTATATCACAAGATATGAGCAACTTTGTCATGAAATATGTTTGAACAAGTTAATCTTCCGCAAGCACCAGTATCCAGCATTTTCTCACATACATCGTGCCCAGGATCGTTGTCCAGCCATACACTGATACTGGGAGTATCATGTGGCATTTTCTCGGCTGAAAGCCAGTCTCGCTGAGGTGAGTGCTGAAGACAGTCGGGTTGCTTGATGGCATGGTGAAGTCCGAGCCCCTTGAATAGGGGCTCGGACTTCAGTGCTCGGCCTTGGCGACATGACTTAACCCGAGATCGTTTTGATAAGAGCGACCTTGTTTACTACAACATATATGCCCACTGTCGTCTCGCTTCCTACTCATTCCCTCAGAGTCCAGATCAAGGCCTACTAGGTTGGCCCCAGGACCCAAAGATGGCGACAACACGATCAGCCAAGCCAGTCGGCTTCCTCGGTTCAATAGTTCAACGATTCTCCGCGACACAGGTGCCCACCACGTTAAATCCTCCTCGAGAGTTCGATCCTTCCACAGACCCAACCTTCACTAAAGTAGACACACCAGCAGCGCTCTTCACTCCAACAGATCCGGCCGTTGACGGCGAGGACTGCCTCCACGATTGCGATTCCTGCACGATCAAATACCCAAAGAGTTGGAGCATCGAAGAAGAAGATCAGATCTACGGACATGTCGGAGGCTGGGACACACATCTAGTGGTTGCGACAGGCAAGACAGACTGGGTCCGAGATGTCACAGACGAGGTCGGATCGGTTATGGAGGCAATAGGCAAAGCAGATGTGAAACCGTGTAATGGAGTGCGTCAACCTAGTTCGGGCTTCCTGAACAGACTGCGTTACAAAGTGGCGGATGTGACAAGCAAGCACAAGGTCGTTCCCAGCGTTGATCTTGCTGTTGCTTGAGTCCTGCGTTCAGATAATGGGATCATTCGGCTAACTCAATCTCGCTTTTAGCACCTTATGCTGTCCGCATCCGACATGCCTATTCCACACGACGGAGATCACCACTCTACCGCGACCACCGTGCTCCTGCTTCCAGCATGGCAGCTCATCGACGGCGTCACCCCAGCTCTCGTCCCCGAGCTGATCGCCAATCACGTCAACAACGCCCCCACAAACACAACACCACTACCTCCAGCACCAACATCCGCAATTGCCGCTACTCTTTCTGATGCAGCCACCACCATCTCAGACGCAGCAGCCACCCTTTCAGACACCGCAGTCTCCCTCGTCCCAGCTATCGCTCCAATCCTACCAACTCCTCACTCTTCACTCTCTGCCAAGCCATGCCCACACTCCTACCTCATCCTCCTATGTTCTCAAAAAACACGAGATGCCCGCTGCGGCCAATCCGCGCCGCTGCTACGCCGCGAGCTAGAGCGTCACCTGCGGCCACTCGGGCTCTACCGCGATCTGCACGATGAGCGGCCTGGAGGGTGCGGAATCTACTTTATCTCGCATGTTGGTGGACACAAGTATGCTGCAAATGTGATGGTTTTCCGGCGGAGCGGGAGCTCAGCAGCGCAAGGGGAGACGACGCTTGAAGGGCAGGCGGCGCAGGGGATATGGCTGGGGCGGGTGAGGCCGGAGGACTGTGAGAATATTGTCAAGTATACTGTGCTGCAAGGGAAAGTTGTGAAACCGGAGTCGCAATTACGGGGTGGTTATGATAGGACGCGCGGGTTGACGAGCTGGTAGGTATATATCTGATGCTTGATAAGGTCAACATGGACAAACAGAAGGATCTTCATGATACAGGAGAAAATGTGCCATTGACTCGCAGTGCACCATAGCAAGCATTAAAGCTTGATCACTATCATACCCACAACCGCCCTAGCTTGTTCCCGAGCTGGCAAAGTTTGTCCTACGGCAGTCTGACCGAACAATCTGATTCTAGAACCATTCGCGGAGAGTGCCGTTGATGTTATGCTTTATGTCTAGAAGACCGAGGACTAGAGTACTCAGATCTGCCTCTTGCTAACGCCATGAAATACTTTATTGGAATCAATAGAGAATGATTGGGGAGTGCCGTGGTACCGACCTGCTCAGGATGATAAGATCGGTGTAAGCAGTCCGCGTGAGGTTTCCTTCAGCATCATCACAAACATGCCAGAGGTAACGATAAGGAAAGCACTCCCTGCCTCCAGTCACCCACCTAGGCAACCCTTGTGCTTCACAATTCATGCTACTTAAAGCTTCGACTTGTCCCCATCTTTCTCCGTGGCCGCCTGTCCAGCCTCTGCCAACACTTTCGCGCTACCAAACACTACTTCCTCAACCCACTCCTTAATCAGCGCGTTCACCTCACCCGCTGCTTCCCACAGCGCCCAATGCCCCGCCGGCACTTCCCGCATCGTCAGAAACTCCACATCTCGGTGCATGCGAGCCGCATACGCGGGTTTGACGGCATCGTCGTAAGTCGCGGTGATCATGAGGGTGGGGATGTGGAGAGATGGAGCGGAGATCGGCACAAGGGCTTGGTCGTCGAGGTGGTTGGTATGTGAGGTGCGATACCATGTGCCTTGGATGGGGAGAGTGGGCGTTAGCTGATCCTGTTATAGCATCTGCGACGGGAGTTGGCAATTGCTCAGAGCAAAAGATACGTACAGGCAGGACCAAGTCCATTGCAGCTGTACTCGTTAACGTAGTAATCAAGTTCGTTCGACGTCAGCAGAGGCGGCGGACCCATCTTGTCGAGATGCTCGAGCATGAAGCCCTTGTCAGGCACGAAGTTGTTTTCGCGCTGTGGGCCGCGGCCGCCAAACATGCTATGTCACGGAAGTGTGAGGTCAGCTACGGGCACACGAAGTACTTTGGTGCCGTAGCATGAACAATTTCAGAACGAACAGCCATGAATCTGCCTTGGAAGAGTACCGGAATGAGGCAGCGAGTATTGTATTGCCATGAGAGGACACACAAACACACCACTTACCCACTAAGAAACTGCCTGATCTGCACCGGTGTCGCGATAGCACGCTCGACCTCGCCAGACGCGTTCTGGAGCATGTATGTATAGGAAGGAAGGCGTGCGGCCAGCTCTTCGACGGAAGTGTATGTTGACTTCGGCGGTGTGTACGGGACACAGACGCAAAAGATGTGGGAGACTAGCAGGGGCTGCCATAAGGCGATACGATAGACAAGGGCAGCACCCCAGTCGTGCCCGCTGTGTGGTGATATGAGATTAGCGTGTCTCCTGACCTGATGTCAAGGCGGATGTGAAAGATGCAGGCGGGTGTTGTAAGAACTGCTGAAAGCTTCGACACCTACCCCAGTATGATTCGAGTCTCTCCAAGCTGGACAGCGAGCTCTTTCATGGCAACAGAGATAGACTTGTAGCTGTAGCCAGTGATGTCCTTTGGCACTTCGGTGCGGCCAAAACCTGTAACAAGCCAGGAACACCTCAGCGATTGGTCATCAATTCACATGCAGTCACCGACGCGCAACCTGAAACTGTTCCTGGGAGAGTGTCGTAGACACTCTTGCGAAGGGGTTTATCCTCGAACTGATATGGTACACACCTGGCAGATCAGGACATATTACTCGCAAACCTAGCTTCAGAAACACAGGGATCTGGTAGCGCCAGGCTATGGACAAGTCGGGCCAGCCATGAAACTGTGAAGGGTTGGTGAGTCATTGCCTGTCGAAGGCATGATGGTGAATTCCGCGTACTAAGAAGATACTACCTCGCCATTTGCCTCCTTCGGGCTCAAAGTAGAGGTAGTCTGAGCACCACATTGGCACATCAGTCACGCAGACTTTTGCTAGCTATGCTCACAATACTAGAGCAGTATGAAGCAACCTCATTCGGCAGGCTTACTGTAGTTCAGCCCATTCAGTTTAGTATGACGATGAGGGGCAGTGCTTGGCTCGATCACGTCCAGCTTCATGTTCTCCGCCATGATGACCTGGATATTCTTCCCAAGGCGGCGGGTCTTACTGCCAGTGGCGTTGGCCATGCTCGCAAATTGATATGGTCACATAGTGAGGAGGTGAAGCGCGAACGAATACGTGGTTGTCAGCATGCTTCGCTGCTACTGCCGAGGTTGGGCTTTTGAGGTATTGCAATATAACCAGTCTTTCCTAGAATACCCGGCTCCACTCGGTCGCCACCCTGTTTTCAGCTCTTTTCATCTCTCAGCTGTCTTGCGAAGAATTTCCTGTTGTGCATCCTTTTGATAGCTTCTAGATCGAGGTCATCCTCGAGATCACCAACGATGAGAAGTAGTCTTTGCCGAACTTCTCATCATTGTGTGCATGATTTCCGGTTACGCCTCACAAGGAATGCTTTATTGATTCAAGTAGAGTGTCCAGTACGGTGATACCTTCACTACATGAAGCATACAGTAACCGCTCAAAACTCGCGAAGGGTTCAAGAAGTCGTTACGATCATCTGTTCGTACTGTTATAGTTCTCTACCTCGCGCTGGCTGCAAGACTCCTCTCAAAGGCTGCTGACAAGGAAGCTACACTGACAACGTACAACTGCTGGTGGTTTGCACGACGATTGTTTGTGGTCCTTGTGAGGAACTATATGTCGGAGAGTCCACAGAAAGAAGGAATGATGGAGTCTATCGAGGCGCGATCCTTTGCACGCTCCAACAATGTCAAGCGCTTACATCGGAAGAAATTCCTCACCGTCTCAATAAGTCCGGTCTCACCCGTGGTGAGGCCATAATTAGGGATTTATGGATGTCTGTAGTGATTGGCTTGCTCATAACTGAGACGAGGATCCAGGCTAGATTGGAGAGGTATATGCGGTCGAATACTGGTGCGCGGCGGACTGCGCGTCAGAGACCTGTGCAGAGATCTTCACTAGGTCCCGCGCTTTGGAAGAAACTGTAGTATATTCCGTCATGATCGGTTCTGTTGTTACCAGCTAGTCAAGGATATGACCTGTGGAGCACGAATTCGGGTTGGAGATACAGTACTATAATTTGAGTTTGAGCAGACTCTGCGCGGCACTCTCCACGAGTGAATCTATGGACCGCTGCTTGGTGGTGATGTCTTGGAAAATGGGACAGCAGCATAGGAGGAATAGAAGCATGAAGGCCAGCCGAACTCCAGAAATCACTCGGGGTGAGTGCCGTGAAGAATCTCCTCGGAGCCGTATGAAATGCCATGTCATTGATGTGTGTCTGTCAGAAGCCTAGTCGTCCGCCTATCCTCCCTCTACTGCTTAAGTCGCACGGCTCCGGCCTTGGCGTTGTAGCATTTGTAGGCATATCTGACGAGGGTAAGGTCGGATGCAAGCGCAGAGATAGGATACAAGTCCGTGCGCCCGCAAAATGATAAGGCGTGTTTCAGACCAATCGGCGTGGAACCGGACGAAAAGGGGATCGGCAAGTTCCACGACGGCACGACCTCACCACCACTCACCCGGTCCGCTGCATCATACAGCATGATAAGAAAAATATCCTACCTATACACGAGATAGCTCAATCGTATATCATGTCGTCGCCCCCTGCTTTTCGCTTGGCTTTTTGCCATATTCCTGTGATATTTTCAGCACTTTGCCATATACCTGTGATCTCTTCGCCACAGAGTCTTCAGCATTATGGCTAGTTCTTCTTATGACTACAAGCCCGATGGTTTCCTGTCATCAGATGAGAAGCCTGGCTTCACTAGTGCTTCCTCTTCGTCCGAACCAGCGGAGTTTGGTACGGTGTCTAAGCCCAAGAGTCGCTGGGGTTTCAGCTTGGCTGTGGACCAAGAGCGCTCTAGTTTCGCAGCAACACCCAATGCGTCGAACGCCGACTTCGACCCAACGCCACCGAGCCGCAGGTAAGTTCATCTCAAGATGGTGGATGCTTGGCACTGCAAAATTGGGATGTTGCTACCTCTAACCTTCGCGCAGAACTTGGAGTTGGTTGGCATACGTCTCGTATTGGATGGCAGACGCTTGGGCGGTCTCGAATTGGGAAACTGCTTCATCTATGATTGCTGTTGGGCTGAGTTGGAAAGAGGCTATTGGTGCATGCGTCCTTGGAAATACGCTCATGGCAATTGTCATCACGGTCAATGGCAGGATTGGTGCTACCGTGAGTACTTCAAACAGTCTTGAGCTACCAGGACGATCGACAGCTGAGCAGCATAGCTTCACACGCCATTCCCCGTTCTCGCCAGGATGCCATTCGGCTACTACTTCTCCTACTTCGTGGTCGTTTCTCGCTGTGTTCTCGCGACAGTGTGGCTTGGTGTTCAAACGACTACTGGTGGGCAGTGCATGGTCGTCCTGTTTAGCGCTATCTGGCCCAGCTACAAAAACATTCCCAACCACTTTTGTGCCGACGAGGGAATTACGACTGGAGGCATGATTGGCTTTTTCATTTACTTCCTCCTACAATTGCCCTTCCTCTGCATTCCCTACCATCGAATCCAATATTTCTTCGCAATGAAGGTAAGGGGGAAAAATATAAAGAAAGATTAACATCTCGTGCTAATCAAGCTGCTAGGCTGTAATAGCCCCAATGATCTTTCTTGCGGTTTTTGGATCGACTTTGGCTAAGGCTGGTGGAACTGTGGCTAACAGCACTGTCATTACTGGAGTTGGACAGCCTCACATCTACGGCTCGGCACTTGCCTGGGCTTTTTTTGCAAGTATGCTATGCTTTCAATGAGTAAAACAGGATCTTGCTGACCATTACTTCCCATCAGATCTGAACGGACAGCTAGGTAACTACGCCACCCTCGGCTTAAACATTGCGGACTTTGCGAGATATTCCAAGACACCAAACTCGCAGAACGTCCAGGTTGTAGTCATTCCTTGCATCTTCACCATCGTCGGCCTTCTCGGTATCTTCACTGCAGCAGCCTCGCAGACCGCCTACCCGGGTCAAGACATCATCTGGAACCCCATCGTCGTCGTTGGAAATTGGGCAGAATCAGGCTCTCATGGAGGCCGTGCAGCTGCGGCTTTCGGTGCCATTGGCCTGCTCATTGTCACACTGGGTATCAACATCTCTGCCAACTCGATCAGTGCTGCCAATGACCTTGTATCCTTCTGCCCGAAGTACATCAACATCCGCCGTGGTCAGCTGTTGGCTGCAGTGATTGGCAGCTGGGCATTTGTGCCGTGGAAGATCCTCGCTTCAGCTCAGAAGTTCATTTCTTTCTTGGGAGGTTATACTATCTTCCTTGGTCCAATGACCGCGATCTTGATCACAGATTATTACATCATCCGCTGTGGTCGTGTCAGCGTACCTGACTTCTACAACTTTCAAGGCATCTATCGTTACGGCAAATACGGCACTAACTGGCGCGCTGTTGCCGCCCTTATCATCGGCTTCGCACCACCACTTCCTGGCTTTATCCAGAACATTCAGTCCACCATCCCTGTGTCTCAGGGCGGCCAGCACCTGTAAGCTCTTCACCACCACACCCTCCCAACCTTCCGCACTTTTCGAACCTCACACCGTCCCATGATCAAGCTAATACCACCTGCAGTTTTGCTATCGGCTACATCTACTCTTTCTTCGCCGCTGGCATCTTCTACTATGGGCTTATGACCTTCTTTCCGGCACGTGAGTCGATGATCGATGCAGCCATCACGGGCGAGGACATCATTGTGGCTGCGGACCAGAAGCGGAGGTTGAGCGCAGCTAGAGCGTAAAAATGCCACTGGGTCCAACGACTAAGCTTTGATGGGAACAGTGAACGAGGGAGATGGAGGGCAGATGAAGGGGCAGGATGAGAAAGAAGGGGTGACTGATCACGATATAGTAGACATATGTTATGACTTATGAACCTTGTGCTACAATCACGCTTCGTAATCTTGAACTCGCCGACGCTCAGATCTAAAGTCACGATTGTAGCATCGGTCCTGCAATACACGACTGTAGCACAGACTGACTCAGTTTTGTGATTACAACGAAGGATTGAGGGTGCTCGAGATCCCAGATAAGGCCACTCGTGTACTTACACAGCTTTCATCTTGACAAGATGTCCAAACAACCTCGGCACAAGATCCAATGGCAGACAGTTTGGCCGGTAGAAGATTGATAAGCTTTCTCAAGCTTCCACCCCTCGATCTTCGGCACCAAAGCACGCCACCACTTTAGTCATTCTCTCACTACACCTTCCTCTTCGTGTCTAGCTCGTTCTTATCTTCTCTGCACATCATTATTGGACTCCGAAAAGAAATCATTCCCCAGCTTGAAATGTGCCTGATCAGGCAGCTTGACCCGCATAAGCGGCTGTTCCTGCAAATCCTTAGTCAAAGCCTGCAAGAAATGTGCTGATCGTGCCTTTATGTGACATCGAGTGGAGGGAGTGACGGGAGTGTACGATTGTGGGTGAGGTTGTGAGAGGTCAGCTGTCCATCACGATTCAGTCGAGTCAAAGCTCAGGAACGGCACACTTCCCCAGGACTTTTCGAAATGCTGGTATGTGCCACAATCTCGGTGGAGTGAATGATTCTGCGCGGAGGGATGAGCGTGATCTGAGCTGTATAAGTCTAGTGCCACGCCCTGCCACGATCCTCTGTGAAACATTGCATCTTCTCCGCGCTCAAGGCCACTACATAAAGCTCGCAGGTATGTTGTCCAACCCCGGCACTCCTTTGGCACCATTCCTTGCCAGTCTTCTGCTGGCCGTTCCAGCCATCGCCTCCGTCGCCCTTGTCCCCCACGAAACCCTCGGTTCTCCGCCGTTAGGATGGTCGTACGTTGCTTCGGCAGACACGTCTGACTCGATCCATCTCGAGGTTGCCCTGACCCTCAGCAACCTTGACCAGATGGTCGAGCAATTATATGCCGTTTCCACACCTGGAAATGCCGCTTATGGCCAACATTGGTCTGGCGACCAGGTATCCCAGCTCGTCCAGCCTTCAGACGAAGCCGTGCAAGCGACTGTTGGCTGGTTGGCCGCCGGCAACATCACAGGTTCCGTCATGGGAACTGGTGCTGGAGCCAGCGTACACTTTGTGACTACGATCGGACAAGCTCAGATTCTGCTGAACACCACATTCAGCTACTACGAGAACAACGGTATACAGGCTCTCCGTACCACACAGTACAGCGTGGGCCAAGCTGTCAGCCCATACATTGACTTCGTCCACCCAACGACGTACTTTGGCAACACCAAGGCTCACGGTGTGATCGGTTCGCGCACCGTCGACAACGCCGTCAGCAAGCGTCAGAATGCTGTTGACCCGTCGTGCACAGTCGGCTTGACACCGGCTTGTGTGCGCCAACTCTACAATATCCCCGCCAACTACAAGCCGGACCTCAAGGCTGGTGCCCTGATTGGCTTCGGATCGTTTCTCAACCAGAGCTCCCAGGAATCTGACTTGCTCCTGTTCGAGCAGAAGTACGGTTTCAAAAATCAGACGTTCTCCGTGCAGACCATTGCTGGAGGTGTCAATGACCAGGACGAGGCTACTGCCCAGATTGGCGAGGCCAACCTTGATGCTCAGAATATCGTTGGTGTTGCTCATGGTATCCCATTGATCGAGTACATCACCGGTGGCAATGCTCCTGCGCTGCCAGATATCAATAACCCAACTGATACCAACGAGCCGTACTTGCAGTATTACAACTATTTGCTTGCGCAAACTAATGAGCAGTTGCCTCAGGTGTACGTTTGAACGACGACTTGATAATGATGTGCTGACTCGTCTTCTAGCATCACCAACTCGTACGGTGACGACGAGGAGACCGTCCCCCGCAACTACGCCACCCGGGTCTGCAATCTCATCGGCATGATGGGTCTCCGTGGTATCACCATCCTCGAGTCAAGCGGAGATACTGGTGTTGGTGCAACCTGCCGTGCCAACACTGGTAAGAAGCTGCCAAGAGTAAGCACTGTCCCCGTCCAGCCTCTCTCGAAACCTCAATCGACTGACAGCATCTCCAGTTCACGCCCCAATTCCCGGCACCTGCCCTTACATTACCGCCGTCGGCGGCACTCAGAACATTCCCGAAATCGCCTGGGTCGGCTCCTCCGGCGGCTTCAGCGACTACTTCCCGCGTCCCTCGTACCAACAAACCGCCGTCAACACCTACATCAACAAGCACGTCAAGCCCGAAACTGCAGTCTACCTCTCCCAATTCGCAAACTTCTCCGGTCGTGGATTCCCTGATGTTTCTGCTATGAGTGTCTCGCCCTTCTACTATGGCTTCTACGACGCCCAGCTTGAGAGGAATGGTGGCACGTCTGCGGCGAGTCCCGTGTGGGCTGGGATTATTGGACTGCTGAATGCGGCCAGGCTGAAGGCTGGGAAGAGCGCGATTGGGTTCTTTAACCCTTTGTTGTATAATAGTGGATACACTGTTATGACGGATATTACGAAGGGGCAGTCCGTTGGGTGTAATGGACAGGACACGCAAACTGGTGCGAATGGTACGTTCAACTCGCAAAACTGGCTTTTGGCTCTCGGACTTGGCAAGACAGCTTCATCTGAACACCAGCTAACTTCTCATCCAGTGATTGGCGCCGGAATCATTCCATTCGCCACCTGGAATGGTCAGTCTTGGACGTGTTCTCGTCGTTGAATAGCTTGCTGACTTGAATAATAGCCACCGTCGGATGGGATCCCGCCACCGGCTGGGGCGTGCCCAACTTCGAGGCCCTGCTCAACTATACGCTCAGCGTCTAGCGGTAATGCCCCAGATCGCACCTGGGACGAGTAGGACAAGTCTTTTGGCAAGACGACAAGGGCTTGTAGTGGACGAGGCTGGTCGAGGGAAAAGCTGGCTGGACCGGCACCTCTCCCTCGTATGCCACAGAAACTTTTGGCTATGTTGACAGATTTCATGTACATATATCTAGAGTCAGGTCACTGAAATAATGTACCATCGACACTTTATGCCGTTGTCCTCTCGACGTATGAGTGCATGGTGCTCGACGGGAAGATGCCTCATCTCAGGAGGTGCGTCGAAGCAGGTTGCCAACTTGGTGAGACCTCTGTTCCTGTTCGCCTTCACCCGACGACTACATCAACCACAACGTGATCGCATGAAGGACCCCTATCATCATCATCATCATCATCACTGGCCAAGTCGGGGCACGACATGAACCCTGAAACGTTCAACAAGATCCACCTCTCCGCAGCAAAGTCTGATATTGTACGGACACTCTCCCGCCTCCTCGGTTTCAGATCTGTTTGCTTGTTTCACGTTACTCAGCTCAAAATCGTGTCCAATTCAATTCCTGCAGCTATTGCCGGATTGGTCAAGCGACCACAGTTTGCATCTTTTGTGCTGTATCATTACCATTTACTGCTTTCGCTTTCACGCTGTCATCTCACCTCCTGCTCTTGCCCACGCTTGTGACTCTGATCATTGCGCGTCAAGTAAGAGCTGTTCTCAACGTCACTCGCATCATCCTGACTATACATCGATTCACTCTTCTCTGCCCGCATCGTATCGCTCTTGCATAGTTCTTCAGCTCTCCCTTCACCCTAGAGAAACCTCAACCGGCCTTACCACCTCCCGACGTGCACTGCTTACGGCAAATTTCCATCTCTCTATCTCACCACCTCTCCCACACCCATTTCCATCCCTTGATATCATGGCGCTTGACCCCCATCCTACATCGACCCTAGGACTGACGGCTTCAAAGACGCGCGCCACAGTGCAGCCTACCTATCTTTCATCGCCGAATGTGTAGCCAAGTTCATCGAATCAGACCCTCCAACACTCTCTCCTGCAGAGATTGATACCAATATCGGAGCTCTCGGACAACTGATCAATCACAACGCAAACACCTACAGGCTCGCCTGCTTTCCGATGCCCGAGTCTGAGGTTGACCAGTCTGTTACCACACTTACTGGCGAGCGCATCGCGCGTCTCCCAGCGGTAAGCTTGACAGAAGTCACGCAATGGCTTCATAGCCCTAATTCTGACTGATGGCATCTCACAGATGACACATCACAGACGCCGCAGCACCACACCAACTCAGCCAGCCTACGTCACCACCACCTCCACGCCAACCGCTCTCACTCTCCACTTTCGCAAGCTACGCCGCGACTTCACCGCAGACGCAGGATACGTGTTGAACGTGCCCATGTCGCAATCCGCCCGCACAGCGCGCACTCTGCCAGGATCGCCAACAAGATGCGCGCCGATGCGGAGCGCATTCTGGCACAAGCTCAGCCTCACGAGCCAAGACTCATTGCGATCATGCAGCGCCTGCTGGACGGACTTGCTGGTGATCGAGTGTAGGAGCCTGAGCTCGTGGTGGAGATGTTTAGATCGATGCCCCCGGGGGTATACGATCACCGAAGTTGCGGGAATGGGTGAGGGTGTGCGGGATTCAGGTGAAACATAGGCTACATAGCGCGGGCTGGAGGGCCTGATGACTGAAGGCAAGGGCGGTGGAGCGGGTTGCGAATGAGTATTGATTGACTGGACGACAAGGAATGACTGCTCGTGGACAGGACGAGGCGACGCGAAATGCGATATTACCAAGAAGGGTTAGCAATACACGCGCGTCGCTCGGATCATCCTGGAGTTCCTGTACTTCTGCCGCTACTACAAAGGTTGGAAATCCCGTCTGACCCAAAGCGTGCCCTGGGAAAGGGTCGAGACCCGGGGCTCGTCAATAGAAGAGAGGGAGAGTTGATCACCACTGAATTGAGAGGAAACATGCAGTATCGTGTTGCTCATATCCAATGTTTAGCCATTAACTATTGCCAGTCACACGTGTGACGCTTCCTGCCCGTGGAAGACCAGGGAGCCTGTGCGCGCGAGTACCATTGTGCAAGATTCGTGCAGAAACATATCCGGCTCGTATATCATGCATTCATATATTCATATCCAGCAGCACCATCCACATGCCTCTCCCTGATGCCTTCGCTAAACGCCTTCGCTAAACGCCTTCGCTAAACGCCTTCGCTTGTATGCTCTGTATCACCTCTCGATGCCCGATCCACGATGCAAGGTGTGCTCCCCAAGGTCCAAGAGCCCGCCAATACACTCTTCACCTTCACCTCTCCCATTTCTAATCGATCTAACTCAGATCAAACCCGGCACCCGAATTCACCGCGACCATCAACTTCTCCCTCAGTCTCCCCTTCCCCGTATACCTCGGCAGTTTCAACAAATTGACACACGTACTCGTACTCGGCAACCTACTCTCATCGTTTCCGGCATCCCTAATACTGAATCTCGGACTCAAGCTTCCAAACCCCAACAGCGGCGCCCGCGGCGTGCTCGTCACGAATTTCAGCACTTTGCCCCGATCCTCCTCACCCAGCTCGGTCATCACGTCCCAGAACAGCTGCACGGAGGGATGTTCCAGCTGGTCGTCGCCGATGACGTAGACGCCGCCGTAGATTGTGTTGGCGCGGAGGTCTGGAATCGAGATCCCTGCGGTCGAGGTGCCGCCGACGAGGGTCTGCAGTTCGAGTTGATTGAACATGCGGAGCCAGGTTGGCGATATGATGGCGGAGAGGCCGCGGAGGAAGGCAGAGGTGACTGTGAAGGGTTGGGAGGTTAGGCGGTGGCGGGCCATGTAGGATATGTAGACGAGGCGGTTCGCGTTTGTGACTGGGATGTTGGAGCCGTTGTGTTGGAG
>Ga0058702_10000549_pt1 | contig 15336 bp, 22 predicted proteins | sample AgamicOrSfe_FD_83781 | JGI IMG/M metagenome (GOLD analysis project Ga0058702, IMG submission 83781) | Agave microbial communities from Guanajuato, Mexico - Or.Sf.e | ecosystem: Host-associated > Plants > Phyllosphere > Phylloplane/Leaf | place: Guanajuato, Mexico | collected 2012-05-30 | reverse complement strand
GAGGAGGAGGAGGAGGGGATGGTAACAAGAGGGTTGGCAAGGGACTGGGTAGAGGAGGTAGGCGGTGTTAAAAGGAGGAGCGACAGGACGCTGAGCCAGCAAGTTTCGATGAAGGGCCAGAGGAGGTGCGTGAAGACCTGGGAGAGAGTGTGGTCGGATGAGCTAAGGGAGACGGAGAGGATGGAATTGTTGGCGCTAATGGTCGTGGCGATGTTGATAATAGGAGACCGGTTGATGCGTAGGATCTTGTCGATTTCCAGGCAAGTCAGTGTAATTTCTAGATTATCGAGCAGGGAAAGATGAACTCTGCTCGGAACAATTGTGAGAGGAAGAGGACTTTGCTCTTGAGTTGGATTATGGCATTCGTTGCGTTTGAGACTAATCGGGAGACAATGCCTAGGAGTACGAATACACAGCCGCATAAACGACCGCCTGCAGTATGAACAAATGTATCGTCATATCCCGGTAGAACGAAAGCTGGAAGCTATCCACAACTTCATACATTTCCTCGGCGACATCATCCTTCCGCACACCGACGAGCTTGGGACCGAGGACTTCGATGCCGCGCGCCACAATGTCTGCAGTCGGCAAGCCGGCGAAGCGGGCAACTCGGCCTCCATGGCTACGAACACGTTCACTTAGCCATTCGACACGACGAATGAGCTCGGTCTTGCCGGGACCGCGACCGCGGTGTATTAGCAGCACTGTACCGATGAGGGCGGTGGGCTTGATAATGGATGCAGCGGTTGATATCAGATAGGATCTTGTAGCCTAGTGTGCGAAGGAGACGGACACGAAGGTTCTTATTGTACGTCTGCTGAAGTTTTGCACGATCTGACGTGGAAAGATCGCCTCAGCCTGGTCTCCTGAGCCTGCATGAAAGACCTCGACATCCACGGCGCGTGGAAGCGGACGTCGAAACGGCCAAGTTTGAGATTGAGCACCGCGGAAGCCGACAGGAAGCCCTTAAGATCTTCTTTTGACTTTGGTCGGCCTAGCATCTCGCTGACGTAGGAGTCGACTTCGGTGACTTTGTTCGTATTGCGTGCTTACGGCACAGATAAAGGCGTCATCCAAGCGGCCGGACATGATAGAGTCGAGGAAGAAGCTGAAGAAGCCGTCTTCTAGTGGTAGAAGCTTGCCGATTCGTGAGCGGGAGCCTTCGATGAAACATTCCAGATTGAGGCCTTTTTGGAGAAGAAAGCCGATGTAGGCCTGCACGGCGGTCGTATAGAGCTGGTCCTCGCCGAACTGGCGATGGATGAAAGCGGGACCTACATGTTGTCTATACCTTATCAGTCAATTACTTCGAGCTTGCCACGGTACTCTCCGTACAAGAATGTCCCGATGACAGGAAAGTTGAGATTATCGCCTGCAATCACTGTGGGAAGTGCTAGACCAAATCTGTAGCAGATGATTTGCAAGCAGATGTAGTCTATATGACTCCGATAGCTCGACAGGAGGACAATAGACTATCCCCTCTTTGCCGTCTCTTCTGCCACAGCTCGAAAACGCAGCATTTCGTTAGACGAAACATGTATCCCATGTTGTACGTCCGAGTTATGAGTTACGTGGTGAAGTAGAAACTCCACCTCACGAACGCCTTGCTGTCCATCTTCGTGATCATCTCACTTTTCATCTTCGCAGCGACCCTAGTGATCTGCTGGACCAGCTCTTTTATACGTGATGGACAGGCATCTGGTCCATGCTAACTGCCTTCCTACTCCTCCACCAACGCCTTCTTCGTCGCCATTTCAGACACCTTGGCTTGGAGCAATGGACTTGACAAAACGGCATTCTTCATCTCTTCATCGAAGCCGGAATAGGACATTCAACGACCGACATAGGAGTCGTAACTTCGCCATTCCGTACCGCTGACAAAAAGTCTGAACTTGCGGAGGAACTCGACAGGAGAAATGCTCAAGCGGGGCCCATACTAGAGGAGGGATTATTCGTTGGCGGCGCTTTCGGTGTTGGTGCTTGAAGAGGTAGAGGTAGAGGTAGGGGAGGCTGGTTCGAGACCAGAGAGGAGTGAAAGGGTCGAGCCTGAGATTGAAATTTCGGGAAGTGCCTTTGACGGGCCAGGCGCGCGTTGGCTCTTTGTGAAACGCGCTGCATGGAGTCGAGCGTCTTGCACGACCAAAGTAGGATTTGCTAGCTGCGTTGCAGTTGCACGGTAAGAGAGTCACATTGTGGTGTATTGTATGCGCGGTGAGGTGAGCTATGGCTAGCTCGGCTTTCTGTTGGGAGTCAACCATCGTTTGCCTGCGACGAAGAACACGCTTGAACCAACCTCAAAATGACATGAATTCCTAATGTGCCGGTCGTAGAGAGACGGGCCTCCGGCTGATAGATCATCAGCTTACCCATTTCTGTCTTCCCGCTTGCTGTCCTCTTACCAGTACACCGACAACTTCCCCTTAACCGCTCCAAGCGGAACAGCCCACACATGCCTCCTCATAAAGTCCGCAAGATCTGTAGCAACCTCTTTTGCAAGCTCCTGGCTCAATCTGCCAATACTATCCTCTTGCCCTTCGTCATCTTGTGATCACTCGACCTCGCCAACCACGTGACCGAAGTCTGCCTTATCGAGCACGGCATAGAGTCGCTCATTGATTAGCCATTGCCGTCTTTTTGTCACGGAACGCGCCTGGCCTTTTAGGCATCCGAAGGGAGCTTTCCTGCCCTTTCAGCATCTTCAATTGGCATCGGATCGCGGTGAAGGTGGAGGTGATGGCTAGGGAAGCGCTCACGCACCGGCCGCGCTACAGCGTCGAAACCATGAAGTTCTTGGAAAGCTGAACGTGTGAAATCACCGGAAATGCAGATTTTGGGTTTCCGAGTCACTGTCTTCTCTATTGCTCTGACTCCTTCAATATCCCTTCAGCTGCCGCTCGCTCCACATTGCCCGGGTTGATATACCGACGCCGTCTCACCTATACACCTTGGTTCTGCAGCGTATCGTCTCGGTCATAGTACGCGGCTTCGAAAATAAGACTGGCCTGGGGGATGTGAAGAAGGTAGGCGGAATGGCCGGGCGTAGTGGGTGAATGGAGATGAAGAGGGGTGTGGGCGCGAATTCGCGCTCGACTTCGAGGTTTTACTGTGCCTGGAGACGGAAGTGAGGGATGGCGCAGAGCATAATAGTGGCTGGAATTTGGGCTGGGGCATTGTAGCGAGTGGGAAATGGCAGAGATGGAAGAGAAATAAGGGAAGGCAGAGTGGTGGGAATGTGAGCATGTTTCGGGGAAGGGCGAGGATGGGAAAGAGGAGTTGATGGTAAATAAAGACAAAATTCCATGTCGCAGTATGGCCGGCCATGATAGCCAGTCTGACACACAGACTGCTTCATGACAAAATACCCACGCATTGAGGTGCTGTCGGAGGGCGACGGTACTCCATAGATCACCCTCTGACCATCTCCCGCAGAGTGCTGTGCCGCAGCCAAATTCGCCAAATTATATCGTTGTTTTGCAACCTGCCTATGCGCTTTAGGGTTTTCACTGGCGGCACTCTTCAGCATAAGCATAAAGCGATGTCGTAGCGATAGTAGTAATAGATAGCCCCGTACGAACGTGGCAAAACATCTCGTGAAGGATATCGTAATAGTCCGATCCGACGAGTGCCGCCATAATCTTGAGTCTAGCAATACAGCACGAGGAGTACCATATTACAAGTAATCTCTCACTAAGATACCTGTAAACTAAGGCACCTCGCATTCTCTACCTAGTTACAATGCACGCCGTCGGCGTCCCACCTCCCTACCTAATCTTAAAAAGCTGTGCTTCGATGTAATGCTGCTTTAACACCTCTTTGAAGCCTTTACACACCACCTTAGAATCTGGCCAGCTGGTGAGTGGTATGCCGACCGTGACGAGCTTGCCCTCCTGAGCGAAGGGAACGATAAGGTCGGCGTTATTGCTCGAGAACTCTTCGAGTTCCTTCTCGAAGAGTGCCGCATTGTCGCCAGGTCGACCTTGACGTGCCAGATAGCGGCGTTTTCCTACTCTTTCTCAGGTGTCGACGTGGATTGCTAGGCTGCAAATATGCTATGGTATTATGAGCGAAGGGTGCCGTAAGGCTGAAAGGAGAGGGCTGACCTTATCGAGGAAGGCCGCCATCTGCTCGCGAGTACATGGAAAGCCGTCGAGTAGGAAGATCCGGGCGCCCTTTCACTATTCCGCGGCGACCTTCGTCTTGATCATGGCCACCAAAGTGCAACTGTCAATCAGGTTTCGCTGGGCAAGGTCTTGGCTAGCGGACGCAGGGAGAGTGCCTTTAGCATGTAGATCGCGGAGGTGGTCGCCGACAGACAGGTGGTAAAGATAAGCATGGGTTAGCTCGGGATCCTGGCTGACTCTGCTGAGGAGAGTGCCCTTGCCTACAGCGGGGCAGCCTAGACATAAAAGGATAAGCTGGTGAACGAGGATGATTGAGCTGGATACTGAGATAATTAGGCTGGATACTGACCAAAGACGAACACGAAGCCATTCAGCTCCTTCGTATATCGTGCCATCTCAGCTTCTGTGACAGGACGAGGCACAGTCTCGCATGGCGAGAATAGTGATGATTGTGATGCCTGTCCAGGCTTCATGTCGACCGTGGCATTCACCGTGATGCCATTCATCCACCCCTTAACCTTACCTACGGTCATTCTCTCCTCTTCTACGAGGGTGGTCGCGATCATGAACCTTCCTCTCGGTGTAAGGGCAACTCCGCCGGCACTCTCCGAGGACTCTCCTGAAGACGCGGTCGCTGTCGCTAACAGCTCGCCACCCGTCGCAAGTACAGTCGCAGAAGACTCTGGTTCAGTTACAGGGGTCGTTAAGGATTGTAGGTGCGGGAGAGTACCCTCCTACTCAGACTATATTAGAATATATGCGAACACTGCTTAGATGAGGACTAAAAGAGGCTTAAGACCATACTATTTCTTCGTGCTCGGCAAGCATCTTGTCAACCAATTCAACGCTTGCAGTTAACTTGGCAAGCAAGGCTGGGTCCATCTCGTCAACTTATCCGGTGCTGGATGACTAGCATTGACAACAAGCTCTTGTTGAGCTTAGATCGTGCCACAGAGGGGCGACACCGAGATTGAAGAGAGATGAAGGTGATTGTGTGTTAAAGAACAAACATAAGCTGGTATAACAAACACTGTTGAAGCTTCTATGTCGTCAAATGCTTAGGCTTTGCAGGTTTGTGATGTTTGTGATGAATGGTGAGTGGGTGGGTCGACTCAATACAAACAGAAACAAAGCTGGTTGCCAAAGGACCGTGTCATGTTTCAGATGTCAGCCCTGACATTTCCTTGTCTAAAACTCCTCAATTCGTCCATTCACACTCTTCCCTTTCGAGATCCTTCCCATCGAACAGTCTGGGAAACTTACAACATCTCCAGCACATCTGCGATCAATTCCACCAGTCTTCCCCCTCCAAGCATTGCTCGACAGCTTTGACCTCTGACATCGGCCGCGTCCCGCCCTTTCCCCATATGTCAGCCCTCGAAGCAGCAGGACCTTTTTTTGCCAGCCTTTCGTCGCGGTACTCTTGCCTCTGATTTTCTTCTTGGAATAAAAGGTTCTCTCGTACTGTCGTACAGTACTATCCAGTAATTTACCAGCTATTTTCCTGTCAGATCAACCTATCAACAATCCTCACAAGAACATCGTCCTGCATCAGGCCATCGCCAGCGGCCTCGGCAACGACATGCTGGTTGGGGCGAGCGTTATCATCTTGCTTTCTTCGCTTCTCGCACATGCCAACAAATCATCCTTCATGAGCAAGCACACGGTCTCGATCTTTGTCAACTAACACTTCACGCGCCTTCGCTCCTTGTTTGTGGCTTATGCTTCCACACCGAAAAGGTGAATCTGTTGGCATTCTCGGTGGTCTTGATCATCCGCGAAATATGAGCCACCTCATCAATCGCGTACCCAGGAGGGAACGTTCGCCTTTCCTTTCAGTTTTTTATGAGGAGCTGCACTGAACCCCCGGAAATCTTCCGACTTGATTCATGCTCGAGATCGAGAAAGCCAAAAGAGGTCTCGCTTTACTCAACAAGCCGGGATAGGAAATGTCAACTTCGCTTCTGGTGAGCCCTTCCTCTACCCAAAATACCTCGGCGAGCTTTGCCACTTTGCAAGACCATTCTCAAGCCCAGAATCATCTCTATTGTCACCAGCGGTACCGTAGTTCAGGGAAACTGGTTCCAGCAATACGGCAAATATGTCGACATCATGGCCGTCTCCTGCGACTCCTCGAATGAAGAGACGAACAAACAAATACACCGACCGCGGCGCCGGCTACAACGTTGAACGCCTCAAGCAAATCGCCCGCTGGTGCAAAGACTACAACATCCTTTTCCAGATGAACACTGTCGTTTGCCGCTACAACTTCGACGTAGACATGCTCGCTATCATCTCTGAGATTGCGCCGGTCCGCGGGAAGTATTTCCAGGTTCTGGTACAGCCAGTCGAGAAAGTACAGTGGAAAAACATGGTGACTGTTCCAGGAAGGGTCGCCAATGCAGCTTTCATGCTTAGGTCATAGAGGCACTCACTATGCACCTCTGGCTTGCAGCTTCTTCGACACGATGCTGTTGCAGCTGCGAACATTGATGCTCGTCACACCGTCGAAGAGGCTATGAGCGAAGATTTGGCGCGATCGTGCAACTATTGCAAGACAGACATACCTACAGCCAAGGTCCGGGACTCAAGGTAGCCGGGTGAAGCATACATACGAGTCGTCGCGTTTCCATGACTCAATACTTGGCAACCCACCCTTACGATACTGCTATGTTGGTGCAACACACCATCTGTCGGACACTACCCTGCACCGGGACAAGTTTGACACGCACGTAAAGCTGGGACTCGATCTATCATGCGTATGATCCAGAGTAATTTTTAGTAGCGCACCGCTGATGGAAGAGAAGCATGTCTATGAGAAGATCCAGATTTCGAGGTCATGACACTGAACCACAAGAACATTATAAACAGTTCCAATTCTGGGCCAAGACCCTACTGTGCCATCGATCCTGTGTATTCATTAGTACATAATTCCATATTCGTGATCCTACAGGTATGATACTTCGCGTGACCAATTCCGATCTTATTATATCTCTAGCACTACCTCTTGTGCCTTTTCCGCTGCCGTAGTCTTCCGATCGAACTCGATACGTGCAAGGACTTCCTTCGTTCTTGCAAGCTCCGTTTCCTTGTCTACTCGTATTTCCTCATAGACGCTCATCTCGTAACGGTATTTCTCAGTCACTCTGTCGAAGTCTGCCAACAAAGCTGCTCTCTCATTGTCACCAAGCTCACCGTCACTCATTTCCTGGGCTAGAGCTTCGAACTCGGCTAGCTTGATCTTAAATGCAGCCTCAATCTCGTCGAGCTTTTCACGAACCGCAACAAGCATATCGGACTGCACCGGAACCTCTCTTCCGTACTCTTCGGTGTATCCATGATACTTGCGAACTTCATCGTTTTGCCCTCGATGCTGATGACTGTATCATAGATCTAGCACGGAGTGTTAGCTCAATCTAGCACGTTCAGGTCTAAATCGGAGATCAAACGAGTCGTCCTCTTGGCCCGACTATAGTCACTCTCGAGTTCTTGAAAATCAGGCACCACCTCACTTCACACGAGTCCCTATGTCATACCTGATGTCGCACTAAAGAGTCGAGGCGTGCGATGTTGCGAGTTCAACAAAGCGTACTGCTGTATGCCAGTTTAGTGACAGACGACGATCTCACTCCCTCGCCTTTTCGTTCAACTTCGCTGTACAGTCTTCCGCCGTTTGCACCCACGTCGGCACGCGACCCGCTATGTTGTCCCCCTCTGCGCTTGTCAAGCCTCCCCACCGGACCATGCTGCATTATTATATGTTAAGTGGCAGCATGTCATTTTGATAGACAAGGGTACACCGTCACATCCTACCCAATCGATCGGCCCCGGTAAGTTTGGAGTCGCCAGATGCGGCAATTTGACACACCGTGACGAATTCAGCCTCTCAAGATTGCTCTTTTTCATATTATCTGCATCAACTTTGTCCAGTATATATATTATCTTCTACCCGTTCTAACTTCTGACCTTCATCCTTCTAGTAGAAGCTATCCAATACTAGTCGATCACTCGCAAATCTCCTCGATATGGCACCCCGACCTACAATCCCCTCGACCTACTCGATACTCCCCGCAACACGCGCCGATATTCCCGCCATAACAGCATGCTTCTACGCGGCCTTCGCCGAGGACGCCATCGTCTCACAGATAGACGATAAAGTGGATCCGGCACTACGCACCGCCGAAACGGAAGCATTCTATGCGCGCCAATTCGACCAGATTGATGCTGGTATTTCAGGGGCGAGGATCTTCAAGGCTGTTGATGCGGATGGGTAAATTTGTGAATCTCCTACTTGTCTCGTTTTCTCTCCTTCTGGGCCGTGGAGGCTCCTCCGGGACCGCTTTTGCACGTCATTACTTTGTGTGTTGTGGGAAAGCAAGATGTTTGACATGGTGGAATATGCGTGGCTTTAGCAGGAATGACACAATGTTTACGCATGAGCTACGTCTGCCAAGGACTTACGCTACTTAGATGGTGTAGTCTGACTACTTTCTACCAATGCCATGGCATCACCCCTCGCGAATCCTCGCACCTCTACTCTCATCATACTGATTCCTCCGTAGTACCCTCGCCGGCTACTGCAAATGGATCTTCCCCATCTCGCTTACGCCAGCTCAAATTGCCCAACGCGAATCCATGGACGCCGCCGCAAAAGCCGCTCGTCCCCCACCTCCCGGGACCAACGTCTCATTGATGACAGAGTTCTTCGCCCAGCTCGACAAAGGTCGCAAGGCACACTGCAATCCGGAAACAGACTACTTCACCCATATACTTTGTGTAAACCCTTCACATCACAGGCGAGGCATAGGCTCGCGTTTGCTGAACGAGGTTCTGGACCAGGCGGATCGAGAAGGACGGAAGACGTATATTGAGGCAAGTGCAATGGGGCTGCCGTTGTATGTGAAGCATGGATGGGTGGTGGTCGGGGAGTTAGGAGTTGACTTGGCGAAGCATGGGTGTGAGGGAGGTATCGTCAGGCAGAAGCAGTTGATCAGAGAGCCCAAGAAGACTGCAGTGTGAAAGGTTGGAAAAAAAGGCGTGGTAGAGTGTTTTGTAGCTTAGAAAGTATTTTGGGAGGATTAGGATGGATATCAATTTTCGTCTGTGCAAATACCTTAAAGGTCCGGTTTCGTTTATATATCCTGCGATACCTTACCACAGTATTTGCTACATGACCATACTGAAAACAAGACTCCATACCTGCGTCGCCCTTTGCACCATCAAACACTCTATCCGCATCAAGAGTGCACAGCACCAGCCTATCGTCCGCACACTCCATGCCTCACGGACAGCCAACACGCCTCCTCCCTCTTCCCTCAAAAACGCCCACCATGTCCACCTCCGCCGCGACCGCCACATCCGAAATCACCAACTCCAGGCCCACCAAAAGCGACATCCATCCCCGACAGACCTCCACTTACGCCTCCAGATGCTCGCCGGCCCCATGACCACCCTGATTGCACGCATGTTCACGCACATGTCCACGTTGCGTCCCTCCATCACTGCAGCGACCTTCCTCGACATCGGATACGGCCCCGGCTCTGCCACGCTTGCCCTGATCAACGATCATGCCGCTTCTCCCGCACCGACAGCCCGGATCGTGGCAAGTGACTCAAGCGCGGGTATGGTGGCGCAAGTGCGCGTCTTATGGGAGCGAAAGCTGCTCGAGCTCACCGGCGAAGATGGAGCATTAGCTCAAGCGCGACGACTGTGGCAACAACTCGAGGCTGAGATCTGCGTCGTGCAGGATCTGCAGGCCGTGCCCACAACGAGCGTCAGCCACTATTTTGTTAGCTTGGTGCTCTGCATGCTTCCCGATGCTAGCGCAGGGTTGCGCGAGACTTACCGCGCACTTGAGCCTGGGGAAGTCATGAGCTGTTCGAGCTGGGAGTATGCTTGATGAATGGAGCTCGTGATGAAGGCGAGGAGGAAGAAAGGATCTGACTTTAAGCTTCGAGAGAAGTGGCCTGCAACCACAACTGTGCAGCCGATATTGGAGGAGGCCGGGGTTGTGGACGTGGTGGTGGAGGAGGTGTAGACAGATATGCAAGCCGACAAGGCGGATGTGTTGGCGGAGGGTGGTTCTATGGTAAGGACTCACCGATGGCGGGGATGATTCAGAGCATGTCTGAAGAGGAGAGATTGCAGGCGAAGGTGAATTTGGAGAAGCGGTTCAACGAGAGGAAGGATCCTGGGTTGGGCGGGATTCTAGGCGTGGGTATTGTGGCCACTGGGAGGAAACGTGGAGGTTGATGGCACTGTTCATGCAGGTCAATGATATTCGAGATTGATGTCACAGTCCGAATAGAAATCCTTGCGGCACTTTTCCCTAGACTTCTCTAGGCTTGTGCTCTAGTGCTGACTTTTAAACAGATGGCGGGTGATGAGCTACTCCAGCTAAAGTATACGAGGACCCAGGGTGAGCAGGCGTTGTTGCAGGAGCCTGGAGCACGAGAATTTGGAAATAGGTTCCATTATATACCATTATTGAACATCATCGTAAACATACAGAGGTATTCACAAATCGGATATGGTGTATCGGCTAGCATCGCCCGCTCTCACTTCAAGAGCACTATAACCGGGCAGAGCCGGGTTCAACTCCCGGTATCCGAAGATATGTTATAGTTTTCTTTTGATATGCCCATTTTGCTGTTTTGAGACCGGGCGAGCGGAGGCCATAATTTTTGAGAATTATGATATCGAGAGCGGAAGAAGTTCGGGCGGGCATTGCGGAGTATGTTCCGAGAGGAGTGACGGTGAGGTGAGACCGAGATTCGGGCGTGGGTGTTCTTGCTATCGGCTGGACTTATTGTCTCTCATGACGATGAGTATGGGACTGGTAGTGTAGGTTGACTCCGGCTGTGGACAAAGACTCGTCGTAAATTGTGTCCAGTCAACTAACAGCGGCGGGAACAAGTCTCATCACGTCTCATCGAAACCGTGAATCTTCCCTACACATTAGTACCACCCTCTTAGACCCTCAGGAACTTAATCTGACATACCGCATCAGCAAAGCCAATCCACTCCGTAATCCCTTTACTATAAGGATCCTCAAGCGGGTCTGGCAAGGTTTCATGGTTCCACACTACAACATGATCAAACGCCGCAACCTGCTTAACCACCTGCAACTCCTCATTGTCTTCAAGCCCCTCATCCTCATCCTCCTCCTCCTCCTCCATCATTGGCTCAGCTCTATGCTGTGCTTCGTCAGAGCCACCTCCTACCCGCTGCACAACAGTCCGCCCAGTCTTCTTTAGCACAACGCCCTCATAGCCCTCGGGTATCACGACTTTCTTCCCTCGTAATCTGCGACCACGAAAGTAGCTCGTGCTGGAATTGGTATCATCGACATCAGCGGTGGGCTTCCAATAGTGAGGCGATGCGTCGACAGGACCGGTATGATTGACCTGGCATGGCAGCGCGTTGATTGCGCATTTGGAGGAGGGGGTGGACGATTGTTGGTTGCGGTTCTGGAGGAGAAGGGATCGTGGGATGGACGAGGGCGCTTTGGGCATGATGGTATTGTTCTGTTGCTGAGATAGGGTGATATGTCTAACTGATGCTGCGAAAGAGAGATGTCGTAACGCGTTTCACGCGCGTGTCGTGCTTCTGTGACGAAGCCAGGGGTCCAGCGGATCGTCCCGCGAGCAAGTGGATCGCAGATCCTTGTAGATTTCGGAGGCCGCCCGGATCTACCCAAGGAGCTAAAATGAGTCTCCCAGCCTCGTCGAGTGGACTTGCAGAGGATTGATTGTGTAACGAGTGTGAAACGGGATCGTAATCATGCTGCCTTTTCTCACCTTTGTAAATCAACCAATTTCACGCTGTGTTGCGATATCATAGGAAGACGAAGATGGGAAGATGAGCAAGACGAGTCATGGTGAACTCGGATCGGAACGCCGGCGTTTATGGTTTGACATTTGATAATTGGCCTGGCTCTAGCTGCCTTTTTTCTAACCCTCCGTGTCCGTGTCGCTGTCTATCACACCACCATTGCTCCCTCTCGCTGCTACTCTATTATCCTCGACCATTGCTCACTTGCTTGCGATTTCACCAATACCAGCGCTACCTCCCGCTTCATAGCCAGTAGCGGAGCAGCATCTGCACGTCCATTGACTCTCGTTCTGCAAAGCTCGATATATGCCAAACTGGCACTGAATTTTGGACATGATAGCAAGACCCAAGCAGAATCACATCTAGCAAAAAGGGAGCATATCTGAGCGCCATATAAGCCATTTGTACCAGCATAGCCTACGAGCTCTACAATCTACGAAGAGAACAAGATCGCGGCGCGAAAGATATTTCACAGTCAACAATAGTTCCCTTGTTTCCTCGTACCACACTCACCATGACCGTCCTCCCCTCCTACCTCCGTTCCTACGCAGTCAGCGCTCGACAATACGCCACTTCCCTGACCTGGGCACCACTAGTCCAACTCTCCCGCACCACCATCCTCGCCGTCTTCTCCAACATCGCCGTCGGCCAACTCAAGATCATCGACGCAGACGGGCGCGTCACAATATGCGGACAATTAGGGACGAGCGTCAAGGGGCCGCAGACGGAGCTGAGAGTACACAAGGAGACGTTCTGGGTGCGGATGCTGCTGTTTGCTGATATGGTATGTTGTTTTGCGCCGGATGGTGCTGGAGAGCTTCATTCGTAGCGCAGACCATGGCTCAGCTTGACGTTGTTGCAGGGTTTCGCCGAATCCTACATGCTCGCCGAAGTCTCCTGCCCCGACCTCACAGAGTTCTTCATGGTCTTCCTCCGCAATCGCGCCGAAATGTCCAACGGCACAACGCTCACATCCTCTCTGTCCTCCTCCCTCACCTTCCTCGCTTCCAAGACCAATACCCTCACCAACGCGCGCCTCAATATCTCGGCGCACTACGACATTTCCAACGCGATGTTTGCTGCCTTCCTAAGCAGGGATATGACATACTCGTGCCCAATCTGGAGCTCGAAGAAGCCTGTCGCGGGAATAGAAGGAGCAGAGAAGATGGCGGCCTGGCAGCAGGAGACGTTAGAGGAGGCGCAGATGACCAAGCTGGACCGATTCGTGGATAATGCGCACATAAAGACCGAGGACCATGTGCTCGAGGTTGGGACTGGGTGGGGAAGTTTCGCGATCCGCGCGGTGCAGCGAACGGGTTGTCGTGTGACATCTCTTACGCTTTCGACGGAGCAGAAGACGTTGGCGGAGGAGCGCATTGCAGAGGCTGGCTTGACGGATAGGATTGAGGTGCTCCTGTGCGATTACAGAGCGTTGCCGATACCTAAGGAGGGAGGGCGATATGACAAGGTTGTGAGTATTGAGATGCTTGAGGCAGTGGGAAAAGAGTTCCTGGATACATACTTCGAGTGTGTCGATAAGCTGTTGAAGGCGGACGGTGGTGTTGCGGTGTTCCAGTGCATCACAATGCCAGAGACGGTAAGTGCCGGCGGGTAAATGGATGCTGGCGTGTCATAATGCTGATATGGATTTCAGAGATACGATGCGTATGAGCGGTCAACCGACTTCATCCGGAGATACATCTTTCCTGGTGGCCATCTACCGACAGTATCATTGCTCACCTCCTCCATCAAAGCTGGCTCGAAAAACACGCTCATCGTTGATTCCGTCGAAAACATAGGCCCACACTACGCAAAGTGTCTGAGATTGTGGAACGACAACTTCATGGCGAATTTTGACAACCGGATCAAGCCTGCGCTGCTGAAGGAGCACGTCGGTATGACCGAAGGAGACGTCGAGCTGTTCCGGCGGAAATGGGAGTACTACTTCAAGTACTGTGAGGCTGGGTTCAAGACGTGTTGTCTAGGCGACGTCATCGTGACTGTCGCGCGGGAAGGTGCTGAAGTTATGGCGGAATATGTTCCATTATAGAAGATATTTCGAGCCGAACAGCAGTGTCTTTCTCGTCAAAATAATGGTGCAAGAATCATCACCAATTCCATGTCCTCGAGCTCGCAGTGAAGACTGGTGGTTTCCAGATGAGCTTCTCCGGATCGATAGTCCACCTAGCCTGTTTTTCCTCTTTCTGTTTCTGCTTCAGCCTCATCTGTGTCGCGGCTTCAGTCAATACAATGACGTGTGCGTTCCTCATAAAGCGTAGTAGGTTGAGGTTCTGCAGTGTATGCAAGACATCGTTGGTAGTCATAGCCGATAGCGTACTCAACTCGTCAATATTCGCTTCACCTCTACCAGGCTCCATAAGTAGATCCAAGACAATCTCAGCCCAGTAAGCACGATAGCCGAGAAGACCTAGATCTGACAACGGTTTCTCCGGTGAGCCAAGCTTTCCCTCTCGCTTCGACAGTTCGTATGAGAAAGCGATGAGTAACTTTCCAAAGCCTTGACGCTGATATTGAGGCAGAGTAAGGATACAGGCAACGTTGTAAGCTTCGGCAGATTCCTTTTCCTTGCTGAAGTAGCCAACAAGGTGACAACCGCGAGCATCGCGAGTACACATGCAGTAGAAGAGAAATGGGTCGACATCATAGTAGAGGGTTTTGTGGTCCAGGAAAAGCTTCGAAAGGAGGCATAGATTGCGGCACCACGTCCTTTGCCGACGACCATCAATCTCGAAGAAAGAGATGTGCTCATCGCGATAGATCTCATTGCCTGGTGGGTGAAAGAGCGTGCACTTATGACGATGTCGTTCGAATGGCTTCAGTTCCGGAAAGTATTCAAGACAGAAGTCGCATATGTAGACCATGTCTGCATCTGTGAACTCCTGAGGGTATGGAGAGAAATACCAAGGCTCAATCTCGTGCTCGCCCATCTGAACTCTATCGAGATTACGCACTCGAGAGATCTCCGTCTGGTTTTGTGTCAAGGAGCCGGAAGTCCTAAGCTTTTCAATCTCATCTTCTCGTGAGTAGAGCTTGCTTGGTGCTGCTTTGGCTGCGGCGGCGAGGTCTTCCACATCCACAAGGTCCATTTGCTCATCATCAGGCTGTGGCGTACCATCTACGACCTCTGTAGTGACATCGATGTCGTCTTCTCGATTCTCTTTGCCACCTGCTTTTGGAGGTCTACTTGACCTACGCGTTGCATTTGGAGCGGCATCGGCTGTCTCAGTCAAGGTGGACGACTCTTCGTGCTCGAGTTTTGACCGCGATCGTTTCAGATTCTTGTTTGCGCGCGTCGTGTCTTTTGATGACGGAGCCTTGGTAGCAGGGCCTGCTTTGTCCTTCTTCTCGGCCTTCTCGGGGG
>Ga0058702_10000546_pt1 | contig 15384 bp, 20 predicted proteins | sample AgamicOrSfe_FD_83781 | JGI IMG/M metagenome (GOLD analysis project Ga0058702, IMG submission 83781) | Agave microbial communities from Guanajuato, Mexico - Or.Sf.e | ecosystem: Host-associated > Plants > Phyllosphere > Phylloplane/Leaf | place: Guanajuato, Mexico | collected 2012-05-30 | reverse complement strand
CCTGACATTGTTGCTAGTCGTTGTGTTATTAGTCCGAGCACTGCACCACCTTTGCACACTTTCTTCGCGCCAATGTTTGTAGGATCGTCACCACCACGGAGAGCTTCTATGATGTCGTCCACATTCTCAGTGTCGTCCGCTTCCTCCACATCTTCGTCTAGGATCGCATTTTTCCTCAAAATCTCATGCGCGACAGAGTACAATTGCGACAGCATGTGTATCGTCGGCTTGGTGTATAGACTGAGTACGTGTAGGGTAAAGGCGTCATTGGTGAGCAATTGATGCTCTAATTGTGCGATCAGGACGAAATAGTCCTTCAATAGCTTTCTTATCGCTGCGCATAATGCGTGATTCACTGCGCCAAATTCCTCCCTGCTCTGCACCTCGACGAAAGCCTCTAGTGCCATGTAGTGTGTTGACATTTTCAGTATCGACGACGTCAGATCCCGCAAACTAACATCCAGTCCGGGAGGAGTGCGAAATATTGGACCAGTGAGGCGTTGTTTCTCATCTGTCGGGTCATACGAGCTATTGAACCTAAAGTATTGACCCTCAAACCCCATAAGCACGAATAGGATGTCGTCCAGAATGACGCGCTCTTGTTCCTCTACTGGTAAGTCTGCCAGAGATTGTCCTTGCAGTTCTTCCGGCGCATTCACATTCAGGGGTGGTATAGATATCCGAGAGGCTAGAGGAGCTGTCGTAGGTGGTACAATCGAAGCCTGTGGTGCCCATGAGTCTACTGAGGTCTTTCTTGCGCCAGAAGCCCGTCGTCCATCGTCTCGTACTTGTCCAAATGGGGGCGCCATATCCTGCCGTTGTGTGGAATCTCGTCGTGCTATCGTGCGAGTGAATCAGCTGGTCTGAATTCCTGGTCGTACTCCTCTGCTAGCCAATTACCATGGTTGTTGAGTGCATCCTGTACTGATGGAGTACGGGGTCTGTCACGGTGATGCAGTGCAGCGCTGAGTCTTCCTGGGTCCAGAGGAGCGCGATTGCTCGAATATACCGACATGAGTCCTGCTACCGTCTCGTAAGGTCATCTTCAAGCTCGAACTGAGTCTCCAGAGTCTGCCATTGATGTTTATCCAACCTTTGATGCCGGGGTGACGCGAAGGGACTTTCACGTGATGAGGCGCGTGCTCTCAGCCCTACGATACATGTTGGAGAGCAGGCAGGCAATCATAGGCCGCATCATCGTCAATTATCAACAGCACGACAACTAGAACAGAAGCAGTTTGACGACAAAGCACATACGAAGCTATCTCTTTATAACTATCGTCCCGTCTCCACGATCTATCGATAGACACTCCCGGACTCTGATCTGCTCGAAATCATCCTCCAATTCGTTCGCTTTCTCTCAACACTACATCACATCCTCAGCCATGTTCATTGCTCGCTCGGAATATGGTGAGTGGAATTTGGAGCATCATTAAGATTCCTATACTAATATAAGTCATGTAGATCGTGGGATCAAGTACGCCACCTATGCGTTCCGTATCGTTGCAATCATTGACAGGATCTCAGCACATTCTCCCCGGAAGGACGTCTCTTCCAAGTCGAGTACTCCCTGGAAGCCATCAAGCTTGGTTCTACTGCAATAGGTGTATGTTGCGCTATATTGTTTGGCTCCTGGAATCAGATCAGCTTCAATGTAGGACGGAATGAACGCTGACGTTCTCCTCACCCAGGTCACAACATCCACTGGCGTTATCCTCGGCGTTGAAAAGCGTGTCACATCAACTCTATTGGAAGCATCATCGGTCGAGAAGATCATCGAGATTGACAGCCACATTGGATGCGCAATGTCCGGACTACAAGCAGATGCCCGAAGCATGATCGAGCATGCCCGCGTGGAATGTCAATCACACGCCTTCCACTACGCAGAGCCACTCCGCGTGGAGTCCTGCACACAATCCATATGCGATCTGGCATTACGATTCGGCGAAGGTGCTGATGGTGAGGAGAGCATTATGAGTCGACCTTTCGGCGTGGCGCTGCTGATTGCAGGATACGACGAGGACGGGCCAAGCTTGTACCATGCGGAGCCAAGTGGAACGTTTTACAGATATGATGCGAAGGCGATTGGAAGTGGAAGTGAAGGTGCACAGGCTGAACTGCAGAATGAGTTCCACAAGAGTTTGACATTAGAGGAGGCAGAGGTAATGGTGTTGAAGACACTGAAGCAGGTTATGGAGGAGAAGCTGGACTCGAAGAACGTGCAATTGGCAAGTGTGACGAAGGACAAGGGGTTCAGGATATACACGGACGAGCAGATGGCTGAGGTTGTGGGAAGACTTCCAACGAATTGAGGCGGGAACGGGTGTGATACTCAAAATCGAACGACGAACAAGATGATGATGACTAGCTACTGTGCAGTATGGTGAACGAAATAATGCCACAGTTCGCCACTACCAGTAGCATAATAAATACACGTCTTTTCGAGCCAAGACTGTGTACTGGTACCTAGAGATCCACGAAACGTCGTTTCCTGCTTGCTGCCATTTCTCCCCGACATCAGCAAAATGGTGACAACTAAAGAACCTGTGACAGTGAGCTTGAAAGAGCTGGAGCAAGGTGCGTGACGTGACAATGTCTTGTATCTTGCCCAGCTCTCGCGCGAGGGACGTCGAGTAAGGCACAATGTGAAGTCCCGAAGAAAGAGGGGCTCGATGCACCCCAATCGCCTGGCCATCGTCGTCTTCTGTGCTTCGAGCCTAATCGATTCCAACAGGCACAATCTCCCTGTCCTCTCTTGAGGAAGCTTTTGGTCCAGACTCACTGGGCATCATCGTCGTCAAAGATCTGCCAGCCAACTTTGTCGAATTACGGCACAAAGTACTCAGCTTTTCCTCCTACCTAGCAAATCTGCCAAAAGAAGAACTAGGTATGTTTGTCTGAAGCATGCTGTCTTTCCAATAGTCTCATGCGTGTTGTGTCGATGCGAGCTGTGGTATACTTCAAAGGGCGACGGCACTCTCGGATCGACCTTGGAGGGAGGTGCCGTGGCTCAAGGTGAATGGCGAAGCGCCTACGCTGAATAGTTCTTATTCGTGACTGTATTTCGACAACGACCACCTCTTGGACTGCAAGAGGAGACATGCCCAGCATCTTACCACGTCTATACACACATCCATACTCACCTCCCACCCCCCTAGACAGACTCGAGTCTCCTACATCAACCTACCTAACCGGCTGGTCCCTCGGCCGAGAAAAGCTCAAGAACGACCGCCCCGACACGCTCAAGGGCTCCTACTACATCAACGCCGCCTTCCATAAAGATCCCTCCCTCGAATGCAGTCCAACATTGCGACCTCAAGGCCTCTATGGTTCCTCCAGTACCTCCAAGCACTACGACACCTTCCCTGAATACACCACCCCTAACCTCTGGCCCACCGAAGCACTTCTCCCTGGCTTCCGGCCCGCGACCACGGATCTCTGCAATCTGATCATCGCCACCGCGACGCTCGTGGCACGCGCGTGTGATCGCTTCGCTGTGGAGAATGTGCCAGAGTATGAGCACGGCTACCTTGAGCGCATGGTTCGTGAAAGCATGACGACCAAGGCGCGCTTGTTGCACTACTTTCCAGTGCCTACGCCGACAGGCAAAGCTGCCGAAGCCTCCTCCGCCGTGGCGAATAATAGCACCGCCAACGACGAAGACGACGACTGGTGCGCTACACACCTCGATCACGGCTGTCTCACCGGCTTGACATCCGCAATGTACATCGACGAAGCGCTCTGTTTCCCGTCGTCTCCCACCGCGACACCACACGCCACGCCAACCTCCACAGACGAAGGCGGCTCCAACGTCCCTTTACCACTGCCTGAGCTGCAGGCCTCACCAGACCAGGCTGCTGGACTGTATATACAGAGTCGGAACGGCGAGGTGGTGCAGGTAAAAATTCCAAGAGACTGTCTTGCTTTTCAGACTGGGGCCGCCTTAGAAAGTGTTACGAGAGGAAGATTGAGAGCTGTTCCGGTGAGTTCATTTTTCTGCAAATAGGTGGACAATGTGATTGTGAGATCTGCATGGCTGACATTTCGCCCTCTACTATAGCATTTCGTGCGCGGCGTGCGAAACACGTCCATTCCTGACTCTGCCTCCACGACCTTGGGACAAGGCCGAGTAGCACGCAACACGCTCGCCATCTTCACGCAGCCCAATCTGTGGGATGTTGTGGATACGGAGAAAGGGGTTGATTTTGCGACGTTCTCGAGGAGAGTCATCGAGAAGAATTATTGATTGGAGCGGGAGCATTGAAGGCATCTTAGCGACGGGCATGGAAACGAGTGTGCAGGAGAGAAAGAGGATGAAGGGGCGGACTATGAGGGGACGTGAGAACAAAGAAGCAGGAAGGAACGAGAAGCAGCAAGCAATGCAGTCTATCGGAGTAACAGACCATGAACGTGGCCGAAGATGGTCAAATGTCGCAACATCTGGAGGCGATGTGACTTCGCGAGTGCAGGTAGGTATATCTGCCACTTTACACGTAGCATTTTCTGATTGATTCCCCAATCATCAGTCGTTGACATCCTATGAATCATCAGACTTCAGTGCAATGCAGCGCAGGCGCAAACTCTCGACGCTGTCATGGCCAGGATAATGGTCCAAGCCGCAGATGAAGACGCCGGCACTTCATAGCGTCTGCTACGTGCTTCGTGCCCAAGTCATATCCATCACTGGTGTCTCAACGTCGCACTTTCTTTCACCCTCCATCTTCATGCCAGCGATGTATGCGCCCGCCTAGCCCACATCTCCCAACAACCTTCCTTCCCTCCCTCCCTACTCTCATCGTCCTGTCTTTTCCCCCTCATGCCAGCCCAATCCTCTGCTCCTCCTCCACCAAAGCATAAACATCACACCTCGCGATTCCCGTCCCCGCCGGAACTGTAATCGCAATCGGATATCCTCCATAATCCGGCTCCTCACTCGGCATCATCGCCCACGCTCCACTCCTCGTCTCATCCCCATTCAGTCTCCTCACCGTCTTCATCACGCCCGTCTTCTTGTCCGTGATGCGCTGTTCCTCTAGATTCAGGAGACCTGTGAAATGCGCCCGTGGGTGGAGAGACCTGAAGCGAACTTGGAAGCCCAGGCCGATGAGGAGGAAAGTCGCGCTGATGCCGGGACTGGAGGAAGAGGTCGAGGAGGACGGAAGGTGAATCACTATACCGCTTCCTGAGGCGGCCTTACCGAAGACAAAGGATCGCTGGATCGTGAGTTCGAAACCGGCCATTTCTCTCACAATCACCTTACTCGGGTCTGTCCCATCAGGGTTGAGCTCGTCAAACCAGAACCCCACACTCGACCCCGGCCGCCTGTGTGCGTCCAGTAGATGCGCACTCACCTCGCCCAGCAATTTATACGGCTTCGTAAACGCACACGTCTCTGCCTTCAAGGTGTCGATGCCGAACGGCGAAACTCCAATAGCGCCGTACGTACCAATGGCATTCCATATCCTCAGCGCGCCAAACTCGTCACGTCGCTGTTCTGGGATGAAGAGAGGTTGGTTGTTATGCCTATAATTTCCGTGTGTGTCCTCATAATCGTTCATGTATATATCCGGCGAAAAGAACCCAATCGCAGGCGCAAAGTGCTGCCATACATCCAGCATGTGTGCGACTACACCGCCGGAAGGATACTCACCTGGAATACTGCCTCCACCCGCCGTCGAGATTGTCCCATCTGGCACAGCGGAGTTCTGCCATGCGTTGACGAACAATGGAAGACCGTATTCAGCTTTTCCTGCTTCAGCGACGCGGTTGATATACTTAGCGTAATGGTACGCCATGAACAATTCATCCGTATTAGGACCTGCGCCAAAGGTCTCGCTCCATGTGCCTGTGGCATTGGGATCAGCGAGAAAGGACTTGAGTCTGGATTTGAGCCCATGCTGCAGGTTTTTATGGTCTTTGCGTAGGAAGTCGACGAGATCGGACGGCGCTGCAGCATCGAATACGGCGTTCGCGGCAGGACTAGCGTCGCGGGAGTCGCCGAGAATGCCGGGCTCGTTCTCGACTTGCACCATGATCACTGTGTGGTGCTCTGAGTCGACCTCTTTCAGGTGACGCATGAAGGTGGCGAAGGCTTTGGCGTCTGCCTTAGGAGCCTCTTCTTGGAAGAGGCTCACGGTGTCCGCTGTGGATATCACTCCTCCAGCTTGACGTAGCTTCGCTCGCGGGAACCGCCTGTCGTTCGTTTTGACCCATGCTGGGGCATAGCTGGAAAGGGCGTTCTTGAATGACCCAAACCACAGCAATACCAGTCGGAGTCCGTGGTTTCGAGCATCCACGATACATTTGTCCACATCGGAGAAGTCGAAATGTCCCTCCTTGGGCTCAACAGCTTCCCAGGCTACACTGCCGAGGATGGTGTTGATGTTCATGTCGACGAGGTTTTGCCATTGCGTGGACATATACTCGGACGATGAGAGGGATGAGTTTTGTAGCTCGCCACCGAGTATTAGATATGGTTCGCCATCGACGATGAGCTGCTTGGAGTTCGGGGTGTCCATGAGGTAGGGTAGTTCAGACACCATCTTGCGTAACATCTATTTCACCCAAGCAAATTTGCACAATGAGTGGATTGATGAGAAAGAGAGGTAACAAAGGAACACAAAGACCACATGCGCACTGATGCAAGGGACGAGGGAGGAAGTAGGAAATAAGTAGCGTGGTGGTGGTGGTGGTGGTGAGTGTAATGCCACCTGCATGAAGTGGACAGGACACTTTAGCCACTTTAGCCACTTTAGGCGGGATTGGTTTCAGGTTGTTCAACATCAGATTGAAGTTCCTGCTAGAATCAATAATGCGCCTTAGTGCTCCCTCTACCGTCCTTCGATGCAAATACTACGTACTCATATAAGATCATGCAAAATTTAATCATCCGTCCTCCCAGATATCCCGACCTCTCATCTCCAACATAATTCGTCACCATACTAGTCGATCCTGAACTCCTTGTCAGCAAGCCTAGCTCTACAACCCGTCTCGCGAGCAAGCTCACCCGCTGTGAGCACGATGCAGTGTTTCTAGCGGATCTCTCTGATCTGCCGCCATTATCGACGGGCTCTCGATTGGCGGTCCTGCTTCCGTAAAGCCTCTATGCTCCAGTGCCGGACGTTGTGGACTCGCGAGACTTTTCTTGAGTGCAGGGACTTCGTCAACGTGGATCAGTGCTCGTCGAGATTTGTTCTTCTGCTCGAGCATGGCACCTCCCATGGTGGCGCATTTGAGGATTGTTTGGATGAGCTGGTTCTGCTTAAGTGGTTTCGAGAGGTATTCCTGCCTGTGTTAGATTATGTAACCAACTGCGATGTTCATATGCAGATACTTACGTCCATCTGATGTGCTAGACACATCTCACGATCACCGACCATGGCGTGAGCAGTCAGCGCGACAATGGGCGTTCTTGATAGCTGTTGCTCTTTTTCGTACTTTCGAATGTTCTCTGTTGCTTCGAAGCCGCCCATGATAGGCATTTGCACATCCTGTTAGGTATCAGCACAAGCCATCTCGAAGCACCAGACACACATACCATTAGTACCACTTCGAACCGCTTCTTCATGACATGCTCGAGAGCCTCCAGTCCGTTGTTTGCAACAGTAACCTTGTGGTGGTACTTCTCCAGGATCTTCACCGCCAGCTTTTGATTGACCAAGTTGTCCTCAGCCAGCAGAATATCAAGTGACCTCGACTGATCACTGACAGACGGTGTTGCTCTGCCCTCTAGTGCAGGTATAAGAGCATTGCCCAAGTCAACCGGAGAACATGGAGTGGTCATGTAGCTGGAAATGCCATCCTCCAAGGCGAACTTGAAACTGATTGCAATTTTCGGAGCAAGCATTGTAATCGGGATGTACTTGAACTTCTCGATACTACGAAGCCTCCTGGCGGTGTCATGACAGTCGACAACTACGCAGTCGTACGCTTTCACACTTAGAGCTGAGAGGTCCAGTGCTGCTCCTTCGTGGATTGCTTCAATATGGCCATGACTGAGGCCGAGACTTTGAATAGCGTCGATGATCTGGCTGGAGCAGCCCGTCAAGCCACGGTCGATGAAGAGTACCGTATGCTTCTTGTACGGTTGCAGTTGAAGCTTCATCAACGAAACATCATGATTTGCCTTGGCGAATCGACATGTAAAGAAGAACGTGCTGCCCTTGCCGTAAGTCGACTCAACCCACATATCACCACCCATGAGATTCACCAAGCGTCGGGAAATGGACAACCCAAGACCAGTACCGCCGAATCTTCGTGTTGTAGAACCATCAGCCTGTTGGAATGTCTCGAAGATCAAGTCCACCTTGTCCTCGTGAATGCCAATACCGGTGTCGGACACAGCAAAGCGAATTCTGTATGAGTCTCCGATATGTTCGCAGTTCGATATCCTCACCTTAACCTCACCTCTCTCCGTAAACTTGACAGAATTTCCAGCAAGGTTAATGATGATCTGTCGTAGTCGATAAGGATCTCCCACAATCCAGTCCGGGATAGTATTATCAACCTCATATGCAAGGTTGAGGAATCGCTCATTAGCTTTCACACCCAGTGTCTTCATCGCGTTGAAGATGGTTGTCCGTAGCGAGAAAGAAATCTGCTCCAAATCCATGCGGTTGGCTTCGATCTTGGAAATGTCGAGAATGTCATCAATGATTGTCAACAAGCTGTTCGCCAAAGAGTGTACCGTGTTCAACATCTCGCGTTGACCACCTTGCAGGTCAGAGTCCAGCGTCAGCTGGGTCATACCAATTATGCCTGGCAGGGTCAGCAGGGTTCTGCCAATGATACCGTTCAATGATAAATACCGTTCATTGGTGTGCGAATCTCGTGACTCATGTTTGCCAGGAATTCGGACTTCGTCTTATTTGCAAGCTCAGCAGTCTCCCTCGCATTGTTGATCTTGTCAAAACTCTCGCCCAGACCGATTACCATTTTGTTGACATTGTTCTTGAGCTCCTTCATCTCGCCTTTAGCAGCGATGTTGATCGTCTGCGTAAAGTCTCCGGAAATGGCAGCATTCGTGATTACGGCGAACGATCGCACTTGAGCCGTGAGATTCGCCGCCATCAAGTTTACATTGTCAGTGAGATCCTTCCATTTGCCTTCGACATCTTCGACTTCAGCTTGTCCACCCAGAACACCTTCCGTTCCGACTTCTCGGGCAACCTTGGAGACCTCAAACGCAAAGGTTCGGAGTCTGTCTACCATCTTGTTGATAGTCTGTAACGCCGTTAGTAGTTGCTAAGCCACACTTATAAGGTCAACTAACAATCTTTAGCTCCAGAATTTCTCCCTTGACGTCAGCTTCTACTTTCTTACTCAAGTCACCCTTGGCAACTGCTGTTGTGACCTCTGCGATCTCTCGCACTTGTTCTGTAAGACGTTTTGCTAAAGTGTTCACGGTAAGGGTAAGTGTCTTCCAAGTGCCCTCAACACCATGGACTGTCGCTTGACCCCCAAGTCTTCCTTCTGTCCCGACTTCTAGGGCTAGAGCAGTGACTTCGTGGGCAAATTGGCGCAACTGATCTACCATCGCGTTAACAGTCCTATTTTCGTCAGCACATTCCTTTCCAATCGACAGAAAATTTGAGGCTGGCTGCCGCCCAGGGTACAGAAGGACTTACACTTTCAGATCAAGAATCTCACCCTTGCAGCTGGCACTGACTTTCTGTGTCAAGTCACCGCGCGCTACTGCAGTCGTCACTTTGGCAATATCTCGCACTTGCTCCGTAAGCTGAGCAGACATCACGTTGACATTCTCGGTAAGTTCAGCCCACACACCACTGACGCCAGGCAGCACTGCCTTTCCGCCGAGTTGGCCTTCAGTTCCTGTTTCTTTCGCAACTCGTGTAACTTGCAGGGCAAACTCCTTCAACTGTTCAATCATCACGTTTATGGTACGCTTGAAGGTCGCAATCTCCGGATCCAGCTCGACATCGTGGATGACCACTGGTTTTGTCAAATCACCATTGGCAACTGCTGTGATGATGTTGCCGATTTCGCGCAGTGCTTTTGAGAAACCCAGATTTGTTTGCTGATGCTTCAATAATTCCCGCTTGAGAGCTGTGATGTCCTCGGCTCCGACAGCCAGACCACTCACGGCCCGACTCGTTTGTTCTTGATGCGACTGCAACTGTGCGCTGATGATCTCGATGGTACTCTTCTGTGACTGTATCTGATGCGACTGATTCTCAACATGTTGCCGAATGGTGTCCATCTGCTGCACAGATAATTGTAATGAACCTTCCAGTAGTGCATCGATGTCTTTTGGTGGTGAAGACGAGTGCTGTGTCTTGGGGTTCTCCGAATCTGCCGGTATAGCTTTGGACTCGTCAAGATTGAGCATTTCCATTGGTACTTCGTTTGGCGTGTCTGGAAGTGTCTGTCCATTTGTAGCACTAGCTCGGGCTTCTAGTATCTGGATGCGTGCAGACAGAGCAGCCACTTCCCGCTCAAGAGCAGCCTTTCCTGCGAAGTCTTCGCCGGGCAGTTTCACAGATTGTGGTGTAATTCCATTGCTTTCGAATGTCGTGGACGTAGAACTGTTTTCTACGGCAAACAATCGCGTGCCAAGCGTTGAAAGCACGCTCGCAAGCGCCGTGGAGGTCTCATTGGAAACCATTGCGAGGTTCCGAGCAGAGTGTAGCTTCACCAGGCGGGCTTGTTTCGATCCTACAACAATCTTTCATACCAAGCTCATACGATGATGATGATGAGAGCCCAGCACGCCTTTACTGGGAAGGCTCGTTCGGATGGAGCTGATGGTGATCTTGTTACGTGGTCAAGTGAGCACGAGTGCTGAAGCAATGGCAACGAGAGCCCAAGATGTGTACGAAAGTGCCGGTATTGGCAAGTGCCGGTATAGTCAGGCTGTTGACCACGAAAATTCAATTGACACCAGTAGAGCCGTCCAGCAGCCTACAAACCAATTCTTACACGAGCCGAATCTTGATGTATGGAGTTTGAAAGTGAAGGATAGCGCGGCGGATGGAAAGGAAGAGTGTGTCGACCTGGAATGGTGGTCTACTTACCTTAGCATCTCCCTGTCCTCCTTGTCATGGGTCAATAGCACAGGCAAGCGCACGTGACGCGCTACCCTTGCGTTAGCGCGGAGAACAACGTTTTGTGGAGGCGTTTAAGCGCAAGTCAAAAAGGGTTCAGACGAGCTGAGTCAGCTGACCGAAACCGAGGCTGAGAGATGGGCCGTCAGGCCTTTCACTTGAGTCCTTACTGTGTATGCCTTACTCGTACATGTTGACACTACATACTTATATAGCTCCCGCAGCCCCCAGCTCTCATGATTGTAAGTCCTCCGTACCATCCACATCACACTCTTAAGCCTCAGAGGTTGGTTTGAGCCTCTCATAAGTGCTCCCTTCTCATCACTGCTTCTGCTGAGATACCTTCCACGCGATGCTGTCCGTGCAGGCAATGATGGGAAGTGTAGCCATTGGTGTGCCTGTCGTATTATCCGTACATTGAGCAGAGAGACATTGTCGCAACTCAGTAACAGATCGTGTAGCCATTGCTCAGAAATGTACCACCACAGCCAATGAACACAGCACTAAGATAGCTGGCATATAAGCCTATATGAAAATGTTCGTTATCACTTCCTGATCTTTTGTGCGTGCTTGACCAGATTGTTGATAACCTCTTCAAACGCTTTCTTGTCTTCCATGGCACTATCACGCTGCTTTGTCCAGTGATGCAGCATCTGGTCTGCAGACTCCATGAAAGTCGTCAGCCGTGCAACATGCTCCTGTAGTTCACCGTCCGCGAAGCCATGCATGGCTACATCCGTTGTGGAGCACAAAAGTCGTGCAGTATTGAGATCGAGTTCAGCGCCCGGACGTCGTTTTGGTGCTGCACTCGGTTGTAAGCCGTCATTCGTCGCCGACGCTGACGCATCGTTCTCTTTTATCCTTTCCACCAGGCCACTGGCAGCAGCTTCGCCCGGCATCAGCGACGGTCTCCTATCGTTCTCAAGATTGACCGATGGAAGCACGAGCTTCTTCTGCTTGGAAGCCGGCAATATCTCGTCCAGATCGACCGGCACTCCAAGTGACACAAGAAACAAGCGCCTTATACGAGATCGGATCCAGTCTGGAGGTTGCAATGGTGGCGGTGCGACAAGTTGTGCCCAGAGTGATTGACTTCGCTCTGTCAAGAAGGATGTATTTATGTCACTCATGTCCACGTCTGGTGCTGTCGCGTCAAGTTGCGGTAATGGCAGGACATCCGCTATGTGTTTCTGCAGTGCAGCATGGACATCTTGTCGGGAATGGAATCCATCGAAGCTAAACAGTTTCTAGATACAAGAATTGATGTCAGCATGCACACAAAAACAATGCATCTAAGCACTTCATCAGGAATACTGGAAAGGGAGGAACTCACAGGTTGATAAAGTGATGGTTTTATACTAGATGTCTCAGGGATAGATTCTGGTACCGAAGCGTCGAATGCTTCGCCCGATACTGCATCAAAGTCTCCAAATGCATCATCATCGTCTTCTGCTCCTTCTGCAAAGTCATCGAAGTCGTCAAACTCATCAGCTTCCTCCATCTCCTCCCCTTCAGCCTTGTCCTCCTCGAGTTCGGATGGTTGTGGCTCCTCAATACGTGACGTTGCATCAGTACGTTTGTCGTGGTATATTTCCCCATGCCTCGTCATGTTTGTCGCGCCGTTCAGGTCGTTTTGTTCTGCTTCATCGTCTCCATGTCTGTCAGATGAGATTGTTGGCATTTCTGACCAAATCAGTTGTTCTTGAACACGGGAGTGATCATTTAGAAGTGAACACACCTTCCAGGTTGGCGCGGGTGATATCGGGCGCTGTCCGTACTTCATCTGGTGTGGCATCTTGCGTTCGAATCGCAAAGGCTTCTGTGCCAGGCACTTCTCCATGACTTGGGTGATCAGGCTCTACCTTCTCGACAACGGTCTTGGGTATCGGTAGGCCTCCCGGTGTGTCTTTGATACCTCCAGTGGGCAATGGTGTCGACTTGGTTTGCTGATGATGATGCGGTTCTTCTACAACAAGGATTAGCCAAGTCTTCATGATAGAAGGCATCGGAACGGCTAACCCAGCTCATGTGCGCCAGGATCTTCGGTGTGAACTTCAGGTGGTGCAAGGTCTGCCATGATAATCAACAATACGAGTGGATAGTATAAGTGTCTCGTTGTAAAGGGAGTTGGGGAACAGCTGGAACGTCACTGGACTCTGTCACGTGCTTTTTACGCGACGGGACTTTGTTAGCATCCCATCGCGACGGACATCTTGGAAGGTGCATGCTCAGACACTTCGTTGTCATCTCTCCACACGCCTATAATCCCTGGGAAGCTCTGTAGTAAAGAGGTAGCTCGTCCAAAACACACTATACTCTGCCGGAGCTTGCAGAGCTCGAGTTCACATAACTGGCTGCGCTCAGCCTGTCCGACATCTAAAGCCTCTTCTACAATGTCGGACAACAATGCAAATGGAGCTCCTAAGTCGATCTTTGGACAAACATCGGGCACCTCTGGATCATCAAACCTCTTCGGTGGTGCCAGTGGCAATTCACTTTTCTCTCCCGGTAACAACAATTCGGCGGCAGCAAGTCCATTTGGTAGCACAGGGCAAAACAACACAAGCAGCATGTTTGGAGGTGGAGGCAGTGCCCCAAATAGCGCTACCGGCACTGGCTTCAGCTTTGGCACGAAAGCGGCGGACAACGCGTCAGGAAGTCAAGCACAAACGCCGAGCTTGTTTGGTGCTTCAGCGACACCAGCTGGATCTGCGGCCGCGACACCAACAGCCAACAAAACCGGGTTCTCCTTTGGGGGTACCGCCTCCTTCACCCCAGCTGGTCCACCACCGTCGAACAACATGTTCAGTCTAGGTGACACTGCCAAAAGCACGTCTTCTCTCTTCGGCAACTCTGCAGCAAACAAGCCAACGGATTCAGGATCCTCTGCTTCAGCCAGCGCAAACTTCTTCGGTCAACCTTCACAGCAATCGTCCTCGCAACCGTCGTCCCTCTTCGGGCAGGGCGCATCAAATGCTTTTGCCAAGCCAGCTGTGCCTCATCAAAGCACGGTCGAGACGCCTACCACCTCCACTCCCAAAGCAAACGTCTTCCAGTTCCCTAGCTCGACTGCTGGTCAAGGTAGTGCACCACAATCAGCCACTAACGCAAAAGCGCCTGCGTTCAGCTTCCCATCCTCTAACGCAGCGAACTCGTCAGCTGGAGGAGGAACCACAACACCAAGCACAGAAAAGCCTACCTTATTTGGGACGACACCGTCGGCAACACCCACTGCCACGCCTCAGACGTCGAACATCTTCGGTGGCTCACTTGAAAAGAAGGATGGAGCGAATAATGCTGCAACAGGGAACAACATGTTTGGAAATCTTGGAGGAAGCAAAGATTCTGGGCAGTCCGCTGTGCCAGCTGCTTCACCCTTCGCTGCGTTTAATAAGCAGGCCGACACTGCAACCCCTGCATCGGCTTCAGGCGGCGCTAGCCTATTCGCCAACTTCGGACAGAAGAAGGACGACACAGCTTCACTTTCTAATAGCGCAACTATCTTTAGTCCTCAGGCAGAAAAGAAGGACGCCCAAGCTAATGCCGTGCCTGCAAAATCCCCATTCGGCACTTTTGGACAGACTGCAGAAAAGCCGGCGGCTGATGCTGCAAAGCCATCGAGTACTGGTACAGCATCAGCAGCTCCTGCTACTGCCCCTGCTTTTGGAGCCGCTGCCACCAAGTCCACAGAATCATCAGCTACACAACCCCTTTTCGGTGCTACCTCTACGAAACCTGCTGAAACTGCTCCAACGCAAGCTTCTGCAACAGCAGGGCCTACTAGTACACTCGGAGCCTCCACAACAGGTCCAGCTCCAGCTCCTCAGTCACGGCTAAAAAATAAGTCCATGGATGAGATCATTACGCGATGGTCTTCAGATCTCAGTAAATATCAGAAAGAATTCCAAGTGCAAGCCGAGAAAGTTGCAGCTTGGGATCGTATGTTGCTTGACAATGGGAACGCTATTTCCAAGCTGTATTCGAAGACTTTTCAAGCAGAGCGTGATACTGCAGAGGTACAAAAGCAGCTTAGCGCGGTCGAGAGTCATCAGGACGAGCTGTCACAGTGGCTGGACAGGTACGAGAGGGAAGTCGACGATATGATGGCGAAGCAGGTTGGTCAAGGATCGGGTCTACAAGGTCCTGATCAGGAACGTGAGCGAACGTGAGTATATCTTGCTCGGTAAATAAAGTCTCATTCTAATCATGACCAGGTATAACACTGCTGAGCGTGTCTCGGAACGCCTCACCGACATGAGCAAAGACTTGACGACTATGATCGAGGAGATCAATGACGTTTCATCGACTATCAGCAAAACTG
>Ga0058702_10000545_pt1 | contig 15395 bp, 10 predicted proteins | sample AgamicOrSfe_FD_83781 | JGI IMG/M metagenome (GOLD analysis project Ga0058702, IMG submission 83781) | Agave microbial communities from Guanajuato, Mexico - Or.Sf.e | ecosystem: Host-associated > Plants > Phyllosphere > Phylloplane/Leaf | place: Guanajuato, Mexico | collected 2012-05-30 | reverse complement strand
GTTGTTTTACTTCTCAACTATTCCTTGACAGAAAGCCAAACTCCATCATAATCACGTTTATCGATATGGAATTGGGGTAGTGACGTGATTTCCCCAACCCGCTGCACGCATTGTACATGTACATTTCTTGTCTGAACACACAGCACTACACGAAAACACCTCAATGCTATCTCGTCTACGACAGTTCACCTCATTGGCATCCACCATGAAGCTCGACAGCGCAGTCGTGAAGCTACTTGCACTGGACCCAAACAACACTTCGGTCTCCAGCCATGGCGGAGCAGGCATGTCGTCTGCTTCGACGATGAAGATCACGACAACCGCCGAGGACGGCAGCAAGAAGCAGTTCTTCATGAAGACAGGTAAAGACTCTGAAGCGGAGCTCATGTTCACAGGTACAAGAACCATACACCCCAACACTTTGAATCACAATCCTCCGAGTCTATACTGACCACCCCAGGCGAGCACGCATCTCTAAACGCAGTCCACAACGCGGTACCAAGCCTCTGTCCCGCATCCCTCGGCCACGGCGCTCTTTCCGATACGCCATCATCACACTACCTGATCACCGAGTTCATGGACCTCTCAGCCCGCAGCGGGACCTCCAAAACGGGTCCCTCTCTCGCGCAGAAACTAGCAAAGCTCCACACGACACCGGCACCAGCACCGGCGGGCCACGACAGACCAATGTTCGGCTTCCCGGCCACGACGTGCTGCGGCGACACGCCCCAGGACAACACCTTCACGTCCTCGTGGAGCGAGTTCTACGCCGAGCACAGGCTGCGCTTCATCCTGGCGCGGAGCGAGAAGAGCAATGGCGCGGACAAGGAACTCAGCGGGTTGGTGAACCGCACCGCGGACGAGGTCTGTCCGCGACTGATTGGCGACGACCACTTGAACAGTGGGAAAGGCGTCACGCCGGTCGTGATACACGGCGACTTGTGGTCTGGCAACGCTGGACGGGGCCGTTTGCCGAGTATGAAAGAGGGCGAGACTGAGGATGTGGTGTTTGACCCTAGTGCTTGTTATGCGCACAACGAATTTGAGTTGGGGATTATGAAGATGGTAGGTTGCGGGCTGGGATATTGTGGACGAGAGATATAGAAGGCTAACGGAGGACACAGTTCGGTGGGTTTGGCGGTGGATTTCTGGATGAGTATCACAGGCTTTGTCCGAGGACGGAGCCCCAGGGCGAGTACAGTGATCGAATTGCGCTGTATGAGCTCTACCATCATCTTAACCACCACGCGTTGTTCGGGGGTGGTTATAGAAGTGGCGCGGTGAGTATCATGAAAGGACTACTCGCGAAGTATGGGTCGGGGAGTAAGAGGAGCGAGCTGTAATGGGCCGATATGACGAAGGCCCTGCATGATTGAAAATACATAATGTACAGAAATGATAATGATACAGGGAGATGGTATGTGCATTTGGATGCCATCATCCCACACAGAATAGCAAGAACTTCACCAGTGTCGTGTGAGCAGACAGTATATTACAAGTGAGTCCGATGAAATCCTCGCTGTGCGTCCATCCCAAGATCTGGTTGGCGAACGACGGCAACGACCGCGAGATGCGGTTACTTCACTGCCCGAAAGGCTCGTGGAGTGGAGTCTGTAGCGCTACTGACGTGCATGGCTGGCCAGCAGACTTCCCTGCCAGACGCCGAGCACAGCTCAAGCGTCCTGGAGCAACGGCTCTCTCTCGCGATCCTCAGAGACAACAGCACCGCGCTTGACTGGCTGCCATCCAAGCAAGCCAGGGACACCGATGAGGATGGAGGAAACGAACAGGACGCCGGAGATGACAAAGGCGAAGATCCACTGGAAGGCAACGATTCTGGTCTCGAGTTGATGAAGGCCGATGGCTGTACAGAAGTCAGTACTGATACATAGCCACAAAAGGCAGGTGATGAAACTCACAAGCACTCAAAACCGCCAACGCAAAGCCCATACTATAGTCCTTGTACGCCGCGAGAAAGAACATGCCATAAGCCATGATGCCCCAGATGGCGACATTAGCCAAGATCCTTGCGGGCAGACTGTGCGCGTTGACAGCCGCAGCACCGCACCAGTAGAGCGCGACGAAATTCCACGCCAACGGACCGCTGACGACGGGCACGTGGATGAACCGCGGCGTCCTCGGGTGCCGGAAGTACGCCGCCGACAGGTTGAAGAAATTGACGATCAGCAAAGCCTCGGCGATCCAGAAGTGGCCGCGCACCCAGAGCATGATGAAGCCGAAGAACAACAGGTTGCTGGTGATGAAGTGTGACCCGACGTTGGCGGCCGCGTTCACGTAGATGCTGTTCGACGCGTACAGGTGTGCCACGTAGCCTAGCTGCATGGCCCAGAGGATCAGGAAGTAGATGCTGGTGATGAGGCTGTTGAGGGCGAAGGGGGTTCTGCGGTCCGAGTTCTGCGCCCAGAGACGGCGGCGGTGGGGACCGGAGTGAGCCTCCGGTTTGTGGAATGTGTAGTAGATTGTTGGAATCACGGCGAGGAGCCAGGAGAGGACGGTCAGGATCCTGTATGTCGTGATGCTGGGCCTTGCGTGCTCTTCCCTGCGGGAGAAGGGGTTCACTGGGTTGTGTTAGGTTATTGTCGTAGGGACGAGCTACGTGAGGACCGGGGAAAATATGAACAACGTAGAGAGTCCAGCTGCGTTTCTGTATGATACGAATGAGATAGATATGCTTACTGCTGCTGGCACCCCTGCTGGCGGTGGGTTCTGCTGCGGTAGTGTCTGACATTGTGTTTGATTTGTGGTCTCACGATTGGAGACGGGAGTCAGGAAGATGTGTACGAGAACTAAGGACCAAGAAGCGACCAGAAATCAAAGTGAATCAATTCAGGAAGGAAAGCAGCTGAAGGATTGGAGGATAGCCGGGTATAAGTAGGAAGGATAGCACGGCTTAAATCGCGCGTGACGCTCGAGGTAAAGGCCCGTTTGGTGGCGCTGTACAATATAAATGAATATACTCTTGACTCACTAGGCTGGAAAAGTACTACTTCTGCAGCATTTGTTGGACCTTTACGTGGCGTGCAGGCGTTTCTCGTGGTCAGATAGCGCCATGTGAGCACGAAGTGGGGGGAGTGTTCATCATGCTGCCTGTTGAAAAAGTCGCGTGACATCCTGCCCCATTCGGTTGCTTGGCGTATGTCAGTCAGCACGAGTCAGATTTGACAGCTTCTTCCACCCCGAATGAGACTTGCTCTTCCCTAGATGTAATATCTGTGCTTGAAATTGAAAATCAGAATCGCGATGGAACTATCATGTTACTCAGCACGCCATCAGCTAAGCGATCCTGGCGGCCTGCTTGCCACTACTCTCCTCTGTGTGCACCGAATGTTCTTCATAAACTCTGATATTAGGTCGCCATAGTGCTGCGCTGTAATTATACTATACACATAAGAAGGACCAGTCGCCGTCGCCATGCAGAAAACCCTCCTTCCGCTACGGAAACAGACCGAATCGTTCGCATCAATCGATATCCCACTCTTTGGCGATAGTCTCCTGACCACCTCGCCCCTTGCACTTGAATAAGGATACATGCCCATCGTTGACAGATGAACATGCGAGCATCATGCGGTGAGGATGGAACGCTGTCGCTGCGATAGGCGTGGCGCGATGAGATGACAAAACGCTGCTGTGCAGGAAGTTGCTGAAAGGCTCGATTGTGGACAGTGGCTTCGAACGCGAAGCATCTGCCGCTACGTCTTGGGTGCTAAAGATGCGGACGGCGTTGTGCGAAGAACCACTGTCATGTTGTCAGTATACGCTGTCACGGGACTCAGATCTGGTTGACTTACGTCGCAAACACTGGAGCGTGTTCATGCACGCTCAGTGTTCGGCAGGTTCCCACACCACCTTCGCCTTTACCCTTGACCACGCCTACGCTCCTGTCCATGCGAATGTCCCACAATCTCACCGGTCCTGCTCGTTCGGCCGAGATAAGCTCGCGCATGCCGCCGCGCTGCAGATGGCAGCCAACAATCCACCCTTTGTGCTCTTTCCACACCTTGACCATGCTTTCATTTGGTCTGTTGCGCTGGTCGTATACACGGACGGCTCCATCACCGAATCCGGCGACGAAGACGTTGCCCTCGACTTGATCAGATGTGAGACTGGTAATGTTGCTGCCAGACCGTGCAGGAATGTCAGAAACACAGTGCTCAGTGCCAGCTTGCCATACACGAATCACTCGTAGATCACCCGCGACCAGTAATCGACCTTGACCTTGTTGCCAGTCGAACACGAGTCCTGCATTGTGCGTACTGTCAACCAGGTCTGTCAAAGCTCGAAAGCTTGACGCAAGCTCGATCTTCTTCCTGTCGTCATAATTGCGGTATATCTTGACCACTCCGTCTGAGCTGCCAGTCATGAGGAGTGCAACATCATCCTCGTTGATGAACCTCAAGTCAGTGATGCGACTACCAACAGGATTCGTGTTGCTGAACCTCGAAAGTCGCTGCTCGCGTGCCCAGTCCCAAACGGTGACACCATCGCGATCGTCAGCGACGACAAGGTGGTTTTCGAACTGATGGAAGATCATCTTCGTAGTGGCAGCTCCGTTGGCAAGTACACCAGCAGGAACATTCCAACGGCCATTCGCAGCCATATCCTTAAGTGGCTGAGTTGAGAGCATGATCCTGTCGTTCCGGCTACGTCGCCATATGCGCTCATTAAAGTCGATCGATCCCGGCTCCTCGGTCTCTGGCGACCTCATCTGCGGTTCACGGAAATACGATGCAGACCATCTGAAGAAACTGGACACCAATGGTAGCTGGGGTGGTTTGGTAAGATCTCGAGGCTCGAATCCACGAACCGCTGGCGCTTTGGCCTCGACATATCTGCTGTTGGCTGGATGAGGATCACTTGCATCTGGTGGTTTGGACCATTCCAGTGGCATCTGAGATCGTTGTCTTGTATGCGAGCCTCGGACAGAAACCGATGCAGATTCTCGTGGACCAGGAGAACTCGGCGTTGGAGAGCCAGATCTTTCTTTAGAAGCACCGAACGCTGCAAGATTGGCAATAGATGCTGCCACGCTTGCTGTCCGTCTCAATCCAGCAGAAAAGTAACCTTCACCATGCTTTGAGCTTGACGAAGGAGTCGGCGAAGGTGGTCCTCTGTGCAGATCGCCTCTTGAGTGCTGTTTAGATACGTCCAATGGCTGCGATGCGAGCATAGCAGTCTGTCGGTCATGCTGCATTATATCGTCCATCACCTTGGTCGCACTGCGGCTCAGCTGGCCGTTGAAGAGAGCCTCGAGTATATAGTCCAGTATGATGCACGTATTTTGTGCAATCTCTGGGTGTGGATCAGCGCTCAGCGTGAGCACTTGACGCCACAGGGCAGCGAAAACATTCTGCGACGGTTGGTAAGACGACGCCGATGAAGAATTTCGCTGCAGGTGTTCAGGAGATTCGGAGCCTGAATGGGAAGTACGTCGATCAAAGGACCCGTTTAGCTCCATGCTAGACCGAGATGGGACTTGCTTCCTACGCTCGTCAACAATCTCGTTGAATGCAGCGACCACGAAACGAGCTTTGTAGCGGTGAACAAAAGTCGAGAGGAAGACGAGGTATTCCTTGCGAACCATGACATTGCCATCGTTTGCAGCCGAGAACAGGTTACCCGCAATCTCGGATTCGATCTCAGCAACCTGATCAGTCAAGTCAGGTATCCCGATGAAATTTGTGAGTGCCGTCAACATTGCCGTTCTGACTTCTGGTACAGCATCGTCTCCTAGCTGACATAATCTGAGGTGAGCCTGTATACGGACACCATGCCACTTGGCCTCTGGGAAGTCTTTCCACAGCATTCCGATGCATAGACATGCATGTTGTCGAAGAAGAGGATGTTGAAAGTTGCTCAGATGGAACATCAAATGGTCCATAAGCTCGGGGTTGGAAGACAAACAGACGTTTTGTGCTGGTTTGAAATCTTTGCAAAACATGCTGATGATGAACGCGCACATAGCGCGGTGCTCCTCTTCGCTGGACGACATGTTGAGTGGAAATTGTGGATTTAGGATGTTAATAAAGTATTGGTATCCGTTGTCCTTGAGCAAGTCGCCCTGGCAAGTCTGGTCAATCGCCAAGATGCGCGCCCAGATGAAAACCATGACTGGCTTCAGCTCTTGTGCTTGCGATTGCAACAATTTGAGGACGTATGGGAAAATTCCGATGCTCAGGGCCAGATTGACTGCCCAAGGACCAAGGTCCAAGAATCTGCTCAGAAGGATCAAGGCACGCAATCGATGAACCTGACTGAGGAGTACTTGCAGTACTATAGGTAATTGCTCAGGGATCTTTTGTGCCAATGCACCTTGAGTCAAATAAACTTCAAAGGCCGTAAGCTGCTGCGCGAAAAAGTCGGAATGTCTGTATTCGAGTTCTTGATTGTCGCGACCCATCTCGACCAGCTTTGGTAGTTGCTGCAAAATATTCTCGAGGGCGTAATCCCAGCTCTGCCATAATGGATGGCTGTGTGTGTCCGGTATCTCAGGGTGACACTGTGGGTGACAGTGGTAGACCCTCATGATCCTCTGGGCAAGAAGGAAGTTTCTGAAGAGCGCTGCTACCATCAAGTCCTGTCTGAAAAGCTTCTTGAATAATGGCTTTGGTAACGAGTTCCACGCGATGGTATCGGTGATGGCTGTAAAGATCCAGTTCAGTTCTCCCAGAGGCGTCCTTCGCTCAGAAATCTTTCCCGGTATAAGTCTGCCTTCCTCCAGTGTCGGTCCTAGCGGGAGCGGATTCTGGAGGATGTAGAACCGCACGGCCATTTCAATCGGCGTGGTGAGACATGAAGTGAATAAATCAGCAGGCAGATCCGGATTCGAGGGGAGTACTTCGTTCTCTTTGCAAGCTGCAAGATGTATGCAATCACTATAATTTACGAGGGTGACAGTCGGATCCTTGCGTTTAGCTTCGTTCTGTTCAGCCTCGTGCTTCTTGACAAAGTTATGGAAGTTTCGGATGATCAGACCAGCAGAGGAGCAGTCGTAGAGGAAGAGGCCGGGTGCACCAAGCCAGCTTTGAAGATCGTATAGTGTGATGGGAATGTATTGAGTGAAGGAACGATTGAAGACCCAAATTTCACCAGCTTGAGTCGGACGAGGTACACCGTGTCCGTTGTAGTAAAACAAGATGCGTTCGTCCTTGGAGGTACGTCGAAGCGTGGTGCAGAATTTCTTCATGTCATCCACGCTAGGATCCATCACCAACTTATAGCGTGTTCTCATGCTCAGACCCTCAAATTGAGCCTGTAATGCCTTGCCTATGGCGGAGGTAACTCCGCTTTGGCCTGATCCGGCGGATGTATCTGTCAAGGGATCTACCCAGCACTCCATTCTTGCGCAGGGGTCTGTCTTGATGACATCCGGAGGGTCAACACCAACGTTGAGACACACGGCGAGTAATGCGCCCACGGTCTTGAGTCGATCCCTCATGCGCCATTCTTGTACCTGGTATGTGGTTTCTTTCGCTTTCCCAGCAGTCTCGTGCCGCTTGTCGGTCCAGTACATGAAGAAGTTGCGTGCCAAAGCAGAGGTTTGTTCTTCGTCGGTCAACTGAGATTCCCAGCCGTGACGCATCTTGACATTTGTTGGGTGGACTTCACGGTCTTCTTCATCGTCGTCGTCCTCATTCTCGTCAAATTTGTGACCCCTGATTGGTCCGTAATCGCTTTTTGCTCTGAGGGCGAGTGGTCGTTCAGACTTTCTTTCCGAGCTCTCCATTGGTGTCGCAGACTTGGTCACTGGAGGTGCTCCAGCGGTGGCAACGCGGTCGGCCTCTTCCTCCGGGGTCGTCTGCGACGTAGTCTGCAGGTAAGATTCGTCCGGCGCATGTGGTCCAGCATCATTGCGGAGGGTCGTTTGGTGAAAGCCGTCAAAGTATTGGGAATTTGACCCATGTCCGTTCAGTTGTGACATGGTGTTGGGAGGCTCCTATGTATGTACCCAGCACGCAGGCTGCCCTTCGACTTCCGTCCAGCTCCTTGACCACGTGAACATTGCCCACCTTCCTCCAAGGCCCGATTGAGCAGGCGAAGGCTGTTCGATGTCGCAAGCACACCGCCGACAACCTATGGCCATGTACTGGATTGGTGTCTGAAATATGGCGCTACTGTCTCCGAGACGCTCCTCGTTCTCTGAGCAATCGGTGAAGGTTTAGTAAGTGAAGTTAGCGGTTGGTGGACAATCTGACAGTCTGAGCAGCTGTCGGCCAATGACAGCGGCAGCAATGGTTCACCGGAAGGTGCGCAATGCGATTGTCACGAGTCACGAGTCAGTGACGTGATTAGATAAGATGGAGAAAGTCAAGGGTCTTGACAGGCGGTCGCGTTTCGTTCCGTCAGCCGGAAGCAGAAGCGGTGGCTGGTGCCCGTCTGCACGGTGGAAGGAGCACGATCCGGTGGGCCAAGGCTCGGAGGCTGGTGAAAGTGGGCCTGGTTGAGCTCGGCTCACGCGATGCAGATGATTTCGAGAAGATGATGAGATGAACGCGACTTCTCTACCTAGCATATCCGTACCTTCTTCTTCTGATACTACTTTGGACTACCTTACTGTCTACAGGTGGTCGACCGTACCTGCCCTGTATACCAAGAAGTGCGCTTGAATCTGCACAGTTTGTCCCAAGTCGGTGTCCAGCTTTTCGTATCTCGATTAATTGCAGTGTAATTAAGGTGATAGTCCCCCAATTCCGCACAGCCCCCCGCGGTAAAGCACCTGTGCAATGACCAGAGTCGGCTTTTGTGTCCTCGCGGTCAGGTCGCAGCAGAGGCCGTTTTGAACCACCGTTGCGTGACGTGAAGCTCGCGAGTAGAAACACGGTACGGTGTGAGCAGAACCAACATCCAGTGACCTCAAGGCACGCAGATCAAGGTCCGCAGCGATTTAGTGCAGCGTGCAGCGTGGTGAACCCATCGTCGGTGTGCTGTGCTCATGTCTGCTGTGATTAGAATTTAGCGTGGACCAAGGCTCGCTGTCGCGCAAGCAAGATAGTCCAACCGGGCACCTGCCTTTCCAATTAATCCCATCTCATCACCAACATACCTATCGACTTCCAAACTTTTAGTTGTCTGCTCTCTTGCTGGCCTTTCTCGAACACTCGCTTTCGCCGCCGACCTGTACAGCTAATGCTTCGATAATTCGATCCGGACATTCGAATTGAAGCCGAAAACAGACAACTCGTCCATTGACACGACCGACATACACGACATTCTTTATCAGCGCTCGGTGTTGACAAACGACTCGGTGTCGTGATCGCACCACGAAAATTCTTACCAACATACTCACGTCGGCGCATGATTGATATCTGAGAGACTACGACATCTTCGGCAGCCCGCCCGCGGCCATGTCGTTCTTCTTCAAATCCTCCAAGAACAAACAGCAGCCACCACCAAGTGCGCTACCGCAAGCTACAAGAAATCTGAAGAGCTCTGAGGGGCCTGGCTCCGCACCAACTAACACAACAGTCCCTGCACTCAATGGAGTATCTGCAAGAGATGGAACGAGACCAAAATCTCCCCCGAATGGGGTCAGCGCAAATGGTTCGATTAATTCGACCCTAATGGAAAAAGCGCCCAATCGAAGCATCGACGATAGCGATGCTTCATTCGAGAAGATTGCCGTCTCACCAAGTCCGGAGCAGAAATCTATGCGCGACAGGAGCGATAGTGACCACCGAGGACCACCGGTACGTATTTGGTAGTGTCGCGCTTTCTGAGAGCATTGACTAGCTGAGGGCTCGCAACCGTCCTACAGTGTCAATGTCTTATGCGCCCGTTCTCGTGTCTATTCAAAGCACAGTGTTAACATTTGTCGAAGCAGAGCCGTATGCCCATAGCAGCACCCAATAGACCCGCTCCGGATCCTTCACCATACCCATGGTCTCAGCGCCAGCTCACATATACCTCTCCACACGCCAACCCGTTTCCACGATATGGTGCCGCGGTTAACTCTGTCGCGTCAAGAGATGGGTCCATCTTCATTATGGGTGGTTTGACCAATGGCTCGGCCGTCAAAGGTGATCTGTGGATAATTGAGGCCGGGGCTAGTAACTTGACCTGCATCTCTGTACAGACCACCTCCGAAGGCCCTGGTCCAAGAGTCGGACATGCCAGTTTGCTTGTTGGTAATGCATTCATCGTCCTTGGTGGTGACACCAAGACCGAAGAAAGCGATCTCCTCGACGATACATTATACCTTTTGAACACATGTAAGTTCAAGCCCTCGCCCGTGCGAACCAGAAACGTCGGGTATTCCTACAGCTTCTCGAGTCACGCGCTCGCTCCCGCATCATGCTGACATTGAACAGCAACCAAGCAATGGTCGAGAGCAGCCCCTGCTGGCCAACGACCCTCAGGCCGTTACGGTCACACCTTGAACATTCTCGGCTCAAAGATATACATTTTTGGAGGCCAAGTTGAAGGCTTCTTCTTCAACGACCTTGTCGCATTCGATCTCAATGCCTTGCAGCAAGCCAGCAACAGGTGGGAGACTCTCATTCAGAGTACAATCAATGGTGGTCCACCTCATGGACAAATTCCACCTGCTCGTACCAACCACTCCATGATCACCTGGAACGATCGTCTCTACCTCTTCGGTGGAACTGATGGTGTCACCTGGTTCAACGATGTCTGGTCCTTCGATCCTCGCACAAACTCGTGGACTCAGCTCGAATGTATCGGCTACATCCCAAGCGCCAGAGAGGGTCACGCTTCTGCTCTCGTCGGAGATGTCATGTACGTTTTCGGTGGCAGAACCGAGGATGGTCAAGACCTGGGCGATCTTGCTGCATTCAGAATCTCATCTAGGAGATGGTACACTTTCCAGAACATGGGACCCTCCCCCTCGCCTCGCTCTGGTCACAGCATGACTGCTCTCGGTAAAAGCATTGTTATTCTTGCTGGAGAACCAAGCTCCGCACCACGCGATGTTGGCGAACTCAGCCTGGCTTACTACCTTGACACCAGTAAAATAAGGTATCCCTCAGACGCACATTCCCAGATCCCTGTGGACCATCGAATGCAAGCTACCAGGCGACCTAGTGGAGAGAAGGCTGGCATTCCACAACCGCGTAGTGGCTTCCAGTCACCTCCACGCCAGCTCGAACAAGGCCCGTTAGGAGGGCCTATGGCAAATCCTATGTCGGGTCCTATGGCAGGCCCAATGTCTGGACAGATGCAAGGTCCAGCGCCAGGTCAAATGCAAGGGCCAATGGGAGGCCAGATGCAGGGTCCTATGTCAGGTCCACCACCAGGTAGTGCTAATGGGTCAGGATCTCCTCGAGACATGGCGAACAGTGGCTCGAGGCTTCCCAGGGCTCCTGGCATGGCGCAGCAGCAGCAACAGCAACAGCCGCAATCACAATTTGCACCCTTTCAACAGCACAACCCACAAAGATCCATGTCTCCACAAGCGGCAACCGGTTTCCCAACAACCCGACAGCCATCTCGCGTCGACCATTCCAAGTCTTCTTCACTCGAGAACCAAGGCCGACCAAGTACCGAAGCTTCGATGCGCGGTATGAGCCCCGCTTTGGCCAGCAATGACATGACCATGCGGGAGCGGGCCCCTATTGATCAATCAGCTAATGTGCAAGACGAACCAAGCGAGATGCTCGACGAATCATCTGTGCCTACGCCCAAGCCGCAGTCATACCAGCCAATGCCTCCCCCTGGTGGTGTTATTGGATCCGGCTCGGTTCCTCCTTCGCGAACATCTTCTCGAAATGCGCATCGACAACCATCTGTGGATACAGTCGAGCCCCTTCGAACTTCGATCGATAGGCAGGCACCCGTGGGTCCTCCTCGTACGTCTCTCGACAAGCAGGCTTCTGCTGCTCCCGTCAAAGACTCTCTTGATAATCGAATTCCTGCAGCTGGCCATGCTGGTTTGGTTCAAGAGCGAGAACGAGATCTTCCAGTGGACAGCGGCGTTGGGTCGTCGCCTGCTGTGGTCCAGCCGCATGCAGGTCTCACTAAAGAGCTCGAAGCGGAACGGAGCAGGAACGCATGGTATGCTTCAGAACTCGCACTAGCACGAAAGGCGGGATACGTCCCATCGACTTCCCCTGCTCTCTTGGAAGAGAAAGGTCCGGAGAACGTTGGTGAGAACGACAGACCGCTCGTCGAAGCTTTATTGAAGATGCGAAGCGAATTGATGAGGGTTCAAGGCTCTATTGAGGAGCAAGCCAAGTCTACTTCTGAACGGATTGCTCAGATCGAAAAGCAACGTGATGCCGCGGTGAACGAAGCTGTATTTGCCAAAGCCAAGCTTGCCGCCCAAGGTGGTAACAACTCGGACTCTGGATATGACATGACTGCAGACCACGATCGTTCGCTCGACCTCAATCGTAAGCTCGCTGCATCCATCGCTGCTCATAGTGAACTCTCCAAGCAATTGGAAAGTGTCAATCACGAGAAGGAAGCAGAAAGGCAAGCCAGGCAGATGGCCGAGGAAAGCGCAGAGACTGCTCACAATCGCATCGCCGAATTAGACTCGACTCGCCAAGGTCACGTTTCCGAAATGGAAAGTTTGCGAATTGAGCTTCACGAGGCACAGCGTCTGTATCGGGAACACGCGGCTTCCTCTTCTGAAGCTGTGAATGCGCATAAGCTGTTGCAGGTCGACCACAACGAACGAGGGCTGAAACTTGACGCGGCTACAGAACAAATCAACAATCACAACACCATGCTCGATTCACTTCAAGCTGCTGTCACCGCTTCTACTGAAAAGGCCGACTTGTTAGAGCAGAAGCTAGAAAGCGAGCGTCAGCAAAGAGATGAGCTCCACACCAAACACACTCAGCTCAAAGCCCAACATGAGGAAAGCATCTCCGAGTTGGACAGAACTACCCGACAGCTACAAGATGCTCAGGAACTGGCCGAGAAGCACGCCAATGAAGCCCGCACCCACAGGCAAGCCGTTCTCGAAGGCTTCGGTCGGTCGAGAGCTGTCAGTGATAATGGTGCAAACGCTAACGACGAACGTGTTGCAATTCTTCAGCAACAAGTTGAGACTGCCAACGCCTTGGCCAAAGAGAACCAAGTCGCAGCCGACTCGGCTTCTGAGAAGCTCAGACGTGCCGAAGAGCGTATTGCTGGTCTGGAAGCCTATCAAGAGCAGTCCAGCCGCGAGGGTCTCAGCATGCGCAAGCAAATGCAAACAGCTTTGCGTGACACTCGGTCTCTCAACGAAGAAAAGACCAGACTGCTCGCTGAAGTTCAACAGCATCAACTCGAGACCAACGCCATCACCGTACAGCACAGTGCTCTCAAGGACATTCTGGCCGAGCGCGGTGTCAACGCTACTGACATGCGCAAGTCGCGCGTTCTCGATTCGCCATCGTCTGCTCGCTTTGGCGCAGCGACGCCCGACACATATCGCGTTCGCGAGCTCGAGCAGCAACTCGAGGCCTCGAGCAAGGCGCATGACCAAGTCAAGGCGCACCTTGACGAAATGCAGGAGCGCGACAATACTACTAGAAGGGAGTACGAAGAGAAGCTGACGGCACTCGACAACGATCATCAAGCCGCTGTCAAGTATCTCCGCGGTACTGAGAAGATGTTGAGCAAGATGAAGCAAGAGCTTCAGAGAGTCAAGGGTCAGTCTGCTGAATATCTCGAGGAGCTTGAGTCACTCCGAACAAAGGGAGCCTCGTCCACTTCGAGAGAGGCACCAGCAGATTGGGAGCTTGAGCGTGAGAAGATGCACAAAGATATTCAGGCCGCGCATACCAATCTTGCCCAGACCATGGCGCCACTCGAGTCACAAATCGCTACATTGCAAGCTGATGTCAAGTCTCGAGAGCTTGATATGAACACCCTGAGGTCGTCTCACCAGACCGCACAGTCCAACCTGGCCACTTTGCAGTCTGCGCACGAATCATCACAGGCCGACCTTGACCGTCTGAAGCGTGAGAATTCTGCTTTGGAGGAACGCGCTCGTGACGCGGAGAAGAAAGTCCACTTGTTGCTCGATCAGGTTGAGAACTCTGTCGACAACTATCGTCGCCACCAACCCGGAAGTGTTAACGGATCGATGCACAGACGTGGTATCAGTAATGCAAGCACGACGAGCACTGCACATGCTCCGTCTCACAGCCGTGGACCAAGTCTTGGCAACGACAGCATTTACTCACAATCCATCACACCAACCGAGAGTGAAATTCCCAATGGCCTGGGAAACCACATTGGCGACACCTCAGATGATCGAAGCAGTCTTGCGCTTGACTCCTTGGCAAACGAACTCGACGCTCTTCGAAACCAGTGGGAGAGTAGCACCAAGACCTACCGTCTGAGCGACAGGCTCGATTTTGAGAAGACGCCTACGAAGGACACCACGCCGAGAGCATCAATAGCTGATTGGCGCCGTGGACTCGAGGACCACGCTGATGACGACAACTCGATGGAATCCAGTCCAACCAAAATGAGGACTGTACCAGAAGAATCCGCTGCAGGTCACCACCATGAAATGACTCCTTACGACCCTGCTGCCGCTGCCGCCATCGCCGCTGCTAGCAATGCGGCACAGCACTCTAGAAACACATCCGGCATGATATGAAGAGATGACATGACAATATGGAACGTTGGAATGAGATGCCAAGACGAAATACCCTGTATTGAAAGAGTCGACTTTGCACGGAAAAGGATACCTATCTTGCATGCGCTTACTTGGTTTCTCATATTCGGAGAAGATGACTTCTTGTTTTAGATATACTGGATTCGAATACAGATTATTGCAAGCACGCATTGTCGGTACCATACTACATCACTTGTACGACTGCGGGAGATATTCCGTACTGTTGAGGTTGTTCTCAAAAACGACCGCATTCATGCTCAAACTGTCTTATCGGTGACTGACCATATATTCATAGTGTTCCCCCTACACCACGTAATTTGCTTTCCCCAATTTAATCAATCCAGCATAATGGTCTCGCCGGCAAGACCAAGATGAATGCACCAAGAGCACGCACCTACCTGGAGATTATCTACGATCGATACAATACAGCTGTGCAGCTTATATTCACGTTGTTTGCATACATCACCAACATCTTTGTCGGTAGTCAACTGCTTCTCGTGCCCGAAGCGGTAAGGACTGAAAGAGGTCACACGAACGACTTTGCAAGCGATATCATCGACGAAGTGATAAGGATCATGGACAATATGACAAGGATCGTCGACGAAGTGACAAGGATCGAAAGAGGTCACATGGACGAGTCTGCAAGCAACATCGCCCCCCAAGCGACAAGGACTCAAGTAGGTCGTACGAACTACTATGCAAGCAACATCGCCCCCCAAGCGACAAGGACTCAAACAGGTCGTACGAACTACTATGCAAGCAACATCGCCCCCCAAGCGACAAGGACTCAAACAGGTCGTAC
>Ga0058702_10000544_pt1 | contig 15396 bp, 17 predicted proteins | sample AgamicOrSfe_FD_83781 | JGI IMG/M metagenome (GOLD analysis project Ga0058702, IMG submission 83781) | Agave microbial communities from Guanajuato, Mexico - Or.Sf.e | ecosystem: Host-associated > Plants > Phyllosphere > Phylloplane/Leaf | place: Guanajuato, Mexico | collected 2012-05-30 | reverse complement strand
GGATGGCGATGAAAGGGCAGTGAGAGAGGTGGGCGAGAAGGGGCGTCCAGATTGTGAGTTCGTCGGCGTGGTTGGAGATGATGAATGTGGAGGGTGGGAAGGTGCCGTCGTGGATGGGGATGGGGCCGTGGGGAGTGCAAAGGGAGGAGGTTTGAGCTGTTGTCGGAAAGGGAGAGTTTGGTGTGGAGGCGGGAGTGGTGGCGATAGTGGGCTCACGTACGGTGTCGGCGAAGATGCTGGGGATGAGGATGCGTTCGTGCAGGGTGCGACGGATGGCAGGAGGGAAGGCAGCCCAGGTTCGTCGAGCACGGGCATCGAAGCCCCAGCCGGGGTAGCCTTCTGATAGTAGAATAAACGTCAACACGCCGTTGCCACAGCCGATATCCACGAAGCCCGGGAACGCTGGTTTCGCCTTGCTATTGCTCCGATCTTCACCATCAGAATAGGAGCTGGCAGGATTAGGAAGCTGATACATGTTCTTCCACAACTCGATGCAAAAAGCAGCAATACCCAGGTCCTCGAATATGCCTTTGGTCGCGTCAGTCTGCTCCTGCCAATACTTGTCGAGGAGATCTTTGGCATAGGTGTTCTTCAGACGGGTATAGGTGTCTTGGACACGAGCTTGTGGAATAAGACGATCATGGTGGACGCGCTTCTGATAGCCTGTGGCGAGACCATTGCCGTGGCGGTGGACGGTGGAGAGGAGCTTTTGAAGGGTGCGCGAAAGGCGGTCTGCTGGCGGGGCGGTTGGTTTGGGATCGGGGTTTATGGGCTCTGTGCTAGTTTCGGAGAGTGGAAAGGGTGAGACGTGGATTGATAGCTTGGATGTGATTGTCGACTGTGACGACTCCTGGATACTGCCACTGTGAAGAAAGCACAATCCTTTGACCTTGGGGTGATAAAAGGGCATTTCTCCCTCATTTTGGATATGAGGTAGGTAGACTACAAGATTGTCTTCTTCCTCTTTCTCGTCCTCGTCGGACTCTACGTGCTCATCCTCAGGCGATCCTTCGCATTCAGACGGCCTCACCCGTCGTCTCCTGCTGAAAAAGTGACAAGTCTGCGCTAGCGACTTATCCAACTTTGTGTTCCTCGGGATCATCTGCCTCACCATCGTTCGTCTCAATCGAAATCCATCCACGCTCATCACTCTCGGCCTCAGCTCAGCTCGCATATGCTTGATGAAACTGCTTAGTTGTACAGGTTGATCACCTGACAGCAGTATGTCACTACTTGCTGCGTCAGGATCGAAAGAGCTATCCGATGCACTATCCCAGAGGATGTCTGCTCGAAACACAACACTGCTTGTTATGTTAGGATTGCGGATGAGGTTGAGCATGACGGCCTCGAAGTTTTCGGCGTCGAAGGAGCAGGGTGTTGAGATTGCTTGGTGCATTGGCAGAGTAGTAAAGCTGTGGGAGGGAGTGGACTGGAGATAGCAGGTAAATTCACTGGGCGTTTTTGGCATGGCCATGGTGGGCTCGAAAGGGAGTAGTGAGGCAGCCATGGCAGGAGTTGGTACACTTGCTGATGCTACGAACGCATACCCTCTTCGAGTGATGTCTCGCGTCGCTCTTCGGGCATGGACTTGTGTAATGTCCTATCATCGTCACTCAACGCGTGGCTCGGGGAGGCAGTAAGTTGAACCCAGGACAGATGATACAGACTTGAAACAATGGAAGATGTGAGGAACGGAGTTTCGTACGAGCGCCTGTGATTGGTCGACAGCACCGGAGACGTTCCGACCACACAGCTCAAGAGGCAGACACTCGCAGGATTGATCTTTGATCTTCACCTTAGGCATACAATGTCCTCGAATCCTCCACCGCTACCTTCTGCTTCAAGGCCACAACCTCTACCATTCTCCCCACGAATAGCCACTCGCTCACCAAATGCCACCGCAGTCCCAGCCCGCCCACGTTCCCTCCGTCCAGCAATCCTCGCAATATCCATCGCAGCCATAACAGCCACAGGCGCATACTATGGCGCCTCGCTCAAGACCGATCAGCAAGCTGCCGAGAGTGTGCGGGAACGCGCTGCAATGAGTGTGGACGAGCGGCTGGAGAGGCTAAGAATCACACGTATGAGGTTGGAGCGCGAACGTAAGACTTTGGAGGCCAAGATGGAAGAGGTTGCGGCGCGGAGAAGGGAAAGTGAGCGTGTGGCGATACTGAGAGGAGTTGAAGGTGGGGAGGGGGGTGCTGTCAGTGGGAGTGCGGAAAAGGGGTGAAGTGCTGGAGACTACATGGAACATACTGATTGGAGCATGGATCGCTCGACGCAAGATTGCAGATAGACTGCAAGTCTGCATCGCCGGCTCGTAAAGTATTCAGCCTGTCAGCTGTCAGCTGACGAGCATTGAGTCGACGTCTAACATCCGGAGGCACATTCTGCGCCCCTAGCTGGTGTTTCGACGCCCGCGTCGGAGAAAAAACAAAGGATTCTGACATCGAGAAGGCCTGAAGATCAATCAAGTAAGCGAAGGGCAGGCGTGTACATGGCGCCCCAGGAAGATTTCACGATAAGAAAGCTTGGGAGCATGCGACCCCGAAGAGTGAGGATGGTTATGGCACACTAGGAGAAAAGACAGTCAATGATGTGGGGCCGTGAAGGTTATAGATATTTTCCACAGCCTACTGGGAAGTTGTCTGAAGTCTATTCAACAAGAGGATTCAAGCACATGATGAGGACCATATGGGAGTCTGTGTGCATGATACTGTGTATTGCGCAGACAGAGGAACCCTCAAACTTTGGCTATCAGAGACTCTGGAGCTGCTTGGGAGATGTATGCGGGGTGGGAGATACCCCTTATCAAAAGCGCTGTTCTATGCCATGCAATCGAGGACTTTCGGCGACGGCCCTCCTTATGATCGCCCGAGACAACAACAGCTGGAGTTGCCTCAATAGTTGTGCGCTGCGAATCTCATCATCGACGCTCCGACGTCGAAAACAGCTACCTGAGAGAAAAGGAACACGCCACCGAGAATAGGTTGTCCATTTCTAATTCGATCAGCTTCTTCAGCATCATCAATATGGATATAGCTTGAGTGTACTCACTCATTGTTGTGCATATCAAAGATACCGACATGGCAGTACTTCTCGCCTGTTGTGCTCGTGTAACCATTCCATCCAACGTATGGCACGATGATGTCTGCTGAGCTGACGTTGAAGACCGTACCTCCGATCTTGACGCCGAACGGCGGAGCGACATTGTTGCAAGGCGTCCAGTAAAGACCGCGGTAAGATACAGGATGAACATCAAATGAAGCATAATATCCCATTGCGACGTCCGTGGGCACCTGCGGTTGTTAGTGGTACCTCAAACACAAGGCACATCGAAACACTCACGTATAACCCATATGTCCCGGAGTCTATGATGGTATGTAACTCTGTCGTATGGTCTGTGGTGAGACCATCTATACCATTGTAGATATAAGCTTCGGGCAGGATGCCGTAGAAAGTCATGTTGGTGGCAAGGGAGTGCCGTGAATATTGCCAGGGTATGATGGGAGTGCTCGTGAAGGCAGCTGGACCGACTGATACAGGCGGCAGTCCGCCGAACGCCAGATAGCCGCCAGGAGACGAAGTGTTGCTCGTTGGTCTAGTCAGACTTAGACTGAATAAGGGGGGATTCAGTCCTTGCATGATCATGCTGGTCACGATTGGGGAGTAGTGAATCCGATCCCTAGGTGCTGTCCCTGTGCTAGTCTGATGATCGAGTGCACCGTTGGTACCAATGTAAGCGCTTGTGAGAGTGCTATAAGCGAGACCAATGAGCCCAGAGATCGTGCCGTCTCCAGTCCACCAGTAAGATCTGTCAACAAGTGCGATCTCCTGATCCTTCACATTGATGCCAGCAATGGTAACGTCCTTAGTGCATGTTAATAGGTTGCAATTATGGTACCAACGACCTCTAGAGAGCATACAGAATATCCGAGATTACCACTGACAAACTCTCTAGCAGGTTGTTAGCCTACGACTTATAGATGAAGATGCATGTCCCAATTACCCATCGCCATATGAGATATTGAAGTTTCCATCTCTGATCGGGTCGTATGTTCCATTGTAGACAGGTCCAAAATTACAAGTGGCCTCTGATACGTCTCGATCCTGGCTGTCAACGCATTGGAAGCCTTCGGAAACGATCCAAGTGTCCGATGAACCGGTACTGATGATTGTCAGAACTTACCACAATGATAAAAAGCTTCACTCACTCAAGGAGAAGCACAACATCCTGTCCACGGATACTGACGTTGACTCCAAAGGCTCCCCAGCCAGAGTTTTAGCAAGTGAGAGGTGCTGACCCATAAAATTTAGCATGGCCAGCATTTTGGCGTTCAGGCAAATGGATGAGATCAAGAGTGTTTGAGAAAGAAGCGAAAGGTAATGACGCAGGAGCTTGTCGTGGTTCAGGAGGCGGCGCTGTACACGGCATCCAGAACGGCCAGCAGAAGCCAGCGACAGTGTTGGACAGAAAGAGCATATTAAAATTGTATGATTGCGATTCTGGCAAGGAGAAATATATCCTTTGATGAAAAAAAATGTTGTGCTAAACAGACCGTGGTTATGTGGATGTGTGTATTGTTTGTATGGATGTTTAGCAAAGAACGGAACTTATTTCAGAGGATGCATTTGCAATGACATTTGAAAGCCTGGGCTAGCTGCCCTACGACAGACGGCAGGAGCTACCACCGCACAAACAACATTGTGCGGAGTGGCCTCGTCTGCCCATGGAGAGTGCCGTGTAGCTTCTAAAGCGTAGGTTTGGCGTACGATCTCTTGACGTGATTTAAGAGAAGCTGGCCCAATTACGGATACACGAGATAGGCAGTAGATATCAGAATTCAGCTGGCCATTTGCAGCTAGACCGCCAGGACGCCGGGATCCATAAACATCTCAGCTACCACCAACATGACTTGGTTCGCGCCACCCACTCATAGAGTACGACAACAGACTCTTCCTTGTTCTCGCAGTGCCGTACCGATCAACACCACTCTTCGTCGGCGAGATCTGCGAACTACTTGTCACCATTTCAGGCTCCTTGACTGTACTTGGTCTCCTGGACGCTGCTGTGTCTTCATGTGCTGCGTTGTCGATTACTGTCCAGAACTGTTTGTCAAGACTGCAGTTCTCCAAACAATGACATCCACATCCAACCTCACAGTCGTCCTCGAACTGGGTTCCCACCTCGTCCGCTGTCCACATCTCGAAGCAGTGCTGGTGCGAAGCATGTCCACAGTCCACACATGTCTTGTGCAAGCCTTGGACAAGCTCGCCGCAGATACTGCAGCAAACATTTGCAGATACCTTCTCGCAGCCCAGACAACGCCGTGAGCCAGACCTTGAGGTAACAGTACTGGGAACTGCTTTGCGGCATCTCGTACACAGTAGGCTTATCTCAAGCCCAATATGAGCTGGTGCTACCTCCTGTGAACGACCATGCGTCGGTGTAGCATCTTCTGACACTTTGAATAGTGGCTCAAAGTGATTGAAGCTCAATAGTTCAAGATAACGTTCGGTCAGGTTCCAGGCGTCAAGATGCCCAGCATATTCTTCTCGCCAGTGCTTGTGTTGCCAAGCATTTTGCGGCGGCACAAATGCATTCGGGAAGCAAGCCTCATCGTCGAATTGATCTTGATTCTTCAGTCTGATCCGGAGGTTTTTGCTGCGAGGCTCATCATTAGTATCACCAGCATCATCATGTCCGGCAGTGCTTGCAGATCGTGGATCGACAGCTGGTTCAGAGAAGCGTACGGATCCTGCTTCTCCTTTCACTCGAGACTTCGGTATGGGAATGGACGCAGAAGGGGCAGATGTTGATAGCTCTGCAGTCGCCGCACCCGCGGCCTCTTTCCGCTGCAATGGTGGTGAATGGGACAACAAGAACGCAACCTTGTTGAAGGCATTTCCTACGATCGAGCTGGACCTCCGAAGAACGTGCTCTGGTGATGCACTGAACCCTTTTGCGGATTCTAGAGCACCGCCGCGTGGTAGTAATATAGGCACCGCTCTAGTCTTGGTCCCATCCTCCATCTCGGCAACGATCGTGGGCATGGAGGTCGCACTTCCCGTAGGAGCTAGATAGGTATGATCAGAACCTACTGACGAGCCTGTGCCAGAGGGTAGAGGCTTCATTGAAGATCGCAATGGAGCAGCAGCGGGTGGTGGCGGTTTCGCAACTTCAAGGCTTTTGGCCAATTGAGTATTTGGCCAGTACGGAAGTGAGAAGGCAGGAACATTTCGGTTGCTAGAGAGGCGCTATATGTTGTCAGTGATGAAGATGCAAAGAACACTTATTTACCAACCTCATCATTCCTGTATAAGACTGCCTTTGCATCAGATGGGGAAGGTGCAGGCTCAAAGAAGATGCACGACAACATGGCCAACATTTGGACATCGCCCACGTTAAGAAAATGTTCGAATCTGCGTTCGCGTTAGTGAGGTCCCTTTCCGCACATTTGCAAATGATTACTTACATCGCTTGAACGAGATACTCGCTTCCCAGCGGATGCTGACCCCACTTGACATGAGCTTTCAGCTTAGGCTCTCGGACTGCCGTGGGATGATCGAACCCAAAGTCAAGGCCACTATCCTTCCGCTTTATGTGCACTATGCCGCGCTTAGCGACCACCGAAATGGGTTCATTGTGAAGCAATTCTGGTGTGATATGCAGAGGAACCTCGTCACATAGTATGAGTCGCACAAGGTCCCAAACATCCCCAAGTTCCGGATACCCTCGGTCTCGAGCAACTTCAGCATTGTGAGCACATACGACGTCGCCCTGGCCGACAATGATGTATGCTTCGGCCAGTGATCTTTTCGGGTAACCTGAATCATCCTCCTCAATACTGTACACCGAAACGTGCATTCGTGGCTTCCGCGGGTCAATCATCGCGTAAGACTGCTGCTGGGACTGCCCAGTGGACCGATCACGCGAGCGATCGATTGACCTCGATGGTCGTGGTACCACACCAGCACTCCAGAGAGTGAACGAGGAGAAGGGGACCACATCTCCGGCTCCTTCCGACGATCCGAACGAGCTAGATCCTGACGAGAACGACTCTTCTGACGATTGCGAGTCGGTCTCATTCAAGATTGGCTTCACATCACCGGCATGCTTATTCAAGGCATGCTGGAGATTCCCAAAGCCTTCGAACAGGTCCTGCGATTTTGCGTCTCTTGACAACTGACTAACACTACCCAATAGTGACGACGCAGGCTCCGGTGAGGGAAAGAAACAGACAAGCTTTCCGCTGGGCACGAAGAGTGCCGCACAATGCTTTGGTATTGGTACGTTGGCATTCTTTTGAAGCAGGTCCCCTGCACTACTGCCAATCTGACGCGATCTGAGGCCTGCCATTTGTCCAATTACGTTGTCTTCCTCGTCGGATGAGCTTTCCTCTGACGATGGGATATCAAGTTCATCGTGCCGTAACTGATTAATGGTTTTCAACCATGCAAGGCTCTGCTCTAGTGTCTGATCTCCAGTCACGTATCTGAAAACTGCGGCAATGCATCCTTGCTGCTCTTGCTTATACTCCTCGCACAAGACCTTAATCTCAAGACACATCCTTTGAAAAGCACCCTCGGATATTGAGGAAGTCTTCTCGATGATGAAGTCCGGGACGTCTTCTTTCGGATATCCTGGAGGGAAGAATATCGTCATCTGGACGTAGACTGAAGCTCGGTCGAGGCCGAAAGGACCATTCGCAGATACAGCAATGGTACGAGCCGGCACACTCACGTCTTCGAATGTAACGTTCTTATATCGATCACCTGCCGAAGATATCTCTTCTGCCAAGCTCTCGGGCGAATCCCAGGGCAGTATCTGAGACGCCGTCGTGATAGACGTGCTATCACGAGGACTACTAGTATCGTCCTTTGTGCTTATTTTGACACCTCTCATCCACGATATCGGATTAGCTTGCTTTTGGTCACTACTACTGACGCGCATGCCGCCTTCAACACCTCGATGCACCCTAATCGACGCCATCGAATCTGGGACAGGCAGTGTACGACTGGAGGCATTCAATGCGTCACTTATAGCGCTTCTTCGTCTGTTTGAATCCGCTAGTTGCAGCAAGGGAGCAGCCGAAGCATTAACAGGTTTGTCGGGATTATTGTAGGATCTGTACGTTGCGCCTTTGCGACTGAATCGCTGCTGAGCATGTAGGGACTGGCCCTGGTGATACCCAATTTTATCAAGCACTTCTTCAGACATAGGATGCAGTCTCAACTGTTTGTCAGCAGCCCACGAAACTAGTTGAAAGGAACGGTTGTCCATGCCGTTGTCCTCTCCATGTCGCACTCTCCAGAGAAACTCCTTGACCTGGTCTGTATGGCCTTCGAAAGTATGCACTGGTTCCACAGGAGCGTCTTGCGGTTCTCCCTCGTGCAAACGCCTGTCATACAAATGTAGCTCGTTGTCACCGCGTTGCGGCATGGCCAATACACCATAGCCGAACGGTGTGTGCCTGGCTCTCCAGACTGGATAAGGTGTATGTATCGTTCTCATCAACATATTGTCCTCGTCCGCTGTGTAGTCCCACAACTTAATCGTCCGATCAAGGGAGCAGGTTAGGAGATGTGATGCCTCAACCCGGTTCCAGTCTATTCCGTAGATCTTAGTCAAATGCGCGTCGATGGTGCGCAACGGGTGGGAGTCTGTTCGTGTATCCCAGATGTGGAACTTCTCATCATGAGACGAGGCAAGGATATGACTATCTTGACGATTCCACTTAACCTGAGTTGCACCCGCATACCAGTCAGCGAAGCTGATGACTGGCCGGGCAGGCGTTCGCAGATCCCAACAATGTATAAAGCTATCCACCGCACATGTCGCAAGCATATCAGGATCGTGAGCTGAGAAGTTAATATCAGTCAAGGCCCGCGTGTGGGCTTGCAGGACATGTTCCACGGCCTGCGCTGCCGGAGCCGCGACATTCCAGATGAGCGCTTTCTGGTTCGATGTGCTAGCAATCCAATAGTCTCGAGATGCGAAAGGTGACCACTGCACATCTGCCACTTCCCAAGGTGTTCGGTGCGGCAGGTATCTCGGAGGTGAGTATGGATTGTCTAAATCGATGATGTGTAGTCCCAGACGACTTGAGGGTATTAGCAGACGCTGGGCGACTGAGCGTAGCCTACGTACGATGCCAGAGCAACATCTCGACCTGCTGGTGAGATAGAGGCTGATCCCACAGGCTCATTCACATCGAAAGACGCCCTACTGTCGAATGTTGACTGCAGGTTCGAGTTGCCTGCGTCTTGCCCTTCTTCATGGTCTCCATTCTCTTCCATCGTGGAGCGCTTCTCTTCCAGTTTGCACAGTCCGCAAAGGCATGGTGTCAGGTGACTCCGCTACTCTTGCAGCGCAGTGGACTGGTTGCGGCCGTACATGCATCGGAGCAAGAGCGAGGTGATTGCGGGGAAAAGCTGGAGAGACGTCACAACCCAATCGTCACGATACAAACACTGGCAATCGCCAATTCACTACTGCCAGCCTGCCAGAAGTCGACATTACTGCGTGACCCAAGCAAGAAAACGTTTCAGCATCAAGATATCCACCATTCTTACACGACTCATTCGACTTAGCACAACACAATGAACAGCGCCTTACCGAAGCGAATCATCAAGGAGACAGAGCGGCTGGAGAAAGAACCGTGCGTCAGTCGTGCATGAGGCTTCTTAGCTCGATATACTGACTATCAGCATCAGTGTGCCCGGCATCAGCGCTGTCCCGCACGACGACAATCTACGATACTTTGATGTCCTCATTGACGGACCAGGCCAATCACCGTACGAAGGCAAGCTAAAAACTTCTTCAGCTTCTGAGCTGCACTGACAGTCGATTATTCAGGTGGAAAGTTCAAGCTTGAGCTCTTCCTACCAGATGACTATCCTATGACGCCGCCGAAGATCCGGTTCCTCACAAAGATCTACCACCCTAACATCGACAGACTAGGCAGGATATGCTTGGACGTGCTAAAGAGTAAGATTAAATGGCACCGTGTGTGAAAGGCATTGTTAACATTCGTCAGGCAACTGGTCTCCCGCCCTACAGATCAGAACGATTCTCCTCTCGATACAAGCTCTTCTCGGAGCACCAAATCCAGATGACCCTCTAGCAAACGACGTGGCGCAACGGTGGAAAGAGGACGAGCCAGCAGCTATCCAGACAGCAAGAGAGTGGACAAAACAGTATGCGTCTGCATAGAGTGCTGGCTTCGAAGAGGAAGGACTAGGACAGCAGGACTAACACTAGACTTTACGTTATGTGCAATGGGACTTTATGAAGAGGAGCTGGTCGGGGTGCGATCAGGCTGTGAGGTGACATTTGGTCACGATCAGGAACATTAGGTATTCCTGGTAGGTCTGTTATGAAATGCAGATGCCAGATTACAGCATCAGACGAAATGCAGATCGGCCGGTGTGAGACCGAAACAAATACGAAACTGCAACGCGAGCTTGTTTCAGCTTGAGCTTAGGTCCCACTTTTATCCTTGCTCGCTCTTCACGCACTCATCTATCACTCAGCTTGATTTCAACTCCGTTCTGTCATCTTCCTTCGTCATATACTTGCTTCCTATTCACGCTACATCGCAACGCGCCACTATTTCACATTCAGAGCATAGCTCAATCCTGACAAGATCGATCCCACCGAGTCACGCGTAGCGAAGCTCTCCACCCTTATAGTAAGTCTGTGAAATGGATTCGCGGAGGCACGGCAGCAGCAGTGAGCACGATCCGGCTCCCATTGGCGATACTTCTAGCCGCTCAAACATTCAGCCTGGGCTACGCAGACATGATTCACTTGTCAGTGCTCTCGAGTTCATCAACACCACGACTCCGTCCTCTCCGTCAACCCGAGCTTCGAATACCTCCAGGCAAAGTCAGGATGATCACGTTCCAGATGCGGGGAGTACCGAGCTACGCTCCTCTATCTCAAGGTCAATGGCACCATCACTTCTTCCAATCTAAGATTGAGCTCATCGTTCTCAGCTCTAATAATCGTACCTCCCGTGAGCAAGCCGATACTGGATCGGAATGGACCTCGGAAACGACTCGGAACCTCCTTGAGCGTATCAAGCAGATGAGAGAGAACGCACAATACCTGCCAGAAGTACCATCTTCCACAAACCTATCACCTTTGTCGCCAGTGACATCAAGCTCGTCAAACACAAGAAGTCCACCGCCTCCCACCTCACCACCGACATCTTGGAGTAGTCGTCATCTTAGTCCGAACATCCGGCGCGACTCACTCACCAGCCTCTTCAGCGGTACTGGATCAACAAGCCTAAGATCAAAGATACCTAAGCTCAATCTGAAGAAGCGCTTCAAGAAGCAAGTCGATTCTGAAACCAATCTAGTATCCGATTCTGCGCTTGCAACACGAGCAAGACACATTCCGCTGGTCGGTGTGGGCATAAGTGGCGTCGATCCATTCTGTGAATCACAATGCGATGAGACTGTAGGACTTTCGCGTGAAGACTCCGATGCCACTCTGATGCCTCCCAAAAGCCGACTATCATACTCTTCGCAATGTAGTGAGGACGCATCAGAGATAGAGCAAACCTGCCAAAATGCTTCTTCTTCTACTTATTCGATCGTCTCACCAAAAATCAGCGTCGACGATGCAGATTTCCGCCATACCCCGACCCTCTCAAGAGCATACTCAGCCGATCTGCTCGCGAGACCGGAGCGACGCACGCCAGCTGAGCTCCTTCGCGCCCATTCAGAAGATCTCTTGTCCTTATCGAAACGCAACCATGCAGAACCCTCGGAGTGTGCCTCTCCAGCGAGGACGGCATCTTCGAGCTTTACCTTGAAGAGACTCCGGAGCAGTAATCCCTTAAGCGTGGAGAACAGAAGTATCAGTGATGGAGGTCATCAAAGGCCAGCCATGCGGACCCAAAGATCACGTTTCAACAGTGCATTCTCATTTCCTGATGTTGAGTCTCACTCATCGTCGCTCAGTTATGCACAACTCATGGGCCGGTTGCGACGTGTCCGAGGGGTTTCCAAATTATCCAAACAGTTTGGCGGGTCAAGGCTTGACGTGCTTGCTGCTGAGTCTTCGCCGCCCGATGCTGGCCAGAAGGACTATCAAGTCAAGGATGAGAATCGACAATCATATGATGAGCAGGTATGCACTTCAGTGATATCAACGCATGGCTCTAGATCTTGCTAACATGACCAAGCTCACAGATCTTCGCGTCAAGCTCTCACTCCCGGCACAGGACGTCTTTCACACTGGTCCAGCTCACTTGGCTCATCCCAACCACGAGTTCGTTTGGGACACCCGTAATCTTCGCTGTCTCGTGTGCCCATCAGCTCCAAGTCCCATGCCGACGGTCACTTCCACGATTTCCGGAGACCACGAGCTCGGACTCCCCGTACGTGCACCCCAGAATGCAACACATCTGCATCCAGCAATCCGTCCAGGTTTCGCCAGCAAGCTCGACTTAAACAACACAGCCAGCGATACATGCGCCTTTCCCAGTGCCTTCAATGAAGCAAAGTCCTCTATCACCAACCTCGCATACGTGCATCCAGCACTGCGCTCTAGGCTTCTTCCAACCACCAGCACAACGCCGACCACACTCAACGCACAGCCTCCGTCACAACCCGCCCACACCGCTCTGACCTGCTCCCTCTGTCCCACAACCTGCTGCATCTACTCCTTCCTCCTCTCGCAGCCCCTCCTGCCCAACTCTCCCTCCCTTGCGCTCTTCTGCGACATCATCAGGCTGACAGCGCTTGGAACGCCTTTGGGTCGGAGTGGCGGCCGCAATCACTTCTCGACGTTTGTGAGGTGTAGCAATGACGGATGCGGAAAGATGGTGTGTCCGGGGTGTGCTAGCAGGTGTAGGTTGATTGGGTGTGGAGAGGTGGTATGTCGAGGGTGCAGGGAGGGTGGGGAGGGAGGGAACGGCTGGGTTTGTGACTGGCATGGGGAGAGGAGGTAGGGTGTGTCGAGTGAAAGGTGAAACTGGAATGGGATTGATAGCGGTTGGAAAGAGACGAAACTGGTGACTGTTCGGCAACAAAGACGAAAAAGACGATTCAGATCGCGACACTCATTCTCTCGAGATCATATGGTGCTAGTGCAAGACTAAAGCTGTCTTCGAAGTTACTAGCTACGGTGCATATCATCGTACAGACGCTCTTGCGTCTCATTATCATGAACTCAGTTGATCCTACGCTTCTTCTCGACATGTTCGCCTGCCTCATGTGGTGTTGTCGACACCTCCTTGATCATCTCTCCAGTCTCATCTGCTCGCGTACTGGACTTTCCAGACAGCTCGTCCGTGTCTGACCAGTATGGCAGTGGTGCAACAATGCTGAATGAGAAAAGCGTCTGTCCACGTTGCGCCCTAGCCACATTCTTGTTGCTGCCTTCAGCGACTGCCTCCCGCTCGCTGGAAGGTCCTACAGTGAAGTATTTGTCGATTGCTTTGGCGCGTTCTTCTGCACGTTCGTTGCCGAAGATGCTGCTGCGTGTACCTGATTTCTTCTCCTGCGCAGAGCTGCTCGAGTCCTGCTTCTTCCCGTCTTTTCCATCCTTCTTCTCCTTCTGCGCAACGTCCTCCTCGTCCTCGGCAGCGTCAGAGAAGTTCCACATCTCGTTGACTTCACCCCGCAGAACTGCAGTTCCCCAGAGCGCTGTCAGCACAGCCGGAACAAGATAGATCAGGGCTGGTTGTGGATGCGATGAGATCTGCATGGCTGCTAGAGTAGAGACCATACCAACAACGTAGCCGACCAGGCCGGCAGTGAAGTATGGCTTGGGGAATGTGTTGCGTGGTGTGTATGAACGTGCAGATTTGCTGGCACTGTAGAAGGATAGAAAGGTCGATGTCCAAAATCGGTCACCCCAGGCTTCGGTGATGGGTGTGTACAGAGCTTTGATCAACGTGCCTGCTTTTGGAGTAGTCGCAGTCACTTCAGCTGTCTGGGATTCGGTAGACTTGGTGGCTGCGTCTGTAGGCTCATGCTGAGCCTCAGCAGCCTGGCTCGTCGTTTGCTTGCGCAGATAGAACAGATATAGATCGAATCTCAATGCTAAACCAATCATGATTCCCGGTAAAACCACATCCCCGAGACCAAGCATAGACAAAGCTTTGCTTGCCGGGTCTGCGTCAGCATCTGGAGGTCGGGGAAACAGTAGCTTAATGGGAATGTCCAGACTCTTCGCCACAGTGACCATCATTGGTGTCTTGAAGACCATGTAGAAGTCGTAGCATAGTAGAGCGCCTAAGAGCATTGTTCCAGTCGTAAATGTCGTGGGTGACATGAGTTGCAGTGCACCATATGCGAAGCCAAATCCCATGAGGTTTGTAAGGTACCAAGGCTTGTCGACGAGGTTGTAGTAAAGGACAGTAACGATGCCCACAGCAAGACCTTCTATGCCATGTATGCCAAGACGATACCTGAAAGCTCCAAATGGCTGCGAGACACCGGAGAAGGTGAGCTTGCGATTCGGCAGAATATGGAGCGTCCAGAAGATGTTGAGAAGAGCTTGTGGCAGTGACAGACGAGAGAACATGCCTGGAAGCGGTGATAGACGGTGAGTAGAGATGGCCACATCGTTAGCAATCGCCCGCTTCTGCTTGGGTTTGACGTGGTAGATAATTCCGCGGTCAACGAAGTCGTGTGGAAACAGGAAAGAGTGGAAGACATCGAGAGCATCGGAGACTAATTTCGAGACTGAGAAAACGCTGAATGCTGCAAAGTACCAGTTGAGTATCTTGTTGAGCAGAGCCAAGTCTTGAAGCCACTTGATGAGGAAGTACAGGCCGGTCAGGGTTGCTCCTGCTAGAAGGGGAAACATGATTGCATCGTACGGTGATAGACCTTCCATCTTGACCTCCTCGACCTCATCCTCATCATCGGCATCTTCGGTACTCTTTTTTGTCTTGGGCGGCTTGGCGGCAGAAGAAGGTCGAGAGAGCGAAGCATAAGATCCAGCAAAGATTGGAAAGATGGCGCTAAGTAGGAGATGGCCGTAGGTTGGTAGCAGAGGCTGGACACGAGCAAACTCGAAGGCGAGCCAGCCTAACGAGGTCGTCACAATCTCGGGCAGATGCATGTTGCAGGGCGGCTATAGGTGGACGAAGTTACTTCGAGGATGAATGTCGAGTGGCGAGATTTTAGAAGCTGGCCTCAATATCGCGGCTCGGGGTTGGGCACACTTATCCACGAGTGCAGTTCTGAGCACAGCGTAGAGACAATTTCCACTACACGTCAGAGTATGAATGATTTCTCTCGCAAGCAGATAAACAATTGTGGGATGTTGTGTTATGTAAAATGTCTCGATCAACAACGACCGACTCTTTCAAGCAGCAAAAGCAGATCCAGAGCCGGAGATACAGGACGAAGCTATTCCTCTGACGC
>Ga0058702_10000543_pt1 | contig 15405 bp, 19 predicted proteins | sample AgamicOrSfe_FD_83781 | JGI IMG/M metagenome (GOLD analysis project Ga0058702, IMG submission 83781) | Agave microbial communities from Guanajuato, Mexico - Or.Sf.e | ecosystem: Host-associated > Plants > Phyllosphere > Phylloplane/Leaf | place: Guanajuato, Mexico | collected 2012-05-30 | reverse complement strand
GGGCACTGCAGGCGTGGGAGGCTTCCTCGATCTTCCGAAGCTCGACCTGAGCATCAAGCAAGTCAAGGGCACAGATACCAACTGCAATCCTACCGAGAACGGTACCGTACTTCAAGGTCTCGCAGATCAATATGGACCTGTCATCAACATCGTTCCGGAGGTTGTGTAGTTGGTGCTATTGCATAGGCAAAGGTCGAGATCCCCGGCTATGCGGCACTGGCCGACGCGCAAGTGACAACTTCATTTGCTACTACGTTCGCAGCACCGACGGCCTGTCTTGCCGCAAGAGTGCTTGCTGTCCCCGCCTGCAGCTCAGTGCTGCAAATGCTTGTGGTGGGTGCAGGTCTTGTCTTTGGCTCGCTGTTTCTTTTCTGAAAAGACTGCTGTTTGCATGTTTCGCGCGGAGTTCTGGACATTGCATTGTAATGGAAGTCTGGTGAGAGACAGCATGGTACTCTCAAATGACTCTCCGTCACGAGAGGTGCAAGTAGGACATGTCACAGGACGAGGCGTGGCCACAGAGCACTAGCAGATAAACTCAGGGTAGCTTGTTTAATATCAAGTACAATGACTTCCCTGCTTAGGATGCGGTCATGCATACGTGGACGAACCGTACACACTATGGCAAGAGAATGCACAGACATGTCCTGTTGTGTTAGGACGCGATATGCAGGATGGTGGTGACGTGATGGGGCTTGGCACATGGGGCACATGGAAGAGGAGCACGACGTGACACCTCTGAATAGAATACTTGTGATGCACAAACTTGCATAGTTTCATCCATTCATTCGCCACTTTGGATTTGCTAGTGAGACACCTTGCCTCTATCCGGAGTTCTGCATGCTTTTCACTGCCATTGTCTGCCAATATAGGTCGTCGCTAACGCTGTCGACCTGTTCATATCCTCTGCATTGCACCTCCCATTCCATCTCATGGCTGCAGATCCACTCATATTGCTTCGACTCCTTCAAGTCTCGTAGGCATAGACCTTTGCTTTCGAAATGATGACGGCCTGGAATGAAAAGTCAGCACTGGACTAGGTTATGTTAACCTAGATCACTACCTCTTGGCTGTCACTGCTACAATCGTACTTGTAGAGGCATGGGAAGACTGCCAACTTCACCATCTTCGCGGAACCTTCGTTTTTCTCAGCACCGGAGATATCCTCCATCTGGATTGGGTCCAACAGAATGCCTCGCTGCACATTAATGTGCGGCATGGTAAAGCAGAAGCGCGAATGCTGAGCAGCGCACTTATGGCCAAGCTTCACGCTCATTTGGAGAATCTCAAACAGATGCTGCATTCGAGTGTCATCTTGGCCCGCACCAAATACTTCCTGACCGAGAAGATCGATGTCTTCACACATAGTAGAGATCCTTTCGTGGATGATCCTTTGCAGGTTCGGGGGGTACACACTGTTGAACCTTCCGGCAGTCCGAGCACGCCACTCCTCATAATCTGGATCACCAACTTTGCAACGATCAGCAGACTTCGACCAGGAGGGCGAGATTGCAGACTTACCTTTCGATGAGTCTGCAAGGTGAAAGATATTCCCAGAACTCTTATCACTCTCAATGCCGAAGTAGAAGTCGCCAAGGATGCGGCTCAGCTCTCGTCCGACAATTGCACAGACAACTTTGATCAGATCAGATTTCGGCATCTCTGCGATGAGGCGCCAGTAGTCGCCAAGCAGGATCAAAGACGATTCAGACATTGCTGGCAGTTCTTCGACACATGCGGGAACGGTCTTTGACTGGCGAAAGCTTGTCTTGACCCAAGACCGGACCTGCTGCCAGATGGCATCCATTTCTTGTTTGAGCTCGGCATCAGAGACTTGGTTCGGCATCCTGCTAAGAGTAGCGACCTTGCGCTTCAGACTGACTAGGTCTTGCTCGAGGGCCTCTTTCTCATGGCCCTGTGCATTCAGCAAGTCCTGGAGCTCCTGGACCTTGATGTTTCTGTCCAAGCACTGCGTATTGAGTGAGTTCTGGAGCTCTGTAATCTTGATGTTCTTTTCCTGGCGCTGCGCCTCGAGCAAATTCTGGAGCTCTTGAACTTTCGTATTCTTCTCCTGGCACTGCGCTTCGAGCAAATTCTGGAGCTCTTGGATCTTGTCGATGTTTTTCTGTGGCGGCGACAAGGTCTTCACCATTGCGGTCAACGTCTTCATCCTGACCAAGCCTTCCTGAAACAGTGCACCCACTTTCTGGTAGCAAGCCATTTGTGCTTCAGTGTTGCCCTGTACTGTGTCGGCGATGAGTCCGAAGGTCAGCTCTGAAGAGTCATCTGCTTGGTCGAGATCTGGCGAAGATTGCTTCCACGCAGCCTGAGTAATGTCACGACGAGAGTTTGTGTTGTGTGCGAGGTTTTGAGATCTGTCCAATCGCTGTCGACAGTTATTGGTCTTGGACTGAATGCGCTCTGATTCCCTCTGCGGAGCTTGACTATGGTCGAGCTCGTCTCTGCCGTGCTGTTGTTCGTTTCGGCCGTCGCTCATTTCGCAATGCTTTCGTTTTTGGCCTTGTTGGTACCTCCCAGAGTTGTTCTGATGAAATGATCTTGTGTTCGGGTAATATGGTCTGTAAGGAGCCGTCATTGTGAAGCAGTCGAGGATGTGCGTGGGGATGCAATAGAACGAATTGAAGAAGAAGGAAAGGTGAGAGGATATAGGAGGCGAGGCAAGTGAGGAGAAAGGCAATCGTCAAGCCAGCAAGATCTGAATCTCACTCTTTGCCTCGATCCAGTTGGCCATGCTTCACTTCTTGTTCGGATTCACCTCAACCCTTGCAAGCACAATCCCGATCTCATCATCCGAGTTTCTTCTTCTATTTAACAACCACCACTTCCCTCTTCCACTTTCATGTGAATAGAATAGCACAAGGCTCCAAACAATCACCCCTCAACACAACCACCGAACTTCGCCATAAGATAGAGAACCTCTCGACGCAGAATGCCCCCGACAGACCCACTTGTCATTGCGATCGACTTCGGAACGACTTTCACAGGGTGAATCACATACTTTCATTGCTTTGAGCTCAACTGACGGAGCTAGTGTTGCTGCGGCTTATAGCAAAACCCCAGAGCTGTACGAGATCATCAAAACGTGAGTCTCAAACTTTTTGGGACAATCTTTCGGAAGCTCACCAGTTCTAGCTGGCCTGGTGGCGGCGGTGTGACAAGCGATAAAGTGTAAGTGGGCAGTGGTCCTTCTTTGAGCGAAGTCTTACCATTCTTAGGCCAACGCAGTTCACCTACAATGTAGACCCTCAAATCACGAATCACCATCAGGATGCTCCAGTCAGTGATGATCTACTTGCACTTATGAGGATTCCAACCAGGCAGGAGCTTAAGGGTTGCAAAAACATCCGCTGGGGCTATGAGGTCCAGGAAGCTGAGGACAAAATCAGCTACGTCAAGCTCTGCTTGGATCCCGGACAGGGACTGCCACCTTGGCTGTCTCACAGGAACATGGCCGCAGAGCTTCAGATGAATGGTCGTACTATTCAAGCGGCAGTTGCAGACTTCCTGAAAAAGGTTCTCGAGTATACCCTCAAGGATCTAACACAACGCTGGGGTGAAGCTTTCATGCGCACCACGAAGAGAGAATACGTGCTGACTGTGCCCGCAATGTGGTCGGACCAGGCCAAGAATAGTACACTGCAGGCGGCGAAGCAAGCTGGGATGACCGGCAAAATCAGGATGATCAGTGAGGTGAGGTTTAGACACAGATTCCGATGGGGTTCATACTGATCACGTTGTTCGAAGCCCGAAGCTGCGGCTATCCATACCCTTACAACCGTACAACCTGGCCAGCTCCATATTGGCGACAATGTGGTTGTTTGTGATGCAGGCGGAGGCACTGTGGATCTCATTTCCTACAAAATCACCAGAGTCACACCATTGCAGATAGTCGAGTCTGCCCAGGGCGAAGGTGGCCTATGTGGTGGAGCGTTCTTGAACTTACGCTTCGAGGAACATATGAAAGCACGTATTGGTGAGGCCAGATTTAATGCGTACAAGTTGGGAAAACATTGGCACAAAGCTCAAGCCTTCTTCGAGAAGGACGTCAAACGCTCGTTCGGGGCGACTTACCTGAAAGAGTTCCAGGTTCCTGTGACAGGCCTGCCGGACGATGAAGCAGCTGGTATCGAAGACAACGAGCTAACACTTACTACCGAGCAGCTAAAGGGCATCTTTGATCCGGTGATCAACGACGTCATCGATCTCGTCGACCATCAAGTCCGGGAGTTGCGAAGTGGTGGTGAGGAAGTCGCCGCTATCATTTGCGTTGGTGGCTTTGGTCAAAGTGCATATCTTCAGCAGCGACTCAAGGCACATTTCCGCACCGACGTTCCACCCGCATACTCTGCCGCTCCAGCGTCCGGTTCCGCCAATGGCTCAGTGAAGAACGTTGAGAACAAAGCTATCGATATCATGGTGTCAACGGACTCCTGGACTGCTTGCGTCCGTGGTGCGCTGCAAAGAGGACTACAGGACTCTATCGTGATGTCGAGGAAATGCCGTTTCCACTACGGTGTCGAATCCAACACGTTGTACCGAGAGGGCATTCATCCTGCTTCGAGTCGCGTGTGGAATGAGATAAAGGATGAGTTTCAAGCCGAGAGTGTTATGAGATGGTACTTGCAGAAAGGCGAGACTATCGAAAAGGATCGTATCGTCACCTTCAGTTTCTCTCTGCCATGGGCCGAGCATCCTCTCTCAGGTAATGGAGAGGTCAAATACAGTACCACACTCTTTGCTAGTGCCGCTCCAGCTCAAGCACTTATGCGAAGCGATGCTAGCGTGTTCAGAGTATGCACCATGAGCGCAGATCTCCGTGCAATTCCCCGTCGCCAGTTCCGGAAGCGTACCGCTACTTCAGGCAAGAAGTACCACTCTCTGCAGTTTGAGCTGGTCATGAAGGTCAATTCGGCCGACATCGAGTTCAGCATGGAAATTGATGGAGAGCCTTACGGTTCCGTCACAGCTTCGTTCGATCATTCGGCCCTTGCGCCCTCTTTCGATTTGACTGACGATTGACATTGCCGTTATCGTCGCATACACAGCTTGGAGAAGAGTGCATGAGTGCGCTTTGATTTTCAGAGGACAATTTATGACCGGATACCGAATGGAATCCAGAGTGGACTTTAAAAGGTTGGTCAACGAACAAAAAAATATTGCAACAGTGGAGTCTATGAGCTCGAGAATATAGCGCGATTAGCACGTATCGATCAATATGTCATACAGGAATGCAAACAAAACCAGTTTCAAAAACACCTCCCGCGGAATGCTGTTGCCGTGCACCACCCCCAGCAGTCCCGGCACGCGCGCCAACGATCCATAAACAGCTCCCCATACATCCTTCCCACTTCGCGTGCCTCTCTTCTCTTCTTCAACTCGCATCTGCGCTCCCTGCTACTTCCACGACTGTCACTCTTTTAGTTCTGACACTCGCTTCGTCCACTTTCCCTGCACTCTGTGCACAACTTTACAAACCCTCTATCCTCCACATCTACGTCCGTACCATCTCTGCAAGCTAGAGATCCGCAATGGCTTTCCGCACGCTCCTCTTCCTCGCTGCCTCCCTGCCCAGCCTGGTGCTGGCGCAGGAGAGCATGTGTTCCGTCCGCACGGTCGTCGTCCCTGTCGTCGTCACCACCACCATCGGCGGCCCAGCCAACACCACCACCTTGTCCAGCGGCGTCAGCAATGGCAGCAACGGCGTCGTCGTATCCACAAGCACCGGCGGCACTGTCATCCCCGTCGCGGCAACCAGCTCAAGCGTTACAGGCGGCTCAGTCACGGCTTCCACGACTTCCAGCTCGACTAGCACTACGCCAACATTGACGCTCTCGACCCAGCCTCCCGGCTACGCATACGCCGGCTCGTCGGTCGCGACCTCGGGATCCGTCGTCAATGTCGTGCAGACTGTGAATGCGCCTCCGGCCACGACCACGGCGACTGTCACGGGGACTAGCACGGCGACTGTCACAAGCGTGCAATACGCGGTAGGTTGCGCCGATCACCCAATAGCTTGGAAGCACAGCTGACGTTATCTGTTCTTAGAGCACCGCCACGGCTCAGGAAACCCAGACTGTTAGTTCCGTATCTACCGTTATTGTAAGTCTTCACATCCACGACACTCGGCTATCGATTTGCAATGCTGATGAGATGCAGACCGGCACTACCTCTGTCACGGCGACCTTCACACCGACTCCTAACGCATACTATGCCGCTTTCCGAAACTTCGAAGACAACGACAGGATCTTGACTGTGACTGTGGCGACTACCACAGCACCGGTGAAGCGATCCCCAAACAGGCTGTTTGGAGTGCTATGAGAGGGTCAAGGGCAAAGATTGGGTTCGAAGGGAATATCATGGTGAACATCAAGGGGTCGGAGAAGTGGGAGATATGCTGGGAAGTTGAGGCTGGGTTTCGAAGAGATATTTTCTGATGTCTCGAATGTTCAGTACGAAGTGATTCAGAGACGGGGACTTTTGTTTAGTTGCGAGACAGTGAAACATCGGTGGCGTTGGGTTGATAGCAATATAGGGCGAATTGCATTGTTGTCTTCCTATCCGGTGTTGTGTTGTGTTTGTGCTTGTCAAGGAATGAAGTCGACGGGAGGTGTTGTGGCTGCCGCGTCTTGTCGATCCTCCGCGTCATGTTCGCCACCTTGGCGTGCTTGGCTCTTCCAATGGCAATTTCGACATGCTCGATTGATTTCGTCCTGATATAATCTTTAACAATATGCCATCTTTCTTTTCATCTACCCACTGCTGATCTGGCCACAATGATCTGCTCACAACTAAGTCTGTCATTACAGTGTGCTCCCCAGAATCGACCATCCCTGCTTAAGACTACCCAACATGACCAGCAGCAATAGCAATGGCTTCCGCCTCGGTCTCGAGTACCTTATCCCGCTCGCTTTCTTACTGCTCATCGCTGGAGGGCCCATCCAGCAATTCCTGTTCGGAGGCCGCGCGTCCTCCGTACTGTCAACGAACGAGGCTCCTGTCCTCGATGCGGACAAACTGGTAGTCCCAGATGCAAACCTGAGATGTCCACATCATTCATACGAAACGCATATTCTCTCAACAGAGCCGCTTGTTGTGTACATTCCTGGCTTTCTGAGCGATGCTGAGGCAGAGCACGTCGTGGAGATTAGGTGAGTGTCTTTGATTTCCCGGCACGTCTGCTACTGGTTCACTATCCTGCTATACCATGAAGCACTATTTCTTTACCTCCCACCACACCTCCACTTCCTCTAACAACCTCCCAGCCTCCCTCACTTTGCCCCCTCCACAGTCTGGTCCGGCAACTCCGAATCCCTCGACCCTACCGTCCGCGTTTCCGAAAAAGCCCCAATTCCCCGCGACACCACCGTAAAATGCATCGAGGAACGTGCGCGAGCGTTTCAAGGCTGGCGTCCCGATGTCTTTGTGGAACGACTATGGAGCCAGCGATATGGACCTGGCGGCCACTACGTCCACCACTATGATGGCGGCCCAGGCCGAGTCAGCAGCTTCATGGTGTACCTGGAGGCGAATTGCACGGGCGGAGGCACTAATTTCCCGAGGCTAAAGGTGCCTGGGGATAGAGGGAAATGGTGCCAATTTGTGGAGTGTGATGAGGATGGTGGTGGAGCGGGGACTATGGAGGGGAAGGACGAGCACGAAGGCGACATTGAGAGGCTGGAAGGTGTGACATTTCAGCCGATCAAGGGTAATGCGGTGTTTTGGCTAAACTATGGACCTGATGGGAGAGGGTATGAAGAAGCGTGGCATGCGGGCTTGCCCGTGACGGCAGGGACGAAAGTTGGATTGAATATCTGGTCGTGGTATCAGAAGGGACTGAGAGCGCCCGAGACATAGAAGACATGTAGAATAGATTATAGCTTGAACCACCTCTACGAACCAGTGAAGTATCATGTCGCACAATCACTGGCACAATCACCGATCCCTGTCCTCCGGCCTGCTCTCCGTCCTCCGTCCGTCTCCTCCATCAGTGTCTCGGAGAGTGCGCCTATCAGTTGGTTACATTTGTGATTATGAGTTGCCGTCTGTACTCCACATGAGACAAGCGAGCGGCCGACGTCGGCATACCCAGCTGTACATAGCCACTTTGTCCTCTTCTCAGATATGCTAAGCAGTCCGATTGAGCTCAAACCAAGGCAATGTTGAAAAGCTATAGTGAACAAGTAACTAGTTCGGCGAGCACGAGACAGATATGTGCTGGCCTCTGCTGGAGGCTGGTTTCAGTAAGTGATCGTGTGCCTTGATTTGCATGCCAAGGCTCGTGACGGGTCTGAGCCCTGGAACCAGTAAAACCAGCAGCCGACGCTCCATCCCGCCGATTACATCTTTTTTCTTATTATCTCTTGTCATATCTGACTACGTCTCATTCCTTTACGAAACTCAAGGTTAAACTCGAACTACGTCTTTGGCCTCAGGTGCAGCCGAGCCATCCTCTGTTCGGCGCGGGACTCAAAGCTCGCGCGGGTGAGAGAGCTGGGCGTCTTCGGACCAGACGTCCGAGTCATGAAGTTTGGGGAGACGCTACAGGTTCGAAGTGTCCCTCAGTGGCGGTCTTGTATGTCCTGACTTCTTCCTCTTCTTCCTCTCGACGATAAAGCCAATCGAACCCTCTCTGTCGCGTACAACTTCAGTGCGTATCTGGAAGCACAAGAAAAAGCCAATGGTGATGCCTCTGATCGACGTCATGTTCCTGGCCGTTTGTGCCTTATCGCATTGCATGCAGAAACCTCTTGTACGAGGAGTGCTAATGCAGGAAGCTAGACAACATTGATTACAATGGTATCAAGCGACTGATCAAGGTCAATACCACACCGGGCAATGGCACTGCCATCTCGATACCTGGCACTGGCGATAGCGTCGGGAAGACCTTTTCCAACCAGCTATTCACCTCTCTGAACGATGAGCACAATCGTTTGAGCTTGTTCGTAAAGAGTAGGTGGTATGAGATTCGAAGTCGTCTGAGTAAGTGCTTAGCTGTCTACACTTGTGTGAATGTTGTGCTTATGTGACAACAGGCTCCATCGAGCGACACCTTCTTCAAGTCCAGGGCCGAGATTTCTCAACTCTGGACCAGAAAGCAGCATGGCAGACACGTCGGAAGTTCTCCAGGATCGAGTCTGATATCCTTGCGTGAGTGACACAGATCTAGTACTGAATATATCCATTGATCATTTCCAGCGTCGGTGAAGAACTGCAAAACCTGTCCAGGTTCATCTCTATCAATCGTCTCGCTATCCGCAAGCTTTGCAAGAAGTATGCGAAATGGTCAGGATCGACCACTCTGAGAGCACGAGTTGAGGATGAGATACTTGGCAAGGAAGGCACTTTCTCAGAATCTATGCTCAAGCCAGCTCTCGAGCAATACACCACATTCTTACACGACGTCCGCGCGCCTTTCGAAGAAACGCCTTCTGCTGTAGCAGCGTCAACATCGCAAACTTCACCTAGCAAACGTCCTTCAACGGCACAGAAAGCTTCACAATCACCCCTAGACTTTGACTGCTCGCTAGATCAATCATCGCCAGATGCAATTGTCGCAAAGTATTGGATACATGCAGATAACGTAACACAGCTTCGGATTCTACTTCTGCAACATATGCGATATGCCAATTTTGAACAAGGTGGTCGAAGACGATCGTCCTGCAACGCCTTGGAGCTATCTAAAGCCGTGGCCGCCGACAACGAGGATAGTAGCGGATTGATTATTCTGGACAATGTCGACACATATGATGACAACAGTGAGGCTTCAGAAGTGAGAAAAGACTTTGCCAAGGCTAGGTGGTGTAACACGAACGATGCTGCGGTGTCTCTTACAAGGTCTGATGCTGCCAGCTCCACCCCATTACTAACCAAGCTTTATCAAACGCAACTCTACGACTTCCTCGACATTCGGAACTCGTCTAACCTGCAGTCCTCATCTGTCGCCAAAGAGCTCCGTGCCTGGCTAGAAGGGCACAAAGATGTCAAACCAGTAGCATGTATACGCTCGCGTAAAAGTCGATTCACAAGCTTGGAAAACAACAACAATGGAAGCATATGGGCAGCGCTGGACGAGGACGTTGTTATGTCTAGCATCTCCTTGAAGCAGCTCAAGTCGTCAGACTTTTATATGAAAAGCAGTCAAGGAGGAAGTCGATTCAAGCATGCTGTACTTGTCGTACATGCCGAGGGTGATGATCGTGGACTCATTGGAATGCTCGACAAATCTCATTTGGTATGTGGTATCAGCGAGTAATCGTAGCACATCAGCTGATCGAGATCTGCCAGACTGAACGAGTAACCGACTTCTCGCTCGAGCAGCATGCAATATACGAATGCTGCAGACCAGCTGGGATGCCAAAGCCATCATGGGTGAGAAGTCCACCTCTTCCATCCCAACTGCGCATCCATCTAATCCACCCCAGCACGCCCAACTCACCAAAGACATCCGCCACCTCCCCGACGCACCACCACCCTTGCAATCTCAATCCCGCAGATCCTCCACCTTCGGCATCTCCTCTCCCCGCCGCACTTCCCGCTCCGGCGCCTCGGGCTCTCAATCGCAAGGTCAAAGCACTGCACCCACAAGCCTCACCCGCAGTCCCTCCGAACCCTACCTAGCAATCTGCCCTCCAAAGCTCTCCAGTCGCGACGTGTCGTCCAAGCTTCGTCAACAGCAGCGCCGCCAGCACACTCCAATCCCCGAAGAAGCACCCGCAGATCAGCAAACCTACTGGAACGAACACGACCACCCTGATTCCGAGTTTGGCGGCGACGACGGCGGATACGTCATCTACATCGATCCCAATGCGTCGATGTTCCCAGGCCAGAAGACACTAGCGAAGTGGTATGGAAGTGTGCGGCGGCTGATTCCGCAGCAGCGGAATGGGAAAGAAGGAGGCGACATCGAAAGACAGAATAGCAGCGACACACTTGCGGATACGGCACATTCGCAGTCGATCTCGATCTCGATTGACAATTCGAACTCGGACTCGGAGGACGACGACGAATCACCGACGGGCGGCAGGAAACCTCTACTCCATAGTCATTCAAATCCATACGGCACTATCGCAGGTACTTCATCTCGTCCTACTTCGGCAGCAACACCTTCACGTTGGACTCGCTACACACATCCCACGACTTCCTCCCTCTGCCTCGCGGCTGCAGTCGTCATACTCGGTATTGTTTCAATCCTTCTCGCTACAGGTCGACGCAAGGCACGGCGGACTGTTGAAGTGGGTGTTCTGGCGGGCGTGGTTGCGGCAATCGTATTCGTCGGGTTAGCGGTGGGTGGAATGGTGAGGAGCGGAAGGGGCAGTGGGAATGGACGCGGTGGAGGAGGAGTGCGAGGGACGAAAGGCATGATGCTGAAAGTGCTGCTGAAGTGGCTGGCGGCTGTGGCGGTCTGTGTTTGGGCGGGGTGGTTGGGGACGGAGGTGCTTCTCTAACAACGTCTGTGCAGGGGTTCGTGGGGCCAGTAGTGTCAATGAGTCAAGGCATTGACGTGATAGTGAGCAGTGAATGAGCACAATGGCTTGATGATGCAGAGTAACATCCCGTGGTCTTGCCAGCGCGGATCCGGTTCCTTGGCTAACTTGTCTTCTTCCTTCCTTTGCTCCTGCCTTCCTTCGTCACCGCCTTCCTCGATTCCTTCTCCCCGCCTCTCCTCCAGACCTTCCATTTTGTCCGATAGTGATCAGCTATCTTCTCGTGGTCAGCCAGCCAGCCAGCCAGCCAGCGAGTACAGCACAGCAACGCAAGCCGTCCTATCCACTCCGCCCAAGCCCACTTTGTTGTGGCAAACACGCTGCAGCTCGACCCGGTTGTAACTCGACTGGTGGCCAAGCGTTCGGGCAACTCCGCTCCATTGCGTGGGCTACTGACGCGTGCCGGGCACTTCCTCATCCGAGACGCTCCTTTACAAGCTCTTGTCGTTATTAGGGGGTTGGCTCCTACCGGCTTTCTGATAGCCAGAGTTCAACGGCTAGATTTTGTTGGTGCCTCTGGTATGGCTTCCGATCTTTACGTTGGACAGATGAGATACAGTCTGCCTCTCAACCAACCTGCTCGCCAAACGCCTCATCCAGCACAGCCACAGGCGCGCTGCACAGATATACCGTCAGCAGCGGTATATCGCGCATCTGCGCCGCCATGGGAGTGTCAAGAGCAGCGGGATGTGCGCCAGCATCTTTTCCTGCCGTATGTGCCATCACCTCAAAGTCCTCTGCCTCGTCTTCGTCTGGGACTGCTGTTCCTGGCTCATGCTCGAGGCTGTCATGTTGCTTCTGCTTCTTGCTCGTCCGTGTAGCTGCGCTGGCGTTGGTGGTGCTGTCTTGGCTACTATCGACGGGTCGTTTGCGCTTCGTGCCTTGCTGTTGCGGATCCTGAGGCGCGGGCGGGCCGGTTGGTGGTGGTTGTGTAGGTTTGGGCTGGGCAGGCTTCGTCTTGATTTCCGTGGGGATCGTGGTCACGGAGGTGTATTGGTATAGTCGCGGTATTGGCGCTTTTGGCAAATGTGTGGCGTTTTTCTGCTCGGCCTCCTTGGCCTCTGTAGTCCTCGCGTATGCGTTACTCTCAGTCGCACGTCTAGCCAAGTCGCGCTTCAGGATCTCGACGATGCTGATGAGTTTGCTCGCAACGTTGGCTTTGGCGCGTATGATCACGACCGTACATATCTTGCCGGGCGGATCTTTCGAGGAGACAGCTTCGTCGTCTGGTCCTTTATTTTGTGCTGACGAGACGGGAGGAAGCACGCCGAAGATGCGCAATATCTGCGTCACTTTCTGGTTGATCTTCGTGGAGGAGATGACATTGAGATTGTATGTGTCGTATAGGGAGGAGTCAAGGACGACAGCGTCGTTCATTGCCCTCGCGCGTATGATGTGGTGCGTGTGAGGGTTTCTCATGTCGAGCAATTATTTAGTCTTCGGCCGGACCTGGATCCGCTGTTGACGTCGATCTTGCATGTGTTCGACATTTATTTATTGTCGCCGGGAAAGGTGTACAGCAGGAGATCAAGCTCTCTGGTTTCTATGCCTGAAAGCTGAAGTATTTGACACAGTCGCAAACTCACCACCACATCTCGTCAGAGAAACGACCAGCATGAACGGAACATTACAACACCTTCCACGCTCTTCCCAGAATACCATCATCGGAAAGGACGTCCGAACCAACAGCATCAATTCCGGTCAACGCTCTCCTCACCTCCAAGGCGAATTGACTGCCCATACGGCGAATGACTACGGTGCTAATAGCAACAAGGCCGACGTCTACCCTGGACTAGCACGCACCAATGTGGCTGCCACACCGGATAAACCTGAGGGTACTACGGAAGATGGATGGGCAGAGAAGCACAAGCACTTATCTGTAATGCAGCAGCATTGTGTGTACTGGGATGCGGATGGGGATGGGGTCATCTGGCCGCAGGATACATACAATGGCTGTAGGGCGTGGGGCTGGAACATACTATTGAGTGCGATTGCAACCTTTCTGATCAATGGGAATCTGTCGTATCCGACTCAGGCTGGAATTCTTCCTGATCCGTAAGTCTGGCTGAGAGATAGCGTCCTTCTCGATCGATCATTGCATCGCACTAATTGCTAACGTGTTGTGACAGCTTCTTCCGCATCAACATCAACCGAATCCACCACGACAAGCATGGCTCCGATAGCATGTCTTATGATAATCAAGGGCGCTTCAGACCTCATGCCTTTGAAGAGTTCTTCGACAACTATGATCGTGGGAATAAAGGCGGCCTGAATATGGGAGACATCTACCATGCGTGGCTTGGACAGCGATTGGTGTTTGACTTCTTCGGATGGTCCGCTATGTTCTTTGAGTGTAGGTAGCGTTCTACACCACAGAAAGGGTAACTCGTACTGACACTCTACAGGGCTTGCGACGTATCTGCTCTTGTGGCCAGAAGATGGGATCATGAAGAAGGAGGATGTTCGTCGGGTCTTCGATGGGTCGATCTTCCAGTTCAAAGCGGATGAGTATGCTAGGAAGCAGAAGCTGGCTGTCAAGCCTTATGGTCGTTGATGGCTGTTCACGTTGCGGTTTGCGGAGAACTGTAGCAATGAGTAAGATGACGATAACGAAGCTCACGATGCCAATGAGACCGGAAGTCCATGATAGAGATAGACCAAGATAGAGACTGCACCATTATCAAAACAATGATACCGCGAAACTCCGCATCTGATCAAATCCAGCTGTAGTTGTAGCGAAGAGAGATGATTCAGCTTCGAAACAATACTGAGCTGCAATGTCATTGCCTGGTGTAGGTGTATCCACGCTATGCTATCCACATGGCGCAAGCTCGTGGTGGGGAGGACGCTGAAACGTGCACAAAACGGCAGCCCATCTGTCGCATGTGCGCATAAAGGTCGGTGTTCGAGATAATTTGACAAGGTGGTATCTCGATACCTTTGACGTTGCTTGTTCTGAAGCTATCGAACATGTCAGTACACTACTCAGTACTCAGTACTCAGTACTCGCTATCCTGTAGTGTGCTCGATTATGCGTCCACGCAAGCAAAATGGTGCAGATCAGGGGGCGTGACCAATGAGATGAGCTTCCTACCGAGCCATATGGTGGTGTCATTTAAGTGTCATGATTCGTGTGCACTGGTCCTGCTCCCTTGTCTCACCCACCTCACCTCTCTTCTCTTTCAACTTCATCCATCCTCGGTTCTCACTCTTTCACTCCTTTCGACTCCTTTCCGCCGCCTTCTGACCGAATTGAGTCATCCTTTCACGCAATCGATGACTATCTCGCGCTGAACCCCTCTTCGATTCTTGTCTGATCTTGACGATAATGGACAACTGACAATCACCATTCCCAGCATCCTCATCATCATCCTCATCCTCCTATCTTCCACGTCAGCAATCATCTGGGATAATATTAGAGTTTGTCCGCTAAGGTAGTTCAGCCTTTCAGCGGATAAAAGAAGTGGGCAGAGTGGATCCGACAGACAGACACGTGCCATCTGGTCGCGTTTTCCGGACCTTCGTCCCAAGCTCCAAGTCTCCCTCTCCATCTCTCTTACAACAACGTTCACATTTTCGATCTTTGCGACAACACCGCTGCGACTTGTTTGCACACAACTGCTCTGCTACACAACAGTTCATTTCATTGCGACAAGCTATACTCATACTAATCTCTTATCGACGCTGGTCGTCCGTCCCTCTTTTTGCGACACAACAAGCGCATCCGCGCCTGCCGCCGTTGCGGTGGCTTACCTAAACATCGCCACAACACCCACAACACCACATCATGGTCGCGCAAGCGCAAAACCGATGAAATCGTTGTCGCATAACCTTGACGAACACCATGCAGGCCTTTTCCAGCTTCTCCTGGGTACCAGAGTTCATGCAGACACATGATAAG
>Ga0058702_10000539_pt1 | contig 15467 bp, 7 predicted proteins | sample AgamicOrSfe_FD_83781 | JGI IMG/M metagenome (GOLD analysis project Ga0058702, IMG submission 83781) | Agave microbial communities from Guanajuato, Mexico - Or.Sf.e | ecosystem: Host-associated > Plants > Phyllosphere > Phylloplane/Leaf | place: Guanajuato, Mexico | collected 2012-05-30 | reverse complement strand
TGATTGGGTTTTGCAGCTTCTTCTGCGCGATGAGCTTCTTCGCTAAAGCCAAGTTCTCAGCGCGCTCGATTTCTTCTGGGTCACCTTCGCTTTCTTCTTCATTATCATCAGAGTCCGCACCATGCTCAATCTGTCGAAAGTAAGCGCTATCGCTGACTTCTTCATAGTTCTGCCGCCGTAAGCCACGAGTTGAACGACCGGTAGTAGATGTCATCGGTGCCGCAATAGACGTAGGCGTGGATGCTCGACTGAGCTTCGTGCTTTTATTCGGTGTCGATGCGCCACTGTTCCCGCCCCGCTTCCGCTTCAGATCTGCCGTTCGTCCTCGCGTGGGCTCCGGGGTCCCAGCCATACTCGTCGGGCGACTTAGCGACTCAAATGCTCGTTCCTCCAGATACGCTCGACTATTACCATGTAGAATCTCCTCATACAGCTCGCGCTGTTCCTGTGTCAATGGCGCATACAGCACGTATTCGCGCTTCTTTGGCATCGTATGCTCAACATCAGCCTTGACGCGGCGCAGTAGAAAGGGCTTCAAAATCGCATGCAGCGACGTGACCAGCGTACGCCGGCGTTCCTCAGACAGAATCTGTTCATAGCCATTCTTCTCCTTGAGGGCCGAGAAATCGAACCAGCTCTCGAAGCTCTCGAACTTGTCGAAGATGTCGGGCATGAGGAAGTGTAGCAGAGACCATAGCTCTGCGAGATTGTTCTGGAGAGGCGTACCGGTGATGAGTAGTCTGTTTGCTGACTGGTATGATTGTAGCTCGCGAATGAGACGGCAGTTTAGATTCTTGATACGATGGCCTTCGTCTATGATGATGAATTTCCACCCGAAATGCGCAAGGTGCTTGCGGTCGTTCATACATATCTCGTACGACGTACAGACGACCGGAAAGTCACGGCCGCCTGGGTTCTTAAAATGCTTCTTCCTGATCTCTCCTCTCTCAGCCGGCGTCCCATGATACAGCACGACCGGTATAGTCGGCGTCCATCGTGTGAACTCATCAACCCAATTACTCGTCGTACTCAGCGGTGCCGCTATGAGAAAAGGCCCATTAATGCCACGTTCACGCAGAAACGCCAGGAACGAAATCGTCTGTAAAGTCTTTCCCAAGCCCATCTCATCAGCCAGGATGCCATTGAGACCATTCTCGTACAGGGAGCACAGCCATTCGAGACCTTCCAGCTGATACTGTTTCATGGTGCCACCGGACACGAGATCAGGCTGGCGTGCTGATTTCAGGTTCTGAACGCCAATCTCGCCGGGCTTGACGCCGTCTTGCGCTGTTGCTTCTTCTTCTAGTGCTTCTTGGACAGTGGCGCCGGCGCCAGCGTCTTGAATGTTCTCCTTCCTAATGTAGTCTGTAATCTTGCTTGACTCTTTCTTCAGCTTGGGTGGCCGACCTCTACCTCTGCCACCATTCGTCGCCGTTTCCTGTGCCTTCTCGTCTGCATCCCCCGTCGTCCCATTGACTCCATTCGTTCCCGCCGCCCTCCCACTCCTCCGTCTCACCTCCCCCTTCTCCTTCTCCTTCTCCTTCTCCCCCGTCTCCTCCCTCTTAATCGCCCTCTTCGTCTCCTTCTCCTCCTTTACCGCATCCGCCTGTTCCTGCTTCTGCATCTGCGACAGCATAATCGCCGAATACAATTTACTTTGATTAAGCAAGAACTCCAGTGCCTTGAACTTTCCATCGACCTTCTCTTTGCCGCCGTCAATGTCTTGTTTTCGTTCTTCCTCGAAACGGGAGGCGCGTTTGTCGTCTTCGGCTTTGGAGCGCGCGGCCATGCGGGTCTCTTCGGCGAGCATGCCGGCGGAGATGGCGTCGGTGGACATCGTGGGGGCGGGGGGTTGTGGGAAGTCGCTCTAAGGTGGTGATTGTGATGGTGGTGGTGGTGGTGAGACGTGTAGGTTGTGCTATCGCATCTGCTGATTGCTCAGACACGAAGGAGATCGTGCGACAGGATCTGGGTATATTGGAAAGCAGGACGAAGAAACGTCGTCAACTCCTTACCTTGTCTTTGTCTTTGCCGTTACGCGCTGGAGGACATTTCGCGTCAGAATCGCGATCGGATCTCAATCAGATTTCCCGATCGAGCTTGGCGCGCCAGTGATGCTATGATCTCAGTGCAATTTGATGTAAGCCATATAACAGGCGCAAGTCCGCTAGTTTTATTGGATGAGTTGGTAGAAAAAAAGACGAGGCACTGATATGCACAAATGTACCAAAGATCTAGACGGATCACAGGTTAAATACATTCACTATCTATACAAGCTACTCTACAGCTACCAAATCACCACGACATTCAAAGCTAGCCGCCCACAAACCTCGTGCCCTACCGCACACTTCCAGACGTTCTCCTCCTCCTCGTGCCCTACCACACACTTCCAGACGTTCTCCTCCTCCTGTCCGATGACTCTACCCCTCCACCACGTCTCTCCCTGCTCCCGCTGCCGCCCCCATCCCTCGCCCGCAGATCATCGTAGACCGGACTTCTGATCGCGTCACCTCTGCCCATGTAAGACTCTCGCCGAGCCGACCCGCTCGGTCTCGCATTCTTCACGTCAGCATACGTCGACTCCACGTACCGGTCGTCAGAGGTAGGCCTTACTTTGCTGGCCTCTGCCGCAAACGCATTAGGTGCATACGACGTTCTCCTCACGTTGTCGCGGCTGCTGCGATCGCGGTCTCCTTCGCGGTCGCGAAATGGCAGGTCGTGGCTGAAGTAATCTGCAGGACTCTGCGAGATGTGGCTGTCGAAGTAGGAACCCTGCAGCCCGCCAGTCTTCATGGGCGTAGCGGGTGTGCGAGGGTACTCCGACGCAGTGGTGGCACGGGTCGACGTGCTATTGTGCCGTGCGGAGTCTGTGCGGGAAAGACTCGGGCGGCGAGAGCTGGGAGATGGCGGGACTGCGCTGGCGGGTGTTGTCCCGGAAGGCTGCCGTTGAGCGTATGAGGCAGATCGTGATGGTGGTGGTGCACCACGGAAGGAGGTGTTGATCGTGGGTCTTTCGGCGCGTTGCTCACGTGGAGCCTCACGCTCTGGTGATTTGCGTGACTTGCTCATGCTGGGTTGACGAGCCAGTCCTGGTCTCGTGTTCTCACCTCGATTCGACTCCATAAAATGCCGGACATCGTCGTCCAGCTTGGTTGAGCGCACCTTGGGTAGTGCCCCAAAGTACGGCGCTGGCGACTCCGAAGGACTGCTGGTCGAGTAGCCTGAATCGTGCGTCTCGGCGTGTCTCAAGTTGCTAGGACGCTCAGGCTCGGTCTTCCTACCACCGCGGGTCGTAGTCGATCTCCGAAGCTCAGGCCGCTCAACAGGCAGCGTCTGCGCTCGGCGCAGATTCGGGATCGGGATCGAAGCATCGTCGTCATCGAATGCCTGCGTGCGCCGTGATGCAATTGGCGACGCAGACTGTGGACCTCTAAAGCCCGAGGGTGAAGTACGAGATGTGTTGAGCGGCGGGGGTTGTGGTCGGCTGGAGGTTCTGTATCCCGCATGATCACCACTCTCCGACGCACGACGCTCACCACTACGACGGTCATCATACGCCGATGACCTCGTCTCAGGCTGGCGACTTGATGTTCTTCGATCCAGACCAGGCCGCTGAGTTCCATATATACCATCTCGGCCGCTCGTGGTCTGACGTGGTGGCGATGACTTGACCGATCGAATGTAGTCTTGCGCATTTCTGTAACTCTCGTCGCGAGGATCTTCATATTCCCGTGTTGACTCCCTCCGCTTCCTGTCCTTTTCTGCTTCATACTTCTCCCTCTCCCTCTCCAATGCTCGACGTCGTTCTGCATCGCGGGCTCGTGCTGTGTGAATGCCGTCACTGTCACTGTCGTCGTCCATGCGCGAGTTGTGGGCATATTTTTGCGCTCTTTCTCTCGCTTGATCTCGCTCCCTGAATCGATCTCGTTCCCTCTGCTGATCCCTCTGTTGGTCTCTTGTGCTCCTGCTTCTTTCTGGCTCATCTGCTCTCGAGGACTTCCTTTGCTGCATCGCTGGCCTCTGAGTCTCACTTCTCTTCCTGTGTTGATTGAGGACCTGCTCAGCGAGCATCTCTGCAATGCCAACACCGAGCCCAAACAGACCCGCCGCACCTTTCGATGTCCTCTCATCTGGACGGTCGTCGCCTGAAGATGCAGGACTTCGCCTCCTCGTCCCAATATCTTCATGTACTCTTGCCGAACTGGTCGCAAAGAAGCCACCACTGCCATTTGCATAGGCGAAAGTCGTCACATTCGGACCAGATGAACCAGAGGCTGCCCTTGCGCTGGTCCGAGCACCGCGAACACTTCCTGCTCGACTGCCAGGTACCTCGTCTCGCAGACTCTCCAGTTTTTGTGCCTTGATATAGTCGATGTCATATTGCCGTCTCTTTTCATCGTCGCCGAGGATCTCGTAGGCTTGTTGTATTCGCACGAATTCGTCTGCTTTGTTGGGGGCTTTGTCGGGATGGCATCGAAGCGCGGCTTTGCGGTATGTGGTCTTGATCTCGGCCGAAGTTGAGGTGCGTGATATACCCAGGGCTTGGTATGGATCAGGTGGGAGTGTTTCCATTATGTGGCAGGTTGTAGGGAATGTGCAAGTGTTTGGCTGTTCAGGATCGCAACAGGAACGTTTCCGTGATAATTCGAGTCGTAAAGATCAGTATACAGTTGCTTTGGCGTGGTGGTCGTAAGTCGTGGTATGATAGCTGAGAATGATTACACAATGGAATTCCAGTCAAGTCTGCAGTCTTCCACACGCTTGGAATGACCAACGACGCCGGTTAATCGTTGTATCAAAAGAGAGAAAGCAGAGGAAAGGTATGATGTCGATAGTGTCGCGTCCTGTACGCAGTCGTGACAGAGTATACTCCGAGGTTCAAGAGAGGTTGGTAGTAGTGATGAAACGTGTTTCGCTCGTGCTCAGGGATTCGGCTTCATTGTATTTCCATCATTTTTTGCTTGAAAGGCAATTGATTGCACAGTATTCGTATGGTATGGGCGATGTTCGTAGCAATGGAAAGGTGAAAGATGAGGTATGACAAGCACGCTCAATGTCTGTTGAGAATGGATGTCGGTCCTTCTCGAATTGAAGATGGATGTCGTCAAACCTCGATTCGAGATCAAACGGCTTCGGGGGCGTCAGGCTCTCCTCTCCACCAGTCAATAATCGGGTCGGTCGTACCAAGAGACGCTCTGTATCAGGTTAGAGTCCCTTAGCCTACTCTCTTTACACCGCCTCAATCCCAATACTGTAATCTTAATAAGCCTGATCTTGAGGAGTGCCGTGCTTGGATGTGGCAAAATATGAGAGACGGAAACTCCAAGAAGAGCATGGAAGATGTCTAGCGCACACAAAGGGCTGAGAAGGGAGGACTTGTAATATGTCCTTTGCTCACTAAGGCAGATCACTAAGGCAGACTATTGATGCACATGAGCGTCATCTGCGAGGGTCAAAGGATAAATAGTAGTGCGTCAGAACCAGATGCCGATGGTCTACGAAGTCAAGATCACAGCGAAAGCAGCCAATCTCCTCTTCTTTCCACCCGCCAGCCTAGTAGGTCAGCCACCAGCTTGCTTGCGCAATCGCCAGCACGAGCACGAGGCCTAGCTTGCCAGCAGTTTACCGCGCAACTCTCTACAGTAAGGTAGTCTGGGCAAAGTCTCACACCACTGCGCAGCCAGGGCGCTTCGATGCAAGGCCTGCCAGCCAATGCCACGTCAATGATAGGTCATGCTGTAACCGCTCACCTGCTCCGGCTGACCGTCAATCCTGCGTTTGTGCTACTTGATGCGCTGGCGAGGGCTTTGTGCGACTGCGAAAAGTGTGTAGATTGCTTTGTGCGACTGTGATGAGTTGCTAAGAAAGAGTGCGCACGGACGGCACGGACGAGAGTCCTGTTCCTGTTGTTCCTGTCTGCTGAGGGACTTTGATACATCTGCTTGGGGCACGGTCAGGAAAAGGCAGGTGTCTGTGCCTGATGCGTCTGAAGTCTCGAGGTATGAAACCTGATGCCGTGCCGCCCGTGTATTGTGCATAATCAGTGTGAACTTGAAAGACTACGACACGATTCAAGCTGGAGTATCAGATCACAGTCACATTCACCCGCAGCAGCTCTCGTTGGCGGCCCGCGTGATCGCAACAGCCTGACTGACACTGCCGTGCCTTGCCCTGCTTAAGCTCAACCCTTGATCGTGCCCTGTAGCATCCAGATCCAGATCATTCGCTCGCTCGTGATGAATGCTCTTTTCCAACTACACAAACTATACTATACTCCACCTACTGTTCAGCCCGTCAGCTCCTCCCAAAAGCAGCTCGGAGACACAGAGCTCCCTGTACTCGCGATCGCCAAAAAGCAAATCCTCTATTGTACGACAGTAAAAGCGGTGTGCTCTGTTGTGTGAGGTCGTGCAAAGGAAATGCGGTGAGACCTACCATGACTACGTGTACGTGAGACAAGACATGCATGTATGCACGACCGTGGACAGCTGCGTGGTGCGAGGTCGGAGCTGATAGGACGATTTGAGGTATACAGGTATCAAGGTACATAATTCTTCAGCCTTTGGCTGCCTCCTGCTTTTGTTCATAGCTGGCCAAGCTAGAAGGACTCGCGATGTCTCCCGCAGCGTAGTGTAGTATAGCGTCTTAGTGTCTCTAGCTCCCGTATACTGTCCGAGTCTCCGACGACAGAGAAGGAGCGGCCAAGTCAGCTCATCTCCGACGGCCACACACGATGCGCCATGCACGTAATAGTGTTCTAGCACGCGGCGATCAATAGAGCTAGTGCTGCGTTTCTGCGTTGCTGAGCTGTAGATGTATATGCTACCTCCCGTGTATACGCTACTCCTCCACGCAGGCTGACTAGCTCGTCCATCGAGATCGCCTATCATCATGTCTTACATCTGGTGCATACCGCAAGTTTATCACCATACCTGTGTCCGGACGAATGCCCGTCCCGGCTCATTTCACCAAATCCCGCCACCGCGCCAAAATGGTGTCTCCCCTCAATGCCCGAATATGAATGCCATTATGCCTTGCCTTGCCGCCCATGCTATGTCCCAGTCTCTGCACTGCTGTACCATGCCTCCGCACTCAGTCTTCCACTATGCCAAGTCTACTCTGAAGATGCTGGCGCTTAGAAACGCCTATACCCACGCCCATGCTGCTCGGCTCATAGCACATTGTCGATATTCTTCGTGATAGGGTTCGCGCCTCTGACTGGAGGCGACCGGGGATCAGTCATGGCAGTTTCTGGTATCACAGCCGCCAATGCTTCGCGCATGGGGTTCGCGGTAAACTCGACCGCTCGTGGTGACATGAGTCCGTCTGCAAAGTCCATGTCTGACGCCGTAGCTGTATCTGCATCTGCGACTGTGCTTATCGTTGGTACTTCCTTCATCTGCTGCGAATCCATTGTCAAGCGATTGTTTGTGAAACCCATGCGTGCCCTCAGCTCGGCAATTGCCTGCACGTCTGCCGGGGTGGATGATGGTTCCAGAGCAATGGGTCGTTGCATGCTTGGTCTAGGCGGACTGGGGATACCAAAGCGATGTGGCAGCTCGAAGAACGAGTCTGTGCGTGGTGATGTAAGCCCTAGCGTGACTGTATCGTCCAACTCTGGAGGTACAACTGGGGCCATTGCGAACTCTTCCGATCGTGGAGACATGAGTGGCTCGTCCGTTGTGAGTACCGTGGGGAAAGTGTCTGTTCGAGGCGAAGTGATTCCGAATGTCTCGTCAAGGTCGGAAGGCTTGGTAGAAGTCATTGCAAACTCTCGCGATCGTGGTGTTTCCACCGCCTGATGGGCTGGTGCAGAGGCCGGCAGATCGAGGTGTATAGGTATCAACGATTTGAGCTTGCGTTGAGGTGAGCTCTGCTGTGAAGATTGTTTCTGCAATTGCTCAACGTATTGCATACTGGATGGTGCCGTGGTAGTACCGTCAGTGGTTGGAGTAGAGCTTCCATTCGACACCAAAGACTGCGGTCGGGGTACAGGTGGCGCCTGTTCGAGCATGGATTGCCAGCTTGTCCCAGAAGGAGCAGAAGATGGACCAGGTGAGACTTGCTCCCTATGCTGTGTCGATATTTGTGGAGGTATATGCTTGTTGTTCACCTGCGGAAGTGGTGCAGTTTGTGGTATTTGCGGCTCGCCCATGTCAAGGCTGTTGTTTTCGGTCGCTTGACGACTGTGCAGTACACGGGAAGAGGTCTTTGTGTTCCCGTTGCCATTGAGACTAGTTTTGATGAGGCCAGATCTGAATTCCTGTAATTGCATGATAAGATTCATGTTAGGTCCAATCCATCGACTTTTCTGCTTCACAGCGTCGTAGGCTTGCTGAACTGTTATAGCAGGGTTTTTGTAGATTCCATATGCCACGACCAAGCTAGCTGATCTGCTGACACCGCACTGACAATGAACCAATACTCGCTTCCCATTTTGCACCCTATCGTCAAGCACCTTCACCAGCTCATGAAGATCAGGCACAATGTCGGTGTTGTGCTCCCACGGTATATGAATGTACTCAGGCTCACCAGACTTTGATACTTGGGAGTGGAGTGTATCGATACGGAGCTCCTCGGCTGCAGTGTGTAATGACTTCGATGGTATTTGTGCGTCAGATTGTGTCGAAAATGGGTTTAACACTTCACTTGCGACATTGAAGATTACATCGTACTCACTAGCCTCTGCAGCAGTGGGCTCAAGATAAAGGTCAATATGAGGATCGTACACGCATATAGGACCATCCGGATATGCATCTGGCACTTGCTCTCTCGACTCGGGGACATCGTATGATTTGTCGTCTTCCTGTATTGGTGGACTTCCAAATCCTCCAGTTACCGCATCTCGTCCCAAATCATCAACAGAACTTGTGAGTAACGTGGGCAAGGCTGGTGACGATTGGAACGACCGAAAATTTGTCGGTCGTGCCAAGCTTGGCGTTGGCGGCGCTTGTGAGAATGGGATTTGAGATGAGAACGTCTCGCCCAAAGGTGTTTGTATACTCAGAGAAAGACTGGGGTTTCTCCGCGCCTTTGGTGCTGGCCTGTTGAAGCCTGTTGACAGTGGGGTTGGTGATGCCATTGCGTCCTGCCCTATTTCAAATGGTGTTGTGCTGGTCAACAGAGCTTTACCAAGCGGAAATGTTTTAGACGTGTTGAGTGCTAGATTTTTTAGATTCCTCGGCTTCTTGGTGGGCGGAGCTGTTGGGGAAAAGCGTAAGTCTTGTTTTGAACCACTTTCATGAATTCTCGGTATACCCAGAATGGCTGGGTTGTCTGGTGATGTGCCTGGACTATCTTCAAAGCTCGAGGTAGCACGGTGTAATGTTCCTGTTATCGGGGAAGATCCGGTAGAATCTGTCGTCGTAGTTGATATGCTTCCACGATGTCCGCTGAATCTTGGAAGCGGTTCTTCGCTTCCAACTGATTTGAGTGAATCTGGTTTTAGGCTTGGTTGCTGGTGGTATGCCAGATGTGGCTGCTGGGGCGTGCTGCTGTCCACGCCTTGATCTTGTATTTGCAGGTCTTCCATATGCTTAATCGAGGTGTAGATGTTGGTATCGTGATGATCTGTCCGCGACGCTGGCGTTATTGTCTTGTAAGGGCAACGCAGGCGGGTATATGAAATGATTATTGCGCGCGAGTTGAGCTGAAAGATCTCCGGCTCATTGATGTTGGCGACGGTATATGTGATGCTATAGCGTGAGTCGCACTTCAATGACAAGCCCAAGGTTCCAAAAGGTGTCGCGGTTCTGGTCTTATAGGCGCGCAGAAGCGCAACTCGAGTATGACAAAGCCCCCGAGGTAAGACCAGCAGGAATTATTCGTCAATGCGCGGCAAGTAGACCTGGACAGATGGGCGCTTTATCTGCAATTAGGAAGCACTTTGCAGAGGTCAAGTGGGAAGTGTCGAGTGTGTTAACCTGAAACGACGCAGGACAAGGTTCCAGCCCTACGAGACCACAAATCAAGTGGAGTAGGCTCACCCGAGGATCTTGCGGCAGTATCAACAATTCAACCACCTACGAAGTACCACCTCTGGACAAACGAAACAGCAGTAACAGAAAGTGCTATGAGCATACATCATGACACACCCCGTGCTGAGTAGGAATATCGCTCTGTGACAGCCGAGTATGAGGGCACTAGATACTGGATCGATATGATGTTTGCCGAGTATCTGGTAAAAGACGTGGGTCGTTGCTCGTATATACGACTCAGCATCCACCCACTTCAGCTCAGACAATCACGAGCTCCAAGAATAGCACGATCCTAGCATAGTCTGCGCCGTCATATACTTTCTCGAAGTGCAAGAGACCATCATTGCATTGCATTGCAATCATGCGCCAACTTTTCCTGGAGCCATGCTCGAGCGACAACTGAGTGGAATTGGCCAATGAGCTCGGACGTTCCTAATGATTCAGGTGCCATCGTCTCTCTCCTGCTGCACGCGCCCCATGCAGTTACGTTGACTACAGCTTCAGGCAAAGCAGTCATCAGCGATGAGAGACTCACAGCCACTCGATCCGACAGGGAGGAGGCAGATGCTGATATCAATGCAGACGCTGTAGAAGACATGAAACTCGGAAGTGCCCTGCATGTTAATCGGTCGGCATTCGTCGTTGAGCCGGGGTATCAATTTTCACATGTTCGAATATCTCACTTCGCGATCTTGTAGATGGTGCCGGCTCCATCATTCCACAGTTAAGCACTATACCATACTACCTCAAACGTCGTCCATCTGTTTTCCTGGCAATAGCAGTCTCCTATGTATCTTGTATCTATCGCTATATACTGCAATCTGATCTGAAGCGCCACTATCCAGCTACAAATACCACACTTATCATCATTCCTATCAAGTATTCCCAGAACAGCGCAAGGAGAATCTTCAGGGAAGTGACATAAGTAGCCTCTGAGCTCAGTCCGTGATATCTAAAATCCCCACTTAGCAAGAGAAGAGCATCCCCGGCAAAGGACGATAACCTTGAAGAGTCAAAAAGAGTATGAGCTGGGTTTGGTACGGTAAATGATCAAGTCTGGGGGAAGCAACAATTATCTTGAGTATCGGCATGAGCCACGGTGCCAACGTGGACCAACTCAAAAGCGAACGGCGCAAGGTCAGTCGTTGTAGCACGCCTCGCCGAGGACTACACACTAACGCGTGACGAAGTCCGGCGGAATGTTCAAGAAATGGTTCTCGTCCCCGGCGAAGCCCGTCATCCCGGGAGGCAACACCTATGGCGAACCAAGATCAACTGCGCCTAAGATGCCACCATCAAGTAAGATGAAAAGTCAAGAAGACCTACGGCAAAGCTCGATTGCATCAGCAATTTCCAAGGAGTCTCGCGATTCATCACAGAAGCGTCCTCAGACAGCACGGGACTTATCTACCAATTACACCACGAAGTCGTCACCTTTGAGACCGAACCACGACGAGTCTGTGCGCCGAGCCCCAAGCGCTTCCGTACAGCAATCATATCGTTCGCCTGACGTAGAGCTCTCGCGTCATTCTAATCAATATGAGCGGAGTGTCAGTCGACAGGCACCTGATCGCCAAGATTCATATCGCGGCTCAACAAGAACGAACACAATGCAGTCACAAAATGACGGTGAAGATGGTATGTCTGATGGTGCTCAACCTCAGGTGTATGGCGAGTTGGAAGAGCTGAAGGCACGCATCCGACATCTTGAGCTTACACGACGAAGCTCTGGTCTCAGGACGTCACACGTCGAGAGTATACCTGAAGGGCCAAGTACATCAGGAACAATCACTTCAACTTCGCGGCCGAGGATCATACCGAATTCCTCAATGGGAGAGATGAGGTCGCCTAGTTACTTTGGCAAGTCCCAGTCATTATTACAGTCCGCCCTTGGTAAAGCAGAGCAGCGTGTCTCCAGGGACGTGTTCAACGCATTGGAAGCTGCGGCGCAAGATGCCATGGACCTTGCTGCCATGTCGTCTGCTGCTAACACGTCAACATACAGTTCTTCTTACACAGCTGATAGTTCAATGGTTGACAAGCGTCTTCGGAGAACTGCTGATAACCTTTGTCGAAGTCTGACGGAACTATGTATTGCCTTGTGCGAAGATGGTAGCGACATGCGTAGCGAATCCAGAGCGAGCATGCGAAGGCGCAGTGAAGAATCGTTGTATCAGAGTTCGCAAGCGGGTACTTACCAAGGTTCTCAGGCAGGCGGGTATCAAGGCTCTCAGGCAGGCGGGTATCACGGCTCTCAAGCAGGCGGGTATCAAACCTTACGGGTAGGTGGGTATCAGGGCTCGGAGACAGGTAGAAGCAGTGTAGCGGGTTACTCCAGTGGCCAACATCGAAGGGGAAGTGTCACTGGGTCGAGGGATACCCAGAAAACTACAGAGCCTGCGCACGATGACGGGCAATCCCTTGCATCTCGTCAAGCAGCAGCAGCATATCGGAGAACAGGATCCGTCTCTACAATCACGAGGGAGCGCTACAACGACAATGACTTTCGATTTGACAATGATGAAAGCAGTTCTAGCAGTCGTACACCACGGCTACCGACCTCTACCAATACTTCGTCTACCAGCGGAGGACAGCAATACGGCCGTGGTCAAGCAATGCGGCTCTCGGCTAACGACGACACGCCTCGATCGCGCATCAATCCGAAATACTCGAATATGTCTTTGCGCGAACAGCGCATTACTGAAGAGGCCATTCACGCCCTGACTAGTGACCACGCCGAGATGCGCTCACCAGTCGGCGACCGCGCCGCACTGCGTGCGTCTCAGACCGAATACCTTCAGCCTGGCACGCACTATGGAGGTAACAGTAACCACAACAGCAGCTCCACCGCAATATACGAATTACCTACACACATCTCTCCGAATGACCGCAGTACAGGCGAGTCTTCACAGGGCAGCTCGGCAATCAGTAGTCCCGGTGTTCGCGATGAGCGCGCATTTCCATTTCCCACTTCTCCAACCTCGAGCAGTGGTAGGAAGGCAAGTAGTGGCGGCATTGCCGGCACGACGTCTTCTCCTATACAAATCACAGGTCGCAGCAGCATGGTCCCACCCGGCAGTCCTAGTGCAGGAGCAGCAAGTGGGACATACTCGTCAACGTTGACGCAGCGGATCATGGAGCGTAGGATGCAGCAGCAACAGCAGAAGCAAGGTATGGGTGGGAGCGGCAGTGTGACAGGAGGCGATGGCAGTTCGAATACATTCGCATCGTCAGTGGCTTCGTTGGGGTCATCGTTACCCGCGCAGAATCCTCATAGCTTGTTGAACGGGCTTCCAAGTGCTGGCGCTGGTGCAGCACGAGGGGCAGGCAATAACCGATCCGCGCCACGGGTGGGATTGCTCAAGCCTGCAGGCTTTCGCCATGGTAGTACAGGTTTCGGAGGTGGTGTTACAGGATGAGTCAACGTGCATGATAGGTTCGACAGGACTATGAACCTATCTGTAAAGGAATAAGGGGTGAAAGTGGCACAGGAGGTATGGTACCATACTGCTATTGGTCTGTCAGATGGTTAAAGATTGTATGCAATTGGACGTATAAGATTATCGTCATGAATTCCATGCGGGGGATGTCTCTCCATGGGAAGTATATAAGATACCCAATCTCTGTGTATAAGTTACCCGATCTCCTCAGCAGCAAGATAAATGTATCAATAAAAGGCTGATGCTGATGTATCAAAGGCTAAGAGCAAGTGGCGAACTTGCAGAATTTCTAGAAGTAGAACATTAGGTTCGAAATGGGCATTGTTGAGGACCCTGGAAATTCAATTTACTTGAAAATTTATCCCCCCGTGCTCCCCACCAACCACTTTTTGGTATAAGGAGGACCGTCTCTCTCAGTCCCCTTCATCTTACAATTCACACCTCATTCACTTCACCCCTCCTACCCCTTCACCCTTACACGCACACTACTAGTTGTGCAGCACAAGCAGAGGAAACACATCCCACTGCTTTTCGTCTTTTTAGACGACCCCTGGAACAAAAACCAGGACCACCAAGCCTCGCGCTAAATTTCACTCGCAATCGCCAATATGCCTTCCGCGATCAAGAACGAGAACGCTGCCGCCGTCAAGGTCCTCGAGGAGCTCCTCAACAAGTTGACCATCTCCAAGGAGCAGGCTGATATCAACGGTGCCTCCCAGAACCTGGCCAACTATGTCAACGGTGACATTGAGGAGAACGCCGCACCTCTTCAGGTTGTCGAAGTGCTAAAGAAGCAGCTCGCCAACAAGAAGGATGCCGTCGCTCGCGAGAGGGCGCTGGACGCCATCCGCTTCATCGCTTCTCACTCCACGATCTCCCCTGCCATTGAGCCATACCTTGTCGACATGCTTCCAGTGGTCCTCTCCGCTGTTGGTGACAAGATGGTGCCCGTAAAGAACGCCGCCACCGAGACCGCCATCATGATCACCAAGTCCGTCAACGCCAACGCTAACAAGGCCCTCATTCCTCACTACATCCACAGCCTCAGGACCGCTCAAAAGTGGCCTGAGAAGATTGCCGACCTCAAGTGTATTGAGGCTCTCGCGTCAAGCTCGCCAGCACAGACGAGTTTCCGCGTTCCGGATCTCATCCCCATTGTCTCCGAGACAATGTGGGACACCAAGCCCGAAGTCAAGAAGGCTGCTTACGCCACCATGGAGAAGATTTGCCAGCTTATCTCCAACAAGGATATCGAGCGCTTCATTCCCGAGCTCATCAAGTGTATCGCCCAGCCCGAGAACGTTCCCGAGACTGTCCACTTGCTCGGTGCGACCACATTCGTTACCGACGTCCACGAGCCCACTCTCGCCATCATGGTGCCCCTGCTCGAGCGTGGTCTCGTTGAGCGTGAGACTGCCATCAAGCGCAAGTCCGCTGTCATTATTGACAACATGTGTAAGCTGGTCGAGGACCCTCAGATCGTTGCTGCTTTCCTGCCAAAGCTCCTTCCTCAATTGAACAAGAACTACGAGACTCTTGCCGACCCTGAGGCTCGTGAGAAGACCAAGCAGGCCATCGACACTCTGTGCCGTGTTGGTGCCGTCGTGGATGGAAAGATTCCCGAGGTTTCCAAGGCTGGTGACGTCGCCACCATCTCTGCTATCCTGAAGAACTGCTTCCCGGCTTCAAGCAAGGCTAATGTCGACAAGTACGTTGTCATCATCGACTTCATCTCCGCAGTTGCAGGACAGCTTGTCGACGAGAAGGAGATTGAGGAGATCTCTTGGCTCACCCAGTGTCTGCCTTACATCGTCACCATTGCTGGTGATGCTGAGGCCAAGGGTGTCTGCACAGAGCTTCGCAAGCGTGCCTCTCCTGGCGCTGATGCGGACAAGGAGACCGAGGCCGATGACGAGGTTGGCGAGGACTTGTGTAACTGCACGTTCAACTTGGCCTACGGTGCTAAGATTCTGCTTAACCAAACGTCTCTCCGCCTCAAGCGTGGTCAGCGTTACGGTCTCCTCGGACCCAACGGTTCCGGAAAGACAAC
>Ga0058702_10000537_pt1 | contig 15502 bp, 17 predicted proteins | sample AgamicOrSfe_FD_83781 | JGI IMG/M metagenome (GOLD analysis project Ga0058702, IMG submission 83781) | Agave microbial communities from Guanajuato, Mexico - Or.Sf.e | ecosystem: Host-associated > Plants > Phyllosphere > Phylloplane/Leaf | place: Guanajuato, Mexico | collected 2012-05-30 | reverse complement strand
GAAGTACGTCGATATCGACTCGAGTGAACCATCTACGGCACTCTCCACGACTTTTATCCTTTGACCTTTTTTATTGTTTCTACAACTTCTTGGCAAGAATTTGACGTCGAGAAGAACGAGGTATCGAGATATAAATTTCAGCAAAGTCACTACGGCACTCCCCCCCGCGAGTTTTTCTTTGACCTTTGACCTGTAAAGTGCGCTTGCTATTGGATTGGCGTGGACTTGGAGATACACGAGAGTTGTCATCTCAGAGGAAAAAATGGATACTGAAACAATACCAATGATATGGATGTCAAGGTGGATGATATAACATGCCGATGCTCTATCGTCACAAAAACATAAAGAGCAATACAGCTTCGACGCCAGCGCCCCGACGACCATCTTTGTGTACAGTCCCAGCTCCCAGCGAGATCTCCCACCCAGCTCCATCTAGCCAACCATGCCGACCGACACCACCGAGACCAACACCATGCCTCCCACAAACACTCATAGACACCATTTTACCATTTTACCATTCCACCCGATTCCCCCTCCCATCCCAGACTCCCGCACCATTGGATATATCCCACTCACCCCATCCCACTCCTCACTTCAACTCCTCCCTCACCTTCCTCTGTACTCCCAAATCCCCCCTCAACCCCTCCTTAACCTTGACACTCCCCACAAACGGCAGCACACTCTGCGCAAACCGATGGACCTTATGTCCCGCCGATGTGCCCTCCTCACTCCCACCTCCTTCACCACCCTGCCCGTCCCGATCCTCCCTCTCCTCCCTCTCCATCTCCCCCATCAACCTCTCCTCATCACTACTACTCAAACTACTGCTATCATCCCCCCCAGCCCCATGTTTTCCACCTCCCACCTGTTTATACACGACATGATCGCCCTCTTTCTTCTTTCGTTCTCTCTGCTCGTCTTTCAAGCGACCCATGAGTTCGGCGTCTTTCTGCGAGTCAAGGGTTGTTATCTTGATGCCGGGGAAGTTCACGTGCAGGAAGCGGCGCAGGATGGGCAGGAGCGCGGCGTTGGGCCGGTAAGTGCCGCTGTCGTTGTCGATGATGAGTTCGTAGTATGCTGGGTCGCGGGGTGGGTCGGCGGAGGGAGGACCGTTGGGGATGGAGGAGGGCGGGTGTGTTTCGTTGCTCGTGGCGGTTGCGGCGTCTGAATATGAATCAGGGTGGAGGCGAGCGTTTGAGTTTTGCGCGTTAGGGTCGTGCAGACCAGAACCGTGGGAGGCTGCGGCTTCTGCTTGCTCGGGGGGCGGGCGATGCGGGTCTTTGAGGCGGCGGATAAAGAATTCGCCACTGTAGGCTATATAAATGCTGGCGTCGCTGTGCATGGTGTGTTTGCTGAGGAAGTCGATTCCGAATTCCTTGCCTGTCTCGGTGAAGCGCATGAGGCCGTCGAGGGTGATGACGTAGGTATGTATACGGCCACCTTCGTCGTGGTGCACCATGTCGAGGAATTGGCGGGACATGTCTTCGGAGGGGTGGTCGAAGACGCCGTGTTTCGTCGTCGATGAGAAGTTGTAGACCATGCCGTGTTGGTGGTGAAGAGCTTTGTGGAGGATGAAGCCACGGACACCTTTGGATGTGAAGAGGTTGCTGATGATGGGTTTGAAGTCGACGTAGCGGTGGTAGAGCTCGGCGGGGACTGGACCTTTGAGTTGGAACTGGTTGGCTTGGAATTGATAGCGGCCGGGTTTCTTCTTTCCTTTGCTGGCCTTTGACATGTTACTGGTGACTGAGTTACGCTTGTCGCGTTGTCGGTTTTCAGGACTGCTCAGCATGCTTGGGTTGTTTGCAACCTGACCATTCGGAGCCTGACCATGCTGTGTCTCCTCCGAAGACTCATCACTATCCGTGTCCTGATCTGGCGCCCGACTATTGGCGATACGACCGAGCAACGGCGAAAAGTGCTTGTACCAGTAATTCGGACCTGTGGTATAAATTCGCCCGCCTTCCTCACCTTTGCTCCTTCCAAGCACCTCTATCGAGACAACGAGTTCACCAGACATTTCCTTTGCCTGTCGTGTAGCTACCGCAAGAGCACGAAGCATATATGCTCGCTTGCTACCAGCGCGCTTCTTGATCTTGTAACCTTGCTCATGGATCCCCTGCCAGTTCTCACTTATCCCGTCCACATGTATGTGCGCATTGCCAAGTCTATCATCACGATCGTTGGCATCTTCGTCGTAGATTCGAGCTTTCAGTGAGAACCCACTCGCTGGGACGTGCGCAAGCTGCCATACGGTATCACAGACTGGTTCCGTGCTCTTGAAAACTGTATGCGACCTAAAGCGTAATGGTGAATCTTCTTTATGCCGGGGTGTCAGACTCGTCTTGAGCTCAGCGCTGATGTAGGGATCGGAGCTCAATGTGTGTAGATCAGCCATGGGCAGATGTGTTGCGCGATGAAAGGTGATGCGCACATCGAATCCAGGCGGCGCATGCGGTACCTTTGTTGCATCGTAGCCTCCAGCAGGGCCTTTTGTATCCTTATCTGGGTGCTCATTCCCTAGATGGTCGCCCGATTGCTCTGCTTTCTTCTGCTCTGGGCCCGCATTCTGCTGGGACAGCTCTACAGTGTTGCCCGATTGCTGCTCTTGCTTCTCGTCCTGCATGTCGTCCGTCTGGCTGCTGGATTCGTAGTGTTTTTCTTGCGTTGCGCTCACGGGGCGATCATGCGGTTCTTGGTCTTGGTGGGTGCGGCGATACGTGGAATATCTCTCGACGAATATCAAAATGGTCGCTAGGACGAGATTGAGCGCGCGGCGGTAGTGTATGCGGAGCAGGTTGACGACGGTATGCTGTCAATTGTCGCAAGAGAGCGACAAGAGACGAGATGGCTGTCGGCGCCTGTTTGTGATTTCAGATGATGAGTATCGGATAAGCCTGCGTAAGCGTGGGATAAGCTTCGCCGGTGGAGAGAGGAGGGCCGTGCGTTTCTTGTTGCCGAGCCGTATCCACAAGTGCCTGTCGTTGATGTTGCACTGTTCTTGCCTTTGGGGTGGTTGATATGGATGTTGTTCACTGATGCACTTTTGAGGTGTATGCTCGGTGGATGATGATATGAATTGAGACCCTGCCTGGTTCGTGGCTGAGCTTGTTTTTGGTCATTGGTATTTTTGAAACTCTCGTGCCAAGGCAGGAGGAACCAGCTGTACCAGGAACCAGGCAGGCTAAGCATCATCGACAGGGTCCACGGAGATGGCACCTTCATTCAGTAGATCACATCATTGCTTTCAGGGTACGTCTGAGTTTCATGCCTACAATGCCAAAATACATTGTTCCTCTTGTCCATTCAGGATTAGATCGAGTCGCACAAATACTGCTTCACCACACCTAAAAGCCCTCCTTCTTCAACCACGACTTTACGTCTTCAGTATCTCTCTTCAACCACATACTATTCGCCCTCACTGCATCCAAGCTCTGTGCTAACCCTTGATCAAAGCCCTTCGTGCTCTTCCCCTTGAAGAACTCCTCAATCATAGTCGCCTGCTCGTCATGCGTGAAGCCACTTGCACAAATCTGCACAACACTGCCCAACATGCTGAGTCCAGGCGGCAGCTTCTCCACGAGCATATCCCAGTTCTCAGTCATACCCTTCCATAGTGCCTCAGCACCCTCACGGTGGCCGCGGAGACCAGAGAATGGCTGATAGATATCTTGGGTGCGCACTTCCTTGCCAGCAAAGGCGAGGTCGAGCGTACGTTGAATGAGTTCCGGTTGGCGGGCACGGCCGAGTGTGCGAAGTGCGGTGTTCCGCTCGTCGGACTGCTTAGCAGTGCGGTACTCGGCTAGGACACCCTCGTACTCCTTCTCGCCTCCATTGGCTAGGACGATACCGAACACAGCGCCGCGGAGGTTAGGGTGAAGAGCCTCACGATCGCCTGCTGTAAATTTGGCAAACATGTCCTGGGCTGCGGCGACGATCTTCTTGTCACCCATGTTGCCAGCAGTCGCGAACATAAGAGCCTTGAATTGTTGCTGAATGTTGCCATCTGACTCGGAAAAGGTCCAGCCAAGACTGTGTGCCTTGTCTGCGGTTAGCTTGAGAGTAAGCGCTTTCAAGGCGTCCTTTGTGGCTTGGTCTTCGAACATCCACGCAGCGCGAAGCTTGGCGAGGAAGCCAGTGATCTCTTCCCAGACAACATACTCCGACTCGCCGGTGAAGCCCTGTAAAAGAGAAAGTGTGCCAGAGGTAGGCTGGTAACCGGATGCTGCTAGATCTCCTGCATCTGCAACCATGCCGGCACGATCCTCGACGGATAAAAGGCCAGCCTTGGCATTCTCTCCGAGCTTTTGCAGACGCTCCGAGCTATAGTATGTGCGGTACACACCTGAGTGGTCTGCGTTTAGCTTGTAGAAGTCGAGATCCGGTACCTTGAAGGTGTGCTCGCGTTGAGTAAGTGCCAGCTCTTCATCCACACCATCCTTTGTACGGAGACCGAGGAAGACTGGGTACAGAATCTTGTCCTCCTCTGGCTTCACATCTGCTGTTCTGAGGTAACGGTTCTGCTTGACGTGGATAGAGCTTGATGCCTTGTCCTCAGTCACTGTGATCACAGGGTAACCAACATTTCTTGTCCAGATCTGCATGACCTTTTCGACATCTTTCCCACTCGCATCACTGAGCGCAGCCCACAAGTCGGTCGTCTGTGTGTTTCCGTAGGCGTGCTTCTTGATGTAACGACGGATACCCTCAAGGAAGGTCTCCTCGCCCAGGTACTTCGAGACCATGCGCAACACGCATGATCCCTTCGAGTACGAAATGGCATCGAAGATTTGGTTGATCTGGTCAGCCCTTGCAATAGGTACCTCGATTGGGTGACTGCTGCGGAGAGAATCAAGTCGTAGTGCACTGCTCAGGTTGTCGGTTACGTAGCCCTCCCACACCTTCCACTCTGGGTAGAAAGCATTGCAAGAGTACCAACTCATCCACGTGGCGAAACCCTCGTTGAGCCAAAGACCATCCCAGAAGTCCATAGTCACCAGGTTACCGAACCATTGATGCGCCAGCTCGTGCTGAACAACCTCAGCTACACGCTGCTGTGTGGAAGCACTGCTGGTCTTCTCGTTGAAGAGGAGGTCGACCGTGCGGTATGTAACCAGACCCCAGTTCCTGGAGAAGAATTAGTGTCATGTCTTCAAAAGGTCACGCCCAAGCTTACTCCATAGCACCGGCACTGAAGTCGGGAATGGCAACCATGTCCATCTTAGGCAGAGGAAAGGCGCTGTCGAACTTCTCCTCGTAGAACTTCAACGTCCGTGCAGCGAGCTCGACCGAGAAATGTCCATGCTCAATGTCCGAGTCTGGTGGAGCAAAGACTCTTACAGGAACGCGGAAGTTCTTTGACTCGATCACGTTGAGCTCTCCAACGATGAATGCCAGCAAATAGGTGGACATCAGAGGTGTGGTGTTGAATGTGACTGACTGCTTCTTGCTGCCTGACATAGTCGACTCCACCTCAGTCTCCGACTTGACGTCCATGTTGCTGAGACAGGTGAGCCCCTTGTCCGCAATCAATGTGACCGTGAACTTTGCCTTCAAGGCTGGTTCGTCGAAGCAGGGGAATGCTCTTCTTGCGTCTGTAGGCTCCATCTGTGTTGTAGCCATATACTTTGTCTCACCAGCCTTATTTTTGTAGGTCGATCGGTAGAAACCCGCCAAGTTGTCGTTGAGGATACCAGTGAACTTCAGGCAGAGCTGCGCTTTTGTGCCGCTCTTGAGAGTGTCCTCAAACCCGAACGTGGTAGTCTCGTCATCCTTGTTGCTAGTTATCTTCGGCTGCTTTGTGACTGTGCCATTGGATCCCTTGATCTCCACTTCTTGTATCTCAATCTCGTTCGTGTTTAGCACTATCGAAGTCGAGTCTTGCTTGACATCCAAGCTGAGTCCAGGTTAGCTTGTCCCCGAGACAATCTTTCAAGTAGGTACTCTATCGTAACCTGTCCATTGTATGTGAACTTCTCCAAATCCGGCTCAAGGGTGAGGTCGTAGTGCAATGGCTTGACATTGGTTGGCAGAACCTCCCTCTTGGGGGCGGACTGAGAGCCCGAGATGTCGTCGCGGAGACACATATTTCGTCGACAAGAGCAGTGTCTGGCAGGAACAAAAGATGGTCTAGGGGCACGGTGTGCTTGAAGTCGCGGTCTAGTAGCAAGGTGTGCACGAGTAGTAGAGGTACTGGTTTGAGCTGTTCTTGCTGTAGAAGTTGCTAGTGCAAAAGAGCGGTGAGTTGGTTTTACAAGTGGAAGTCGTGCAGAGAAGCTTGGAGAGATGTAGGAACGAGATCTGGACCAGAGTGCTCTATGTACCGAGGACAGATTGCTCATTGATAGAATGGAGGCCGGAATAGACTAGAAGACGACCACCTGCATTCCATGCTCCAAACATGCAGCTTCCCCGTTCTTATCGGCATCGGTTGTGCCTTCCTATCGTGGCTAGCTCAATCGCGACGGGAACCTCCATGCTTTTCTTAATCACACCGCTCTCTTCTTTTCCCTCCTCACATTCAAGCAGTTTATTCAGTCCTCGTGAGCTATCCGCACTTCCCTGGAATGCTGACAGTTTTCTTCTTTCGAGAAGCTCTGCGAGATTGTGTTTGTGGCCGAGTTTGAGAGTGTCACGATTCATCATGAGTGGCATTCATAGAGACGCCTCACATCTTTTCATGATTCCTGGATCAATCATGGTGACAATTTCATGGATGAAGTCTGGTGAGACCACCGTCTCTTTGCGCTGGAGAGTGGCGGCGGTCAGATTCCAGGCGGGTTGTTTAATCTCGGCGGAAGTTGCAGAGAGTCCAATTCCTTCTTCTTTAGTCTGCTTCGATAGCTTCAAATACGACGCGTACAAACAGACTACATCCTCCGCAACCGACAAGGACCTCCTTGCCACCTTCTTCACTGGCGATATTTAGGTCTTCTTCCGTGACCTCACAAGCTTTGCTGTTCCCACATCTGCACACCCGAGACCAGCTTGATCGCTCCTCATCGTATGCCATGTCATCCAGATCCAGTGTTTCCAGTTCCGTCGGATGCAGGTTTGCAGTGTTAGTACCTGTCCGTGTCCTGATATTTTGAAGCAGCGTATGATCATAGGATTGCCGCCGTGCTGGATCTAGCAATGTGTCTCGTGCTAAGCATATAGTATCGATGTCATGAGGGAATTGAGCACTATGCGGCCGCTGATTATGCTGAGCAGCAGGCTGAGCTGAAACCGCAGGAACCTTGTCTGGGTGGTGCTGCAACAGTGTTCGTCGAAACGCAACTTTAATTTGTGCGCCAGAGGCCGAATGACTTGACGTTGGAGTAGGAAGTCCTAGGACAGTATAGTAATTCAGACCCTCCCACGCCATCTGAGAATACTCTTGGGTCTAGTCCCGTGTAGCTGTGAAAGGATACCTCCCCGTCTCAGAGTCGTGAGGACACCTCAGGCCAGGACCTCAAGGCTGCAGAATCTGGAGACGAGTGGTGGCTGAACACGTGATCATTCGCATATGGGTCCGTATATTCCTCTTCGCTATGCAAAATCGGGCTAAGCTATGTGCCTGTATATGCTAAGAAGATTCGATGCTATCGACGAGGGCTAACGCTCAGTCATTGTCAAACGTGACTGTTCGCCGCTTCACCTTCTTCTTTGCCTTGGGTTCCGGTCCCTGTCCCTGCTCCTGCACATCCTCCTTAATTGTGTCCCCCTCGACCGCCACAGGTTTTGCTACATCGACAGCAGCATATGATACCACGCTCGGCGTCTCATCCACTGGTCCATCATCCACCAGCTTCGGCTTTTTTGCCTTCTTTCTCTTAGGCTTCTCCCCTACTTTATCGGTAATGGATGTTTCACTATTAGCATCTGTGGGTTTCTTCTTCTTGGCCTTCCTTCGTACTACCGTGCCCTCGCCGCCATTTGGCGCCTCGATAGTCTCAGCCTTTCTTTGCATCTCCAACCTCATCCGCTCAACTTCTTTCATTGCGGCCGCCATTTCCGCTTCCTCAGCTTCCTGGCGTTCCGAGTCAAGCTCATTGCCTCCCCGAGTATTAGGCACACCGGGTGGATTGAGCGAGAAGGCGCCCAGATTGCTCGAATCCACCTTCAGTGGAGAAGGGGAACGCGTGCCGCTGTGCACGGATAGCAGTGGTGGACGCAATGACTGATTCGCCGTCGTCGGTGGTGCGGCGGAGTCTGGCAAATCGTCATCTGCAATGCCCTCATCGGTCAAAATCTCCACCTTCCTCCGTGCCGTCTTCTTCTTTCTCTTAGCTTCTTCTGCTCGTGCTTCGTGCTCTTTCAGCTCTTCGCTCTCAAGCTTCAGTTCCATGATCGGGATCGAGTCGACGTCTAATGTCTCTCCATTTGCGCTTCGAAGCACGTTATATGGTGTGGATGTGCCTGAATTGTCCTCGCTTGGTATATAGAACGGATCGTCCTTGTGTCGCTCCCGCCGTTCTGCGCGACGCCTTGCAGCTGCCTCTGGATCTGCTTTGTCACCATTGGATTGCTGGTATGATACTTCAGCTTCTTGGAGTCGTGTAGCAGCAGGTTCGATAGATCTGATGACAGTCTTTGGACGCTCGTTGTAGTATATGTCAAACTCATTGTCAGCGTCGCTGTCCAGGTCGAGCTGGCCGACGGCTAGCAGACTAGACAGATTAGCATTGATAGGTTTTTCCAAGTCGAGTCCTTCGGGCACAGGAACTTTGCGCTGTGCGTCTCGTGAAACAGGATTGAGCTCAACGCCACTGAAGAGAGCCGGGAGTGCTTGAGTGAACAGCGGTGGCGGTTCGACAAGATTACCATAATCCGATGACGCGTTATGTGCTAAAGCAGCTTCGGACGCTAGGCGGCCAAGCTCGAGATACTCCACAGCTCGCTCCTGGATTTCCAAATTTGGGTGGGTTGTCAAAGACTCCAAGAAGTGGACCACTTTTGCAATGGTCAATGCAACGACGCCCTTTCGCTCTGGCGTCCAACTTCGCTGAGTGTCCGACAAGATGAACGTGAGGATCTTGATGGCTGCTTGTACGTACCCTCCAAGAATACGAGGTGGAAGATGCTGTGTCGAAGACTGAGTAAGAGAGTCAAGTGTACTTTCAGGACTCTGTAAATGTCTTGCGAACTCGCCTGCTATCCACACAGCATGCTCCAACACTCCTTGCCCGCCGTTGTGGGACGAAGGAAACAGACGACCTCGCTGATCAATTGCTATCAGCATCTCTGCTGCACGTGTGGCATCAGTTCTCGCACTCTTCACGCGAATAGCTATATTCTGTAGCTCGGCACCAATATTGACTGCTACATCTTCACCAAGTACAAAGTCCGTTGCGGGTCCGGATAATGCTGGTGGTGGGACATGGCGAACTAGTGATACTAAAGTGTCAATATACCAGTCAAAGTCAGCGACATTTGTGTAGGTATTACGACTGCACATCTCCAAGATACGTTGTATGATATTATGGCGATAATCGTCTGGCAGTGGTGCAGCTTGTGCGGAGCGTTTCTGAGCTGGCTTGATAGACTGTACGACGTCCTCATCGTCCCACTCTGAAGATGGCTGGACCCCAGCTGCTGCACCTCGGTCATTTAGCAGGTCATGCGCATTGTCATCAATAGGTGAGTTCTTCAACTGCCGCAAGAGGTTGTCCACGATCTGTGTGAGGTTGTCCGAGTTAACCATACCGACCACGAGATCGAGGGCTCGTAACCGGATCGATACATCGGCATCATCTAGGCACGACATGATGACATCTTCATGTACCGCGATCAGGTGTGGATAACGCTCGACGATCCTGTTGAATGCCAGCAGTGATACGTACTTGACTAGCGGACGTAATTAGCACTAAGACTCGGATGAACAGATCATCAGACTCACGATTTGGATCGCCCTCAATCACTAACATGCCTCGCAATTTGCCAATGCATAATCGGGCTACCTCGTCACCCTCAGACGTGCCCTGGGCAGCGTCCAAGATACCTCCTTGGATGATGCCATTTATGCATTCGTACAAGAGTGACATTGCTGGCGTCGTCTTGATGATCGTAGTTAGCGGTGGAAGTAACTTCTTCACCAGTCGCGGTTCTAATGGCGTCAAGGTTGCGAATAGTTTGATGATCTTGATCGCCATCCAGTTGTTACTTCCATCTACAAGCAAGTCGAACAGTCGTGGAGCCAAAGGTAGAAAGTCGTGCGGCCGCCTGTATCCAAGCTCACACACGACATTGACCACTGCTGCCGTCACACTGGGATCCTCATTCTCATCCGCGAGTCGATCCTTGATCCTTGGCCAAGCAGATCGTAATGTTTCGGGGTATACCAAAGCTAGTCTGTAAAGTGTAACAACAGTCTTTTTCCGGACAGATGGACTCGAATGTGTCAGACGTGGGAGCAAATCTGACAGTAGGGAGTTTGCCATTGCCGGACTGATAACGTGCGGTATAGCCATGAGCGGCAACGACATTGTCGGTATCTGCGGCGAGCTCAAATCCTTCTTCAGCAGATTCTCAGCCAGCACAAGGATATCCGTGTCAGGTCGAAAGCTCTGTACTGCTCCCAGATATCCCAGTCTCTTCTGCACATACTTTGCGGACGACATGACCTCGAGGACGTTAAACGAAGCCCACGACATGTCGTGTCCGAACATCTCGAGGTAGGTCAACTTGAGTACAGCATTTGCCTTGAGGTCCATGTCCTGGCTCTTGATCTCCTTCCGACAGTCCCTTATGGTTGCTTGTATGTATTCTCGTTCATTGCCCTTGTGATTGCGCATCCCTCGGATGAGGTCGATGAGCGACTTCTCGAACATCCTTGCGCTTGTTCTGGGTGTATCTGGGAGTGGGAGATGCGGATCTGCAGTGAATGCATGGCCGGCCTAGTTGCAGACCATAGAGGGTGATGAGTGTCTCTCGATGACCTATAGAGATCCTGTAGCACCCAAGATACCCCTGCAGACGTGTTCTGGTGTATTAGCGACTCTGTCACACGACCAAGCAATGTACTGTACAAAACCAATGATGTGAGGGTCGTGAATTGGTGACAGCATTGCGGGCGGAGACCCTTCCGATCAATGGACCCCCCTTGTGAACTAGTGCCCTGTGCCTCGACCACAAAACAACACATAACATACACATATCACAATGTCCACTCTCGAGCTCCAGCGTCCTCCTATCATCCCTACGCCGCAGACCGCTGCAGACCGATCTCGATTAGCACCCCAAGCTCTCTCCGCGCTCGCGCCGTCTCCCCTCCCATACCCGCTCTCCCTGCTCTTCTCCTCAGATGCCATCTCCAAATACACCAGCGCCGAAACGCTCTTCTACTCCTGCCTACAGACGGGCGACAATGCGTCCGCAAAAAAGTGCCTCGATGCCCTAACAGCGCGCTTCGGAGCCGACAATGAGCGTGTCATGGGTCTCGCCGGCGTATATGCTGAGGCTACAGCAGCCGACACAAAAGCATTAGAAGCGCAATTGAAAGTGTATCAAGCACAAGTAGCCGAGGCACCGGCGAATATGGTGATACGGAAGCGGGGTGTGGCATTGCTGAAGAGCATGGGTCGATTGGCGGAAGCTGTCCAAGTGTTGGTGACGTTGGTTCAGGATAACCCCGTGGATGCAGAGTCGTGGGCTGAGCTGGGCGAGCTGTATGTGGTGCAAGGGCTATGGGGGCAAGCTGTATACTGCTTCGAGGAAGTGTTATTGGGCATGCCAAATGCATGGAATGTGAGTGTCTTCATTGCAGGTTGAATAGGACAAGATGCACCTACTGACCACTGCACAGATACATGCGCGCCTCGCCGAAATCCTTTACCTCTCCACCCAAACATCCTCCATATCCTCAACTCCATCAGACACCACCTCCCTGACTACCCTCACGCGCGCCCTCAAGTCCTCACTCCGCTCCATCGAGTTATGCCCCGCCTACCTCCGTGCCTTCTACAGTCTCCACCTCATCACGACCGCCCTGCTCAGCTACTCCCTCCCGACCACGAGCACTCCATCCAGCAGTGCCGTAGCCAAGTCCTCAAGTTCCACCACATCTACAGATTCAGCTTCAGACTTTCCGACACCGAGTCAACAAACAGTCCAGAAATTGCGCGAGCTTGCGACGGCGAAACTCGCAGAGATTGTGAGGCGGAGTAGTGCTGGCGAGGCGGGCTGGACGGGATATGACGATGCTGAGGTTGCGGCTGCGCGGGAATTGCTGAGTAGAGATGGTGCAGGCGTGGCGCGGTAGTGTATATGTGTTGGTTGGGGCGTGGGCGAAGCGGTCAGGGGCTGCCGCAGGAGGTGTGATGTCTTATGAGTATGTTGTGAATAGAGCTACGGTACAGGGCTAGGCTGGACTTGGTTCGGCAGGACAGTACGGATTTTGGACGATCAGCCACGGCATGGAAGGCAGACAGACCACTAGAGTGTGCAACGGAAAAGCTTAGGACAGGAAGTCTGAGCCTAGGGAGACTTGTGCTTTGGACTGCGAGACTCATACATTGGGTTATTGGAGCAGGAACAGAGGCAGGAGGACAAAATCCCGCAAGCTGAATCTATGCCCAGCACTTCTCTCCAAGAAAGCCTCTGATCAGCTCACTGCTTCTCCGAAATACAGGCTCGGTCACATGGCTTCGTCACCTTCCGCTCGCCCCCCTCGCATCATCATTGCACCTCTTGTCACGGCTCATCTCACCGCGATCCACTGAATTTTTACTCACTCTCCCTCCGTTCTCCCACCTGCATGATCTCCGATCCCTCGAACTCCAACCCACCCTGCTCGCTTCCACCAACTCCCCCTCCACTGCGCTCAACACAAGCCTTACACGGCAAGCTCCAAGGCCTTGTTCGTTCATGCTCGAATTTTGGGTCGGCGCACACGCCTTTTGGGTTCAATTTGTGCTGTTTATCGCAGAGATCGATGCCGGATGTTTTGACGGTGGTGTGTCCGCAGCTGTATAGTCGAGGGCGTAGGTAGACTAGACACATCGAGAGTGACTGAAGGGGTTGGTGGTATGTGCTGTCTGCGAGTAGTGGTGGAGCAGAAGAAGGTATGATGGAGCTTGAGAACGTGATCGGTGCCAGGATGCAGTCTGAATGCAGAGCTGTGGTGAGGGCGAGCACTGTGGAGATGAAGACCTAGTAGTGAAGCTGGCTGTCGTCAACAAACAGGAAACTATATTCCAAAGAATGGCCAACAGAGTGGACCCAGGTGTAGATGACGGTCTGCCAGCAGAGCGGTGTGCTTTCTTTCCAGCCAAGCACAAAAACATGGGTCTGTAGACTTCGGATGCTGTCTGTGTAACCTCATCTGCAGGTACAAGATAGGCAACTCCCGTTTAAGCGTCAAGCTCGCGATAGCGGTGGCTATATGTACCTTAATCTGCCAGCATCGTCAAGGTCGCTCCATTGTTAGTGACACAGCAGTCAAGGTATGACCCGAGTAGTACTACAGGTCACAGACGCGTACTTCCGCCGACCTCTCGAGAATATCGTACTCCACCCAGCTGACCTCTCGCCCACCTCTTTTGCCACCTTTGCCTGCACTACCTCGTCCACCCACTATACGGCCTGCGTTCATGACACAGCAGCCTTGGTAGCGTACGACGAAGGCATCGGCGTCTGTGTCACATAGCATCAAGGCTGAAGGTAGTGGATACAGAGATAGTGAGTGCGCGAACGACCAATGAAGAGGCCGTGTAGCGAGCGGGAAGGGTGAGAGATGCGCTTGATCCAGAAGTGTCTTCGTTAGTGATCGGGCGTGTTGTAGTGAAGTCGATGTCTTCTGTCGCTCTTTGGGAATATTGGAAGTCGGTAATGCGGGTGCGTCAACGACCACGACATCTTCGTCAACTTCGTCAGACTGTGTTGCTGCCTGTGTTGCTGCACTATCGATGTCCATGGCCTGCTCATCAGGCAGTGCCCCGGACATCATAGTTGATGTCACTGCTTGTCGCTGACGAGGTTCTCTACCTTGCTCTCCGCTGCCGTAACCTTCGTCCTCAGCTGGTAAGGCAGTCTTCAGTGGTACCGAAGTACGCCTCATCCGGCCCGAAAGGTCATCTCTGAAGAGCACAATCTCTTGACTAGTTCCGAAAAGGCTAACCCTTGCTGGGTTTGTGGTCCAGATTGCCTCGCCTTGCACTCTCTCCTTGCCTGAAGTCGCAGAAGCGATACCCGTTGCACTATTCGCGGTAGCGAACGCGCGTCTGACTCGTGTGGTAAGCATTTCCGGAATCGCATTTCGTGGCAATGGCACCGAGGCACCAGAGGAGAACGATGACGCCCCAGGGATCATTGTCTCCAGGCACAAAAATCCAGGTTGAGCTGCGCAGGAGACCAGGAAAGTCTGAAAGAATAGCGGCTAATGCGTCGAAAGACTCTTTGTAGGTGATGCTATCGGGAATGGTAGTGGATGCTGCGGTCGCGGATGACTTGGTATTGCTCATTGCGGCCTGATCGACGAAGTTGCCGAGCAGGACAAAGGTAACCGGCGGCGGCACAGGAACAGACGCCAGTGGTGGTGCATAAGTCAGAAGAACACGGCGCAGTGCTGTCAGACAGATTGCGTTGTCGAGATTAACCTCGCCAAGTACGACAACTTTGTTGCTGTTTGTGTGATCCGAGCCAAGTGGGTTCATCGACGATGATAAAGCTGTAGAAGCGCGAGGATGCAGAAGACGTTGCTCAATCTTGCGCATTCGTGATCCGATAGCACGTTCACTTCCTATTCCAAGGAAGTCCACCCAGCCAAAACCGCCACCAACATTGTGCTCATTCTGTGACATGCCTGAGCCATCTGCAATGCCCAGAGTAGTTGCTCGTGTCTCGCATCGTGGTGCGCCGATCGAGAAACCGGTCAAGCGGCCACCAATGGTACCGCCAATGCCTCCAGTACCTCCTAGGCTACCTCCAGCTGAGTTGTACTCTTCTTCGTAGACTCCGTCCACAAGTACTATCATGCCTGGGCATAGCCATGTCTCCACTGGATCAATTGATGTGGCTTGCTCTAGATCAAGGGATATCGTTCCTGTCAAGTCACTAATTGCCAAAGTACCTGTCGTTGATATAGTCAGTAGACCAAGGATGAGATGTCCCGTGCCATTACGCCCAAGAAGGTTTGCTATCGGGGTAATCTTCCATTCAGTCGTCTTGCTACCGCGAGCAGAGACCTGGAATGACTCATTACGAAGGACGCGCTGATGTATGAGGTGATATCGCTGCCGGAAAAGGTCTGTTTTCAGTGATGGCGATGGAAACAGTGCCTCTGGTGGTTTCGATCTGCAATAACTATGAGTAAACCTGTCAGATGGGATAGAGGTGACTTCTCTTACTTTTCGAAATGATTTCTTGACGGGTTGTACATCATTCGTGGCTGCTCGAATGCGCTGATGACTTTAACCCAGCTTCTCGGGTCTTTTCCCTCTGATTCTTCCTCTTCCTCGACATCGAGGTTGCTCATGCCGAAACTGTCCTGTCTTTGAAGTCCACCACTATCGCCAAAGCTTTC
>Ga0058702_10000535_pt1 | contig 15518 bp, 15 predicted proteins | sample AgamicOrSfe_FD_83781 | JGI IMG/M metagenome (GOLD analysis project Ga0058702, IMG submission 83781) | Agave microbial communities from Guanajuato, Mexico - Or.Sf.e | ecosystem: Host-associated > Plants > Phyllosphere > Phylloplane/Leaf | place: Guanajuato, Mexico | collected 2012-05-30 | reverse complement strand
CACCAGTACCTCCGACATAACCACCATCTTCAGCCACCACCTGACGCACGCCCTCTCAGCAAACCCCTGGTCCGAAGACGCTCCGTCCCCCGAAACCGACGTCATCCAATCCCAACTCCTCTCCCTCAACGAAAAAGGCTGGTGGACACTCGCCTCCCAACCTGCAGTCAACGGCGTTCTCAGCAGTCATCCCATCTTCGGCTGGGGACCCAAGCAAGGCGGCTTTGTATATCAAAAACCTTTTGTGGAGTTCTTCCTGCCCTCGGTGGCGTGGGTCTGCCTGCGACCAAAATTGGATGCGCGCGGCGACGAGTTCACGTATTTCGCCGGCAATGCTGCGGGTGCGTTTGAGGCAAGCGACGAGCAAGGACTCAACCCGGTGACGTGGGGCGCGTTCAAGGGAAAGGAGATTGTCACGCCAACAATTATCGAGGCGGTCAGTTTCAGGGAGTGGCAGGAGGAGGCGTTTGGGATTTGGAGAGAGTGGCAGACGGTGTACAAGGCGGGGAGTGCGAGTGCGGAGTTGTTGAGGGGGTTGAGGGAGGACCTTTGGTTGGTGAATGTGATTGGACATGACTATACGGATGAGGGAAAGACGATTTGGGAGGTGTTGTTGAAGGAGGGGGTTTAGGCCGAGTATTGCTGGTGTTGCTTGTTAGAGATTGGAGGAAGATAAGTGGATTGAGGACGTCAAAGGCTCACAGTGTCGGATCGCGCTTCGACTTGGGAATTACTAAGTTGCTCGACAACCGGACACTCGGTGTTCGTCGAATGCTGAGCTCTGATTATCTACACCTTCGACTCCAGACTGTCTTATGCTGTCGCCACTCCGACCAATAGTCGACAGCATTGTCTTCCGCCCCCAACCTTCCTTCCTCCTCACAAAGTGGGACAAGGCATGCAGTCGACGACGACGCTCATCCGGCCGAAGCTGTGACGGATACAAACACTATCAGTGATATATCCACGCACCACACGACTCGAGCTTCAGAGCGACAATGAAGACACCGCATCGTACCCCCATGCCGACAGCTTTTCTTCTGCTCGACTTGATGCTACTGGCTGATGCAAGCTAGTGTACCTAAGGATGTCGAGGCCAGAATCGTTCCTCGGGGCAGAAAGGGAGAGCTTCCGAGGAATGGCTGGAAAGGCTGAAGACGGGGTTTCCGTCGGTCGTATAAGAAGGGGTGAGCCAGGGTTTGAATTCGGTGTGAGGTACCACATTTGTATGCCATACTATGTCCTATCATGCTGGAGAGGTGAACATCTGAGCTGGGTAAAGCCTGCTTTAACGCGGCGATGTCATATAGTATCGAAAAATAAGTCTAAGCAGGATCCCCTTAGTGCTCTGGTTTTCAGCATTTCGAACTCCCTCTCAACTCGGCTTCTTTCATGCTCAAAATAAAACGTGCGTGAACAAAGTGAGTGAAACAGAAGGTTCGACTCGAGTCATCAGCAAGGCCAGCCGCATGAGCTGCACGAATTGCATGAACTGTCTGCTGAGTCATGCTTCATAACACCACAGCAGAGATCACCACATTGGACGGCATACAAGATGCATGGAATTGAAATCGTTCCATCTCAGTCAATTTGGGTCGTATATAGGCAATGAATAGACCAAAATGAAGCCCTTGATCAAGCGAACATCAAAACGGCAAAAGGTAGTGCGATCGACGAGGTTCGCTGATTGTGTTAGCGCAGTTCGATGATATTGCATGGTTGATGTACTCACAACTCGCGCGAAATCAATCAGCAGGGTTTCCATTCAAGTGAACTTAAATCTGCCGCCTTAACCACTCGGCCACAATCGCTGAAATCGAATTGAGCAGAATTGCTGTCAATACTCAACCGATTTTCACAGATCTCACTATCGATAGCGCGCAAGTTTTACCAATCTTGCGTGGAATCAGATTGGAAAAGACAGTCTCCAAACACCAGATCGCGCCTGCCTACCACCAAATACCCTCGCGCAGCTTCTCCACTACAAGACACTCAGCTGACACCGGAAATCCATCATCCCCAAGCTTTTACAAAACCCCTCAGACTTTCAGCTTCGAGCTTGACGGGCCCCCATACCCACCCTTGTAATATCTACCCTAACCTTTTCCCAATAACTCCCACTCACAACCGCCAGGCTGGAAGACTACCCGTTTCCTCTCCCGGGCTCCCCTCGCGATCTACCTAGCTCAACGACGGAACCGCCCCATCCAAATAAACCTTCCAACACACCCAAATCGACCATGTCCTCCCTCCTCCCCGGCTCCGCGCCCTTTTCCGGCACCTCCTCCTCCGCCTCCGCCGGCCTCTCCCCCGACCAACTCCAAGAGCAACAAATGATAAAATTCATGTCCTCCGCCATGGAGTCCTGCCCCGCCAAGACCGTCATCTCCGCGACAATGGGTTTCGGCCTCGGCGGCATCTTCGGCCTATTCATGTCCTCCATGCGCTACGACACGCCGCTGGGGTCTGGCGTCCCCGGTGCAGTCACAGGCGCCACAGCGTACGCCGATCTACCTATGCGCGCGCAGTTAAAGGCAGGGTTCAAGGATATGGGCAAGGCGAGCTGGAGCAGTGCGAAGAATTTTGGGAAGGTGGGTGGTATATTCGCGGGCGTGGAATGTGGGATTGAGGGGTTGAGGGCGAGGAATGATCTTGGCAATGGGGTTGCGGCAGGCTGTATTACCGGGGGTGTGTTGGCGAGGAAGGCAGGACCTCAGGCTGTGGCGGTGGGGTGTGTGGGATTTGCGGCCTTCAGTGCGGCGATTGATAGTTATATGAGGCAGCCGAGTGAGGGGACCGGGGGGAGAGTGGATTGAGAATGATGAATTGAGGAAGAGGGTGGATTGGAAGAGGATGGGAATGAAAAGGCATGAATGAAAGATGAAAATGGGACACAGGCGTTTTGTGGATTGGCGTCTTACGGTGCTTGTCGAATGGCGTATTGCTGGGCCACTGTCAAAGACAGGTTGGCATGCAATCGATGCCTGAAGCATTGAGATGGACACAGGTGCCCAAAGTTCACCATCTTCTGTCTCAGTCTGATTGCCAGCGAGCAAGAATGATTCTAGGAGAAAGCGGAAAAGATTATTCTTTGTCCAGCAAAGAGAGCATGGAGCGAATATTGATGAAGCAGCAGCATGGAAGAATGCTGAATATGATTAGACGACAAAGGAATTGTGGGAATGCGCAAGGATGAAGTCGAGAAGTCGTATGCTTCTCTCAGTCTAGTCGTACTTTATGTACATATCTAACTCTTCCCAGTACGGTCAACATCCCAAACCTGTACATGGCTTCCCAACACATCACTTGCTCCTCTTGTAGATTTTCCTCAGGAACTCCTCGAAAACCTGCTTCTTCAGGCCATGCTTCTCATCCACCGCTGCAATCTTCTCCCGTATCTCACCCACGACCTGCTCCTCATATTCCTGGTAAACCTTCTCCAGATCCAGCTCCTTATATAACTGCTTGACTTTTGCTTCAGTCTCCTTGTTCTTCTGTCCATAGTTCTGGTTAAGCACTTTCCGCTGCTCGGCGTTACATCGTTGTAATGCCTGGTTGACAAGCCAGCTGCACTTGTTGTCTTGAATATCTGTCCCGACCTTGCCCAAAACTGACGGATCAGCATAGGCATCAAGGTAGTCATCTTGTGTCTGGAAGTATACACCCATCGGTATCAGGATGTCTTTTGCTTGTTGTAGATTCTCTGGTGTCGCGAGCTTGCAGTAGTGTAGCGCCAGCGCCACGGGGAGGTAGAAACTGTAAAATGCCGTCTTGTATGTGACAATGAACGTGAACTTCTCCATGCTGAAGTTATCCAGATCAACGTGATCCTCCGGCGCAGTCAGTAGGTCGCATGACTGTCCAAGCTCCGTCTGGAATGTGACTTCTTGAAATAACTCCATCATGCCTAGGTAGTCTGGATGCGATCGGAAGTGCTTCTTGAGCAAAATGAAGATGGCGGATTCGAGCATGAAGGAGTCGTTAATGGCAATCATGCCGACGTTTGGCATGCGATACCAGCATGGGTTGCCCCGACGTGTGATTGAGCTGTCCATGATGTCGTCTGATACAAGGAAAAAGGCTTGGAGGAGTTCGATCAGCCAACCAAGCGTGGAGGCTTCGAAAAAGGTTTGAGAGTTTTCAGATGGTGTGACGGTGGTGGACTGGAGGAGCGAGACGGTATCGACGACGGAGAGACCGCGATTACATTTCCCGCCGATTGTGTTGTGCATCAGTGACTACCGAGTGTCAGTATGTTGCGCTTGATGACCAGGCTAGAAGTTTACCTTCTGATACCATTCCAACGCATTCTTAGGGAGTCCATATTGCTGGCACTGTTGCGTAAGATCCTCGACTAGACGGGGAAAGACGGACTCGAAGTCCTTCAGTGTGGTAGGCATGTTTGCGGCGGAGGTTCTGGTGGAGTATGCGTGAGCGCTTCAAAGCTGAAGCCTGACAAAGGTAAAGAGTAGGCTGGCGGAGCAACAAAGCGCAACAGATATGGCAGCAAGCGCCGAGATCTGCGATACAGGTTGAAGGATATAAAGAGTGACAGGTAGTGGTCAAGTGACAAATCAACAATAATCCCAGCATGGCAACATAGACAACGCCAAGCATTTGCCCCTGAAATGCTTCACTCGCAGCGACAACAGTGGATGTAGGCGCGATAGTTAGCAAGAGATAAGGACAACAAGGAAAGCCTCTTGCCGTGCTCCTTTTCCAATTCGGTCCTCTGGAAGTGACAGCGAAAGCCTGTGGCTATTCAGCTCATACCGTGACCCTTTGAACTCAAGAAAGACCTGTGCTCCTTCCGTGTATACACGCGCCTGCCTGAATTGTGACGCGCTGCAAACCGTATCAAGATTTCCCTTTGAGTGACACAAGAGATGTCATTCAATTGCTCATCAATGATCTAAGCTGCAGAAAACACAATTGCAATGGGCAAAGTCGATCTCATACTGCTGCGACGACAATTACAAGTCGCAGTAGTCAGGTGCTCAGAACGATGTCTGTATCAATCTGCGAAATGGTGAGAAATGCCATACACCTATGAATGATCACAGCGACTGATGGAAGCAAGGGCGGCAGAAATGCTAAACTCGTTGGAAGAGCCTGAACTTGCCTACAATGGGACCGGCCAGGACTCTGACATGCATGATGACTTTGGAACAGCGGCAAACGAGGACGTGTTCAGCGTGCTCAGTCCGACTGAAGATCCAAGCGAGGCACGGTTAGAACGATCAGAGCTATCGAGATACCTCATGGCGAAGAGCTTCTTCGATTGTCGAGAGTTCGACCGATGCGCTGCAGTGTTCCTGCCAATGACACTTCCCAAAGGCGAGATTGCAGTGGTCAAACCCAAGTCACATACTAAGACGCCCTATCATGGTGCAGGAGCTGAACTCGAAGACGGAGCTCCACATCTAAGTCAAAAAGCACTATTCCTTGCATTGTATGCACAATATATGGCTGGCGAAAAGCGAAAAGACGAGGAAAGTGAGACACTACTGGGTCCAAACGATGGTGGTGCGACAGTCAATAGAGAACTTGTTAGCATCCAACGTCACCTAGAGGCGAGATTTGTCCACCACAGCAAACGAAAACCCCAGCCACAGGGCTGGCTCGAATACCTTTACGGGATTGTCCTTGCAAAGCAGAAGAATGTTGAAGAGGCTAAGGATTGGCTAATCAAGAGTGTCAATCTTTACGAATTCAACTGGGGTGCATGGCAGGAACTGGGTGATCTTGTCGAGAATGTGCAAGATGTCAGTAATGATAATTCGAGATAGCTTCGCACAACACTACTGACCAAGCAATAGATGAACGTTCTGACGAGTCGAATACCCCAAGGTATAATGAGCTATATCTTCAGCATCTATGGAAATCAAGAACTGTTCCAAGCAGACGATAATATACTGGTGGGGTTGAAAGACCTCAAGGCTGTCTTTCCGGAGAGCGCTTTTTTGAGGACGCAAAAGGCTCTGCTTTTCTATCATGCAAAACGTATGCTACGACATTGCCTGGTACACGTCCGAGATGCTGACATCCTGAGCAGACTACGAGAAAGCTGAATGTACATTTTCCAAGCTGTTACAGCGCGAACCCTTACGTTTGGACTATCTTGAAGCATATTCCAACATTCTCTTCGTCATGGGCAAAAGTGCGCGTCTAGCCTTCATAGCTCAAGTCGCAACCTCCACCGACAGATTCCGCCCTGAAACATGTCTAGCCGTCGGCAACTACTTCGCGCAACGCTCCGAACATGAAAAAGCCATCGTCTACTTTCGCCGCGCCTTGACGCTCGATCGCTCCTACCAAGCCGCCTGGACCCTCATGGGCCACGAATATCTCGAGCTGCGCAATACTCACGCCGCCATAGAATGCTACCGGCGCGCCGTAGACATCAACCGCAAAGACTTCCGCGCATGGCACGGCCTCGGCCAAGTTTATGAACTCCTTGAGATGCACCTCTACTCACTTTACTACTGGCAACGCGCCGCCGCGCTGTCCCCGCCCGACGCTAAGATCTGGCAAGCGATGGGTCAATGCCTCGACAAGCTCGGACGCTGGCATCAGGCTATCAAGGCGTACAAACGCGCACTCGTTGCTGGGACGGGCCAAGATGGCGCTGAGGGCCTAATGTTTCGGAATAGCAATGGTGCTGCTCGTTTGCAATACCTCGATCCGGAAGTCACGTACCTGATAGCACTCGACCACGACAAGCTCAACGATGTGCCTCAGACGCGCGCGTGGCTCGAAGTGACCCTAGCACAAGAGGAAGGCCTGCAGCGCCGCGCGCAAGCTGCCGAGACCGATACAGCTGCGTCCTTCCTCGGCGCAAGCCAAAGCATGGTCAGTGGTCGCACTGGCAACGATGCTGAAGATGAGGGCGACGATGATGATGAAGCCGGCGGGACGGGCGTCACGGCAACAACGAGTAAGGCGCGTATGTGGCTGGCAAGGTTGGAGTATGTGCAAGGCTCCGATGAGGGATTGAAGAGGGCGATGCAATTGGCCAATGAGCTGTGTAATGATGGGTATGAGGTTGAGGAGGCGAAGGGGCTGCTGAAGGAGATCAGAGCGAGAAAGGGAGAGGGATGGGGCGCGGAGGTGGTTGGCTGAGAGGTTGAGGGAGTGGACGATGAGACGTGTGAGCGTTCTTGTGATCGATGGTTATGCATGGTGTGTGGAGAGATTGTAGACATGCTTTGGGACTATAGAGCAAGCATTCAAGGTTTCTCTGCTTGCGTTGCCGAAGCCTAGCAAGTATAGGCTGGTATGAAATACCCAATCGGGATCACCTGACACTTCCAATAGCAATAGTCATGTCTGTTCGTGCTAGTATACGCTTCGATGAATGTAATACACGTTTTGAGATCGCGAGAGCAAGGTTAGCTGTAGCGTAGACAGCACTTCACATTCTACTTTATGGCAATATATATTGTACGTGACCTGACCTTGTCCATCCTCCAACATCCACACAGACCCGCGATCCAAGCCTCCAAATCATCCACAACCCCATCATCCCATCCTAAACCACCCACCCTCCTTCAAACCCACCTCTCCAGCCCCAGCCTCCTCCGACAAATCCACCTTCGTCGCCACAATCCCCATACTCCCAAATCCAGTGACGTACAACCACGCCATCTTCTTTCCTCCACTTTCAATCGGATCGATCCCAATCATGACCGCCGTACTCGCCGTCCTCATCTTCGTCCCGTCATCCTGGAAGATAATCCGCTTCGGCCAAGGTTTATGGCTGGGACCCTTGCTCGCATCTACGCTTGATGTCCGCCGGCTATACCAGACCGTGCACGGGATTGCTGAATCTGCTTGATGAAATGTCGGCGCGAGCGCAATGATGCGCGGAAGTCCCGCGAGGATGTACCCGGAAGCGTCGTCGTCGGGCGTCGCCCATGGGTCGTTGTAGAAGAAGGGGTTGTCCAGCCCGGTATCGTACTGGATGTGTTCGACGAGATTGAGGGTTTTGGGAGCATCGGGCGCCAGGGAGCGCCAGGCACGAGTGAGGATGCCGCCGGAGGCGTCGACGATGAGGACTTCTTCCGGGCGGGCGGTCGAGGAGCGGCCGAGACCGTTATTGTTATGGAGACCTTTTAGGGCGAAGGTGATGTGTGTGCCTGAGGAGGGGTTGGGGGAGGTGGGTTCGTTGATCTGTACGTGGAGAATGTCGGACCAGCCAGCGAGATAGGCGGTGAAGAGTTCTTCGATGATTCGCATATCACCTTCGCGATAGTAGTGGTCGTTGGTCACATAGAACTCGGTTGGGCTGATGGCGAAGATGTCGTTGGGGGTTTTGATGAGAGGGTCGCGGACACTGCGGACGTATTCGGCGGTCGAGGAGCCTATGTGGTGGCGGAAGACTTCGATTTGGGATTGGGTTTTATTGGGCCCTGCAGCGTGCCCTAGGTCTGCGGCGCCCCAGTGAAGAGGATCGGGAAGATGATTTACTGCGAAAATGTGCAGAAGACTCGGATCGGCAGGATCAGTGACGATGTCGATACCGTGAGTGACAAAGCTTCCGGTAAAGCCAGACAGAGTCAACTTCTGGGATTTGAACGTCTAGGGGGCATTGTGAGTAATGCGCTTGATTGAATCCCTGGAATTTCCATCACCTTCGGGTCCACGACATGCAGCGAGCCCTGATTGGCGCTATCAGGATCGAACTTCAACAATGGCGGAAACCAACCTAATGTCTGTCAGCACTTTGTTGACACTGTCGCCTCGATTCTGGAGCGGCAGCTCTTACCTAGCCTGGCAGTAGGATCCTCGGACCCCTGGCATGCCGTGAATAATAAGCCGGACTGCTCATGAAGATGCAAGTCTTCGCATTGGACAGTGTCTGGAATCACACGAAAGCCATCACCGTGTATGTTGATGATGGAGTCAAGATCTCTGGTCACACCAAGCACAGCCAATCTCTGAGTGAAAGGACCAAAGAAAGGAAATAGAAGGACAGCAAAGAATACAACGAGCAACGCCCCCTGATACATTACCATGACGAAATCAGAAGACGGGATACCTTCACGAAACTGCTAAAGGAAAGTGTTGCAAAGTGTCTGGAGGGGTGTTTCATCCGTATCTATATCGATATCGATATCGAGACATTCTCGAAAGGGCAGATGTACCAGGTTTGAGACTCATGGCATGTGACACCGCGTGCATACTCCATACCGTAGTGGATGTCAACAGGCGGCGACGACGACACAGATATTGAGGTACAGATTGTAGGGACTAGATACAATACGAAGCTCCGGGGCTGCAAGAAATGCGCATACCCTTTCCCACGCACACAAATCCACTCAACTTTGTTGTACGTAGATTGCCACGACAAATTACGCTCACATCTCATTCTCGCTGTCCTCAGCTGTTTGCTGCGATTAATTCACATCTCCTCGCTTTCTCGACCATCGCACAAACGCCTTCTGTCCTTGCGAACCTTTCGTCCTCCTCGCTAAGATCCTCCTCCGTCCAACAACCAGTTTGTAGCTGGCAAAGGAACCTATCTCTTACTACTACCCCACCAACTTGCTACGCCATGGAATCTCGACAGTCAACCGGCGTCGAGCAGATAGCCGACAGTCTCGAGAAGCCCTTACTAGATAACCGTACCTACCGAGTCGTGAAACTAGCAAATGAACTTGAAGCACTCCTCATACACGATGCCGACACAGACAAGGCAAGCGCGGCTCTGGACAACCACGCCGGTGCTATGAGTGACGCCAAGGACATGCCTGGTATGGCCCACGCCGTCGAGCATCTCTTGTTCATGGGAACGAAAAAGTATCCAGAAGAGAATGAATACAGCCGCTACCTGTCCGCCCACTCTGGTCATTCGAATGCCTTCACGGCATCCACATCTACCAATTACTTCTTTGAGGTTGCAGCGGAGGATGAAGAGAAGAGTTCAAATGCGACTGAGACGAGCAAATCATATCCCACTTCACCCTTGTACGGAGCCCTTGATCGCTTTGCGCAATTCTTTGTGTCGCCGTTATTCCTTGAGGAGACTTTAGAGAGAGAGCTTCGTGCTGTGGATTCGGAGAACAAGAAGAACCTCCAGAGCGATCAGTGGAGGATGATGCAGCTCGGAAGAACTCTGTGTAATCCCAAACACCCAAACAACCACTTCGCTACTGGCAATCTCAAGACACTAAAAGACGACCCACTGGCAAGAGGCGTGAAGATACGAGATGAGTTCATGAACTTTCACGACAAGCAATACTCCGCAAATAGGATGAAGCTGGTTGTGTTGGGCCGCGAATCTCTGGATACACTACAATCGTGGGTTGAAGAGCTATTCTCGGACGTGGTCAACAAGAATCTGCCCGAAAACCGATGGGATGGCATTCCGATATATAGTGAGAACGAGCTACTGGACGAGATTCGTGCCAAGCCTGTGATGGACACGCGGTCACTGACTATATCATTTCCGTGGCTGGACGAAGATGAGCTGTATGAAGAGCAGCCCGGTCGTTATCTGAGTCATTTGATTGGGCATGAGGGACCTGGCAGTATACTTTCGTACTTGAAGGCTAAGGGATGGGCTAATGAATTATCATCTGGTGATCACACTATCTCTCCAGGCACCGGCATTTTCGACATTCAACTCAAGCTGACTCCAGACGGTCTGGTAAACTACAAGGAGATTATCAAGGTTGTGTTCCAGTACATCTCGATCATCAAGGAGACCTCGCCACAGAAATGGATATTCGATGAGATCAAGCGTATGACTGAAGTCGACTTTCGATTCAAGCAAAAGTCAGATGCATCCAGGACGACAAGTAGACTCAGTCAAGTTATGCAGAAACCTCTGCCGAGAGATCGATTGCTCAGTGGTGAGAATGTGCTGACAAGATTCGACGGCGACCTCATCAAGAAGGCCATGTCACAATTCGAGCCAGACAACTTCCGTATAATGATCGTTGCACCAGATGCCGTGGAAGGAAGAGATATCCAGCATGAACCTTGGTATAACACCGAATACACCATCTCGAAGCTGCCCGAAGAGTTCTTATCCGAAGTCCGCCAAGCATACAACAGCACATCAGGTCAAAGAATATCCGAACTCTCGTTGCCCGCGAAGAACGAGTTCATTCCTTCCAACCTCGAAGTCGAGAAGAAAGAGACCTCCCAGCCGATGAAGACTCCCAAGCTTATTCGCAACGAGAAAAACCTGCGATTGTGGTATAAGAAGGACGACCAATTCTGGGTTCCCAAAGGCACTGTCAACGTTCTGCTACGAAATCCCATCTGTGGCTCGACTGCACGGGATGCTGTGCTCGGAGCTGTATATACTGAGCTTGTGGAAGATTCCCTGTCAGAATTCACATATGATGCAGACATTGCCGGCTTACATTACAGAGTTGACAATCCCACCAATGGTCTTATTGTGCAAGTTTCTGGTTACAGCGATAAAATGTCAGTCTTGCTCAAGAAAGTATTGACGTCTATGAAGAACCTCGAGATCAAGCAAGATAGGTCTGATGTGATCAAAGAACGAATGAGTCGAGGTTGGAAGAATTCGGAGTTTCAACCACCTTACCACCAAATATCAACATTTGCTCGATGGCTTGCAGTTGACAACGCCTTCACCACTCAAGATTACATTGAGGAATTGCCAGCGATCACATCTGACGACGTGCGCAAGTTCCAGGCAGTGCTGCTTGGCCAATTCCACATCGAGGCACTCGTGCATGGCAATGTCTACCAAGAAGACACCCTCAAAATGGCCGATGTCATCGAGAACACATTGAAGCCCGCTGTCTTCCCACCGGAACAGTGGTCGATTCGTCGTGCAATTGACTTCCCTGCTGGCTCAAACTACATCTACGAGCGTCCCCTCCAGGACCCCGCCCAAGTCAACCACGCCATCTTCTACAGCCTGAATATCGGCCTCAAAACCGATCCCCAGCTCCATGCCCAGCTCCTCCTCCTCTGCCAAATGCTCCAAGAACCCGCCTTCAACCAGCTGCGCACCATAGAACAACTCGGCTATGTCGTCTTCAGCGGCCACGTCGTCCACGCCACAAACGAAGCCTTCCGCGTCCTCATCCAAAGTGAACGCACTCCTGAACATCTCGAGGCGCGCATCGAGCACTTCCTCACTACGTTCCGCACTACTCTAGCAGACATGCCAAATAGTGAATTCGAGTCGCACAAGGGCAGCGTCGTCAGCGAGCGCCTCGAGCGCCTGAAGAATCTAGGCGAGGAGGGAAGCCGCTTTTGGCATCACATCAGCAGCGAGATCTATCACTTCCAGCAGCGTGAGACGGATGCTGCGGTGTTGCGCACGCTTAGCAAGGCGGACATGCTTGCGTTCTACGATCGCTTCATTAGCCCCGCGAGTGCCACACGCGCAAAGTTATCTGTCTATCTGCGTGCGAAGGCGGGCGCAGTGGTGGATGCGGTGGCAGGTGCGACTGGTGAAGAGCAAAAGGCAAAGTTCCTGGGTGCCTTGGAGCAGTACCTTAGCACCCAAGGCATGCCCGTCGAGACGTCTGCATTGGCGGCGCGCTTCAAGGACGTCGATGTTGGCAAGGGAGCTGCCAACCAGGACGCCATCCTCGCTGCGTTCACGGCATATCTGCAGCATGACGCCGGATTGCCGGAGCAGGTCGTTGCGGGTGCCGTCGAGCAGGGAAAGCCGCTGCTAGAGGCCGTATTGGCGAAGGTGAGTGCAGGCGCTGCTGATGAGGGAAGCGCAGATGGGAAGAGTGCTAGCGCTGAAGGTAGCGAGGAAGGGAAGAAGGCTGTGATGATTAAGGATGTGCGCACGTTCAAGGCGAGCTTGCCATTGACGATTGGCGCCGCGCCGATCAGCGAGTTGAGCGTGTTCGAGGAGCTAGGGTCGAAGCTGTGATGGGGCGCATGACGAATTGGATGGCTACAACAGATGACCTGCCAAAGTATCGGCGTTTGCATGGAGGTTTTCTGATATCATGATATTATCCTGCCCTACGTGGTATGGTTACCATAAGCACTTGCTCTCCTGTGTCTCTATTTGACTTATTCCCGTTCTTCGACACTACTCATTGGGTATCATAGATCATTATGCATTACTGAAGTCATTAGTTCCTCGTCCCTCCACTTCTCAAGAAGCTCTTCACCAGCAGTGCAACTCCATCAGCATCCTCCGTGACATGCCAGTGCCCTACACCATTCATCACCTCAACCCTGCAGTCCTTCAGCCTCCTTTGATAAAAATCCAGAATCTTCGGCGTACAGCGGTCGTTCTCGTCTCCAGTTATGATAAGAACTGGCATTCGTAATGGCGCCATGTCTAGCTCCTCTGTCGCACCCGCGAGTGCAGTACAGCCCTTGGCGAAGCCTTCTGGGTCCTGAGATAGTAAAAATTGCCGTACCGCGCTGAGCGCCAGAGGCCTGCTTTCCTTGGTTTTCTTGCTCGTCAGGGTGTCGGTAAGTCCGGCGACAGTGCCGGAATGGAACATTCCTTGTGCTCGGACTGCGACAGCGATCTGCAGGTGGGCGTCGGCGGCCACGGGCGGGATGACATGTGGAAGTGGGCCCAGTAGGATCAACCTCGTCACGAGGTCTGGATGTGTGCAGGCGAAAGTGAGAGCGACAAGGCAGCCCATGCCTTGTGCAATCAGGATGCTGGGTTTCGTGAAAGGTTTTATGAAAATGGCGGCCAGATCTGCCGCGTAGCTTGATATGGTGACGACTGATGAGGCTGATGTGGTTGATAGGCCGTGACCTTCGAGGTCGAATAGGACATTCTCGTACGTCTTGTCAAGTTGTAGCGTTGAGATGAGAGGCATCCAATACTCAACAGTCCCTCCCAGACCGTGCACATATGTGATCCGTTCTCCGCCAGCCACTCCAGATTGAATAACGTTGAGCAACTTTCCGTTCACTCTTGAAAGACCCATTCCACCGGAAGTGATATCAAGATTGTATGTTTTGAGATGCGTATCATGTAGCTTTGCATTGAGCGCGACCTTGTTCTCAGCTTCAGGGTGGGCGACTCGATTATATAGTGTGCCTAGACCCGTGACAGAGATCTCTATAAGGTCACCAGGCTTGAGGAATTGTGGTGGATCGAGGCCGAAGCCTACGCCAGCAGGCGTGCCTGTTGCAATCACGTCTCCTGCTCGCAGGGTGGTACCCTCTGAGAGGGTGGCGACCAGCTTGCTGATACTGAAGATAAGGTCATCGGTCGTGCCCTCTTGTCTTTTTGATCCGTTAACAAAAGTCTGCACCGTTAGACGTGATGGTAATTGCTCTTTCGGTTTGGCAATCGGACCCATTGGGCAGAAGGTATCGGCACTTTTACCAAGGTAGAACTGCTTGTGGTCTCGCTGACGCTCACGCGCAGTCACATCGTTGATAATGGTGTAGCCCCAAACATGATTTATGGCGTCCTCTTCGGTAATCCGGTAGCCAGAGGTGCCAATGATTACACCAATCTCGCCCTCATAGTCCAGAGTCTCAGTGAAGTGTGACAATGGCAGAATGTCAGCTCCACTCGGGACAATGGATGTTGACCTCTTTGTGAAGATAACAGGGTGGGTTGGCTGGTCGACCTTGTCACTAGCATCATAGCCTGATTGATTAAACTCTTTTGCGTGCTCTGCATAATTCTTGCCAACGCATAGCACGTCCCGGCCGGTCAATGGCGGCAGCAGCGTAAGCGAATCGAGCCTAAGCTGGTTCCCGCCATCTGAAATAAGCGTGCTGGCACCCACTTCTATCACTTGGTATAAATTCTCAACCGGAGCGCCCGAAGCTAGAGCTAGAGGTTGGATAAGTGAAGTATCTTGATCGTAGTGTCCAACCCGCGCAAAACCATTGGAGGATTTGTACGCGATGAAGTTGGTGTACATGGCTGACACCTGTGATGTGGATGGTATTGGCACGAAATGAAGTGAAAGTCAGTACAGTTGTATGTTTGTGCTGTAGCGATATCACTGGGTTACAGACGAATGGACATATGATGAAGCAAGGTCAAAGAAACAAAGCTGTAATTTGGATGCTATACATGTAAGAAAGTCGTTGAGATAAAACTGCAACGATAATGCAAGAGTCTCGAAGTCCAGAGGAGGACGGGCGGGAAGAAGTCGCGATGTTCTAATCACGTGACTGAAACTCAGGGTCCAATTGCTCGAACCACACACTCGCAATTTCAGTTTTTGACCTTGCCGTCGTTATCTGTATACTAACACAACAGCACCTTGCCATGTCTCGCCCAACAGGTGAGTATCTCCTTGCGCTATGGCTACCAGTGCTCAGCTGACAAATTCTTCTCTAGTCACCGTTCTCTCCGCCGACGGCTCGGCCAGCTCCAACACACACCCTCTCCCAAATGTCTTCAGGGCGCCAATTCGACCAGACATTGTCCAGTAAGAAAGACCCTCATCACCTTCGCTGATGGATGCACATCGTTGCGACCAGCGTTGGCTGACTTTTGGAACTGCAGGCAGGTCCACACTGGCATGGCCAAGAACAAGCGTCAACCATACGCCGTGAGCGAGAAGGCT
>Ga0058702_10000534_pt1 | contig 15529 bp, 19 predicted proteins | sample AgamicOrSfe_FD_83781 | JGI IMG/M metagenome (GOLD analysis project Ga0058702, IMG submission 83781) | Agave microbial communities from Guanajuato, Mexico - Or.Sf.e | ecosystem: Host-associated > Plants > Phyllosphere > Phylloplane/Leaf | place: Guanajuato, Mexico | collected 2012-05-30 | reverse complement strand
GAGAGGAGTGAGGGGGATGGTGGGAGGGATGATGGTGGTGGTGAGGAGGGAGGAGAGCAGAAGGATCAGGAGGCAGGGAAGGTGATGGCCAAAGCGAAAACGTATGGATTCGTGGAGGAGCAGTGGGAAGGAGTGCCGGGACGTATTGGAAGAGGTGGTGAGGCTGGGTGGGACGAGAAGAGTGGGAGGTAGATACAGCTCCCTTCTGCGTCATGCCTTACTTTCATTGTACATATCTTTTTTGACATCGAATTCTTTCCAGTCGGCACGATGTTATTAGACCATTCAGACTTGTCCGTCTATCTGAAGATTCAAGCCAAGGCAAGACCAAGGCGTGCCTATCGAGGCATTACTATACAAGAAGCCGTCCGTCTATGTCCGCTCGCCGGCAGCATATGTGCATCATTCTGTTGGAGATCATCTTCACAACCCCTTCCGTCTGTCCATCGCGGTCTATCTGTTCAGTAGCGTACTCATGTACACCTCTTCCATGATCGAGGCGGCCGTTCGCTCGCTGGTCATATCTGTCCTTTGCTGTACACCCGTACACATTTTCCCATCTCCTCATGTCTCCTCTCCCATCCTCCCACTTAAACATTTGGCTTGCGCACCCTGGGCTGGTAATTTCCACTCATCCTGTTGACTCTGTCCGGATCCTCCATACTGATGTTGTTCTGCCAAGCCACTCTCTTCTGGCGTTCAGCCTCCTTGGTAGCCGCACGTCTCTGCTCCTGGCGCTCGTCACGTCTAGCAACTATAACACGAGGACAAAGGTCAGTAAATCTGCTTGAGAGCTTCGAATGTTGGTCAGGACGCTCGTCACGTTCCACATACCATTCCAAGAGGAATAACATCACATTTCACGCTGGCGGAAAAGGAGACCGGACGTACATTTGATGATGCTTCGTAGACCACCAACCTTCTCGCGAGGATGCGAGACGAGATATTGCGCCACTTCAGCTTCAATCGCATCGACATCATCGCTGGCGTGGCTGTATCCGTCGTCGTCGTCATCTGAGGAGGAAGAGTCGTCCGAGTCATTTGTTGTTGGCTGCTTGGCGGCTGGCTTGCGGAGCGGCGACGAGGCAGGGGCAGGCTTCTTGGGCACTGTCCTAGTGGACGCTTTGGGCAGAGGTTGCGAGGCTGATGGCATTTTGCCGTTGGTCTTGATCGGCATTTTCGTAGCTGCTTCCTTGACGGGGTGAACCTCTCCTTCAGACTCGTTGAAGCTGTCTTCCTCACTGTCGTTAGCGCCATTGGCCGATGTAGGTTGCTTGAGAGCTGGCTTCGGTATGGGCGAGGATGCTGGAGCGGGCTTGCTGGGCACAACTTTGGTGGAAGGCTTGGGCAAAGGTTGAGAAGCCGACGGAATCGTGCGGCTGGTGTTAGCCTGCATCTTTGCTGGTGTCTTCTTGACGGACTGAATCTCTTCTTCTGATTCATTAGAGCTCTCTTCATAGCTGTCGGCGGCACTGTTGACCGATGGTAGAGGCTGCTTGAGAGAAGACCCCCGGATGGGCGATGATGCTGGAGCGGGCTTATTTGGGACAGCTCTGGTGGAAGGCTTGAGGAGAGGTTGCGATGCCGATGGGATTGCGCGATTGGAGTTTGTGGGCATTCGTGCTGGTGATTTCTTGACGGATTGGATCTCTTCTTCGGACTCACCGGTGCTCTCTTCGTCACTGGCGGCGGCGCCGTTGATCGGTGGTGATGAGGTAATGGCTTTGGTCAAAGCTTTACTTAGAGAGTTCTTGAAGCCCCTCTGGGTGGTGAGCTTGACATCGGCAGGATGCCCATGTTCTCCATCATCTTCACCACTGCCATTCTCCACTTCTTCGTTATCGTCCCTGGAATCTTCATCACTTTCTTCGGAGTCTTGCTCGTCTTCCTCAATCAGCTGCTTCTTGGATTGCTCAGCCGTATTAATGCCAAGTTTGCCAGGCTTCGGAGCAGGTTGTGACGCGGAAACGCTAGACTGCGTTTCCTGGTTCTTTTGAGCAAGCAATGGCTGGGAAGCAGACAATCGAGGTGACTGCCGAGATGAGAATCTTGCTGCTGAGGTTGCGTCAAGTGGCAGAAAAGCAGGGGGGATTGCGGCCGTTACGTCAGTCTTGTTCCTTGGTGAAGACCTCGTCGTGACGCCATTAGGACTAGAGGTACCTGCACGTTGTGTTGTCGAGAAGACTTCGCCACGACCTCCCGAAGCAGCAGGGTCGATTGAAACACGCCTGACATGTTGTGTTGATGGCAAGGTCGAGTCTGAAGGAGTCTTCTTCAAGATTCCTCGTGCAGGAGTTACAGAAGCCCTGATTGGTAGTTGTGGTGGTGGCATTGCCTCACTGGACTTGCTTCTGGTGTTGGCCGAACCTTCCTCATCTTCATCCTCCTCCCCGGATTCAGTTTCAGAATCGTCCGAGTCAGATTCATTATCCACTTTCTGCGAGACAGATTGTTTTTGCGGTAATTGTGCGGAAGCAGTTGCAACTGATTGTGTACCCATCCCATTGATCTTCGGAGTAGTACATTCTACAGGAAGCTTCGTCTGAGTTGCGGAAGGAGACTTCTGAGCCTGTCTCACTCTCTCCCGATACTCATCTCGCTCACGTATGTGGCTTGGAGTCACCCAGTCTGGAGTGCTGCTGCGTTGCCTCGGTAGAGCTACCGGGGTCGACATCTCATCGTTGACGTTAACGGAGCGTGCAGGTGACGACTCTGGAGACCGCATGGTGCTAGATTGAGTTGGTTGACTGAGCTGAGTGGACTGAGATGGCAAAGAACTTCCAGCCGCCAGTCTTGCCACGGTCTTGGTAACAGGATTGCCATTTGCACTGCTTTGCAAATCGTTCTCGAGCTGTTGTGATCCTGTGAGTGAGCCTGTGCGAGGAGTGGATTCAGAGTCTGATTTGTGGTGGTCAGCTGCTTTAAGCAGGTCGTTATCCGTACCATCTTCTTCGTCCGACGGTGCATCCTGCATCTCGACATCGGCCGGCTGAGCATTGTCGGAACCAGAATCCAATTCCATAACGTCATCTTGGGGAATGCCTCTCTTCTTGTTACCCATGAGGAGAGCAGAGTTGCGATGAGTAGGTGCAGCTGGCCTTTTCGGTACAACTTTACTCACCTCCACGGACTCAATCTCCGAATCAGCGGCACCATCCAGGATGATAGGTACTCTACTGGAGGACGATCGCAGACGAGATTGTGTTGGAGACACGGGTTTCTCGGACCCAGCAGCAGCGTTTTCCGACGAATGTGTCGACCTTTGGGCAGGGCTCCTAGCCGAAAAGGTTGGCACTGCTGTAGTGGCTCTTCGTGATCGGGAGGACGAGCGTGCCGGTAGTTGCGCTTCCACGTCTGATGCCACAACGATAGCATCATCGAGTGAACTACCTGGAGGAGGACCAGAGCGAATACGAGTGTTCTGTGTTGTCTTAGCCTTTTGTGGAGTCTCGGTTTTGCGCTTCTTTTGCTTCGGTGTGTCATTCTGCTTCGGTGTGCCATAGGCGCGAAGCTCAGATGCCAGGTTGTCAACAGGAGACGACGGCCTGTCCTTTCGCTTCCGCCCTCTTTTGGGTGATGACTGAGATGGTTCGGTGGGCAGAAAAGCGAAGAACTCTTGCGATGGTGTCGGCTTGGGTGTTGCCGACTTACGTGCTGTCGCCTTGGGCTGCTGCGCCGATGCTGGGATTGCTTGTGACGAAGCTGGTGTCGCCGCTTTTGGCTGCTGCGCCGACGTCGGAATAACTTGTGATGGAGTTGGTGTTGGCGTAGGATCCTTGGGTCTCTGCGCGGATGTGGGAATCTCCTGCGAAGCGCTCGAGGGAGCACGAACAAATGCCGGCCTTTGTTGCGAACTAGGCCCTTTCACCGGTGATGGTCCGGTGCGAATGACAACTGCAAATGGTTGGATCGGTCGCGATGTCTGGATTGCTGCTGGAGATCTGCCGCTAGGCCCTGAACCAACCTTATCTGTTCTTGACTTCGCAGGAGTCGATGGGCTGGCATTAGGGTGTCCTGCTTCCTCATCGTCTTCATCGTACGTCTCCACATGGTCATCAGAAGCATGGAATCCAGCGCTGGCAAGAAGTTCCCTATCTTCCTGACTAACTGCCGCTCGTTTCTTACCCTTCGGATCTGGTTTCTTGTGTGGCAATTCAGAGCTTGCGCTGTCTCGCGCCGCACGATCTTTCTTTCGTCCTTGAGACATTGCTGCTGAGGCAGACACAGCATCTGGAGGCACGAGTCTGCCTGCCCGGAAAGCTTCCTCCTGTTGATTTCTTAGCCAAGTCAAGGTTTTTTCGTTCCTTTCCTCGCTGACCTTGTCAAGCTGTGCTTGCTCTGCATCACCGACTGGGTAATGAACCTCGAATACTCCCATCGGTGTTAGGTCGGGTGGAGGAGGAGGAAACTTGATTGCATTGTCCTCTGGACTGGTTGCTATAGCGTCCTCCATTTGTATATCATTCTCTGCCTCAAGCCTTTCAGCGTCGACCTGTCCGATCGCTATGATGCTCATATCACGAACTGCAGCCAACGCTCTCAAGTCGATTGCTGCATATTCGGGTGATTCGACATCTACGATATCGGGCGTCGTAGAGGATGGGTTATGATCAGCATTGGTTATTGTGATCGGCGCCGAATCAGGCTCTGCATGCCTCTCCGGAGCAGATCTGATGGAGCGTAATGAAGACTGAGGCTGAACGATGGGTGGCTGCCTTGAAGGTCGTGCTGGGGTCGATTTGGGTGGTTGCCGAGCGGATGATACGGGAGCTGTCTTAGAAACGGGTATAGCTGCTGGAGTGACTCGGATCTTTTTGGTGGTCGATGAAGACCTCGGACGACTGCTCGATCTACTGCCCATAATATGCGAAGACGCACTGGCTCGACTGCGACGCTTTGCCGCCGACTGCTTCCGCCGAACAGATGCTCGCTCAACAGCATCTTCATGCATTGAGTCCTCAACCTCGTCCATGCCACCATTCAACTCGGACGGCCACAGAGAGGGTGACGTTCGACTGGCACGATGTGATGATGTGACCAGTTCCGAGGGCTTCTCTTGTGATTTCGCTACGACGCGATGCTGCTCCGGTGATGCAGCGGTGTCGTCCGTTGTTGTGCTGAATGTTGTCGGAGCAGCAGACCCGAGGCCAACAGGTTGAAATGGACTGCGAAGCTTGGGTCCTTGTGATAGGGTGGGGACACTCAAGCCGCCAGTATCGGACTTGTTGTTGCCCTTGTTGCGGTTGAGAACTCTGTCAAGATGGGCAGCGCCTGTGAGAGGTGCAACTGAAGATCCTTGTGCATTTGTAGGCATCGTACTGTTCGTAAGAATGTCAGAAATGCCATGAGCTGGTGTAGTCGCTAGACCACCGAAACGATCACCAGGGCGAAGATTACGTAGGAAGGGCAGATCATCGATGGACGTTGGAGGCGTGATCAAGGCAGCCGGATGGTCCGATAGGGCAGCACCAGTGCGATTTGCTCTTAGTGTATTGCGGCTGGGCCTGTTGGCCGAAGTAGCTCGCGAGACTTCACGAGAGTTGCGAGAATGCTCTTCGACATCGGACTGGTCGGTTTCGGGTACCTCCACCTCGAAAGGCGTACGAGAATTGAAGATGGCAACCCTTTTCTGAGGTTGTCCAGTTGACTGACTGGGAAACTTGCGGCTGACTAACCTTGACATGCTCTTGGATTGTTTTCCTGGCGAGGATAATTGACCTGGCCGCTGGAGCAGAGCTCGAGCAGGTAGTGCCGGTTTCGCGAAAGTGGCTGGTGGCGCCGTGGAATTGGTGTTGGCCTCGGCACGGCCTCTACTCGCTGTTGCCAAGACATTTGCCTGTGGCAAGATGCGTCCGTTGTCCAGTGTTGGAGACACCGCATACTCGCCTCTGCCATCTCCGTTGCCATTCATTAGAGTTTCTCGACCAAGATGTCTGTGATAAAATCAGCTTCGGTCAACGTGAATGTCAATAAAAACACATACAGATTCGATCGATCTTCTTCCGGGGAGACGTCCATGTTTGTATTTCGAGCTCTTTGGATTCGCTCGCGCTGTTCGTCGCTGTGATCTTGTGCATTTTGATCCTCCCCTTGATCCAGACCATCCACTCCGGCCTCATCGCTTGCGAGACCCCGCTCAGTTGAGCTGATCGGTCTGTCAGGGTTGACATTGAGGTACTCATCGCCGCTGGGGTTAAATAGCGGCACAGGTGGTCTGCGTGGAGCGTCTACAGGCCGCAGTGCGGAAGTGACTGGAATTGATAGATCACGATCCAGGTAGCCTGGAATGACATTGAGAGTCTTTGGTCTGCCAGGGAGAGTATCCTGGAAGATCTCCTCAAGTGTAAATCTTGTCACATCGATATCTGCGCCGTCTTCGTCCTGCAACTTCTTGATCGTAAACGTGCTGAAACCTGGTTAGTAGGTCTCGAGATCTAGTTGCATCGATCACCTTACTTGTAGTCGCTCTGATTCAAATAGAACTTCTTGTATGAATCAGAGATCTGATTCCAAACTTGTCGTATGGGTGCTTCAGCATCTGCAAACTCCAGGAAGGTGCGCACTTCACCAATGCCACCAGTTGGAGAGAAAGGTTGGACCACGATCTTGAGTTTGTAGGAGACCATGGCGGTGATAGCGGAGTGACTCGACAGCGCAAGCGCCGCGAGATACGAAGGATCAAGTAGCCAATATGGAGATCCGTCTGGTTTGTAAGAAGAGCAAGCAAAGCGATTGTATGGATGTTCGAGTAATGACGAGTGTCAAAGGTGTAGCAAGCTGCCAGATGTGAAAATAGAGATCTGAGAGCACGAGCCCGGAGGCTGAAACGATCCTTCATGACGCGACGTGAACGTGTATGGCCCCAGCCATCCATCTGCACGCAAGTACTTAGGTCGTGCTTCCCCAGTTGCGTCCCCGCAGCTCTAAACTCTTGCACTTCCACAATCGCCTCTCTGCTACAGACTCTTCCGCAATCATGACTCCGGAGCAGCGGAATCGTATCACTGACCTAGCAGAAGAGTTGGGGACGTACCTCGACGATGAGTCCAAGCTTCGCAGTGCCATCATGAGCACCCTCAAGACCGCATACAGGAATCACCGAGTTCATATATCATCACCGCCGTCATCTCCTCCATCCCCGAGAGCTCTCGTTGCCTCTACCATAGCCCAGGCTCGTGCATCTCCGAGGGCTACCATTTCCTGCGCGACAGTCCAGGATGCACCACCACCTACAAGCGATCCAATTGAGGAGTCTTGCGCAGACAATACCCCAGACACTAGGAAATCGAGATCAACAGGTTCATCACGGCAAACCAAGCCTGTGCCTCGACTTCTCTCGCCAAGTGTAGCAAGGGCACGGTACAGGAAAATGTTGAACGCAACTGTGCAACCAGATGATGTCTCAGTATACAGCGAATTCTTGACACCCTCGGACTACGATAGTGACTGGGATCGCCTTGCCGTACCAGCCACTCAATCAAATACTCCAGGCATGCCCGCTGAATCAAAGACCACAGAAATATCCGCTCAATCCAAAACGACGAACATGGCCTCGCAACCAAAGACAATGAAGATACCAGCTCAGAAGACGAAGACCATTCCGAAACAACCAAGAAGGAAGGACGTGTCCGCTCAGCCAAAGACGACAAAGATACCCAGACGCTCAACACTGCACCAGACGATGATACTGCCGACACCACCCCAAAGCGACGAGGTACAACCACCATCAAGCCCGATTCGCTTCTGCCAGCAAAACCAGTCGCAACCCAAAAAACAAAGTCCTTACAAGGATCCATTCGCCTTCCGTCCACCAGGCGCGCCTAAAGAAGACGATATTTACATCCGTAGTCGTAAACGCTCGGGCTCATTCTCATCCATATCATCAAACAGCAGCTCCGAGTCTGATACATGCATAAGCCCTGGCCATCCATCCTCGTCAGCTCCCGCGATCAATTCTACACATCAAGCATTGATGGACGATGAGCGCCGCTACCGTCGTGCCCGAAAAGCTCGGAGACTAGGACTGCCAATTCCCCCGCCGACACCTCCACCACTTCCGCCGTCAACATCGTTCCCGACTGCAAAAGGCCATACCATTCCTGGCAGAGATCTGAAGCCTCAAGGACGGAAAGCGCAAGAGTTCCTGGGAAACAGTGGGAAACTCGGTCAAGATCAAGCCCCGCATATACGCAAGGCAATGAGGTTGAATCTAAGTGAGACTCCAGTGGTGGACGAGCTTTGGTACCCGAGCGAGTCTATACGGTATGATCGGAGGGACGCCATCGTTGCCTCTTTGGTCGACAATATTACGAAGCGAGCATCAGCGGCGAGAAGTGCTCATACAGCTTGGAACACCACATTCACTCTGACACCTCCTGCTACTGCTTCCAAGAAAGTTCAAAAGAAGAATTGGACATATGACTTCGACTTCAAAGGGACGAACAGCGCTTTACGCGGGAGGCTTGCCAGCGCCTTTGGCATTCAGCCATTCTCTCCAGCTGCGGCACGCATGCAGCTAGAGAGGTTATTACAGCCTCTGGTACTGGCCAATCGATCGTCGTTCAAGCAGTTAGAAGGTTGTGCTGTGTGGAAGTCGTGGGAGGGCTGGAAGGTAGTTTTGAATACATGAGCAGGATAAGGATATGGATAGCAGGTTATCGACGTACATAACAAGTTGGGCATCTATGGAATAGGATACAGTAATTCTGAACATACTATCATACTATAACATACTTCGAAACAAACAGAACTGTGACGGCACTCTCCCCTGATGCTTATTCGGGACGAATAGGAACCATATCCTCGGACTTACCTCGGCACTGAAGAGCACCTTCAACTGCACGAACCAATCAAGCAGTCTGCTCACGCTTATCTGAACAACATCCAAGCTGGAGCAAAAGATACGCCGATTGCAGTATCGGATGGTGTTCCTATTACGAAATGAATCTTATCTCCTTCGCATCATGCTCTTCTACTTTCGTGCTGTGTGCACTATCGCATGACCTTGTCGTGAAGTAGTGCTGCTGGAAACACCCATCTCAGCCATCTTAGCACAAGACCTTGGAGCACAGAACCAAACACATTTACGACGGCAACTCTTCCCGAGCTTTTCCTCTATAATCTCACCCTTCTCACCCTTATTGCCGCAAGATGCGCAAAACAATGAAGCCCCCTGCCCTCACTACCTCTACCACCATCTTGACCTCGGACACCTCTTCTCCACCAGCACTTGAGTCTGGTCATGGCCATGGCCATTCCAACCTCGATGAAGGTACCCTGGCCAATCTCGGCTACGACCAAGAGCTCGCTCGCGAATGGTCTCTCTTGCAGAACTTTGGTGTCTCCTTCTCGATCATCTCTATGGTAAATACCTTCGCCCAGCGTGTGGGATAGCTGGGAGGGGAAGGCACTGACCTCATCGCCAGATCACAGGTATCACGACACTATTCCAGTACGGGCTCACGACAGGCGGCCCGGGTGTTGTCAGCTGTGGTTGGCTGGTTGTATGCTTCTTTACCTTCTTTGTTGGGTTGGGGATGGCGGAGATCACGGCATGTTTGCGAGCTGGACAGTGCTAGACATGTGTAAAGGCTAACTGCTTTGCAGAGTGCGATTCCGACTAGTGGCGGGGTGAGTGGATGAGTGCTTTCCCTGGCCAGGCAGGATAAGACACTGATGCAGACGATCCAGCCTTACTTCTGGGCAGCGATGCTTGCACCGCCGAAGTGGAGTGCTTTTTGTAAGTTTCAATGTGCTTGACTCGAGGTGTAATGTGCTGACCACTACCTACCAATAGGTGCGTGGATGACCGGATGGTAAATTGCGATCTAGATATCTCAAGCTTTAACGTGCTGACTATTACTTTCCAACAGGTTCAACTTCCTCGGCCAGTAAGTACTGCAGCATTCACTCAAACCCCTTCGCCTCTTACACTCGACCCAGAGTCGCCGTAACGACCGGCATAACCTTCGGCTGCGCAACCCTGATTTCCGTCCTCTCCACCGTCAAAACCGCCTACACGCCAACCCCCGCCCGCACAATCGGCATCTACGCCGCCCTCCTGATCTCCCAAGCCCTCCTCAACACCCTCGGCGTCAAACTGCTCAAGTACTTCAACAACGCCTCCATCCTGCTGCACTCGCTTGGCGTGACTGCCTTTGCCATCGCCGTCGTTGCAAAAGCCCCAACACATCAGTCCGCGAAGTTTGTGTTCGCGACGTTCTACGATGGTACGGGTGTGGATGGTGCCGTAGGCTGGTCTGAACGCGCAAGTCCGGCGTATGTGGCCGTTTGCGGGCTGTTGATGGCGCAGTACACCATCACAGGATTTGACGCAAGTGCCCATCTGAGTGAGGAGACGAGGGATGCCGCGAGGAGTGCGCCGAGAGGTGTGCTGCTGAGTATTGGCGTCAGTTTCCTGTTTGGCTTCTTCCTGATTCTGTGCCTGTTGTTCAGTATTCAGGATTTTCAGGCTACGATCGGGAGTAGCTATGGTCAGCCTGTGTTGCAGATCCTAGTAGATGTATTTGGGGAGGATGGCGCGGTCGTGCTGTTTACGCTGGTTATCATGTGTAAGTCTACCTCTCTCCCCATCCACTTTTGTGAATAATCCTCCACCAAACCCAGCTCACCACGCTGACCACCTCTAACTCCACCTCACAGGCGTCTACCACGCCGGCCTCTTCTCCCTTACCTCCAACTCCCGCATGATGTTCGGTTTCGCGCGCGACCGCGGCCTCCCGCCCCTCTTCCGCCGCGTCGACCAAGCGGGCACCCCCGTCTACACCATCTGGCTCGCCGCTTTCCTCGCCTTTTGCCTGGCCCTTCCCTCTCTCGGATCCAGCGTCGCTTTCGCCGCTGCGACTTCAATCGCCACAATCGGGCTGTATCTCAGCTACAGCGTGCCCATCCTGATTGGGCTGATCTGGGGCAAAAGATTTGAGAAGTTAAAGGGTCCCTTCAATCTTGGTAGGACCGGGAGTAAATGCGTGGCGGTAGTGGCATGCGCGTGGACAGTAAGAAGCTCCAGGAACATCAAAAGTCACGTCAGGATCCACTGACACCATGGACAGTTGTTTGTGACGATAGTTTTCTGCCTTCCAGAACTGAATCCGGTCGATTCACAGACGTAGGTCGAAAAAGATGCTTGTTAGGCTATGCTGACCTTGTGTATGTAGGCTTAATTATACGCCGGTGGCGGTGGGCATTATCTTTGTGGCGGCGTTGGGCAGTTGGATCCTGTGGGCGAGGAGGTGGTTCACAGGGCCTGCGGGGCATATGATGGAGGAGGAGGGCGTGTTAGGCGATGCGGCCAGGGAGCAGGCGAGAGAGGTGATTGAGACGACGGAGAAAAGGGCGGAGGGGAAGCGGTGAAGCGCTACATCACCGCGGATGCCGCTGAGCGTGATCCTCGCGGCGGATCGTCCGCTTGATGAACTTATTCCTTTCTTGTCGGATCCGGGTGGGTGGGTAATCGGTGTCTTCGTCTCTCAAGCCTACGATCCAGCGGAATACAGCCCCAGCTCTAGTAAGGTGGCGATTTGCAGGTTCAAACTGGTTTGGGATGACCCAGAAGGAAAGAGAGTCGTTGGTACCCGCGATGGCGAAGATATTCTCCCCGAGGCTGGTCTGTCCGACGAACATGTGTAGCCGGAGAGTCGGGTTCTGGAGTCTTCCTCGGCGAATGGTGCGATGCATCATCCAAATGAACGTGAAGTTTCCACGTTGGAAACGGCGGGCCGTCATCTTGAGGGAGAGGATTGTAAGCTTGTGTCACAACAGAAATCAGGGTTGCGTGGTTCTTAAATACCACATTGATGTGGCCATTGGTTGGCAGGGGGACTTGTTCCGCGAAGGTCGCCTGTTGGGCAAAGTTGGCGAGAATAGCAGCAGTCTCAAAGGCTCTTGGGGAAGACATGGCTCTGATTTAAGGTTTGAGTTTATAGTGTGATTGTGTTGTGTTGTGTACTGAGTATCGCCGGATTCTAGAAATCATGAGTTTGACCTCGAGACTTACGTGACTTCCTGCTGCTGCTGAGAGAATGATTCCCGAGGTAGCGACGACCCTACTGAGTAGTAATGGCTTGGCTTGTGCCTGGGGGTTCTAGGTAGGCTGGATCACAGCAATACTTCTTCTCTCTTCAGCTATTTCGATAGCTTGCAACGTTGCCTTGGACTGCTCAGTGTTGCCAAAGTCGTTACGATGCTCGCCATGCTGTTCTACAGTCGCTGTCGGGAATGATTAATAACATTGTCACAGGGTCACGATCACGGCGCCGGTTGTAGCGAAAGGCTTGTGTAGATTTCATGATCTGAAGCTTGAATTTCTACTTTGCCATCTCGCATCACATCCTGCGACCTCTTGGCTCAATTCGTCCTCGAATTTTCAATCTTCATGATCAGAATATCCTCGGCCCCAATCTTAATCAGCTCATCCATCGTCGTCGCCACTTTCTTCCTCTCCACCATCGCCTCAACCGCCACCCACTCCGACTCCATCAAACTGGTAATGGTCGGCGTTCGCTTACCCGGCGTGATTACTACGGCCCTATCCAAATTACTCCGCTGCACGTTATATGTGCAGAGAACGTAGCGTTGCGCGGTAATGACACCACGGATACGTGCAGCAATCAGGGAGACGAGCGCAGCGTTTGAAGGAGAGGTCGGTTGTCGAGATTTGATGAGGACGGCAGTAGAAGAGACGACGGTTTCGATGGCGTGGAGACCGCAGGCGCGCATTGTTTCACCGGATTCTGGGAATGGTGTCAGTTATACGCCTGATTGTGGCGGGCAAGGCATAAGTGTGATAACTCACCGACCAAGTCCACAATAGCATCTGCAACACCCCAACGCACACGCCGCTTCCACACTACCACCCAGATACTTGATATTCGTCTTCAACTTCTGCGCCTCTGTCGCGGCACCATTCCCTTTGCCATTCATCTCATGTCCCTCCAGTTTCCGGAAATACTGTTCCGACAGCGCTGTAAAACTTGTGCAAATGTTCTTCCCAACCAACTGCTCAACCGTCTGCAGCTCGCCTGCCTCGGGCACCTGTACTTGTAGCTTACACGACCCAAAACCTAGGTCCATGATCTCTTCCACACCTGTCGTTTCTGTTGGCGGCACCAACGCTTCGTGTTCTGCAATGACATCTTGGCCTGTTATACCGAGCTCGCAACGACCTTCACCGACGAAGGTGGGTATATCCGAGGCGGGAAGGAAAATTAGGGCGATGGGAAGGTTCTTGACGAGTGCGATGTCGAGGCGGTTGTGGCGGTGGAATTGGATGTCGGAGCCGGAGAGGAGGTCGAGGGAGGCTTGGTTGAGTCGGCCCTCTGGATGATGGTCAGTAGTCGAGTCGTGAGCAGAACCATGCTGGGCATACTCTTTGGAACAGCGAAGAGGAGGCGATCGCTGAGGCTGTAGGCGGTGTCAGTTGAGAGCAGATCAGGGAAGCCTCGTGAGTCATACTGATTGTCAAGATCCATGATTGTGTTGTCGGTGTAGTTAAGTTAGATCTCGGTATTGGTGTCCAGTTGGGTATGTGACTGATCTGGTAGCGATACAGGAAGTAGATGCAGCTCACGACTCTTGTGTGTAAGCTGCGATCGTAGTATGTTGTCGCCGGAATGCAAGGGATGCGTTTCATATTGCCAAAATCTTTTCCACGTGTTTGTCCATTGGCTCAGCGCGTGTCGGAGGAGGATCCGATACCGAGCTCGGCGATCGTCACTCTATGACATCCGAGGAAAAAAGCTGATGGATTGTTCAAGTCTCATGATGGCTAACCACTAACCACTCCTGGAGCTGCGCCTCGGGAAATCAGCGTCGCAACTTTGTGCTCAAGAGGGAGATCCCGATCTCAGGAAGACTACGTTCGATGTCCCAATCCCATGCGTCCCGCCCTCCGCACTTGGTGGCGCGAACATGACTGCGAAGGACGTTCTGCCACCACCTTACAGTGAAACCCCTCCTGCTTTCGAGGCTCGGAGACCAGAGCCGCAGCTTCCACCTCGCTGTCCTACACGACATGTGATCCCGCGAAAGCCGGTCAATGTGGTCAACCTAGCCTCCACTGCAGCGACTGCCAGAGAGGCGCTTCAGCTACCTATTCGAGAACTGCCAAGGCCTGAATACCTGCCTGAGGGTGTGATCAATCCATCACAAACGCAACAGCAGCCTAGTACGAACGGGGACTCGAGCACTGTGGCAACACTTCAATATGGCTTTCGAGAATTCAAACACTTTGCAGGTGGTCTGTTACATCATCCAGCTGAGTCTACTAAGCACTTCTCCATCCTGCGCCACTCTTCTGGCTTGGTTTGCTTTTCGGGCTCAACCACTTCAGTGGCGATTTCCATCTTTTCTGATGCAGCCCACCTCCTGATCACACAATCTGGCTACAGTCAAAGGGCTGGACTGGACACACTGGGCTCAAAGCCAAAGCACTCTTACGCAGTAATGCGGCCTGGATTGATGTCACGCCTGGAGGTGCTGTGGATGCAACGAAGCTTGCGCAAGATGACGAGCGTGCATGGCAGCGAGACATCAGAGGCTTCCAGCGTAAAGCAACTGGTTCGATAGCAAACCACCACATCCGTGCAACAGCACTCATCAATATTCCTGTTGGCGTACAGGACGGCTACTGGCGCCTCGTACTGTGCGACCAGAAGAAGCGCATCTTATGTCCCAGTCCAGTCTTCCGCATCGCATCGTCATCATCATCTCCAGCTTCTTTGCGCGGAGCTTCGTTGGGGAATCTACCACTCGAGATTGGTGCTAGTATTGTCTCCTCTATTGCCGCTGCGCATGCCTCTGGCTTGGCGCAAGGACTCATTTCAACAGTGCAAGGAGCCATACCATATCAGCCTAGCTTTATTGAACAGGAAGCTGGGACGCTGGTCGCAGGTGAGGTATACTCGCGGTCAGGCGCTGAAGATCGCATAGACAGTGCAAACGCTGCTTACGAGACTGCTCGACAGAATGCTTACGTCTTAAGGAATGAGACTAGGGGCACCGCGACTTTGACCGATAGATATGTCGACACGAGGCAACAAGCAATGAGGATAATCGATAAAGTACCAACGGAGAGACTGGGAATCAGAATGCGGAAAGATGAGCTGGAAGGAAGAACAGGTGCTGCTTCTGGAGTGTACATCTGGCGCGGATGACATTTTGCGTGAAAATATCTGAGCATTGTATCTAATCGGTGCTGCCTACCTTACTCTTGGTGACGTTCGTCATCCTCCATTGACTCCACGACAAAAAATGGATATGAACTGCGGGGTAAGTTGAAACGTTCCGTCATTCTGAGTCAGGGCCGCATTAGCGTTTCAGAAATTGCTTTTCTTGTTACTGCAAGTTTGCGAGCGACATCCCAGACTTCTACACGTACACTCTCACATAGCACGTCACCATGTCTGTAGGTATTCCCTCTCCTCCATGCGCCCACCGCGTCACAACAGATTCTTTCCAACCTCCCATGGGCCCAATACAACCAATTCTAATACCCCCCGCCCCAGTTCTT
>Ga0058702_10000531_pt1 | contig 15568 bp, 27 predicted proteins | sample AgamicOrSfe_FD_83781 | JGI IMG/M metagenome (GOLD analysis project Ga0058702, IMG submission 83781) | Agave microbial communities from Guanajuato, Mexico - Or.Sf.e | ecosystem: Host-associated > Plants > Phyllosphere > Phylloplane/Leaf | place: Guanajuato, Mexico | collected 2012-05-30 | reverse complement strand
GCCGTCGTAGACTAGTTTAGGACTTTAGATCTAACATGCACCAAGCTCTAACTACTAGAATTGCATAGAGATTCCAATCGGTCTTCATTGCCCACAATTTGCTAGCGTGAAACACGAATGAAACAGAATTACAGATGAACAGTCCTGTCCAGACAGCCACGGGTAACTTAGTGCTGCCTCGATCTCACGGTCTACTTGTCCATAGTCTTCAGCGTTGCATTCACTCTCGTCGATCGTAATTCAATGCGTCGCTGTCCTCTGCATACTCTCCGCCTCCTCAGACCGATTTTTGGTTACTATCTAATCAACCACGATCGTGCTCTCGAGCTCCCCGTAGTGCCTGTAAAAGCTTTCGAACAGATTGATGCCGTGCTCCACATCGTACGTCCCGCCAGTTTCGCGAATGCTGTGCATGGACAAGATGGGATTGCCCAAATCGAGTGCTCTGACACCAAGCTTGCCGGACAACATCCTAGTCTCATTAGCTTATATCAAATGCAAAGTGGTCATCAGGATGAAAGGCTTACGGCCCGATAGTTCCTCCGCAAGAACTGTCGTTTCTAACGACAAACATCTGTAGTGGAACGCCCTGCTTGGTCGTTTCGAAGTTCGGCACGTTGGCCTTGTGAGCCCGGCGCGCCACCTCTTGTATCAGGACAATGCCAGGTGCATTGGTGGCATAGCGAGCGTTCGCATTGATCTTGAGTACTGTGCCTTGATTCATTGCTGGTTTGTGATCGGCTTCATATATACTTCCATAATTTGGATTTACAGAGTGTGCGACATCAGCTGAGACTAAGAAGGACGTGATAAGAGTCTGCTCGTAGGCTGTGCTATTGTCGTCGATCCTATCGTAGCTCTTATCAGAGCCTGCAGCCTCTGATGGAATAACGACGGACAATCGGCGGATCAGGGAAGGGAGAAGGTTAGAGTCAGCTCCCTGAGCCGTCAAGCTTCCAATTTCCTGGGCTACGTTAGTCCTTCGCGCTTGAGAGGACTACTTCGAAGCTCACCTCATGATCAAAACATGCTAGTACTCGGATAGTCGAATCATTGTCAAGTGCTGACTCTGACTCCACGGATTTGATGATTGCAGCGACACCATTATATGTGGACGAGAGATTGTCGAGACGCGGCGAGGAGATCAGCTCTTCGTTGAGACCCATCAGGCATGACTTCTGAGTGTCGTAAAGCACTAGCTCGAAATCAACAATCGCAGTGGGCTCGCATCCTGCCTCTTTGGCCACAACTTCGACCAGGTAGGAGTGATGACGTTCTGTAACAGCATGGAGTGGGAGGTTCGTGCTGGATGGAGCCTCTTTGGTCGGTCCAGCGGTGCTTTGCCGGTTGAGTTCAGCCGATATCAAGCCAACGAGAGGGAAGAGTTGGGTCTCCTTGTTGAACTCAAAGCTCGGTTTTACGCCGAAGTGAGGCGCCAGAGTCGGTACTGATTACTTCAGCTCAAGGCCACATAGCCGCGATGAATGACGTTCTCCTTACTCCTTAGCATTGGTCTTTCGACCTTGACCAGCTTCTGTACGACCTTGTCTCCTTCTTTGACCATGATTCTTCCCGCAACACTCAAGTCTCGATCGAACCAGGTATGCCACAGACCGCCACCGTATGTTTCGACACCGACCTGTCACGCATTAGATTTCTTCCTTGTTCCAGGATGGCCAATCTCGCCTGCAGGAACCCTTCGCCCGTCTTCTTTGAGTTTGGCTTAATTCTAAGCACAGGACTATCGGTGTGCGTGCCAATCATGGCCAGAGGGTTTCCCGCTTTCCATTGCTTGCCGATAGCGAAGGCGGCCAGCGTGGACCCGTTCCTGGTGAAGTAGTACTTTCCGCCATTCTTCAGGCTTGAGCTCCAGGAGTCACGCTCCTGATGGTTCGTTAGCAGGCTGCTAGGGCTTGAGTGGTAGACTACTCGTCTGACCTTGATGAGCTTGAAGCCGGCTTTCTCGAGAAGCGCAGAAGCGTTCTTGACTGCGTGGAAAGGAGTGGGAGAAGCATTGAGGAATGACACAAATTCGTTCGCACGTTCTACAGCTGATGTTGACATGTTTGCTGGTTTTGTTCGTGATCGAGTTTGAGTAGGATAAAGACGCTGGGATATGGCAAGTAGCTTGGTTTTGCGCATGAGACGCGTGTAGTTGCGTTGGAGTTGTAGGCGCGAGATAGAGATAGAGATGAGACGAGAGAGGAAGCTCGATGTTTGTGATCTACATACAACAACTATGGTACAAGGATTCTCGGGTATGTACCTTAATTGTGATGGCTATAGCTTCGTACTGAGGATGCCTCCTTACCGCTTGAAGCATTGGGCAGAGTTTCCGACAGTGAGAGGAGCTCCAGAAGTATCACATATGCCTGAATAAATCATGGCGGAAGCGTGAAGCTAATTCCTAAGAGCTCTACGACGGAGGTGTGTCCGATCGCTTGACCTGACCCAGGACTCTTCAATCACTTGCATCCCCCATCCATGATCGACATCGACATCCAAAGCTACCATAATTCTCGCCATTATCTTCGCCCGCTGCAAAAGCTCGTCTCGTGTATATTCGCCATGTACTGATCGATTCTTCCTCTACCTGCTACGAGAGGTGGCACTTTCCGCCGCCCGCCAGCCACACCGCCTCGGCCCAAAGCTTGTGTCACAGATCAACAGTCCTCACAACGCAGAACAAAGACGGGCGGCTCGAGGATCAGGTCGACAATAAACGCTCGCACACTTGAGCGCGGTTGCGTAAGAACGTCGCAGATCTTATCTGTCTACGTTGGGCGCTGCCCGACTGTTTCATCATCGCAAGCGCCCAGCGCACAGCCGCTGGAACATACTCGAGCATAAACACAGACGATGGACGAAGATCTTGGGCGGCTCGGTGAGGATGAAAAGACATCCGCTGGCCTGCGGTCACGAAGTCACTCTCCATCAAGAAGGAAGTCTCCTTCTCATAATCAATCTCCGTTGATGACCACGCTCGCCAGCCCTAGATTACTTATCGGCAATGACCTAGATGCTCTAGATCGAGACACATCGCCCACAACGCAAGCTATCCTGGACATTGCAAGAGATAGAATAGCAGCTAGGTCAAGCAGGCGCATGAGTAGTGGTACTGGGTCAAGAAGCTTGTCGCCAACTTCGAGAGACATCACCGCATCTACAGGCCGGCAGACAAAAGAGAGAACACCTGTAACAAGCCCGACCCGGAAACGTCAAAGAATTTACAACGATCGGTAAGGATGACACGCGCAACGAGGAGCGATTCTCGCAAAAACAGTACTGATAGGGACGTGCACAGTTTCATCCCAGCCCGCACAGGCGAGGATATGACATCCGCATTCCACTTATTGCACGACGAGGGCTCACCGGCCGTCACGAGTAAAGTCAAGCGGCGAGCACCCAATAATGACCTCCAGTTCCAGAAGAGTAGGCAGCCCATGCGCATCATATATCGTAGCAAAGCACTGACACCGAGCAGCTGAGCAAGCAAACCGTGTTTACTCGACACTACTACGATCTGAGCTGGATCTTCCGACAACCTTGCCACAACATCGTGTAGATTCATATTCGATGGCCCGCTCGTCGGGCAGAGGTCGAACACCGCCTTCTACTGTTTCATCATTACCCGCACCGGTTCTGTCGCCATCGACTCCTCGGAAAAACATGTTAACTTTTAGCTCTCCGAAGCACCTCTCAGCAGGTTCCGACCCTCATTCTCCGTCGCGCACGCCTTCCAGCAGACGTTCAGTCAATCTTGATCCGAATTCCGCTATATACAGCGTGTCTCCGATCAAGTATAGCAGTCAGCAGCTACTACTCAGCCCCCGAAAACAGCCTCGGGTAGTCAATAAAGTGCCGTATAAAGTTCTGGATGCCCCGGAGCTGGCAGATGACTTCTACTTAAATTTGGTGGATTGGGGCAGTAGTAATATACTGGGCGTTGGGTTAGGAAAGTGTGTATATATGTGGAACTCGGATAGTGGCAAGGTGACGAAGCTCTGCGAGCTGGATTCAGATTCTGTGACCAGCGTCAACTGGATCCAAAAGGTATGTTCCCAACTCCACTCCTGCTCCTTGACAAGAGTCTGACGATTACAGGGCTCCCACCTCGCTGTCGGTACACATAAGGGCTACGTACAGATTTGGGACGCAAATGCCGGACGGCGCCTTCGGACGATGACTGGACATTCATCGCGAGTCGGCGCTCTAGCCTGGAACGAACATATTCTGTCGTCGGGATCTCGAGATCGCAGTATATTACATCGAGACGTCAGAGTGCCCGACCAATATATCGAGAAATTGACCGGTCACAAGCAGGAAGTATGTGGTCTGAAATGGAACCCAGATGATGGACAGCTTGCAAGTGGGGGAAACGATAACAGGTTGTTGATCTGGGATGGAATGAGAACGGAGCCTCTTTTCCGATTCACTGAGCATCAGGCCGCGGTCAAGGCGATTGCATGGTCACCACATCAGAAATGCTTGCTAGCTTCAGGTGGCGGTACGGCGGACAGGAAGATACGCTTCTGGAACACGATGACCGGTCAAATGGTGCAGGAAGTCGACACCGGATCGCAGGTATGCAACCTGGCCTGGTCAAAGAACAGCAATGAGCTTGTGAGCACGCATGGTTTCAGCCAGAACCAGATTGTCGTGTGGAAGTACCCGAGCATGCAGCAGGTTGTCAGCTTGACCGGACACACGTATCGCGTGCTTTACCTGGCTATGAGCCCAGATGGCGAGGTCATTGTCACTGGCGCTGGTGACGAGACTCTTCGATTCTGGAATGCCTTCAAGAAGAAGGAAAAGGCAAATACCCTGGGCAAATTCGATCATATGGAAGGCATACGATGATGATGGACTAGACGACATAATGATCTCCTGGTTAGATATTACCACTATCTTGCCAAATACGAATCTCCTTATGCACTGATGCGGCACATGCTGACAGGTCGTTCAAGTCTTCCGTAACCTTATCTATTTGCATTGATGCTCGCGCGGTGTTTGATAAATCGCGCAAAAACTGTGTCGTACCTACTGTACCTTGTGATGAGAGTACTCCGAAACGTGGATCAAACATGACGCTACCCCGCAAACGACCCTTGTGACGACGAGTGACTTGACATGCACTTGCACCTGAAACTCTGCTACCCGCACGGCGATCTCACGTCATGGATCTAGAAGGAGATTCTCCATGGGGAGGTCAGTTGCGCTGCGCTTGTATAGTGGCTCATCGATATTGATACGCGACCAGATGTTCCGGCCTCACGTCCTACAACTACTGAAGATACCCCAGAAACAGAATCAGGTCAGGCAACTGGCCCACACAAAAGTTTCACAGAACTGAGTAGCAGCAGATACATTAGCGACAGCCACGCCGGCGAGACCATCCACGCCTTCAACAGGCACCGCAAATGTGAGAACACCTGGTGGTCGTGGTGGAAGAACATCCCGTCGCTTCGTCACACAGCCTACACAAGTAGAGACTCTGGACGACGACCTTGGACCACTAGGGCCATTAGGTGCTCCGGCCGCGCCTGAAGTTGAGCAGCCGCCAGCGTTACCTCGAAAAGAAGATATTGCATCACGTACATCACGACCATCTACAGCGACATCGTCGAAAGCAAGAGGTCCTGGGTTAGACGTGGACGAAGATGAAAACGACTTGCCGCACAGGCCACGAATACCACCTCCAGTACAGCCTCAATTACAGCCAAATGCCTTGCGACAAACGCACCCCAGCGTGAGCATCGAACAAGCAGCAAGACCAACCTTCAACATCTCCGTAGGCGATGCGCATAAGGTTGGAGACCTGACAAGCTCCCATACCGTGTTTCAAGTGCGGACAAAGGTCAGTAAGGCAATAAACATTGTCCAGAAGTAGGAGCTAATTGTAGTCAGACAACATCCAAGGCATACCGACAACCGGAGTTCGAGGTATCACGAAGATACCGTGATTTCCTGTGGCTCTACGAGCAGCTGCATAAGAACAATCCTGGCATCATCGTACCACCGCCGCCCGAAAAGCAAAGTGTTGGCAGGTTCGAGCTTGATTTCGTGGAATCTCGTCGGTCCGCTCTTGAACGCATGCTCAACAAGATCGCAGGGCACCTCATACTGCAACATGACGGTGACCTGAAGATATTCCTGGAAAGTGAAGCTTTCAGCGTAGACGTGAAAGCAAGAGAGCGCAAAGATCCCGACATGCCGCAAGAAAGTAAAGGCATGTTCAGTAGTTTGAGTCTATCTGTAGGGAGCGGCACTAAGTATATCGAGCATGATGATGTATGTTGCAGAACCACCTGCTTTTCATTCCAGCCAATACTGACGACAAATACTAGTGGTTCCTCGACCGACGTGTCTATCTAGACACACTTGAGGCTCAACTCCGAGGATTACTCCGCTCTACTGATGCTGCAGTCGCTCAAAGGAAACATCTTGCTGATGCATGTGCCGAACTATCGGTCTCACTTAACGACCTTTCCCAGGTGGAATTATCACCAACACTTTCAGGACCTCTCGCATCATTGGCAGATGTACAGCTTCGTATTCGTGATCTTTACAATCGACAGGCACAGCAGGACGTATTGACACTTGGCATTGTTATAGATGAATACATAAGGACCACCGGCTCAATCAAGAAAGCTTTCGAGCAGCGACAACGTTCGTGGCAAAATTGGCATAATGCTGAGACCGATCTGCAGAAGAGGAGGGCAGCGTTAGACAAGCTGTCTCGGTCTGGACGCACTCAGCAAGACCGAATGAGCCAACTCCAAGCAGATGTTGGAGACGCTGAACGAAGGGCACATCAGATGCGATTGACGTTTGACGATCTGGGGAAAGGTATGCGCGCGGAGCTGGAAAGGTTTGAGCGCGAAAAGGTCGAGGACTTCAGGGCTGGTGTGGAGACATTCTTAGAAAGTTCAGTCGAAGCACAGAAAGAGGTGAGTCCTGTTCATGTGGTCGTCACGTTTGCAGTGCTGACCAAGGAATAGCTGATCGAGTTGTGGGAAACATATCTGATGTTCCTGGATGCTGATGAGCAGGAGGAGAATGACAGCGCGGGAGGCCAGCTTCCAACGCGACAGGCGGGAGCTGAAGGACGAGTGGGTGCTGGTGGTACTGCCGCAGAAGAAGGTGCAAGCAGTACAGATGCAGGAACAGCTCCTTCAGTGGCGCCTCCAGTAGAGCAGGAGGCATAACTACGGATAGTATGATAGTATGGGCTGACTGTTAACCCGAACCTATATTCACTCCGCCTCCTACTGCTTAACTTGCGTTCTGAATTGATTCACGATTCTTTGACCTTTGCCTAAGCTTGCAAGCTTTACTTGCCGGCTTTCCGCTTGGCATAAAAACCGTTGACACCGGATAACATCCCGTGGTGACGCTCGCAGGACCCGCATGCGCATTGGAAACCAAGCATCCACCTGCTCTCCAACTTAGCTTCACGATAATACTTCTGCTCAATTCGTCCTGTGTCCTCAATCCTTCTCCTTACACTGTCTTCAAGAGTCATTCTACACGTCTCATTCAACTGCAGCTGCGCAACATCAAGCGCGATAAGCCAAGATGAGCATGAAAGAGACGCCGGGGCAGTTATCAGCCAAGAACAAGATTGACCTCTACAGCAACAAGTACTTCGGAGCATGTCTTCTTGGAGGTGTCATTGGTGAGCGCGAAACATTGTGCAGCTTCGGAAGCTTTCTTTGTCCTGACCATCCCTCTCTAAAGCTTGCGGACCTACTCATACGTCCGTTACACCCCTCGATCTGGTGAAATGCCGTCGTCAAGTCGACCCTAGCATCTACAAGTCCAACACGCAAGCATGGCGATCAATCTACGCCAAGGAAGGTGTTCGCGGTGTATTCTTTGGTTGGTCTCCTACCTTTGTCGGATACTGCTTCCAGGGAGCTGGAAAGTACGGATTCTACGAGATCTTCAAGTACTGGTACGGTGACCAATTGTTCCCCAATGCGAACAAGACAGTCATCTTCTTGGGCGCGAGTGCCTCGGCCGAGTTCATTGCGGACGTCTTTCTCTGCCCCTTTGAGAGTATCAAGGTCCGTATGCAGACGACTCTACCACCTTTCGCATCCACACTGAGGGAAGGCATGAGCAAAGTTATTGCAAAGGAGGGCTACGGCGGGTCAGTATAGGATACAATTACAATCAAGTCTGAAATGTGCTGATCATGAATAGTCTGTACAAGGGCCTTGTTCCTCTCTGGGGACGTCAGATTCCTTACACGTATGTTCATTACAGCTCCCGGCGAGGCACGACTTATGCTTATCCTCATATAGTATGGTCAAATTCGCAACCTTCGAGTCCACTGTCAACCAAATATACAAGTATCTAGGCAAGCCCAAGGACCAGTTCAATGCTCTACAGCAGACTGGTGTCTCGTTCCTCGGTGGTTACATTGCCGGTATTGGCTGTGCTGTGGTCAGCCATCCTGCTGATGTCATGGTCAGCAAGCTCAACTCCGATCGTCAACGTATGTTATCAGAACCCTAAGTCAAAACGTTGTACTGAATCTATTCTCCTTTCAGCTGGTGAAAGTGCTGGAAAAGCTATGTCTCGTATCTACGGCAAGATTGGGTTCAGTGGCCTTTGGAACGGGTGAGTACATCAACCCGAGCATATCAGATCGGTTGCTGATCTCCACGCAGACTTCCTGTCAGAATTGCAATGATTGGAACGCTCACCGCGGTATGTTATCAGAATCAATCTAGTGGCATCGTACTGATCACTCCCTTTTCAGTTCCAATGGCTCATCTACGACACATGGAAGGTCTACCTTGGTCTTCCTACAACTGGCGGTCACTAAAGAATTTAAATACACGGGCACTGCGCAAGTGTGAAAATGATGGACTATGGATGGCTTTGGGTGCTAATGAAGAGGAGGGAACATATGTATACGATAATAATAATGACCTTCCCGGCTTCGTTTTGTGAACATGGCTCATTGACAGGTAGTGCAGGGTATGAATGCTTTCGCACCGGGCAACGATCTTGTTCAGCCTCATTCCGGGCAAAACCTCATGGATTGACAAACCAACCCAGTTTGTACTACACAAGGCAGGTATGGCCTTCCTTTCTCGGCAGGGTACCTTATCATCACACCCCTCGCCTCTACTCGACCTTTCCTTCAGCCAACACATAGGTGCATATCAACGGCGTGCTGTCCGTTGTGTTGTGACACCTGTGTATCAGATCAGTGTGCATCTAAAGATTGCTTATCATGTCGAGTTATATCGTGGACAATGACGAAGTGCTAGACGCTCCCTTCGCCGAACCTGAAGATGAGCTGGCGTTATGCTTACATCGTATCGTTACAAACTGTCCTCCTAGAAAGCCATGGGCGGAAGACGGCTTCAAGAACACGCCTCGAGGTCTCTGGACTGGTCCGACGTCCATTGCCTATCTTTTTCTGTGGCTGGCGTACTTCAATCCGGAAGAAGAGTATGAAGGCGAACCAGCCATGGCCTGGTGCGAGGCCTATCTCGACTGTGGTCAGAATGTCATACCGCTAGAGTTCAATGAATCCGGCATCAAGAACGAGTACCTTGCATGGTCCGCCATGAATGCGTGCGTCACCCGTCAGCACGGGCAAGTCGAGCGTCTAATCCAGGGCATGATACAGATACAGAGATATACTCGAGCAGACTACAACGAGTACCTCTCTGGCCGCGCTGGTGCGTTGTTCCTGCTACGACTCACACGCTTCTTTGTACCCAGCGCGACCGAGCAACTTACTGCAGCAATGTCACCACTGATCAACCACATACTCGCACATCGCCCGTGGTCATTCAATGGCAGAGAGTATCTCGGCGCTGCTCACGGTAACACCGGCATCATCACACAGATCGTGCTCAGCAATCCGAGCTATGCGCCTGCGCTTGAGCCTGATCTCTTAGCGATACTGGATCTCCAGCGTGACGATGGGCATTGGTATGTCCGACCTATTGACGATGCTGCAGAGTCTGTTGAATGGTGCCATGGGAGTCCAGGCATCATCATCTCGCTGCGTGCATTGCGGCAACGCTTTCCCACGTTACAGGGGCGGATGGATATTGCAATCGCAAAGGGACTGGACGAAGTGCGGCGGAAGGGAGTGCTGAGGAAACAGCCGAACCTGTGCCATGGTGCCAGTGGCAATGCGATGGCGCTGGAAGGCTCAGATAGAAGCCAGATGATGCAGTGGACAACACTGGGGCGCATTCAGGCTGGAATCGAGACGGGGCAGTACATCAAAGGTGAAGACCCCTGGGGGCTGCAATGGGGAGAGGCAGGCAGGGCTTGGGCGTGGATGATTGAGTGTCGGGAGGGGGACCTGCATGCTTTTGCTGCTTATACCGATGTGAAGGTGTGATTTATTTGGCTGGGCGATGTTGTTGGAGATATTGGAGAGTAGCGTCATGATTTAATGGTGAATAAGATCTACAAGCAGGCGTAGAGTGCTTGTCTGAGAGGTTACAGTAAACGCTTGAGTCTTGAGGCGTACTAGTGTCTTTTCAGCGCACTCAGGCAATAATGACATCGCGATTCCAACCTGATGTTGGCTTACAAGGCTTGGCGTGGCGTCGTAGCCAAAAGTACTCCTTGATACTAGATGTATTGATACATATGGCAATTGAACAGCAACGATTCTGCGCGTGATGTGGCGACACACTCTACGGAGGTGAAATCCGCATGCGCGGCAAGGAGGAGTACGTGTTTCAGTCGCTCTCTCAAGGTCGGCCCACGCCGAGAGATGACGAGTACCAATACCGTGCCGAGTGTGCGTCATGCGTGGTCGGCAGATTAACAACAACCTAAACACAACTTTGTGCCACAGCCTCCTTCCCTCTTTCGCCTCTTGATCTTCCATCTTCCTTCCTTTCCCTGAGCTTCTCCTTCGCTCTTACCCTACCGACTCTTCCATCTCTTCCGACCTACATATAGGATCTCCATCTCTCGCCCATCCTCCTATACTCCACTCAAGCATCCTCCTTTCTCAGTACAACATATCCTGAGCAGTCTATCAGAACATACATATTGCCAACATGAAGGCAGCGCTCGCATACACGGCCCTCGCCGCCGAGGTTGCGACAGTCCTCGGCCAGAAGGTTGTTCACTACCCTTTCCACAAAGTCCAGGACTACTCTGGTAATGGCCGCCTGTCGAAACGTGCCACCAACCCAATCGGCGTCACAATCACAAATGCTCAAACGCTATACTTTGTCAACGCCACAGTCGGAACACCTGCACAACAGCTAGAGATGCAACTGGACACAGGCAGTAGTGATGTCTGGATGAGTGACTCCAGCGCGAGCTACTGTCAAGGAACCCAGGGGGCGGAGCAATGTCAAGGGGGAACATTCACACCTGGACAGTCATCGACGTATAAGGCATTAAACACCATCTTCAACATCACCTACGTTGATGGTACCGGCTCGACAGGCAACTACTTCACAGACAATTTTGGCATTGGCGGCGTCACCCTCGACGCACTGGAAATGGGTCTTGCAACCAAGACAACGATAGGAACTGGTATCATCGGTGTTGGCTACGCTGCAGATGAAGCTGTCTGCAACACGGAGGGTCCTTGCCCAACATATCCATCAATCATCGACAACATGGTCTCTCAGGGCAAGATCAACACACACGCATACTCATTATGGTTGGACGACGTTCAAGCACAAACGGGCTCTATTCTCTTTGGAGGCGTTGACAGCGCAAAGTATCGCGCACCTTTGATCACACTCCCCGTCGAGCAAGACCAGTACAGTGGCTCCTACACCTCCTTCTCCGTCGCCTTCACCGGCTTCACCATCACCAAAAACGGCGCCGTCCAGACCGGATTCACCTCATCCGGCTACACACAGCAAGCCATCCTGGACTCCGGCACTTCCTTGACCCTCATGCCCGACGCCCTCTTCACCCAGCTCCAGCAGCAAGTCGGCGCAACATACAGCCAAGAAGTTGGCATCTACATTGCCGACTGCTCCGTCGCAGCCGTCAACGCCACCTTTGACTTCTCCTTCGGCGGCACCTCTGGACCCATTATCCACGTCCCCATCAACGAATTCGTCGTCCCCCTCATCAACGAGAACGGCCAAGCAGCGACCTTCCAGAACGGCAAGGCCGCCTGCGAATTCGGCATGCAACCCGCCGACGGCGACCCAGTCCTCTTCGGCGATACCTTTCTCCGCAGCGCCTACGTTGTCTACGACCTCGACAACAACCTCATTAGCATGGCGAACACGAACTTCAATGCTACTGGCAGCAATGTGCAGGCTATCTCGAGCGGCACTAACGGTGTTCCTGGTGCGACTCAAACTGCCACAGGTGGTCTCGGCGGCGCTACGTACACTAGCAACCCTTTCCTTGGTGGATCGCAGAGCACCGCTACGGGCAATGTTGGCTCTTCAGCTGTCCCGACTGGTGCGCTTTTGACGCAGGGTGGATCAGGCGCTTCGGCGTCGGCGACGGCGACAAGCGGGAACGGAGAGAAGAGCGCTGGTGAGCAGTTGGCGCCGGCTGGCATTATGAGTGTGCTCAGCGCAGCATTCTTGGCCATGGCTGCGATGCTGTAGAAGTACTAGGTGCAAGTTCGTGATGAGAACCTCATCGATAGTTTGTACGATTAATGGTCGTAGAGTTGGATGGAGTAGGCATTGAGCGATAGGAGTTTCGTGCCTCTGGCCAGCTGTTATTATGCCTTCTATATTAGTTCGTAGCAAAGCGTGGCGAATTGCATTGCATTGCATTGAATGATAAAAGATCTGAATGTGGTTTTGTAGTGATGGTTATTGCCCGTTCATATGTAGTCTCGTCCTTGCTGTACAATATGTTCCATCATTTGCATAGCCCAAGCTGCGTCTCTCTATGTACACCACACCCAGTCCACCATACCACTCCGATCACAAAGTCCTCCAAACACTAAGTCCTCTTTGGAGATTCACCATCTACCTCACTCGCTGAGCGCACTTCCTAGATACCGCTCTCCTGCCCGTCCATCCGTCAACCCGAGAGCAAAAAGAGCAAAAGATAGCAAACGACCCCCTTTTCCCCCCCAGTCCTCATACTGATATAACCGTGTGTACGCCGTCGTCCTGAAAGTCCTTGATCCGAGCCCAATTCCCGCCGCTCAAAGACGCCTCCGCCACATTGTTTCGTAACCTTCGTAAATGGAAGCAAGAAGCTGGGGAAAAAGCAAGATTGAGAAAGAGCAAAAAAAGAAATGTAAGAAGAGAAAAAGGCCCGAGATTACGTGACTCATCTCGTCCCGTCCCTTGCACCGGAAAGCTGCAGCCACGACGACGACAACGTCCTCGACTCTGGCCGCGCTTGCCCCTGCGGCTGCGGCACCTGCCGGCTATGGTGTCTAGTCAACTCATTATGTTGTTGCGCCTCTACCTCGGACATCCCACCCACCGGCACCCCGGCCGACGAAACATCAGCCATATCGACGTCGCCATAATTGTTCATCTCAACATCCCCATCGTCGGGCAGGAGGCGCATAGTCGAGGAGATGGGGTAGTGTGGTCGCGGGTGGTGTGGCTGAGGAGATGTATGCAGCTGCGATTGCTGCCTAGAGAGCGTGGGAAAGGCCTCGATCGGCAGAATGGTGGGTGCTGGGGGCGTGGGCTGCGGCGGTGGATGGAAGACGCTGGTTAGTAGAGATCGATCCGGGCTTGGGCTGGCGGTATCGTATGCGCCATCGACGCCGCCCATGCTGAGTGGTGTACTCGTGCTACTCCTCCCAATCACAAGTCCCTCCAGCTCATCTTCCGGCGGCGCAAAATTCCACACCTCCATAACCGTCCTCTGATTCCTACTCGCCATAACAACCGCCTTTTCCTCCTCAAACACAACACGCCATACCGCTTCAGCAGGCTGACTGAGTTCGCGCACGAGCGCTCCGGACTTGAGGTCCCAGACTTTGACCCGGCCGTCGCTGCCGCCGCTGATGATGCGGGTTTCGTTGAATTGGAGGGAGGTGACGCTGTTGTCGTGGGCAGCGAGGCGGTGGATTGGAGAGAGGGTTTCGAGGGACCAGACGCGGACGGAGCCGTCGGAGCCGCCGGTTACGAGGGTGGAGGCGCGCATCTGGAGTTGGCCGACGAGGGAGGTGTGGCCTTGAAGGATTGCGAGACAGCGGCTGGGGGGAATGTTAGTGGGGGAAGGAGAGGATTGTCAGATCAACTTACCCATCATACGGATCCCAGATGCGCACGCTGGTATCTAGACTGCCGGTCGCCACTCGCTTACCATCAAAGGCGATGGCGTAGATCTGACTAAAGTGCCCATGCAATACCCTCAGGCACTTCCCCTCTGATATGCTCCATATTCTTGCTGTTGTATCGTAACTTCCGGAGGCGATGAGATCGCCATGTACCTCGAGACATCTGACACTGGCTTGATGTCCCACGAGGACATGTTTGCAGAATCCTTTCTGGATATCCCAGATCCGAAGTGTTGTATCGCGAGATCCCGTGATTGCTGTGTTGGCATCCGACATCTTTAGGCATCTCACGGTAGAGCTATGCCCACGAAGCGTGTGTAGGCTCTGGCTGCATATTATGTTAGCAGTCTGAATCGTATTTGAGAGCCTTTTAGACAATGATACCCAGTTGACATATTCCAGACCCGAACGTCTCTATCACATCCGCCACTGACTAACACATCACCCCATGGTACCATTGCCCAAACACCCATCATATGTCCGTGTAGCGTCTTGTAATGTGCGCCATCAGAATCGAATACGTGTATTTTTGCATTATCAAGCGCCACGATTATGTACTTATCAGTCAGATGAAGACTTGTAACCACGCCGTGGTCCGGTGTTATTTGTTTCGACTTCATCTGCCCGCCGGTCCTCCATGCAGTCTCGACCATATACCTTCTTTTGAAGTGTGACCGATATGACATATGTTTCTCGCGTTTGCTCAACTGCCTTTCTCGAGGGAAGCTCGGTTCTGCTGCTGGGCTAGTAAGATCGGGCGCACTATTAGGCGCGGGATTGCCACCGAATGTTCTGTGCAGGTTTGCTTGTTGTAGGGCATATGGCAGCGAGGGAGAGAGCTGCTGATTCGTAAGTCGCCAGTGTCTGAGATTCTGGTCCGAGTCTCCGGACATCTTTCGATATGCATGCCTGTCGCAGAGTGCTTTCCAGGCCATGTCATCGTTGATCAGCTCATGCCATCGTTTCGAGACTTGACCGGCTCGGGCTAGTGTTCTGGGGTGGTCGACGAAGGACAAGATCTGTATAGGTCAGTAAGCTGCTTCATTGTACACCTTTCTCTTCAAGCACATACTCGCAAACATATCTCGTTCGGGAGAGTGGTGAACGGATCCTTCTTCAATCTTGGGCAGATGACATTATGCACAAAAGTCAACATCCGGCTATCGCAAAGATTGATCAACTCTGCCAATATCCTCTGTTTCTGCGCCGCCGGAGCATCCTTAAACCTCGCGCGAAAGTCTCGGTGCTGTTTCTCCTCATCAACGTCCGCCTCGCTCCAGTCAGGCAATCTGTGGTTCGGCGACGGGCTTGGCGCAGGTGTTGGTGGGG